>JAANMV010000740.1_pt1 | contig 39422 bp, 31 predicted proteins | sample 7279661 | NCBI WGS metagenome assembly JAANMV01 (sample SAMN14094540, study PRJNA606508) | bioreactor metagenome | isolation source: A lab-scale SPAN reactor treating ammonium-rich wastewater day 121 | place: Ireland: Galway | collected 2017-05-16
GTCTGTTCCTATGCCGTAAATCATTTTGCACCTGCCGTTTTCCGCTCGATTATCTCAATCACTTGCGGCGCATCGTATATGGTTTTCACGGTAAAATCTACCCATGGCTCCGCGCCGCCTTTAACGGCGCCCGCGCCGGAATCTTCCTCGACATGAACCGTTATCCAGCCTCGCAGCTTCGCGGGTTCGAGATATTTTGCGTAATCGTCGAAGAAGATAATCGTTTCCGGCGAATTATCGGGGCGGGCGAAGGCGGCATTGCAGGATTGGTTTCCGTCGAGCGCCGCGAGTTTTTCTTCGACGAGCGCGTACGAGAGCGGGTCTGGCTTGCCGGTCATGCCGAGCGCGGTTATGTCGAAAATTTCCGCGAACGCGCCGGAAAGACGCATAGCTTCCAACACTCTTTCCGCGTGGCTACGGTCGGCGTTGGTGTAAATGTACTTGGGATGAGGCAACGAATCGAGCATTTCGCGCAACTTGACGTCGGGTTCGATATGGCTTTCGAGGTCAAGCTCATGAACGTATGAAAGAAAATCCAGCTCGTCCACGCCGATGGTCTCGCGAAGGCCGCGCAAAGTAGTGCCGTATTTTTGCCAATATTTCACGCGTACGGCGTCCACTTCCACGGGGTTGAAGCCGAGCTTTTCGGTCATGAACTTGCTCATCCGCCGGTCTATGGCGCGAAGAAGCCCGCAGCTCGCGGGATAAATAGTGTTGTCCAGGTCGATAAGGAGAATCACTCAAAGATTATAAGCCAGCCGGCAAACCGAGCAAACCGCCCAGCTATGTTCCACGGGTTTCGGCGCACCAGGAAACCGCTCCCAGAATGGCCGCAGCCGTCCGTTGCGGCGAAAAGTTTTTTGAAAACGAAAGGCACTTATCCGACAGCTTTCGCCAGTAATCCTCGTAATTCGCGAGCCTTTTCAATTCGCTCGCCAGATTGTCTGCATCCGTCCGTTCGACGGCCGGACAAACTCCCCCGTAAACTTCCGCCACCGCCGGCGCGTCCGAAATAATCGCCGGCGTGCCGAAGCTCATCGCTTCGAGCGGCGGCATTCCGAAACCCTCGTCCGTGCTGGGGAAAATCAGCGCGACCGAGGTTCGAAGGAATTTCACAAGCTCGCGCTGATTTAAAAAGCCGGTTAGTTTTACGTACTTCGCAAGCCCGCCTTCTTCGATTAGCGACCAGAAAACCGGCCTTTCTTCGCCGCCTTTTCCAATGAAGTAAAGCGGGTGTTTCTCCATAAGGTCGAGTCCCAGCTTCGCGTATGCGTCGAGCGCGAGGCCGAGATTTTTGCGCTCTTCGAAACTTGCGACGCAGACGAAGCCGCGCCGTTCCGAAAAGGGAACGGGATTTGCGGATAAAGCATATTCGGATTCGCGCTCGTCCCATCCGCCTCCGGACGTCGGCGGGTTGAGCAGCGGCGAAAGCGACGCCGCGAAAGCCGGAACGACGATCATGTTCTCTTTGTCGAACTTCGGAAACTTCGCTGCGAATTCCCCGCGCACGGTCTCGGTATGAAACGTGGCGAAGTCTAGCGAGGTATAGCACTTCGGCAAATAACGTTGAAAATACAAATCCGAAATCGCATACGTCCGCTCCTTGTGAAGCGGAATCAAATCGTGCACGGTGGCGATTTTCGGGATATCGAGTTTCAGCGGCACTCCGAGCGCGGGCGAGAATAGAGCATTCACTCCTTCCGCCATCGCAAGCGCCGGAAGCTGCTGCTGCTCCCAGATTACTCGTTGCAGCGCGGATGCGAGCGGTTTTTCGAGCCTGTTTGGATAGAGCCTGACGACTTCGATATTCCGGGGCCAGTCCGGAATCCGCCTGATTGCGTCTGAAAATCTGCCGGGCAAGTCACGGCGCACGTCGGGCAGTTCGATTGCGCCTTTGGTCAACGATTCCATCGCCCATAGCACGCCCCGCGCGAAAGTACCCAGGCCGGTTGCCCCGCCCCCGATGAGCGCCTGCATGTCGAAACCGATTTTCAACGGCGGAATTATACATAAACATGTCGCTTTCATGCGGGATATTTTTCCTGTTTATGCCGTTTTGCTTGCATTTTGTATATGTTTATGCGGTAAAATAATATGCCGCATAAGTTCCATGCCGCCGTGAGGAATATGGAAACGACGATATCAAACGGAAATTCTGTGTCGAGCAGATACGACGTTCCGTTTTTGCTCGAACGCTATACCGCTCTTCAAGAGCACCTTGCGCGCACGGGCGAACTCGCTACGGATTCGGATCTGTCGCAGAACAGGCGCCACGACTTTTTTCTGCGCGACCTCGTGGAAAAGCGGGACTACGGCGACGCCGTACTTTATGTGAATTCGATTATCGACTTTCTCGATACCATAGACGACCATGCGGCGTCGCGCTATCGCCGGTATCGCGACCGCGTTATCGAGCTTTTCATGGACGAATATTAGCCGCTGACGCGTTTTACCTTTACCGTCTTTACCGGCACTATTATGAAACCCAACTAGCATTCGCACCTTGGCCTCATTCGCCGCGCCTTGTACCCGAATTCACTTCAAGCCGCCCGCGCCCGCGTGCGCGCACACAAATGTTAAAAACCGCGAAACTCCCGGCGTCATTCGCTCAAGCGGCGATTCGGAGGGTATAGAATTGGGCTTTGGCAAAGGAGTGATTGATATGCGGTTGTTAATATTGTCTTTAATCGCGCTCGCGCTGCTTGGCGGTGCGGCGGTCGCGAAGGTGCCCGTCGGCCAGCCGGCGCCGGATTTCAGCGCGAAGTCGGTGGACGGCAAAGACGTGTCGCTCGCCGCGCTCGGCGGAAAATACGTGCTCGTCGATTTCATGGCCACTTGGTGAGGCGGCTGTATGGCGGAGTTGCCGCACATAGTCGAGTATTTCAAAGCGAACGGTCATGGCGATAAACTCAAGTTCCTCAGTGTCAGCCTCGACACCGAGGACACGAAGGACGAAATCAAAAAAGTGGCGAAGGACGTGCCTTGGCCGATAGTGAGCGATTGGGGCGGCTGGGACAGCCAGCTTGCCGCGCTTTACGGCATCCGCAGCATTCCGGAGCTAATGCTCGTCGGGCCGGACGGCAAAGTGCTGCTTAACGGCATTCGCACCGAAAACCTTGGCGACGTGGACAAAGTTATCGCCGCGGGGCAAAGTTTCAAACCTCTCACGATTTCGGTGAAGCGCGTCGAAGGCGCGGCCGGGCTGAAGTTCGCCTACGAAGTGAACAATCCCGAAGCAGCCGCGTACGAAATCGTCGCGGAATTCAGGCTGGCGAAGCAAACCGCGGACGGCAAAACCGTCTGGGACGAAAACGCGACGGTCAAAACCTTCAAGGCATCGGCGAACAAGGCATCGGGCGAAATAGACCTCGGCAAAGCCGACGGAATATACGCGTTCGACCTGACCGTGAAAGTCGAGAGCAAGTTCTTCGGCCGCGCTGTCGGCGAAAGGGTTAGGGCGAGGGTGTAGCTGGAACCGGTAAAGTTGCCAGCCGAATTAGGCCCGAGGCGTAAAAGCTATCCAGCGACTATCCGTTGCCGATCTTTCACTGGGTGCGTTCCGAGCGGAAAACCGGCGAGTGGACGCTTCTCGGCGAGTGGCGGCATTACATGCCGCTTTTCATATCGCATGATGGGACGAAAATGTGCGTCCTCGACCTTAGGTATCAGATGGGACTTTCGCCCGAAACGGACGCGAGGCCGATAGAAGCCGGAATGATTGACCTTACGCACCCAGACTTGCCGTATGAGCGGCTCGACGGCCTTCCGGACGTCCCCGGGGTTACGCAGGGCGTAGTGAGGATTGGGTATTTATAGTCTGGCGCAACCAGCACCTGCAATCTCCGATGAATCGTTCTTCGTTACCTACTGCACCTTGCCTTTCGTGACCTTCATGAAAATGTCTTCGAGGTCGTTTACGGCTTCTTTGAACGATTTCACTTTGAATCCTGCGGTCAAAAGGTGGCCCATAAGCTGGGAGGTGTCGTCCTCGCCGCCTTCGAAGTGCACTTCGAGCGCGTTTACGTCGCGCTCCCAAACCTCGCCCACCATCGGAAAGGCTTTGAGAGAAAGCGCCGCGGCGGCAAGTTCGGTTCCTTCCGCGAATTCGATTAGGATAAGCTGGCCGGTCGAGACCTGTTTCAAAATCGCGTCGATATTGCCGCTCACCACCATTTCGCCGAGTTCGATAATGCCGACTTTATTGCAGAAGTCGGATAGCTCGCTCAAGATGTGGCTTGAAATGAATATCGTTTTGTTCATGCTTTTGAGTTCTTTCAAGAGCTCGCGCATTTCGATGCGGGCACGCGGGTCGAGGCCGGACGCGGGTTCGTCGAGGATGAGCACGTCCGGGTCGTGGATTAGCGTGCGGGCGAGGCAGAGCCGCTGTTTCATTCCCTTCGAGAGCTCGCTGACGAAAGCGTCGCGCTTTACGCCGAGGTTCGTCATTTCGAGAACTTGGTCGATGATTTTCGCCCTATCGGCGCGCGGAATCTTGTAGGCGGCGCCGAAAAAGTCGAGATATTCCCAAACGAGCAGGTCGTTATAAACGCCGAAATAGTCGGGCATATAGCCGATTATTTTGCGGACTTTGTCGGGTTCCTTTACGCAGTTATAGCCCGCGACGTACGCCTCGCCTTCGGTGGGGATGAGAAGGGTGGAAAGGATGCGGATGGACGTGGTCTTGCCCGCGCCGTTCGGGCCGATAAAGCCGTATATGTCGCCCTCGTCAACCGTGAAGTTCACGCCCTTTAGCGCATCCACATTCTTGTAGCGCTTCACCAGATTTTTAACTTCGATCATCGCCATGGTTTGTTCTCCATCAAAGGCGAAGCGATTATATCAGGAATCGCCCGATTTAAGCCACATCAGAACGTGACCGTCACTTGCGTCTGCAAAATCGAATTCCGGCTCGCCGCGCCGGGGTCGCCGAACCGGGAATAGTCCGTATTGTCGTAAAACAGCGTGAATTTAACTTGGCGCGTAATCTGATAATTCATATCGAATCTTAGCCGGCGGGTGTCGGTCTTGTTCGCCGCCGTGTTGTCTTGAACGTCGAGCGAGTAACTCGCGTTCATAGTCAGCTCCGGCAGCGGCCTGTAATTCGCGCCGAACGACCAAGTGGTTTTGTCGCTTACGTTTACACGGCCCAGCGGGCTTGCGGGGATGTTCCGGTCTTCGTATTGGTTTATGGCCGTCGAAAGCGTAAGCCTGTCCGTCGCCTGATACCCCGCGGACAGCCCGAGCGTATTCAGCCTCGATTCTTGCCCGGCGGCGCCTTCGACGAGGTTGAATGTGTATGCGCCGGTCAAGTTCAGTTTTCCCGGCGCGAATCCGAACCGCAAATCGAACGCCGTGCGCTCGTCGTTTTTGCGGCCGAGGTCGTTGTCCGTAGATGTTTGGCCGCTGTACGTGGCGGCGACGCTCGCGCCGCTCGCGGGAAAAAACTGCCAACCGAGGGCGTGGCGCTGAACGTTCGTACTTCTTCCTCCGCTGTCCGTGTCGGTGTTGGCGAACTGGAGCGTCCAGCGGTCGTCGCCGAGAATTTCGCCCGGCATTTTATACGTCAGGTTTGCCGACTGCGAAAACGACGAACTATTCGAGGTTTCGTTCGTGAACGTGCGGTTTTCGCCGCGAAGTTCGACGCGCGCGCTGAGCCCAGGCGCAAGTTCGCCGCTGCTGAACGTGGTTTGACCGACCGCGGTGATGCTTTTGCTGGATGCGCCGGATTGAAAGAAAAGGCTTCGCTCTTCCTCCGTATATCGCAGAACGTTCGACATTGTCCATGCGCCGCCGAGAGGAAGGACGGCCGCGCCGTTGACAAGGGTTTGCTCGGTAATCGTCGGCGGGTTGCCGAAAAAGTCGTTTTTCGATTCTATTCTCGATTTTGCGACCGAAAGGTTCAGCGGCCCGGAATTCCAAGTTCCCGCCACCACGGCGCTGAGCGCCTGGCTGGACGAAATCGGATCTATTTTTCGCGACACGCTGCGCTCGTTCGAGACCGCGCCCGTAAATACGGGGTAGGGGGGGACTGAAACCGTAATCGTTCCGCTGACGTACTGAAAAGTTTCGGTTGCGAGAAGCGAATCGAACCGGTCTCGGCGAAAGTATGTATCTCTTGTCGATAACTCCGTTCCCATCGAAAGCCGGCCGTCTTTCGTGGACGCGCCGAGATTTATTTTGTACTTTTGCGTCGAGCGCACTTCGGCAAAACCTGCTCCGATGAGTTCGTTTTCCAGAAGTTCGCCGTTATAGTTTACGGAGAAATTGCCTGTCAGCGCTTCGGTGGAAAACCCCATTTTCGACGAGAGCATTAAAGCGAAAACTGCCGTCGTGCGGTCGCTTCCGGGGTCCGTGAAATCTTCGCTTCTGAATTGGAACGAGGTCGTAATTTCGGGAAATCCGGCGAGTTCCGCGGCGTATGTTTGCGGTGAAAAAGCTGTAATGGCGATAAGCGCGGCGGCGGCGATAATAACTGGAGCGGCGAGTTTAATCATCGCCGCCCACCAGATACCGTATTTGCTCGCCGCTTAGTGCGTCGAAAAACGCGAGCGCGATTGAATTGTCTGGCAGATGAACTTCGGCGAGAATTTCGCGCTGGCCGAAATTGGGCGAATACACCGGCCGATCGAGATTGACTTCGGAAAACGTAAGCTGACGCGGAAAACTGCCTTCGAAATCGGTAAGCCAAATGTTTTTCGTGCCGCCCGCGTCGCTAATGAACGCGATAACGTCGCCTTCCGGCGCGAAATCCGGCGAAGTTTCGTCCGACAAAAGCTCGTCGGTTAAATTTTTCCATTCGGTAGCGGAGTCGCCGGGAAATCCCGAAGCTTTATAAATATCCTGGGAAAGCCCGCTGTAAGCGGAAAACACGATTATGGTTTCTTGAAACGGATGATATGCCGGGAAAGACGGATCGCGGCCGAAGCCCGGAATCCACTCGCGCGGTGCGCTGCCGTCGTCTTCGCTTACCCAGAGAGAATTTCTGTCGGAGCGGTCGCTGACGAAAGTTATGCGCCTTTCGAACGTGGGGCTGTACACCGGAGAGCGGTAATTGTCGTTTCCGGAAGTTACCTGTGTCACAACGCCGCTGCGGATGTCTAGCCGGAACAAATGGAAGTGGTCGCCGACTCGCCGCTCGAAGACGACCTGACTGCCGTCGTAAGAGAATCGCGGATGAAGGTCGTTTCCGTCGCTTTCCGTCAGCTTCGCAAGCTCGGAACCGTCGGCTTTGATTTGCCAGATGTCGAAGCTGCCGTCCGAGTCGCTCTCGAAAACTATGCGGTCGCCTATGCGCGTCCAGTCGGGATTACGATGGCGCGCGCGACGAAGCTCGGTTCCCGTCGTGAAGGAAAAAGCGGCTGAACCGAGCATCAAGTTTTGACTGCTGTCTCGAAGGCCGGATATCGTAATCGTATATGCCGTATTCGCGCGGAAAAGTTCGTCATGAATAAGCAGCATCCGGTTTTGCGAAACTTCGGTTCGGATAGAAATCGGCGGCTCGATTTGAACGCTGCCTTCGCCGGCGGAAGATGCGTCTATTTCGTCGCTGAATACCAGCGTGACGGTCTGGTTGCGAAAAACGTTGGTTGCGCCGTTGGCTGGCGTCGAACGCACCAAACGAGGCGGGGTTAAATCGATCGGAGATACTCGAAACTGGCCGACATAGCTGTTTTCAAGTTCCTCACCGTTTATGCTCCGGACGGTCCGGGGTATGCGCCATCTAACTATTTGCCCTGCGGGCCATTCAAGTTCGAACGCGGCTTCGAGCGTGGAGGCTGTCACGGAAATTTCAAAGTCGCCAATGTCAGGCTCGAATTCAATCGGTCCTGCGGAAGCGGGATCGATTGGGAGGTTGAATTCCGCAACGAACCGGCCGTTTTGATCGGGCGGCGCATTACCTAGCGCGGGAAGTATCCGGCGGACGGCAAAGCGCGTACTAACGGCGGATAGCGGCACTTCAAGGGTGAAATCGCCGCCGGGGATGGTGACGACCGAGCTATGGAAAAAGTAGCCGGGATGGTCAACCGAAATTTGGTAGACGCCGTCTTTGACGGCGCCGACACTGACGATGCCGCCTTCACCCGATTCGTAAAGAGTGCCGCCGAAATAGACCGCTGCGCCGGACACCGCTACGCCAGCGCTATCCGTGACCGAAATGGTTACCCGAGAAACGCCGCCACCGGGGCCGGGAGGCCTGAATTCGTCATGCGGCCCGGTTCTGCAACCGATTAAGAAAGCAGCCGCGAAAATTGCAGTACACAAATGAAAGTTTAGCCGCAATGTTCTTCCGCTTTTTCGAAAAGCGAGCGGGAGGGTGAAATCGAGAAATGAATATTTACACTTCAAGCGGGTAAACCTCGATTTGAGCAAGGTCGCGGTCAAGAAGATAGATTTTCCCGCCCGAAATTTTTACGATTGGTGGCTGTGCCCCTCCCGGTTTGCGGTCGATTAGGCTTTTCCAGCCATCGTCGGATTCCGCCCAGACCGGTTTCGGGCCGGAAAGCACTACTATGAGCGATTCCCCGGGGAGTCCGGCAAGTCCGCATATGGGAAAACCGGATGGGATTCCCTTGAGAGGAACAACTCCGGGAGGAGAGTCTCGCCGTTCTAGGTCGTAAATACTTACGCGCTTCGATTCGTAATCGAGACTCCAAACCAGCGGGCTGTCAAGATAAATGCCAGCGGGGGTATGGACGGCAATTCTTGCGGGCGCAGGCAAATCGAATATGTTTTTGCCGGAGAAATCGAAAGCCGATATTACGCCGTCGGCGCGCAGCACGAATAAACGGCCCTCTCCTTCGTCGAGAATATGCAGAGTTTCGGGCGACTCGCCTTCCGCATCGGTGTGACCAGCCGCAATTTTCGGAGCTAAGCGAGCGGGCGCTATAGCGATTGCCGCGATAGAACGAAGCTCGCTGCTGCCGGCTTTCAGCGGAAACGAAGAAAGCAAGTTGCCGTCTGATAGATAGCGCAATACGCGTCCGGAATGGTAATCGACGACCCAAAATCCCGTCTTGCCTTCGAGCGCAATCGCGCCGGGCCTAAAGAAGTCTCCGGAATCCACAGGGGGCTTGAGACTTCTGATTTTGTTTCCGGCGGCCGAATAAACGTCGAGGAGGTTCAAATCCAGATTGGAGACTACTATTTTGCCGTCCGGCAAAACTTCGAAGTCGCTAACCGCTCCGGTCGAAAGCTTTATTTGCGCCAATGGCTCGGTTGCCAGTGCTTTGGGCGAAATCCAAAATGAATATGCAAGCAGCGCGGCGGCAATTGCCACTAAAAGACGGCAATTACAATGCAAACGCGCCGGATTAGCGCCGCAAGGCTGTACGTTAACGCCGCTCACAATCGAATTATACATCAGCTTGTGATAGCGGAAAGACGCATCGGCGGCGAGTACAATCTCCGATACACGATGCGTATTACTGGTATTATGTAATCCGCCGGGCGGTCCATATCCGCTCAATACTTACGGAGGAATTTATGTCAGAGGCAAATAACGGCGAGCACAGGCCGCCAAGCGAATCTCCAAGCCGCTGTCCGCATTGCGGCGTGGAGCTTTCGGCCGGTAAGCCGATTAACATAGCGGCGAAAGCCGCACGTCCCGCGTCCGCCGCCGGAAACGGCGGAGCGATTGGTACTTGGATTTTGGTCATCGCCATCGTCGCGGTGGTCTGGTGGATGATTCAGCCCAAAGCCGAAGACGAACGGGCGGAAACGAGAATGTCCGCCGCGGGCGGCGGTGGGACCGGCGCGACCATGCAAGGTTCGTTGCCCGAAGGTCATCCGCCGATAGAAGGGATGGGCGCGGGCGGCGGTGCAGGCGCATCCGGCGATCCGCATGCGGGAATGCCTCCCGGTGCGATGCCGGAAGGGATTATGGAGAAGCTGGGCGACTTAAAGGAACGGGTTGAAAAAGATCCGCAGGATACGGACGCGCTGAAAGAGCTGGGACATATGTATTACGACATTCAACGCGCCGATCAGGCAATCGAATATTACGAAAGATATTTGGCCATTATTCCGGACGATGCGCTCGTGCATACGGATATTGGCGCGATGTATTTTCAGAAGGGCGATATGGGCCACGCGTCCGAGCATTTCACGACGGCGATGAGCCTGGACCCTGCGTTGCCGGAGCCGGTTTTCAACTATGCGCTCGTGTTTCTCGCGAACGGCGATTATGACGGCGCGATTTCTACGCTGCAAAAGGCTAAGACCATCGCGACGGACGGCATGATGAAGGACAGCATCGACCAGCTTATCAAACAAGCCGAAGACGCAAAGAAATCCGGTTAGCCGTATTTTTCATTTTGAAACCGCCAATGACCATTTGTCCGGCCTTATCTATATAGGCCAGGTTTCGTTCGTCCACGACATTTCCCAAAACATCCATTCGTATTTCGTCGAAGCCAAAAAAACTTCGAACAGAGTGTCCGATTCCGGGGGTGTAATTCCCTCTGCGATTTCGTCGAATGTTTTTTCCAGAAAGACGGCGTAGTCGCTGAACTCTTTCGATGAATACGTTTCGATCCACTCCCGAAACGGATTGGATTCTAGCGAGCCGTTTCCGGCCGACTCGGCGAGCAGGCGCCCGCCGATTTCGGCATATCCGATAGCGCATGGCAAAAGGCAGGCGATGTTCGCCGAGAAGCCATCGCGTAATGCAACGTCGAGCATAAAGCTCGTATATGCGAGCATCGACGGAGCAGGTTTTTCGCTTTCAAGCGCGGCTTCGGAAATGCCGAATTTTGCGGCATATGCGCGATGAAGAGCCATCTCGCTGTTTAGCGTTGCCGATAGTAGCGACGCGAATTCGTTCATCAGCGGCAAATTCGGAGCTTTATATACCGCCAGCGCGAGAACGCGCGAATAAGCGATCAAATATAGGTAATCTTGTTTTAAATAAAAGGCGAATTTATCGAGACCGAGCGTCCCGCTGCCGAGAGCGTCAACGAACGGATGGCGTTGGGATTTATCCCAAACGCCGCCGCATTTTTCGATGAATCTTCGAGTAGTTTGCATTTCGTTTTGACTGTGCGCAAGTTTGCGCCGCGGTTAATTACCCGCAATAGTCCGAAACGGCGAAATCCAAAGCGCAAAAATCCGACAATTGGGCTGCCGATTCGGCCTGCTTTAACCGGGAATCCACTTCGCGTACCAGACTTCCTTCAAAGTTTCGTTATAGAAACTAATGTGAGCCCTGTTCGAAGAGTCAATAGCAAGCCTTGTTTGGTTGTTATAGCCGCTTTCTTGCACCGGCCGCCAAGCCCACATTCCTTCGGAGTTTTTCCTCATGTAATAAACGTGTCTGCCCGTGCCGCCTACCGCCATTGCAAAACTGATGCAAGGCGCGTTTTGACTGTCCACCGCTATCCAGGCGTCGCTGGACGATTGCGAAAGAGGAATCAATTGGAATTGCCAGCCTGAAGCGTTTTTATGCATATAAAAAATCGTGTTGTAACCGAAAGACATATGCGGATTTCCATTCGAATCAATCGCAAGTGTGCCGAATTCGAGACCGTTACCATCAGAAAAATCGTTGAGGTATTCGGTAATCCATGCCGTGCCATTCCAGAAAGTGTAATAGTAATGTCCATACAAGCCGGGGTAAAGTACGTGCGGATTGCCTCCGGGGCCGACTACCAGAAACGGATCTCCGCCGTGGGCGAAGTGCTGGATATCCCAATCTGTTCCGGACTTTGTAACGTAATATAGGTCTCCGGTATCTTTGTAAGCCAAATGGGGTGTATCGGTCGAATCCAAATCGAACATAATGCCCGTGTAACAATAGATAGGTTCCGCAATAACCGAGTGATACCAATAGCCCCCAGATTTCCATGATAGTTTGACGGCTTGATCGGGGAAGCCGCTCGCATAATAGACGTAAGGATCGCCCGTCGAAGAAACCTTAACGGAGGAATATCTATAGCTTGTGCCGCCTGCGACTGCCTCCGGCTTATCGTAAATCCACATGTTGCCGTTGTAGTGAGCCAGTTTAAGCTCGGATTCCAGCGTTTTCACCAAGCGGTATACCATCCATGGCTTGCCGTCGTTTGTCACGTCGATCGAGCCATTAAAGCAGTTTATGCCGGAGTTCGTGTCTACTTTCGTTTTCTGCCAACTTCCGGGCGGCAAGCTGAAGACTTGTATTTGTACCTGCGCGGTAGCGAAATCTTCCTCGTTGTCAGTCACTCTCAATACGGCGTCGTAATAACCCGTGGAAGTGAAAGTTTTATTCGCCAATCCGTTCGTCGATGTAAAGTCTTGAAAGCCGGCTCCGTCATCGAAATCCCACTCGTACTTGACGATGGTGCCGTCGGGGTCGAACGAACCGCTGGAGCGAAGCGTGACGGAAAGAGGCGGCGTGCCGCCGACCGGAGTTGCAGAGCATTTCGCAACCGGCGGCTGGCCGCTGACAATTAGCTCGAAGGGAAATTCCGCATTGCCGTAGGCGTTCGAGACCGTCAGATTCGCCGAGTAAACGCCTTTTACGCTCGAAAGGGCGACTTCCGGCGATTCATCCGAGCTGGTATTCGGCAATGCGCCGCCGCCGAAATTCCATACGTACGTCATCGGAGCGCTGCCGGTGACAGCGGCTTCGAAAGTGACGGGTTGGCTTTTTAAGCCGGAAAGCGGCATGACGGAATCGATTTCGGGCGGCTTCGGACCGACTTCGTACTCGAATTCGAAAACATCGCTGCCACCCGTGTTTGTTACCGTAAGCGAGGCGGAATGCACTCCCGAAGGACCGAGCAGCACGGTAGGCGAAACTTCGATGGAAATATTAGGGGTTGCTCCGCCTCCGAAATTCCATGTATAGGTCGCGTACGTTTGTCCGCCCGAAACCTCGGCGGAAAATTGAACTTCTTCGCCGTCGCCGCCGGAAAGCGGAGAAACCGAATTGATAACGGGCGGATCTTCGATTTCCGCGCAGATGACCGAATTGCTCATTTGGCCAGTTTTGCCCGACGAATCGTATGGCTGAACCCACACATAAAGCTGTGCGCCTTCCGGAATCTCGATGCTCAATCTTATCGGAAAACCGGCCATTGCGTTGTGAGGATACAGCGCTTGGCCGATTACTTTGAAATCCGACGTTTGGGAAATGGAAGTAATTATCCTGTATCCTTTTACTTCGGCAAGATAATTTTGCGCTATCGGTGTGATGTCGCTGATTCTAACTTCGCCGTTTTCATCGCCGTCAATCCAAGCCTCTTCCGCGTCGTTACCCGCGCCGTCGTTCGTACGTGCAAGACATTTCAAAGCTATCGGCGTGATATCGGAAATGCCTACTTCTCCGCTGCCGTCGTAATCGCCGAGATTTTTATAGGTCCACGTTAGCATGCGCGATTCCGGTGCATATTCGAGGTCGGTTACTTTTCCTGCCCCGCCTGAGGGTACGGCTTTCGCAAATCTTTGCCTGCCGGTTTCGAGAAGGCGTTTAACAAGCTCCCCTTTCAAAAGCTCGAATCGTTCGCTCAACAACTCGACCGGCGCAGGCGCGGTTTCTATTTCCGCGAAAAGCTCTGCAATAGTTAATTCGTCTTGAATCGGGGCGAGCGAATATGGTGCGGAATCCAAAACAGGTTCTCCGCTTTCGAGCTTACTCGAATTTTTCTCTGCCGCTCCGCAACCGGCGACAAACAAAATCAACACACCAGCGACCGAAAGTGCGCATTTCACGCGAAACGAACTCGAATACATCTCCCCATCCTCCATTCGTGGCCCGTCAGGCGGGCCGGTTACCGCCGGATTTCCGGTTACGGTCAAATAATATCATGCAAAAACAAATATCAATCGAAATTCGTAAGTTCAAAAAAAAAGCCCGGACATCGTCCGGGCTAATGTAATTCAGTTTTGGAAACTATCTACCGCTTGCTGAAAAAGCTGCGCTTTTTGCCACGGTTGGGTTTCGGATCGGTGATACCCGCACCGTCCCACATCTTGTCGCGCTGTGCGTACATCACGTCGCCGAAGTAATCGGGATCTACGGTAAGAACGACCCAGCTTACGAAGCGCTTGTCGAACTCCTTGAAGCCGAATAGGTCTGAACGTCCGGATACGACGCGCATTGTGGGTATGATTTTGTTGTCCACGAGGTCTCGAATGAGCTGTTTATCCGATTCACTGAACCAGAATTCGAATCTGCATTCGTAGGCGTTCGGCACCCGGCGGTATTCGAGGCCGCCGAATTCGGGTCTTATCGTCCAAATCCAATCTTCGGAATAATCGAAGCTTATAGGATATGTTCCGCCGTTGAAAACCAAATCGTCAGCCGCGGGTTCTTCGCCGTAATGCTCGACCCGTCTGCGATATTCCTCGATGCGGTTTTGAATCTGCTGGACTCCGAATTCGAAGTAAACATGATTGGGCCAATCGTCGAGCAAATCCTTGTAGAAACGGTTTTGCATGTGCGGGCCTTCGAAATAGGTAAAGACCAAAAGCTGGCCCTCTTCCGGAGTGTAGTATGCATACCGGTCGATAAGCCGCTGCACGTCAGAAGGCTCGGTTAGGTTGAATTCGTCGATCAAGGCTTGGATGTGGTCGGCGACCATTTCGCGGGTGTAAAGGTATCCGTTAATCTGATAGCCGAGATGTTTGTTCTGGTAAAGATTGAAACGTTGTCCGTGAAAATGCTCGAGCGCGTACCGGTAGCTCTTCGCCGTGCGAGAGCCGATTGGCTGATAAAAATCATAAACGCTCAAACCTTGTCCAACCGCCTGACCGGCGAGGGCAAAAGTAAGAATCAGAACAATGGCAAGCGTTCTCATCTAGCCGCTCCTCGAAAAACAGCAAATTTAGACGACCGATAATAGCATACTTATCCGCAAATGCAAACCGCGGCGGAAAAAAGTTCAAAGTTTTGCAAGTCCGCTTTCCCGCTGCCGGTTTCAAAGTTGTCCACGAGTTATCCACAGCCCTTATCGCGTTTTTTAAAACGGCAGCTTCGCGTTCGATAATCCGACTGACTTCAGCTTTCCTTGTCGCTTTTGTTTCCGGTTTTTCCTGTTGAGGCCTGGCGGGTCAGAAATTCGGCGATTTCCTTTTCGCCGGTTTTGCCGCCGAGCGATTCGGCCAGTTTTCGCACTCTCGAAGTTTGTGCGACTGCGCCGAGCGCATGCGCCATGATACCCATCGCCATTGTTAAGAGTATTGTGGGAGAAATTAGGAACAAGAGGCCGGGAATAATGGCTCGAAGCGTATTTTTCCCAAGCCACGTAAGCTGAGGATAGCGGAGATTTTCGACGATAACCGTCAATAGAATCGCGACGCCCCAGTGTATTTGGGTAGAAAGCACTCCTATCATTACGCCCCGGAAAAGCAGCTCTTCCGACAGCGGCTTCAAAACTACGTAATTGAAAAGCCCCGGCACCAAAATATGGCGGGGAAAAATAGGCGATACGGCAAGCTCCTGAAGGTCGAACAATACCTGTCCCATGATTTTCCTGCCGAGCCTCGATGCCACTTCGAAGGATACAAAGAAAAAGAAACCCAAAGCGATTCCGGCTGGGGCCGCCCAAATCGCGCCGGCGGCGGTAATCTTTGCGGCTTCGGGCGAAAGCGCGATTCCGAGCGAGGCAACGCCGATATAGAAAAGGTGATTGACAATGTTGACAACGACGACGCGTTTTACTTGACCGGGAAGGCCTGTTTTGGGCAGGAACTTTACGATTACAACGAAAATCGCCTGCAGAGCTATGTAGACCAAAGCTGCGCGCGCAAGAAATAGTAGTGGCGTCATACCTTTAAATATTGTAACATTTTGGGGAACGGATTTGAGTGGGGTAAGGCGAGCGATTCGAGTCGGCTAAATTACTTCATAGTGTTTGATTTCTGTCTGAGTTTTCAACCATGCTTCGATAGAGGCTTCCATTCCGCAGGGGTCGAGGCCGAGTTCCTTTCTGAGCACGTTCTGGTTTCCGTGAAGTACAAATCGGTCGGGCAAACCGATTTTCAAAATTCTGGGTGGTTTTCCGGCGCGGTCCGTCATCCATCCGAGAACGGCGTCGCCAAGCCCCCCTTTTTTCATGTTTTCTTCGACCGTAATAACGTGTCGGAATTTTCCGTGAATTTTGGCGAGAAAATCTTCGTCCATCGGCTTAAGAAACCGCGCGTTGACGACTTCAAGTTCTATACCCTTTGCCGAAAGTTTTTCAGCAGCCTCGAGCGATGCGCCGACCATGGCGCCTATTGCGATTACACAGGCGGCGTCGCCCTTTCGCTTTTCCGACCATGAGCCGATGCGCAGCTTTTCGAGCTTATCCGAAAGCGGTACGCCCAGCGCGCTTCCGCGCGGATACCTGATGGATATCGGGCCTGTTTCGTGCAAAATCGCGGTATGCAACATGTGGCGAAGCTCGTCCTCGTCGCACGGCGCCGCAATCGTGTAGTTCGGAATTAGGTTTAAATATGACAAATCGAAATATCCGTGATGCGTGGCGCCGTCCTCGCCGACAAGACCGGCGCGGTCGAGGGCGAAAACGACCGGAATATTTTGAATGCCGACGTCGTGTATCACCTGGTCGAATGCACGCTGCAAAAACGTGGAATAAATTGCCGCGACCGGCCTCATTCCGCTTTTTGCGAGCCCTGCGGCAAAAGTAACCGCGAAGTCTTCAGCAATCCCGACGTCGAAAAATCTGGAGGGAAACTGCTGTTGGAATTTGTCTAGGCCGGTACCCTGCGGCATCGCCGCGGTGATAGCGACGATTCGTTTGTCTTCGTGCGCAAGGTCGATCAGCGTTTCTGCGAAAATTTCCGTATAGGATTTGACGGACGATTTCTTTTCTATTTTGCCGGCGACTTTGTTGAACTTGCCGACGCCGTGCCATACGGTAGGCTGCTTTTCGGCGGGGACGTAACCTTTTCCTTTGACGGTTAGCAAATGCACAAGCGCAGGGCCTTCCACGCCTTTGATTTTCTTGAAAACCCTAACTAAGTTTTTCAAGTCGTGCCCGTCATAGGGACCGAAGTACTTCATACCCCACGAGTCGAATACTGCCTTCGACGCGTACGGGCTGACAAAATATAAAAGCGACTGCTTGAGTTTTGTCCACGCTTCTTCGAGCGTTTTACCGCCCACGGGAATAAGTTTTACGACGTCGGCGATAAGTCTGTTCAAAAGCCGCATATCCGTGCGCTGGCGAAGATTCGAAAGCACACGGCTGATTTTCCCCACGTTCGGCGCGATGCTCATGCCGTTGTCGTTGAGGATGACAATGAGCTTGCCGGTGCCGATTTCGCTGTTGTTCATCGCCGCGAGCGCCAGTCCGCCCGTCATAGCTCCGTCGCCGATTAGCGCGATAGTGTGCCGGTCCTCACCCTTCAGCTCGGCGGCTCGCGCAAACCCCATTGCGGCGGCGATGCTGGTCGATGCATGACCTACCTCGAAGATGTCGTGTTCGCTCTCCTCCGGCCGAATAAAACCGCCGATACCGCCGTATTTTCTAAGCGACGTGAACGAGTCGCGTCTTCCGCAGATAATCTTGTGGGCGTATGCTTGGTGGCCAGTGTCGTAAATAATCCTGTCCCACGGAGAGTCGAAAATGTAATGAAGCGCGACGATGATTTCGAGCGCTCCGAGCGACGGCGCTAGATGGCCGCCGGATTCACTGACGTTCGCGATAATAAATGCGCGCAGCTCGTCGGCAAGCTGCTGCAATTCGTCGCCCGCAAGCCGCTTCAAATCGGCCGGCGAGTTTATTTTTTCAAGTATGCCCATAGCTATGTTGTCTGCCGGAGTGTTCGCGGCTGACATATTAGGATACTACATATCCCTGTTTTTGCCCCAGCGAGCCAGTTCCGACAGCAATTCCGCGCCGTCTCCATAGCAAGCTATCGAACTTATGGCTTCGCTAGTGTGAAATTCCAGATATTCAAAGGATTTTTTTTCGCCCAAGATCCTGGGATAGGTAGGTTTTTCCTTTTCCTCGTCAGACTTGAGCGATTTGCCAACCACTTTTTCGTCTCCCGAAAAGCTTAATAGGTCGTCCTTTATTTGGTAAGCAAGCCCGAAATGCCTCGCGAATGAGGATAAACATGCAACGTCCTTTTCGCCGCCTCCGGCGATTTCGACGCCTGTTTGGCAGCATCCCTCCAAAAGCGCCGCGGTTTTCATCAAATGCAGGTTTTCGATTGCTTCGATGCCGGCTGTTTTTCCGGCAAGTTCGAGGTCTAGCACTTGACCTTCCACCACCGTTGCACAGGCACGCGCGACATGTCCGATAATCGCAAGCCGCCGTTCGGGCTTTAATTCCGGAATGAGTACGGATTGCAAAATGCCGAAAGCCTGATTTAATAGAGCATCTCCCGCCAGCACACCTACTCCGGCACCATACTTGATATGCGTGCAATCGTGGCCGTGTCGGGTTTTCGCATCGTCCATTTCGGGCAGATCGTCGTGAACGAGAGTAAATATATGTACAAGTTCAAGCGCGCACACGACCGGAATGTAAGGTTCGATTTCGATTCCGGGCTTGATTGTTTTCGCGGACAATAGCGCGAGTATCGGCCGCAATCTTTTCCCGCCCCAAAGCGCGTGAGAAACGGCTTCCTGAAGCGTCTGCACGTTGTACCAGCCGCTTGTAAGCCGTGTGAGTTCGGCGTTCACCGCCCTTCGGGCGCCGCCGATAAATTCCTGAAGCGCGTGGTTCACCGGTTCAATCGTATCACGGCTGAATCTCTAATCCGAACGCGAATCGGCTTTCGACCGCGCTTTATCGCCGTGTAATTTTTTCTGCGCTATGATTTCGACTCGCCAAAGTTGGGTTTTATAAACAGGCTTCGCCACGCGCCTCCGGAAATCGCATCGGATAATTCGCCCGGCAAATCGCAGAAAAACCCGAACTCGGGCCATCCGGTTATTAAATCGTTGCCTGCGGGCGGCGCGGAGTCCGTTAAAGAAATCGCATCGCCGTTTTCATCCAAAACTTCACCGCCGTTTCCGTCCTCGGCAATTTGCGGAGTTACCGCCGAAACATTCCAGTTATAAAGGTCGCGGCCGCCTCCGCTGTCGATGAAAATCGAAAGCGACGTTCCTCCGTGATAATCGTTACCGCCCGCCCGCGCCTGACCGGGCGGATAATCGTAAACGTCGTCGCCGCCTTTGTCCCAGAAAACGCATATGGCGTTGTGCGCGCTTGCGCCTTGACTGAAACCCGTGCCGCCATGATAAATGTCGTCGCCGCCGCCGTCTATGAAAATCGTGGCACATTCGTCCCACGCCAGACCTTGAGCGACTCCCTGTCGCGTGTCGTACACGTCGTTTCCCGCGTCGTCGAGGAAAACGCCCACAGCCTGATGAGCGCAGAAACCCTGATTGTATCTGCTGCCCACGTACCTGTCGTTTCCCGCGGCGCTATGAATGAACCCGAAGCCGTAGTAATAACCGCCGCCGGTCGCGAAGTTGCCTGCCTCGAAATAGTCGTCGCCGCCGAAATCGATTATTCCCGCGATGCCGCCGGAAGCGTATTGCCGAAAGCCGTCTCCGCAGCCTTGACTCCACGCGTCGAAAATGCCCGGATCGCCGTATCCGGTGGCATACGTTCCCTTTGCGTATCGGCTGTCATTGCCGTCGGCGTCAACAACGAGCGCTACCGAGCGAGCGCCGCCGAAAGCCTGGGATTTCGCGTGAGCGTCCATCCTGTCGTCGCCGGAAATATCGTAGATAAAAGAACTGCCGAAAATAGCTGCGGACTGCGCAAATTCGTGGCCGCGAAACACGTCGTCGCCCGCCGCGTCGATAAGCGCGCCGCAACCGAGAAAACCCGTGCCCTGCGCCCACTGCGTGCCGATATAGCTGTCGTTGCCGGCCGCGTCGATAAGAAGCCCGCAGCCCATCGAGCCGCTGCCTTGCGAATAATGGAGGGTAGATTCGTAGGCGTCGTTCCCGTCGAAATCGATAAGAACGCCGACCGGAAATTCATGCGAGAAACCGCCGCCGGCGCGCGTCGAATAAAAATCGTCGCCGCCTAAGTCGATAACGAGCAAATCATGTCTGTACTGCGCCGGGTCGGTGGAAAGATTGCGCCACGTACGGCCCGCGCCCTGAATTACAATCCAGCCCAGAGGCGTTTCTTCTTCGTACAGAATGCCGTTCGCAAGCGTATCCGCAAACGCCGCCATAAGGTCGCCGCGAAGTCTCGTAAGATATTCGTCGTCGGCGATTTGAAGAAGAACCGCTTGAGCCTGCATAAGTTTCGAGTAATCTACGCGGCGGGCAAGCTCGATGAGTCTGACGTTATCGCGGAATCTTTTCGGATTTTCATCGGAGTCTATGTAGTTTTCTTCCTTGAAAACTTCGGTCAATCCTTCGCGAGTTTGCTCCAGAAAAGTGATTTCGTCCGGCGTGAAGTCGGCGAAGGCTTCACGCGAAAGCCTCGCAGCTTCGAAAAGCACTGCTTTCAGCCATTCGATGTGGCGTTCGGCGGATTGGTCAGAGGGATAAGCGTATTCAAAATCGGCTAGCGGTGCATTCATTAACTCGGCGATATTGCCGTGAATTCTGCGCGCTCCCGCGATGCCTTCGCCTGCGGCAATTTCCATTTCGCCAGATATATCTCGCACCGCTGATTCGCCTTGCAGACCGTCGCGCAAAAGATATGAAACGAGCGGAAGCCTGAAACCGTCGTTTGGAGTGGCGCGACCGTCAAGCCGGGATTTCAAGTCTTCATATTGCTCGCGCGTGCCGGTTTCGTCCACGAGAAAGTCAATGAGGCGCCGTACGTCAGTAAGCCCGGCTGGAAGATGCGGAAAAAGCGCCGAATTCGGAGGAATATTCCCGCGTCCGCATTCCGGGCGAGTTCCCAAAACGATTTCGAACGAAAGTTCGCGCGTCTCGTTTCTCGAAACGACTTCGATTATGTCCCCCGGCTTCGAATCGAGAATAAACTGAGGAAGTTCCTGAAGCGGAAAATCGAGCGTTACGGAAGCGCCGTTAATTTTAATATCGAAAACCGGCCCGCTTCGAATCACTTTTACAGCCAATTTATCGCCCGGCGCTTTACCCGAAAGCGCGTCCGCGAGAATGCCGGCATATTTCGAACCGTCCGTCCCGACTGATACGCCGCCGAGCGAAATTGCTACGTCGCCAGTGCGAAGCCCGCCGATATAACCCGGCGAATCGAGTATAACGCTTAACAGCATTCCGGGCGGGTCGGACGACGGTACGTGACGCACGCCGAGGTAAACGCCGCTTTGCGCCATCGGCGCGCCGGACAGCATAAATGCCGCAACAAATACAAGCGGCACGATAACCGGCAGTCTGCAAAACTTCATTGAAATCCCCTCTGCCCCTTCGGGCGGCACGAGTATAACCGATACGGCGCTTTATAAGGGAGCTTCGTTGCCGATATAATTGAAGCGTCCAAGGAGAACCGAATTGACCGAAGAACTTGCGGCAAAAGGCGGCAGTCCGTATTGCGGCGACTTAATTCCGCTTCACAGGGCCAGCTTCGGGCTGGAGGAAATAGAGGAGCTGAAAAACTGCCTGCAATCGGGCTGGCTGACACGCGGCCCGCTAACGACGCGATTTGAAAGCGATTTCGCCCGGTACGTCGCAGACGGCGAGCCGCATAAACTTAGTCCGCCGGTTTACGCCCTCGGGCTTAATTCCTGCACGGCCGCGCTGCATACGGCTTTGGCGGTTGCGGGCGTCGGAGCGGGCGACGAAGTAATCACGACGCCGATAACCTTTGCGGCGACGGTGAACGTAATAGAACATACCGGCGCGACGCCCGTGCTCGTGGACGTTCATTCCGACACGCTTTGCATCGACGAAACGAAAATCGAAGCCGCTATTACGGAGAAAACAAAGGCGATTGTTCCCGTCCATTACGCAGGTCATCCATGCGAGATGGACTCGATTTGCGCTATCGCAAAAAAACATGGGCTAATCGTCATCGAAGATTGCGCGCATGCCATCGAAGCCAAATATCGCGGCCGGCGCGTAGGGACGTTCGGGGATTACGCGTGTTACAGCTTTTACGCCACGAAAAACATTACGACCGGCGAAGGCGGAATGCTGGTATGCCGCAGCGCGGAATCGCTGGAAAAAGCGCGTGTATTCAGCCTGCACGGGATGAGTAAAAACGCCTGGCAGCGCTATGAAGGAATCGGGTTCGAGCTTTACGACGTGGAACTTCCGGGCTTTAAATACAATATGTTCGACATACAGGCGGCGATTGGAATTCATCAGCTTCAGAAAATCGAAGGTTTTCACGCCAGCCGGAAGTGGTTATGTGACGATTATCGCGAGTTTCTGGATGCCGTACCCGAACTTGAGCCGCTTGGCGTTCGAGAGAATTGCGAGAGCGCATATCATATTTTCGTTTGCAAGTTGAACGCCGCAAAATTGGCGGCTGCGAGAAACGAATTTTTGGGTTTACTGCTTAAGGAAAACGTTCAGGGCTATGTCCATTTCGTGCCGGTTTTCGAGTTTTCTTATTACAAAAACAGGTTTAGTTGGGTGGGCGAGGACTTTCCGGTGGCTGCGGAGGCGGGCACAAAGTTGATATCGCTTCCGCTCTTTCCATCGATGAGCAGGGAGGACGTAAAAAACGTCTGCGGTGCAATTGTTAAAGTCATTAATGCAATTCGCGGGTGAAAATCCGATAAATCCTATTGAAATCGGATTATTTGAACTTGAGCCTAATGTAACTTGTTTGTGACGCGTTTCACTCGAATTTCTTGTTTTTCACGCGTTCATATGCATAAATCAAGTTGCTATGCGGATACGGCGCGGCATTGCGTGAATTTATTTTGAATGCCGTGAATCGCTGCGCAACGTCCGCCTGCGAAATTCCTTTACTCAGGAGAAGGAGGATGAAGAATTTACGGGTTTTGAGCTTTGTGCTTGCGCTTCTCGCGCTGGCGTTCTTTGCGTCCTGCACGTCCACGACAAGCGTCGTGACAGTGAATTCGGGCAAAAACGGAACCGCCGCGACGGGCAGTGGACTCAAAATCGCCGTGGCGAACTGGACAGGCGGAGTCATCACGATTTCGGACATTCTGGAAGAAGATGCCGACCAGATTCCGCTCGGCGGAGGCTTTACGAAGGTAGGCTCGGGATTCATTTGGGTCCCAGGCGGCCAGACGACGAGTTCGACGGTAATCACGTTTCCGATTGCTGGAACGTATAGCGACGGAGCGGAGCTGAACCTGATGTGGTTCGACGTCGAACATCAGACATGGATATCGTTCGCCGGTGTAAAGGCTGTGGTCGACGGCTCTACGGCGATCGTTACGCTTCCGCTCGGAGCGAGCGGACTTGGCGGCAATTTCGCAATCGCCGGCTGAGGCTGCGAAGGAAATCCAGAGAGGTGAAAAGACTATGAAAAAGCTGATTTTCGTTGCGATTATTGCGGCCGGATTGGTTTTCGCTTCAAGCGGCGCGTTCGGGCAAAGCAACAACACGTTTCCGCCGAACGACCTTCCGGCGGACCATTGGGCATGGAGCGCGGTCAAGTACATGATGGAGTCCGGAATTCTAGAAGGCTATCCCGGAAACGAATTCCAGGGCGGGCGCAACCTTACGAGATACGAGTTCGCCATCGCACTTAACCGCGTCATCGCGTACGTGGAAAAAATGGGCGGAGGCGCAGACGTTCAAGCGACGCTGGCGGCTCTCGAAAGCGAATTCGGCTCGGAACTCGCCGAAATCCGAAGCCAAGTGGACGCGAATACCGCGAGCATTTCCGCGCTCGAATCCACGGTCGAAGACCTCGGCTTGCGCGTGGATGAAGTCGAAAAGCGCATTGGCAACATAAAGTGGAGCGGGGATTTTCTGATTCGCTATCAATTGGACGATGCCGAAGTTGCAAGCGCGGAACGTATGCGCGAGCGGATAAGACTTAGGATGAATTTCGAAGCGCCTATCGTCGAAGACATGATTTCTTTCAAAGGAAGACTGGCAACCGGTACCGGAGGAACCAGCACACTTCAAACTTTCGGAAACTACAATCAGAACTACGGCTTCGGTCTGGACCAGGCTTATCTAGAATACAAGGCATCTTGGATTCCGCTTAAGAACAAGCTTTACTTCGGACGAATTCCCAACATTTTCGCTTGGAACAACCCGAACGGTATCGTATGGGACGCCGACGTCAACTTCGACGGCACGGGTCAGACGATTACATTTCCCGAATTCGCGAGTCCAATGTTCGGCAAGTGGTCTCTTAACGCGGTTCAAGCGGTTCTTGCGGAAAAGAACGGCGAGTATTTTTCCGACGACGAGTGGATGCTCGGCTGGCAGCTGGCCGGAAACGACCTCATCGTTCCAAGATTGAACGGCTATGTCAGTTACTACCATTTCCAGAACTTGGTGGGCGGAGGAAACAACTTCGGAGCGGACGGTTATAAGGGCAATCTTGCGGGCGGCGGCGTGGACGTCAATCTCGACGGTTCGATAAACAATCTTGATTCGATTGCCACAAAATACAATATTCTGAACGTAGGTTTGAACTATACGTACAAACCCACGGAAGAAGCCGTTCCGATTTTCCTTCATGGCGATTATGTTGCCAATCTGAACCCGGAAATTCCGTTTGGCGTGGATACTCGTTTCAACGTCGAAGACGAGGATCACATCGGATGGGCGGGTGGCTTCCAGTACGGAAAAGCCAAGGATGCGAAAACCTGGGACTTCGGCTATTACTACAAAAGCGTCGGCGCAACGGCGGTTGTAGGTAATTTTGCCGATGCTGACGACTTTGGAGCAAACGCGAACGTTCACAATCTTTACTTCGATTACGCACTGGCCAAAAGCACGATGTTTTGCTTCGAGTACATTTTGCGAGACGTCAAGAACGATTTCGGCTACCTTCCAAGCAACTCCGTACAGACCTTGAACCTAGCCGTGTTTGTGAAATTTTAGATTGAAATAACTATCCTTTCGGATGGTCTTCATGGCGGGGCTTCGGCCCCGTTTTTTTTGCTATAATCAATTTCGCCAAATTCGACGCAATTCGGCGGAATTTTTAATGCAAACGCAAAGCTAAACTTCGCTTAACACTCTCGCCCGAAAATGACACCGTCTTGCGTCAATCCTATTTATTCAGGAGCAGGAGGATGAAAACATTTTCCGTTTTGAGTTTTGCCTTTTCGCTTTTTGCGGCGGCATTTCTTGCTTCTTGCACGTCCACGACCGGCGTCGTAACGGTAAATTCGGGCAAGAACGGGACTGCCGGCACCGAAAGCGGTCTTAAGATCGTTATCGCGAATTGGACCGGCGGTGTCATTACGATAACGGACATTCTTGAAGAGGATGCCCATCAGATTCCGCTCGGCGGTGGCGCATCGAAAGTGGGCCAAGGTTTTATTTGGGTGCCGGGCGGCCAAACGGCGTCTTCAACCGTAATCACGTTTCCGATTGCGGGAACGTTCAGCGACGGCACGGAGCTGAACCTTATGTGGTTCGACGTCGAACATCAGACGTGGATTTCGTTCGCCGGTGTAAGGGCCGTGGTCGACGGCTCAACGGCGATCGTTACGCTTCCGCTCGGAGCGAGCGGACTCGGCGGCAATTTTGCAGTCGCAGGCTAGCGCCTCAATTCAAACCTTGAGAGGGGTAAAAAACATGAAAAAGCTTTTTTTCGCTTTGATTCTTGCGGCCGTGCTTTCGATTGCGACTGGCGCAGCATTCGCGCAAAGCAACAACGCGTTTCCGCCAAGCGACCTTCCTTCTGACCACTGGGCGTGGAGCGCGGTGAAATACATGATGGAAACCGGAATTCTCGAAGGTTATCCCGGAAACGAATTCCAGGGAAGCAGATACCTCACGAGATACGAGTTCGCAATCGCCTTAAATCGCGTGGTTGCGTATATCGAGAAGACGGGCGGCGGCGGGGCGGACGTTCAGGCGACGCTCGCTGCTCTCGAAAGCGAATTCGGCTCGGAGCTGGCGGACATCAGAAGCCAAGTGGATGCGAATACCGCGAGCATTTCCACGCTCGAATCTACGGTGGAAGACCTCGGCTTGCGCGTGGACGATGCCGAAAAACGCATCGGCAATATCAAGTGGAGCGGGGACTTCCGTTATCGCTGGCAATTCGACGACGCCGACGCGGGAAGCATGGAGCGCTTTCGCGAAAGAGTTAGGTTGCGCCTTAACTTCGAAGCGCCGATTGTCGAAGATATGGTCACGTTCAAGGGACGGCTTGCGACTGGTCCAGGCGGAACGAGTACAAACCAAACGCTCGGCAACTATTTGAACAACTACGGGTTCGGGCTAGACCGCGCGTATTTGGAATACAAAGCTTCGTGGCTGCCGGTACAAAACAAATTCTACTTCGGCAGATTTCCGAATATTTTCGCTTCAAACGAACCGAACGGAATTATTTGGGACGGCGACGTCAACTTCGACGGAACCGGCCAATCGTTCAGTTTCCCGCAATTGGGCGGGCCGATGTTTGGAAACTGGTCGCTAAACGCGGTTCAGGCGATACTCGCGGAAAAGAGCGGCGAATTTTTCGACGACGACGAGTGGATGCTCGGCTGGCAGCTTGCAGGCAAAGACATCGTGACTCCCAGGCTCAACGCTTACATTAGCTACTACCACTATCAGAACTTGGTAGGCGGTGGAAACAACTTCGGCGCGGATATGTATAAGGGCAACCTTGCCGGCGGCGGAGTGGACGTCAACCTGGACGGTGCGTTAAACAACCTCGATTCGCTTGCCACCAAATACAACGTACTAAACGTGGGCCTCAATTACACGTACAAACCCACCGAAGATTCCGTACCGATTTTGCTTCACGGAGACTACGTGGCGAATTTAACGCCGGAAATTCCGTTCGGCGTTGATACGCGCTTCCAAATCGAAGACGAAGATCATGTGGGTTGGAGCGGCGGCTTTCAGTATGGCAAGGCCAAGGAGCCGCGCACGTGGGACTTCGGCTATTACTACAAGAGCGTGGGCGCGACGGCCGTTGTAGGCAATTTCGCCGATGCGGACGACGTTGGAACGAACGTGAACATGCACAACCTTTACTTCGACTATGTAATCGCCAAGAACACATCTTTCACTTTCGAGTATATATTGCGGGATTTAAAGAACGACTTCGGGTATTTGGCAAACAACACGACACAAACGCTAATTCTTGATCTCATTGTCAAGTTTTAGAAGGGCAAACAATTCCTTACGAAAGGTTGAAAGGGCGGGGCTTCGGCCCCGTCTTTTTTTTCTATTCGGCACGTTCGATTTCGATTTTGACCGGCAACTATTACCGGAGGGAAGAAGTAAATCGATAATAGGATTTGGGTTAATGAAAAATCAAGCTGTGTGAAGCGCAGCCTGCAGTTCTTCCCTTGTCAGGAAGTTTCTGTATTCCTCGCAGGTTTCCAGAAGCTCATCGTGAGTGCCCTCGCCGGCAAATCTTCCGTCTTTCAAAACGTATATTTTGTCGGCGCGCCTTGCGGTGGCAAGTCTGTGCGTCACTATTACGCAGGCCGCGTCCGGAGACCGCCGCTCGAACTCAGCCCAAAAAGCGCGTTCGTTTTCTGCGTCGAGGCTTGCGGTTACGTCGTCCATCAAAAGCAAATCCGGACCTCCCGCAAGCGCGCGAGCGATTGCGAGCCGCTGTTTCTGTCCGCCGGATATTGTTAGACCGCGCTGGCCGAGCATTTGCTCGAAACCTGCAGGAAGCGCCGCCATTTCGTCCTTGACCTGTGCCATTTCGAGCGCGCCGAGGACGGCGTCTTCCGAAAGTGACCGGCCGAATTTTACGTTTTCGGTTACGCTTTCCGAAAAAAGCGTCGCTTCTTGCGGAATATAGCCGACCCTTTCGCGATATGCGTCGATGCTGAAATCGGTAAGATTCCTGCCGTTCATCAATAGCCGGCCTTCCGTTTGCGGCAGGATTCCTGCAATCAGTTTCACTAGCGTGGTTTTTCCGCTTCCGACCGCGCCGACGACGGCGATTTTCTGTCCACGCCGAATTTTCATCGAAATATCCGAGAGCGAATCTGAATGGGAGCCGTCGTAACGGAAACTTGCGTTCTCGATCAATACTGAGTCAATTTTCTCCAGACGCTCGATTCCATTTCCAGCATTCTCCATACCGCCTGGCGTCTCTTCGATTTCGATTTCGCGGTCTATGCAGGCGAAAGCCTGCCGGCTAGTGACGAACAAGTTCGGAATGTCCATAAGCGGCTGTAGGAGCATCGAAAGGTACACGTAAAAAGCATAAAACTGACCGAGCGTCAGCCTTCCGTCGATGACCATCATTCCGCCCGCGACGATAACAATTATCTGGCCGAGAAACTGAATTCCCCAGTAAAGGTTGTGAAGGCCCATCCAGAGTTTCATCAAGCCAAGCTCGACGCCGACTCGCCTGTCCAGAATTTCTCCGAATTCGCGCGCTTGATTGTCTTCGCCGCGAAACGCCTTGAGTATTCGAACTCCGCTGAACGTCGCTTCGAGCGCGTCGTTGGTTACCGAGATAATTTTCTGTCTTTCGAGCGAACGCTTTCCAAGGGCAATGCGGAGCTTGTAAAAGATGAGCAGCATTAAAGGAAGCGGAATGATTGCGAGAAGAGCAAGCTGCCAGTTCATCCAAAGCATAAAGATGATGCAAAAGATGAACTTCGATGCGGATTCGACAGCGCGGAAGATTCCGGAGCAAGAAAACCAAGCGATTTTCGGAAATCCGCCGATGTCGTCCGTAAGGCGCGTAACAAGATCGCCGGTGCGAAACTTCAGAAAAAACTTATATCCCTTTTCAATTATTTCGCCGAAGTAATGCTGGCGAATTCCCATTTCGAGGCGTGCGTTCAGCATAGCTCTGAAACCGGGATACAAATTCGACAGCGACCGCGCAAGGCCGATGGCCGTAATCATTCCGATAAGCTTGTAGGTGGTTTGACCTGCAAATTCGGGATCGTTTTTTTCTATCGCGCTCGTGATTGAATCGATTAAGTATTTGAAAATAATCGGATAGAACAACGCCACCGCGCTCGAAAGCAGCGTGAGAAACAGCAGAAGCCAAATCCACGGACGGTGCGGCCCCCAGAATCGCCAAATCCAGCGTATGTGTTTCATACGGCCTCACCTGCCGGATTTAGCGTTGCAGCATCGGGCGGGGACTCGCTTCCGTGATGTCCGATGGCTTCTTCGAACTGAAGCCGCACGAGCTTGGCGTAAAAACCGTCTTGTGCGATAAGCTCGCGGTGTGTGCCCGTTTCTGCGATTGAACCGCTTTGAATGAGCACTATCGAGTCCGAATTAATGATGGTCGAAAGCCTGTGAGCGACTATTACAGCCGTACGGCCCGCCAGCAGCCTGTCGAGCGATTCCTGAACCAGCCGCTCCGTGTGCGGATCGACAGAGCTTGTCGCTTCGTCCAGAACGAGCAAAGGCGGGTCGAAAACAAGCGCGCGCGCGAAACTTAAAAGCTGCCTTTCGCCTACCGAAAGATTCGCCCCCCGCTCGCTCAAAACGCCGTCGTAAGAATCCGGAAGCTTTTCGATAATCTTGTCCGCGCGAGCGATTTCGGAAGCGGCAATAACGCTCTCCATCGGTATCTCGCGGTCGAAAACGCGAAGGTTATCCGCGACCGTTCCGGGAAAAAGAAAAATGTCCTGAAGCACGAGTCCTTGAAGCGCGCGCCAGGCTTTAACCGGAAATTCGCGAATGTCGCGCCCGTCCACGGTTATTCGCCCCATTTGCGGATCGTAAAACCGCAGAAGCAGATTGACTATCGTAGTCTTGCCGCCGCCGGATACTCCGACGAGCGCGACTTTTTGTCCCTTCTTAATTTTGAAACTGACGTCGCGCAAAATCCAGTTATCACCTTCGTACGCGAACCAGACGTTTTCGAAGGCGATTTCGTTTTCGAAGGTCAGCTCTTCCGCAGGCGCGGCTCCGTCCGTTACGGTTATGTCGGTTTCGAGAATTCCGAATACGCGCTCCACGCTTATGAGCGAACGCTGGATAAAATTGATTTGCTCCGAGAGCTGGATAATTGGCTGGAACATCTGGCGAATGTACTCGATAAAGAGAACAAGCATTCCGACCGTAACCGTTCCGGCGAATACGCCCTTTACGCCGACGACGAGCACGATGATTATCGCAATAACTTCGCCGAAAAAGAACCCGCCCCAAAAACCGTATTCGAGAAACATCGCGGGAACTTCGACTTTATACTTTCCGAGATTGACTTCCTTCATCCGCTCGTTGGCGCGCCGCTGATAGTTGAACTGCTGGATAACGTCGATGCCTTGAACGTACTCCGCAACGTAACCAGTTACTATCGCCCACTGCGCGCGCCACTCGCGCCATAGCGGACGCATTTTCGAAACGTACACGAACGTTGCGCCGAACAAAAACGGGACAAGCAAAATCACGAACGCAGCAATCGCGAAATTTTGAACGCAAAGCGTTATCAAGATGCCAAGGAAGAAAAACAGATTGCGTACGAGATTGACGGCGACGTCGCCGAAAAGTTCCTTCAGCGTTTCGGTGTCGCTTTCGACTCGGCTGATTAATTTTCCCGGCGGATGGTCTGCGTGAAAGTCCAGCCCAAGGTTTAGTACCTTTTCGAATAAGCGAGCCTTAAGGTCGGTGATGATTTTGATGCCGAGAGTGAAGAGAGTAATTGCCTGGATGTAACCCACTCCCGCGCCGCCCGCCGCGATGGCGATGTAAACGAGCGCCGCGATAAAAATACCGCGGATGTCGCTTTCCTTTATATTAACGTCGATGATGTGCTTTATGACAAGCGGGCCCGCCAGCTGTGTTGCCGTTATTACGAGGAGCAAAAGAAACCCGAGAATCAGGTATCGCTTGTATCCGCGAAATAGCGGCAGCACTTTTGAAACGAGTTCCTTCAAAGTCTGCCTGCGAACGCCCTCTTCGCTTTCGGATATATGCCACCACATTTCATCAACCGCCCGCCTGTCGAAAGGCGAATGAACATTATTACCAATATCGGCTAATCAAAACCCTTTTGCTGGCGCTAATGAAAAAAATATCGGGCGGGCAGGCAAGCCAATCGGCGTACGCAATCGCAAAACTATAAAAATAGAAGGTATTTCGGCAATGTTATCAACATTTATAAACATAGGAGAGGGACCACTTGCTGGTGACCTGCTTATACTGTTCATGCGGGTTTCTAAGGATTGGCCCCCATCCCAGGAGTGCGGCACTGGGCCAAGCACGGAAAAAAATTTTCCGGAAATAGAATTAATCCTTGCAATTGTGGTATAATGATGCGTCCCCGAATCGGGAGACAACGCTTGCATGGAAATCGGCTCTTGACATTTCCGGCGGGCGAGGTAAAATATTCCAGTTAGGCGTTGCAGCTTGACGAGGTTGTGGTATAATCCACGCTTCAGCGTAACGTGAAGACCTTAAGTAAGGAGAAGGGAATCATGAGGTTAAATCTGGTTTTTGTTTCGTTGATGCTTGCGGTGACGTTGATCGTCTCGAGCTGCGGCGGAAGCGGAGGACGCTTAATCTTTAGCGACAACTGGCTTCCTCTCGTGCAGTACGCAGTGACCGGCAGAATCGACCTTGCGGTCGACAACGCGGGATTCGGCGGATGGTACAACGGCGAGGAGAGCATCGGTGTTGAGGACGAATCGACCGGCGCAGGCGCGATTATGTATCCCAACACATACGTCACCACCGGCGGGATGGCGCCCACCTGGGTCAACTTCGGGGTGGCGCAGCTTGACAGCGTTCCGGCGAACGCCGGCGTCAGCGGCTTCACGAAAGTCGGCGGCGCCAAGGTTGTCGTCGAGACTTCGCTCGGTCTTGCCAACACGATTTTCAGCAGAAACCTTACGGTTATGCTTCCGCTAGGCGTTTCGCTCGCGGACGGCTCGGCCGTGACCGTTTTCTTCTGGAACGGCAGCAGTTGGCAGAATCTTTCGACCGTTAGCCAGTCGGGCAACGCGTTCGCTTCGGGCGGCGTCGTGACCATCGGCATCAACAGGGGCGGCAACTTCCTTGTCTGCACCTCGCACGGCACGGGCGGCGGCGGCGGCCAGTAGTCAAGCCTTCAGGCTTTGATTCAGAACACAAAGAGGGACGGCGCTCTGCGTCGTCCCTCGTTCGCGTCCGGTTTTATTTCAATTTAGCCGATTAAGGCAGCGCTTTCGTTTCCCTATTATGCAATCGGGAGTCTCCGGTTATTTATATGCGTTATTTTAAAATTGCCTGTTAAAAAAGCAGTTTGTTTATACCTTTATATGTATAAAAACGCTTCCATTTTCGCCTGTTTAATGCTAAAATACTAATTGTCCGAATATCCCCTCGGAAGCCGCTTCGGCGCTACTCTCGTTATCTCCGTAGCAACGCTATAAAGTCCGGCTTCCTTTTTGAATTTGCGGGTATTCAGGCGTGCGTACATATCATTTCGATTCGAACGTGGAGAATATGGTAGATCATTCAGAAGAGCAGGCATCGGGCGTAAGCGGCGCTAACGGCGGCAACGGCGGATACGGCGCAGACCAGATTCAGGTACTTAAGGGCCTGGAAGGCGTTCGCCACCGCCCCGCGATGTATATCGGCTCGCGCGGCGAGGCCGGTCTGCACCATCTCGTATGGGAAATCGTTGACAACGCTATCGACGAGGTGATGGCTGGCTATTGCACGAACATCAAAATCGAAATACTTGCCGACGGCGGTGTGCGCGTAACCGACGACGGTCGCGGCATTCCCGTGGACGAAATGAAAGAAGAGGGCAAAAGCGCCCTTGAAGTCATTCTTACCACCCTTCACGCCGGCGGCAAATTCGGCGGCGGTGGATACAAGATATCCGGCGGTCTTCATGGCGTTGGCGCGAGCGTGGTCAACGCCCTATCGAGGCGCTACGAAACGGAAGTCCATCGAGACGGCGTAATCACGCGAATCGCATGCGAGCGCGGAATTATGGTAGAGCCGGTTGAGCAAATAGGCAAAACCAAAAAGCGCGGAACGGTTGTTACTTACTGGCCAGATCCGGAAGTATTCGAAACACTCGACCACAAATTCCTGCTTCTCGAAGAGCGGTTCAGGGAACTTGCGTTTCTTAACGCGGGGCTGAAAATTGACTTAGTCGACCATCGCGACGGCGAATCCGCAAGCTTCAAAGCGACGGGCGGGCTTTCTGAATTCGTAAAATGGCTGAACCGCAATCGCGAGGTAATGCACAAACCGATTCTTCTAGAACATGAAATAGACACGACCAAAATCCAGGTGTCGTTGCAGTTCACAACCGGCTATTCCGAGCGCATAGTCGGTTTCGCGAATAACATTTTCACGAAGGACGGCGGAACTCATATCGTCGGCTTTAAAACGGCGCTGACGCGAGTCGTCAATAATTACGCCAAGAAAAACGAGTTGTACAAGGCAAACGAGGAAGTGCCGAACGGCGACGACGTTCGCGAAGGGCTGACCGCGGTGGTCAGCGTTTGGTTGGAACGTCCGCAATTCGAAGGGCAAACGAAAGGACAGCTTGGCAACACGGACGTGCAAAGCCAGGTAGAAGTGGCGGTCGGCGAGCACCTTTCGCAGTTTTTCGAAGAAAACCCTGCCATAGCCAAGCGCATAGTCGCGAAAGCGCAGGCTGCATGCAAAGCCAGGCTGGCTGCCAAGCGAGCGCGCGACGTCGCGAGAAAGAAAGCCGGGCTTGACAGCTCGCTTCCCGGCAAGCTTGCGGATTGCAGCGAACGCGACAATCACCGGACCGAGCTGTTCATCGTCGAGGGCGACAGCGCGGCGGGGCCGGCAAAGGCCGGGCGCGACCGCAACTTCCAAGCGATACTGCCCATCAGAGGAAAGATAATCAACGTCGCGAAAGCCGGTCTCGCAAAAGTGCTGGCGAACAACGAAGTGCGCGACCTGATAACCGCGATGGGCACGAATATCGGACAGAATTTCGACCTCGAAGCGCGCAGGTACGACAAGGTAATCATCCTGACCGATGCGGACGTGGACGGCAGCCATATACAAATCCTGCTCCTGACGTTCTTTTTCAGCCACCTAAAGGGCCTTATCGAGGCCGGCCACGTTTATATCGCCAAAACGCCTCTTTACAGCGTCAGAAAGGGCCAGAAACGGTGGTACGTGTTCACGGATCAGGAAAAAGAAAAGCTGATTAAGGAAATCGGCGACAAGGGCGTGGAAATTACCCGGTTCAAAGGTCTCGGCGAAATGAACGCCGACCAGCTTTGGGATACGACTATGAACCCGGAAAACCGCACGCTTCTTAAAATCACGATCGACAACAACGAACACGCCGAAAACGTGTTCGAGGCTCTGATGGGCACAGAGGTAGCTCCGCGCAAGAAGTTCATCGCGGACTACGCTCGCGAAGTTAAGAATCTCGACATTTAGTTTGAGGAATCGGTAAAGGTTATGACTAGGCAGGACAACATAGACGACACAATCCGCAAGCCGGTATTGACGCCCATATCACGTCAGATGGAGGAATGCTTCATCGACTATTCGATGAGCGTTATTATCGGGCGCGCCATTCCGGACGTGCGCGACGGCCTGAAACCCGTACACCGCCGGATTCTTTACGGCATGTACACCGGCGGATATACAGCGGACAAGAAGACGCGCAAGTGCGCCAAAATCTGCGGCGACATCGTCGGAAAGTATCATCCGCACGGCGACGGGCCTGTGTACGATTCGCTCGTCAGGCTGGGCCAGCCGTTCAGCATGCGCTATCCGCTCGTCACGGGGCAAGGCAACTTCGGCAGCATAGACGGAGACCCGCCCGCGGCGATGCGATATACCGAGGCGAAGCTGTCGTCCGTCGGCGAATACCTGCTCGAAGACATCCGCAAGGATACGGTCGATTTCGAGGCGACGTACGACGGCGAGGAAGACGAGCCGAAAGTTCTGCCTTCCGGGCTTCCCGTTCTGCTGATGAACGGCACGGAGGGCATCGCGGTGGGTATGGCGACGCGTATTCCGCCGCATAATCTTCGTGAACTCGGCGCCGCCATCGTATCGCTTGTGGAAAACCCGGAACTTACGTGCGCCGATTTGATGAAACACATACCCGGACCGGACTTTCCAGGCGCCGGCATAATCACCGGAAATGACGGCATTAAAGCCGCGTATGAAACCGGACGCGGCTCGCTGTACCTGCGCGGGCGCGCGGAAGTTGAGCAGGATTCGAAGGGCAGATTCCGCGTCGTCATCAACGAGATTCCATATCAGGTGAACAAATCGCTATTGGTCGAAAAAATCGCCGAGCTTGTCAAAGACAAGAAAATCGTCGGCATATCCGACCTACGCGACGAAAGCGACAGAAACGGCATTCGCGTGGTCATCGAACTTAAAAAGGACGCCAACGCGCAGGTCGTGATTAACAGGCTGTATAAATTCTCGCCGCTCGAAGTCAGCTATAGCATGATTATGCTTGCGATTGACGACGGCGTGCCGCGCATCCTGCCTTTGAAGGACTTTCTGCTGCGCTGGATTGTGCACCGCCGCGTGGTTATCGAACGCCGTTCGCTGTTCGAACTCGAACGTGCGCGCGAACGGGCGCATATCCTGCTCGGTCTAAAAATCGCTCTCGACAATCTTGACGAAGTAATCGCCATAATTCGCGGCAGCGACAATTCGGCGATGGCGAAGGTTAGATTAATCGAGGAGTTCGAACTGTCCGACGTGCAGGCGCAGGCGATTCTCGATATGAAACTTTCTAGCCTAACAACGCTCGAAGTGGGCAAGGTTTTAAAGGAACTCGCCGAAGTGCGAGCGCGCATCGAATATCTGGAAGACTTGCTGTCGAGCGCGGCGAAAATAGACGGAGTTCTTAAAGACGAGCTAATCAAGGCGGTCGAAAAGCACGGCGACGAAAGACGCACGATAATCACGGGTTCGACAGGCGAATTCGACGAAGAAGACTTGATAAAGCGCGAGAGCGTGGTTGTCACGGTGAGCCGCGCGGGATATGTGAAGCGTGTGCCGCTTTCAACTTTCCGTGCGCAGGGACGCGGCGGGCGCGGGCTAATCGGCGCTACGACGAAGAACGACGACGTCGTCAACCTGCTTACTATCGCCAGCACGCACGACACGCTGCTTTGCTTCACGTCGAAGGGCAGCGTACATTCCGTCAAGGTCTATAAAGTGCCGGCGTTCGACCGCACGGCGAAAGGCATCCCCGCGATAAACCTAATCGGCATTACGCCCGAGGAAAAAATCACGGCGCTCGTGAACCTTTCCGACTATTCGCATCCATACCTTTTCATGTGCACGAAGCTCGGCACGGTGAAGAAAGTGGAGCTTAAGGAATTTCAGTCGCTTCGCTCCACGGGCAAGCGCGCCATCGGACTGACCGAAGGCGACGAGCTTTTGTTCGTGCATCCCACGAAGGGCGACGACCTAATCGCCATTACCAGCAGGCTTGGAATGACCGTGATGTTCAACGAAACCGGCGTGCGCCCGATGGGCACCGCCGCACAAGGCGTAATCGGCATAAGGTTGGCCGAAAAGGACGATTGGGTCGTCGGGATGGATGCAGTCAGCGAAGACGACGACCTTTTGCTGGTCGGCAAGAAAGGCTATGGCAAGCGCAGCCCGGTCAAGCTGTTCAGGCTGACAAAGCGCGGCGCGAAGGGCGTAATCGGGCTAAAAGTGACCGACAAAACCGGCACGGTAATCGCGGCGAAGAAAACTCGCGAAAGCGACGACCTTTTAATCACCACCGAAAAGGGCATCATCATCCGTCAGGAAGTGTCGAAAATCAGCGTGTACGGACGCTCCACGCAGGGCGTAAGGCTAATCAGGCTCGACGAAGGAGACACAATCGGCGACGTTGACGTGGTGCGCAAAGGCGATTTCGAGCTGTTCGACGAAGGCGGCAACGCCATAGTTGACGATATACCCGTTGACGAGTAAGCCGGCTGCCGTGCGAAATATGCGATAATCGGTGCGATGAGTGCGCATAGCATCGCGGAAGTTACCGGCGCGTTCCGGGAGTGGATAATCGGCTCCCGCTCGCTTGCGCCGCGCACAGCCGAGGCGTACGGCAGGGACGTCGAGCTTTACCTCAAGTGGTTCGCGAGCTTTACCGGCGCGAAATCCGGCGGCGAACTTCCATCCGGCTATTTCGAAACCGCGCCGCTTAGAAAATACCTAGCGGAAAGGCTGAAGGAGCGCGGAATATCGCGCCGCTCGTACGGGCGAAAAGTAGCCGCGTTCAAAATGCTCGGCGAGTTTTTGTCCGAAACCGGCGATTCGAAATCGAACGCTGCCGGTGCGATGAAAACTCCGAAGCAAGAAAAGAAATTGCCATTGTACGTTCCGAAGGAAACCGTCGAGTTTCTGCTCGGCATTTTCGAGGGCGCGAAAGCCATAGGAGAATCGGCGGGCGAAACTCCACCTGCGAAAGCAATTGCGGCGTTTCCGGATGCGGATAGCGCCGCGTACGAAACCGGAGCGAGAAAATTGCCGCCGTCGCTCGATACTTCGACGGCGATTGGCACGCGCAACCACGTTTTGTTCGAGCTTTTATATTCATCCGGGCTGCGCGTAAGCGAGGCGGTGTCGCTAGATTTAAGCGACGTTCATTTGAACGTGCGCCAGGCGTCGGTGACGGGGAAGGGCGGAAAGCCGCGGCTAATCGTATTCGGCGACCGGGCGGCAGAGCTTATCCGCATGTATCTTGCGCCGGGCGGCGCTAGAGAAGAACTATTGAAAGCCTCTGCACGTGAGCTTTCGGCAAGGGAAAAAAACGCGCTGTTCCTTTCGAAAACCGGCGAGCGCCTGTCGGTCAGGCAGGTGCAGCAGGCGCTAAAAACTTTGCGGGAGTTCGCGGGAATCGAGCTTCCGCTGACGCCGCACAAACTGCGCCACGCGTTCGCAACGCACTTACTTGAAGGCGGCGCGGGTTTGCGCGTGATACAGCAGCTTCTCGGCCACTCCGACATTTCGACTAGCGAAATATATACGCGAGTCTCGCCGGCACACCTTCGCAAAACTTATCACGCCGCTCATCCGCACGGCGGAGAAGAGGAATGAGAGGAGGATATTGGTGATTAATCGATTGGACTTGGAAAAAGATTACAGTGCAAGAAAACTTTTGTATGAACGATTGCGCGTGAATTTAGATAACTCCTTGAAGACACGGTTCAGTGTAGAGCAAATGGGATATGAAATTCACACCATTCAATCACGAACCAAAACTTTTGATAGTGTGTTAAAAAAGCAGAACGATGAATTTAAGTCAAACAGGAATTTGAAATGTTTGGGCGACTTTGACGATATTTGCGGTTTGCGCATAATATGCTTTTATCAAGACCAAATGAACGAAATTACAGATATCCTGAAATCAGAATATTTTTGCAGGCAGACTAAATGGCTTTCAGACGATGAGGATAGACCTTCCAATTTAGGTGACGACGATGTGAATGATTATCCATTTGGATACAGAGCAAGGCACTTTGTGTTTACCGTCACAAACGAATGGTGCCAAGATCCGTCTTGGGCTGGACTAATTGGACTAAAGGCGGAAATTCAACTCCGAACACTACCCATGCACGCGTGGGATGAGGTTTCTCGCCAGCTTATATACAAACAGCCAACTGACTTGCCACGGGAATCTCGAATGCGCATGGGAGTAGCCAGCGCAGTATTCGAGTTCGCAGATAAGGTGTTTCAGGAGATTAAGAAAATTCGAGAGCATCAAATTGAGGCCGTCAATAGTGCAGTCGCAAGCAATAACTATGAATCAGTTGAGTTCAACTTTGATACATTCAAATTTTGGATCCAAAAAAGGTTCGAAGACAGACAGGAATCCTCGGATGCTGAATTGGATGTGTATAATCGCGCATTGGAAGCCAATGTTGACTTTAAAATCCTTGAAAGGGCTTTCCACGACGCAGGCGTTAAAGATGCACTCAAACTTCAGGCAGATTCGTACGAGCTTCGGGCCTCTTGGGTTAACGCGATGTTATTGTTGGCGAATGATGTGTACTGGGAGAAATATGGAAGAATATGGGGAGAAGATGTATGGAAACAATATGAAGAAGCAAGGAATGGCCTGAAAGATGTTTAATCCAAAATCAGCGAGTATCGAAAATCGCGTTGGAATGGCAAGAATTCTGGTCCAAGCTCCTAAGGTACTAGACATGTTAACGATATTGACAGCGAGTATTGTACTGCTTGGCTTTCAGTGCGGAGAGCCATTCATCGAGCCGGAAGCGGATAAAGCAAGGAGAGCATTATGTGAGCTTGCGGCCGAAGGCGCTGCAGAGCTTAGAGAATCTGAGGTCGTAATTCAGCAAAATCAGGCAATAAAGCAAAAACGCGTAACCTCTTACCGGGTTTATGTCGTTAAACGCGGCTATTTGGCAGTATTCGACATAGCTATCGGCAAAACCAGTCCCGAAATTCAGTTGCGGAGAAAGCAGCTTTCGGACGCTGACATTGTTAGGCTGTTGACCGCATTTTGCAATTCTGAAAACTATTACAAACAACG
>JAANMV010000741.1_pt1 | contig 39417 bp, 37 predicted proteins | sample 7279661 | NCBI WGS metagenome assembly JAANMV01 (sample SAMN14094540, study PRJNA606508) | bioreactor metagenome | isolation source: A lab-scale SPAN reactor treating ammonium-rich wastewater day 121 | place: Ireland: Galway | collected 2017-05-16
GGAAGGCCTGCAGGCGGTCCACCTTTGCTGCAGCGTTCATGCTCGATGGTACAGAACGCCGCCTACGTCAGCTTCAAACAGTTAAATCACGAGCTAAGGGCCGCGCCCCCGGACGGCTTCCCCCACGTCGGCGTTGTACGTGACCTGTTCGGCGGTGAAGACCGCCCAGGGCCGGGCCTGGTTCAGCCAGTGGGCCGCGGCTTTTCCGGGGAGGGTCACGCCCCCGATCTCCGCCCAGCTCAGCGTCAGGTTCAGCCAAAGGGTTTTCGCCTCGTCCGCCGCGTTCTGGTAGCGCATCACTTCCATCATCGCCGGCCGGCCGGTCACCGGGTCGAAGCGCACCACGTACGTTTCCTCCGCCTCCCCGAACGGCACCCGCAGCAGGGCGGTGGTGTCGTCCACCGCCTCCCAGCGCACGCGGTGATCGGTCAGGTACACCGCGGGCATCCACAGCGTCTCCGACCAGAGGCCCAGATTGGCGGCCTGCGCGCCCTCCGGGTCCCCGGTACTGGACGGCAGGGGACGAGGCATCTCCTGGCGGCTCACGCCGTCCACGTACGCCTCGTTGACGCGCAGGAGGGGCAGGCCGAACCAGGTGGCCTCGATGTAATGCCGGTAGTTCCGCCCGGCCTCGTGAATGAACCGGAACCGGGCAGGGAAGGTCGGGCCGCCCGGGACGGGCCTCAGCGTCGCCCGGCCGGTGATGACCGCGGACGTGATCACCGGGAGGCGTTCACCGTACGTCTGCCGGTAGTAGCGGTCCACCGGTCCGGGAAGCCCGGCCGGCAGCGGCACCGTCCGGGTGACGCCCGGGCCCGGGAAGGCCGGTGGGAAGGGCCGGGGCTGGACCTGCAGGCCCAGCCAGCCCAGGAAGCCCAGCCCGGCCAGCGCGCCCGCTCCCCAGAGGAGGGGACGGCCCCGGAGTCGCCGGGCTGGGTGCGGTGATCCGAACCCCGGTGCGGCGAACCCCTTGATCTGCCTGCTGTACGGTTGGTTTTGCATGGCGATCCCCCCGGGGACGCGCCCTGCGGAGGCCTCACGACATGGCCCCGGCCCAGGGCCAGCCCCTGCGGCTGAATGCTGCCTCCACACCATTACGGAGGAATTACCGTGCTGAACGTGGTCAGCAGGTCATCTCGGTGTCCGTCCAGCGGCTGAGTTCTAAGCCTTCTTGAGCAGGATGGGGGCCGGGCGTTGAATCGCCCGAAGAGGCCTCCAGGTCTGCCTCATGAGTCGTCAGGGATACATGGATTCAGGCCGCTATGCAGCGACGCGGGGCCCGTTCCTACTTCCGGATCCGGGGTTCCCGGGGCCAGGCAAGCCAGAAGGTGGCGCCATGATCCACCCGGCCTTCACCCCACACGCGCGCCCCGTACGCCGCGGCGACCCGCTGCACGGTGGCGAGGCCCAGCGCGGAGCCCTCGTAGTCGCTGGCGGCGTGCAGGCGCTGGAACAGCCGGAACAGCCGCGCGCGGTGCCGCATGGAAAACCCCACGCCGTTGTCCTCCACACCGATCAGGTATTCGGTGTCCGTCTCACGCAGCAGGACGTGCAGGCGCCCCGGGGTGCGGGAGCGCGTGAACTTCAGCGCGTTGGACAGGTACTCCTCGAGAATCAGGGTCAGCGCCTGCCGGTCCCCGAGCACCACCGGCAGGGCGTCCTGGGTGACCTGCACGTCCCGGTCGGCGAGCAGGGGCTTCAGGGTCACGAGGCTCTCGTCGATCAGGCCCCCCAGCGCGACGGGCCGCAGTCTGGGCCGGAGCCGCCGGGCCTTCATGTAGCGTTCCACCGACTGGATGATGGCCAGCTGCTGCTGGCTGGCCTGCTCGATGGGAAGAAAGTGCGCCTGCACGTCGTCGGCCGCCGGGCCCAGGGCCTGGCGCAGCTGGCCGGTGGCCGTCATCACCCGGCTGGCCGGCAGGTACAGTTCCTGCAGCACGGCGCCGACCACCTGCTCAAGTTCCTCGTTCAGCGCCCGGGACCGGGCGCCGCTGCTCTGCAGCTGCCCCGCGTATGTTTCCTGGCTGTCCAGCAGCGTCTGGTGCGCCTGTTTGAAGGGGGTGAGGTCCGTGACGACGACCTGCACCTGCACCGGCTCACCGTGCGGGCGCACGGCCGCCAGGTCCAGCCGCACCTCCAGGTCCGGACCGGCGCGCACCGGCATCCGGGCTTCCAGGCTCTGCCGTCCTGTGTCCAGCACTGCCCGGTCCAGGGCGCTGCGGAAGGCGGCCCTGGACCGTGCGGCGAGCAGCGCCGAGAAGGCCCGGCGCTGCGGAGGTTTCACGGGCAGACCCAGCAGGCTGTGGGCGAGTGAGTTCATCGCGGTGATCCGGCCGTCCGGGGTGAGCAGCAGCGCGGCGACCGGCGCGTCCAGGAACAGGGGAGGCGCCTGCTCCGGCAATGCGGCGCTCTCCGGCGTGGTGTCCGGGGCGGGCTCTGGGGTGGTGTCGTGGTGGTCCATGGCGGTCGTGTCGTCCCGCGGAAGGGCGGGGTGAGGTCACGCTACCGCCCGCCGGGGGAGCCGCGGCGGAGTCCTGACGGTTGGTGAAGGTCCTGTTCGCCCGGCCTACCCGTGCACGCGGTTACGGCCGGCCTGCTTGGCGCGGTAGAGGTGACGGTCGGCCACCTGCACCGCCCGGTGACGGTCGCCGACCACCGGGGCGAGGCCGCCGGAGCAGGTGATGCGCTCCCCGTGCAGACCGACCCGCGCGGCGAGGTCGTGTTCCACGGCGCGCCGCACCCGGTCGGCCACCTCCTGGGCGTCGTCGAGGGTGCCCTCGTGCAGCAGCACGGCGAATTCCTCCCCGCCCAGGCGGTACAGGCAGTCCGAGGCCCGGGTGCTTTCACGGATCAGGTCGGCCAGGGCCACCAGCACCCGGTCGCCCACGGCGTGCCCGTAGCTGTCGTTGATCCGTTTGAAGTGGTCGAGGTCCAGCATGAGCACGAAGGCCGGCTGCGCCGGGTCGAGGGTGCTGAGGTCCAGGTCGAACTGCCGCCGGTTGAGGGCCCCGGTGAGGCTGTCCACAGTGGCGAGTTGTGTGAGGTGGGACGTGTGCGCCAGGTTCTGCAGGCGGTTGTGCTTGATCTCGAAGGCGACGAACAGCCCCACGGCCGACAGGATGACCGACAGCAGGTACGCCGGCAGCGCCTCGGTCCAGGTGGTGCCGAAGGCGGGGAACAGGGTCACGTTCGCCGCGGCGAACAGCGCGAAGGGCCGCCACCAGCGCCAGGTGACGGGCTCGTCCATGAAAGGGGCGTGCAGCCGCCACCAGCCGGTCCCGGTGGCGCCGACCAGGGCGATTACCGTCATCTGCAGGATGCCCAGCCAGGCGCCGACGCCGCTGCCCAGGCCGAGGCGAAAGCCGGCGATGGGGAGGGCCACCAGCAGGGCCGGTCCGGCGCCGTAGCGGCGGGCGACGATCGCCACGACCACGGACCGGAAGTCGAAGCGCAGGTCCCCGGGGAAGACGATGCCCTTGAAGGTGAGGTAGATGCCGAGCGTGACGGTCAGGACGTACCGCAGGGCCAGGGCGCCCGGGGTGTCCTGGCGGTGCCCGGCGGGGTAGGTGAAGACAATGGCGGTGACGCCTGCGACCAGGAACGCGAGGTTCTGGATCAGGCCATCCAGCGTCGGCCAGTCGATCACCTTCACAGCATAGGAGGCGGGCCGGTCCTCATCGTGCTCAGGCAGGAAAAGCGGGGCTTTATGAATCGAGCGGCAGGGTGAGGAACAGTGTGGTGTACGGCGGCGGCCGAATTCGTCCTGGACAGCCCCACTGTTGATGAATGGCTGATGAACGTTGCGGGACGGGTCAGGGCTGTGTATGCTGCCTTCGTTCGTAAAGTTTCTTAACTAGAGGTGGACGTTTTGGGTCAACCAAGGGCGTTACGTCGGCAGAATCGCCGCCAGATCACCGAACTCATCCTCCGCGAGCCCATGACCCGCCCCCAGCTGGCGGACCGCACCGGCCTGTCCAAGGTCACCGTCAACGCCGTCGTACAGGAACTCCAGGATCTGCAGCTCGTCACCCTGACCGGCGGCACCCCCCAGGCCCTGGGCCGCACCCCCCAGCTGGTCACCCTCCATCCCGCCCTCGGTCAGGCGGCCGGACTCGACCTGCAGCCCGGCCGGGTGCGCTACCACCTCGCCACCCTCGGTGGCCAGACCGTCACCCAGGGCGAGGCGGCCGTCACCGGCGATCTCAACGCCGCCCTCGCCGGCCTGCTGGGCCGCCTCTCGGCGCAGGGCCCGCTGTGCAGCGCCGTGTTCGGTGTGCCGGCTCCGGTGGACCACCAGGGCCGCGTGGCCGAACCCAATGCCCTGCCTGAACTGCACAGTGACGGGCTGCGCGGCGACCTCAGCGCGGCCGGCACCGCCGTGCTCTTCGAGAACGACGCCAATCTCGCGGCCCTGGCCGTCTCCAGCCGCTGCCCCGAGTACCGCTTTCTGGCCGTGCTGCTCGAACGCCAGACCGGCACCGGCCTGGGGCTGCTGCTGGACGGCGAACTGTACCGCGGCGCCGGCGGCCGGGCCGGCGAGGTCGGCCGCAGTCCCTGGCCGGTGCCGACCGGGCATGACGCGGTCGAGCAGCTGCCCGCCGCACAGCGCAGCGCCGCGACCGCGTTCGCCCTGGCGACCCTGGCGTACAGCCTCGACCTGCAGCACATCGTGATCGGCGGCGCCGCCGCCGGGCCGACCCTGCTGCACCTCACCACGCCGCTCCTGCCGGCCGGCGTGCAGGCCGTGGTGGACCCCACCTGCGGCGACCTGGTGCGGGACGGGGCCGTCATCCGCGCCGTCGAGGCCGGCCGCGCCGCGATTCTCGCCCGGCTGGACGCCGTGGACCGCCGGGAACGGGAGAGCCATGTGGCATGACACGTACCTCAAAGCCGTGCTTCAACCGGATTACACCTACGCCAGCGAGCACCTCCTGCCGCACCTGTTCGACGCACTGACCGCCCACGCCCTGATGCTCGACTCGGTCGGCGTGGAGCACGCCCGGGACGCCGCGCAGCTGCTCCGGGCCTTCCGGCAGGAGCCGTTCCCGCCGTACGACCCCCGGATCGAGGACGTGTTCTTCACCCTCGACCAGAACCTCGCCGCGCAGGATTCCGCCGCGGCCGGCGCGCTGCGCACGGCGCTGTCCCGCAACGACCTGGACATGACCATCTACCGCCTCTCGGCCCGCTCGCGCCTGATGCGCGCCACGCAGCGGGTCCTGACGCTGCGGCGCACGCTGCTGGACTTCGCCGGGCGGGAGATCGACACCGTGATCGTCGCCTACACCCACCACCAGCCGGCGCAGCCCACCACGCTCGCCCATTACCTCACGGCCGTGGAGAACAACCTCGCGCGTGACACCGACCGGCTGTTCGGCGCGCTGAGCCGCGTGAACCTCAGCCCCATGGGCGCCGTCGCCCTGGGCGGCACGAGCTTTCCCATCGACCGGCACGCCACCTCGCAGCTGCTCGCCTTCGACCGGCCCATCGAGAACACCTACGACGCCGTGAGTGCCAGTGACTGGCAGGTCGAGGTCGCCAGCGTGATCACGGTCATCTCCACCACGCTCTCCCGCGTCCTGTACGACCTGCTGCTGTGGGCCTCGCGGGGCCTGCTGATCCTCGAAGACGGGCTGGTGCAGGGCAGCAGCGTGATGCCGCAGAAACGCAACCCGGTGGCCCTCGAGCACGCCCGCACGAAGTTCAGCAAGGCGATCGGCATCACGCAGAGCGTGATCCTGTCCAGCCACAACGTGCCCTTCGGGGACATCAACGATCCCGGCCCGGACATCCAGCCGCCGCTGAGCAGCATGTGGCACGAGTTCCGCGAGGGCGTGGAACTGCTCACCGCCTCGCTCACCAACCCGGTCGTCGACCGCGCCCGGTGGCTGCAGGAAGCGCAGCAGGGCGAGTCTCCCGTCACCGAACTCGCCGACGCCATCACCCGGAAGTCCGGGTGCGGCTTCCGGACCGCGCACGGGCAGGTCAAGCACGTCCTCGAGCACCTGCGGGGGCAGGTCCGGTCGGTGGACTCCCTCACGCTCGAGGACCTGCAGGTCTGCGGCGTGGACCTCAGTCAGGCCGAACTGACCAGCGCACTGAGCCCCCAGGAGTTCATCGCGCGCCGCACCACCCTGGGCGGCCCCGCCCCCAGCGCCATGCGTGAGGAACTCGCCGGCGCCGAGGCGCGCCTGCAGGCCGACGCACACCAGCACGAGGCGTTCGCCCGGCACTTCCTGAAGTCCAGGGCCCACCTCGAGGGCCTCACCCCCGACGCGTCCACGGCCCGGACTCCGGCCGCGGACGACGCCCGGCCATGACCGCCGCCCGCTCACTTCCCGCCCCTGGTGTAAAGGAGTCCACATGAAGCACAGAGTCGCCGCGACCGTCCTGACCTCCCTCCTGTGTCTTGCCGCCGCGCAGACCACCCCGGCCCCCGCGCCGCCCGCCACCCCGCCCACCGGGCCTGGCAGTTACGGCGGGACGGTCAGCGGCGTGGACCTGATGGACGTGGACTTCATGTTCATCGGCGCGCACCCGGACGACGACGGCGGGGTGTCCGCCACCTTCGCGCGGTACGCGCTCGACCAGGGGTACAAGGGCACGGTCATCACCCTCACGGGCGGCGAGGGCGGCGGGAACGCCACCGGCACCGAGACCGGGCGCGCCCTGGGCCTCATCCGGGAGGAGGAGGAACGCCGCTCCCTGGCCATGCTGGGCATCGACAGCCCGCACTTCCTGGGCCTGACGGACTTCTACTTCACGCTCTCGGCCGAGGAGACCGAGAAGAAATGGGGCGGGCAGGCGTTCGTGTGTGACGTGATCCGCCTGGTGCGCCTGCGCCGCCCGGAGGTGCTCGTCACCATGTGGCCGGGGCCGGGCACGCACGGGCAGCACCAGATGGCCGCCCGCGCCGCCACCCTGGCGTACAACTACGCCGGGGACAGCACCTACTGCCCGGAGCTGAAAAAAGAAGGCATCGCGCCGTTCACCCCGCTGAAGCTGTACTACTACCCGCCGAGCGCGGACGCGGCCACCCTCGCCGTGCCCACCGACGACGTCTCCCGCACCGCCCGGGTGCGCTACGCGGACCTGAAGAACATCGCGCAGTACAACTACCGCACGCAGGGCTGGGACACCTTCAGCTCCCTGCCCGCCAAGACCGCCAACCCCGAGACGTTCATGCTGGTGGCCTCCCGGGTCGCCACACCGGAGAAGGAAACGTCCCTGCTCGACGGGGTGTTCGTGGCCGGCACCGCGTCCCCCACGGGCTTCCAGTTCTCGGCCCGGCCCAAGGCGTACGAGATCGGCGCGGCGCAGCCTTCGGACGTGACCGTCACGTTCACGAACACCTCGAAGGAGAAGCTCGACGCCCTACAGCTGCGCCTGACCGGTCCCGCCGGCTGGACCGTGACCGGCCCGTCGGCCGCGCGCCCCCTCGCCCCGGGCGAGACCGTCAGCACCACCTTCCGGGTGACCGCGCCGGCCGGCACGGCCGCCGACCGGTTCGCCCTGACCGCGTCGTACACCGCCAAGCTTGGTGCGCAGGCGATCAGCGGCCGGACGCTCACGTACGTCCGGCCCGTGCCGGCCGTCGTGGCCACCTTCACGCCGACGTTCGACATCGCCGGCTACCAGGCCTTCGCGCGGGAGACCGGCACCGACTGGGTGATCGGCAACCAGGCCACGCGCCTGCCCCTGGTGATCGGCCAGGTCACGCCGGTCAAGGTCACCGTGACCAACCGCGGCAGCGCGCCCGCCTCCGGCCAGGTCAACCTGTCCCTCCCGGCCGGCCTCACCGTGCGCGACGCGCCCCGGTACACCCTGAACCCCGGCCAGTCCCAGGAACTCACCGTGAACGTGGAGGTCAGCCCGGCCGCGCTGCCCGCCGGCCGGCAGAGTGCCCTGCTGCCCGTCACCCTCAACACCGGCGATTACAAGGACACTGCCGGCGCGTACCTGCTGCCCAGCCTCACGATTCCGCGCGTGAGCACCCCCCCGAAGATCGACGGGGACCTCAGTGACCTGAGTGCCGGCGCGGGCGGCAGCATCGGGCCGGCCGACCTGTGGTGGCGCACCAAGCCCGACAACGACGCGGACGCCAGCGCCAGCTTCAAACTCGCCTACGACGAGCAGTTCCTGTACGTGGGCCTGAGCGTCAAGGACGAACTCGTCGCCTGCAACATCGCCCCGGACGACGTCAAGGCGCAGTTGCGGTCCGACGCGATCGGCGTGACCGTCGACCCGACCGGCGCGAGCCGCGACACGTCCACCACCCTGATGGCCGCCGCGTTCCCCTGCACCACCGCCGGGTTCGGTGCCCGCGGCTTCCGGGACGCCGACGCCAACCAGGGCGTGATGGAGGAGACCGCGCCCGGCATGCAGGTCGCCTCCAGAAAGACCGACGCCGGGTACGACATCGAGTTCCGCCTGCCCTGGGCGGCGATGCCCACCCAGCCGAAAGCGGGGCAGACCATCGGACTGAACCTCGTGATGTACGACGGCGACACCAAAGACGCCCGCCCGGGCGCGAACATCAGCCAGAGCGGCATCGCCTGGGCGGCGTTCTCCTGGGGCGGCAAGCAGGCCCTGCCGTACCTCTGGCCGCGCATTACGCTCGGGCAGTAAGCTCACCTCCCACCCGCCAGTTTCCCTCTCCACAGGAGTTCACCATGAAAAAACTGCTCGCACTGATGGCCGCCCTCACCGTCACCGCCTCGGCCGCCCCGGTCACGCTCACCTACTGGCAGTACGACTTCGCCAGCAAGGTCAGCACCATGAACGACCTGATCAAGAAGTTCGAAGCGCAGAACCCGGACATCAAGATCAAGCAGGAGACCTTCCCCTACGACGCCTACAACCAGAAAGTGGCGTCCAGCGTGCCCGCCGGACAGGGGCCCGACGTCGTGAACCTCTTCTACGGCTGGCTGCCCCAGTACGTGGGCGGCGGCTTCCTGCAGCCCCTGCCGGAAAAGGACTTCCCCACGGCCAGGATCGAGAGCACCTTCGTGCCCATGATCAAGACCAGCAAGATCGGCGGGAAGTACTACGCCCTGCCCACCAGCGTGCGCACCCTGGCACTCTTTTACAACAAGGACATGATGAAGGCCTCCAAGGTGCTGACCGTGCCGCGTACGTGGGAGGACTTCATCACTGCCGCGCAGAAGATGACCAAGGGCACCGCGCCCCGCTACTCGCAGATCGGCTTCGGGATCTCTCCGGACGGCCAGGACTGGCAGATGCTCCGCGAGGTGCTGATCCGGCAGTACGGGGGCACGCCCTACGCCGACGGCGGCAAGAAGGTGAACTACAACACCGAGGCGGGCGTCAGCGCCATGAAGTTCTACACCGAGCTCCTCACCAAGCACAAAATCGGGGCGCAGAACTACTTTCCCGGCAACAACGGCTACCGTGACGCCTTCATCGCCGGGAAGGCCGGCATGATCATCGACGGGTCCTTCGCCATCGCTTCGATCAAGAGCGGCGCGAAATTCAACTGGGGCGTGGTGCCGCTGCCCACCTTCAAGAACAGCAGCGTCCGCGGCAACTTCGGCTCGTACTGGGTGAACGGCATCACCAAGAACGCCAAGGGCGACAAGCTCGCTGCCGCCGTGAAGTTCATCAAGTTCCTCACCACCGAGGAAACCATGAACACCTGGCTGCGCGCGGTGGGTGAGATTCCTGCCAGCAAGAAACTGGTCGGTGACCCCGCCCTGCGCACCGATCCCGTCTACGGCGCCTTCGTGCAGGCCCTGCCGTTCGCCAGTTCCACCCTGTTCGTCGACGAGGCCGGGCAGCGCCAGGCCTGGCTGGACGGCATCAACTCCGTGCTCAAGCAGGGCATGAGCCCGGCCGACGCGATGAAGAAGATCGCCGCGGACGAGCAGAAGATCCTCAACAGCTACTACAAGTAACGCGTGACGGCCGGCTCCACGCCGAGGGGGAAGGGGGACCGGGAGCCGCCGGCTCCTCCCTCTTCCTTTCGTGTCCCCGCCCTTCCCGCAGGAGCGCTTCATGACTGACACGCCGCGCGGCACCCTGCCGCGCCCCACCGCCCGCAGCAGCCTGAAACGGCACCAGATCCGCACCGCGTACCTGTTCCTGCTGCTGCCCCTGGCCTTCTTCGTGATCGTGCGCTTCCTGCCCACCTTCCTGGCCCTGCGCATGAGCCTGTTCGACTGGAACATCCTCAAGGAGCAGCAGCCGTTCGTCGGCCTGGACAACTACCGCCAGCTCCTGCAGGACGCGAAGTTCGGGCAGGCCCTGCGCAACACCGCGCTGTACACCGTGCTGGGCGTGCCCCTGCAGATCGCGCTGGGCCTGGTCATCGCCCTGCTGCTCGGGCGCATTCAGGCGCTGCGGGGCCTGTACCGGGCGGTGTACTTCGCGCCGTACGTCACGCCGGTCGTCGCCGCCGCCTGGGTGTGGCAGTGGCTGTTCAGCCCGCAGTTCGGCCCGGTGAACACCCTGCTCGACCTGGCCGGGCTGCCTCCGCAGGAATTCCTGACGTCCCCGCGCCAGGCGCTGCCGACCACGGTCGCGCTGGTCGTGTGGCAGAACCTGGGCTTCCAGGTGGTGCTGTTCCTGGCGGGCCTGGCCGCCATCCCCCGGACCTACTACGAGGCCGCGGAGATCGACGGCGCCACCGGATGGCAGGCGTTCCGGCGCATCACCTGGCCGCTTTTGAACCCCACCATCGTCTTCAGCGTGGTCACCGGCACGATCGCGTACCTGCAACTGTTCACGCAGGTGGTGAACCTGAACTTCACCGACCAGGGCGGCCCGCTCGGCAGCACCCTGACGGTCGCGCTGTACATCTACCAGATGGCGTTCGGCCGCTTTTCCATGGGGTACGCCTCCGCGATCACGGTGGTCCTGTTCGGCATCATCCTGCTGATCACGGTGATCCAGCTCAAATTCCTGACCCGGCGGTACGACGCATGACCGATCCCCTCACCGAGACCCTCCTGCCCCCCCGCACCATGCCGGAGCGCGTGCGCCGCGCCCCGAACCTCAAGACCGCCCTGGCGTACGTCGTGCTCACGCTGGGCGTGTTCGTGACGCTCTTCCCGTTCGCGTGGATGGTCCTGACCAGCCTCAAGGGCGTGCAGGAGATCTTCCAGCTGAACTTCGTCCCGCAGGACCCCACCCTGGCCAACTACACTGAGGTGCTCACCCGCACGAAATTCCTGGTGTGGTTCGGCAACAGCCTCCTGATCGCCGCGGTGACCACCGCCAGCGTGCTGTTCTTCGACTCCCTCGTCGGGTACACCCTCGCGAAGTTCGACTTTCCCGGCAAGAACCTGATCTTCCTGCTGATCCTCTCCACGCTGATGATTCCCACGGAGATGCTCGTCATTCCCTGGTTCGTTGGCATCAGCGACCTGCACCTGACCGCCACCACGCCCGGCGCGTACCTGGCGATCATGTTCCCCGGGCTGATCAGCGCGTTCGGCGTGTTCCTGATGAAGCAGTTCTTCGAGTCGCTGCCCACCGATCTGCTCGAAGCCGCGAGGATCGACGGCATGGGCGAGTTCGGCATCTTCTGGACGATCGCCATGCCCCTCGTGAAACCCGCCCTGGCCAGCCTGGCGATCTTCACCTTCCTGGGCAACTGGAACGCCTTCCTGTGGCCCTTGATCGCCATCCAGAAACCCGAGTTCCGGACGCTGCCGGTCGGCACGGCCCTGTTCAACGGCGAGGCCGGCACCAACTGGGGCCTGATCATGGCCGCCAGCAGCCTCGCCGTGATTCCCGTGCTCCTGGTGTTCGCCTTCTTCCAGAAGCAGATCATCGACGGCATCGTCATGACCGGCCTGAAGGGCTGATGCGCGCTTCCCTGCTGGCGGTCTTCGCCCACCCGGACGACGAGACGCTGCGCTGCGGCGGCACCCTCGCCCACTACGCCGCGCGGGGCGCGGAGGTCACGCTGGTGTGCCTCACGCGAGGAGAAGCGGGCCGCAATACCGACCCCGCCCTGCAGGTCGAGTGCCTGGCTACGCAGCGCGAGCAGGAACTTCAGCACGCCTGCCGGATCCTGGGCGCCCGGCCGCCCATCTTCCTCGACTACCACGACAGCGGGCGCGGTGAGCGGCTGCGGCGGCACGATCCGGACGCCACCATCAACGCCGACCCGCTGGAGATGGAAGCCCGGCTGCTGGCCGTGATCGAGCAGGTGCGGCCGCAGGTCATGCTGACCTTCGACCCGCACGGCATGTACGGCCACCCGGACCACCTCGTCGCGCACCGCGTGGCCACCGCGGCTTTCAGCAGCAGCGGGTTCCGGCGCGTGAAGATCGAGCGGCTCTTCTACACCGTTCAGACGCGCGAGGAGATGCTCGCGCTGCAAAGCGGTCAGGCCCTCGGCGTGCTCGACGGGCTCTCCCCGGACGTGTTCGCGGTGTGCGACTGCACCATCGCCGCGCGGCTCGACGTGCGCGCGCACGCCGGGCAGAAACGCGCGGCGCTGTTCGCGCACCGCAGCCAGACCGGGCCGGCCAGCACGCTCGGCACGCTCAGCGAGGCTCAGCTGCAGCCCCTGCTGAGCACGGAGACCTACAGCCTCGGCGGGTCGCGCGGGGTGATTCCCGAGTACCCGCTCACGGACCTGTTCGCGGGCCTGCGCGTGGACTTTCCGCTCCCGGGGCCGCCGTCATGACCGGAAGCGCCGATCTGGTGATCCTGGGCAACATCAACGTCGACCTGATTCTCGGGCCGCTGGACCACTGGCCGCAGGAGGGCACCGAGCGGCTGGTGGATCAGCTGACCTGGCGTGTCGGCGGCAACGCCGGGAACGCCGTCCTGGCGTGCGCCGCGCTGGGCACCCGCTTCGCGGCCGTCAGCACCGTCGGGGACGACCTCGCCGGGCAGTGGCTGCGGGCGCACACGCCGGCCGGGCCGGTCCACTGGATCGCCTCGCCCGGCCCCACCTCCCTGACGGTCGCCGCCGCGCACCCCAACGGGGAGCGGACGTTCCTGACGCACCTCGGGCACCTGCGCGAGCTGAGCTGGGAGGCCGCCCGGCCCTGGCTGCCGGCTGCCCGCCTGGTCCTGCTGGCCGGCGCCTTCCTGACGCCGCGGCTGAGGCGGGAGTACCCGGCCCTCCTGGCGCATTTCGCGCGGCAGGGCACCCCCGTCGCCCTGGACTTCGGGTGGCCGGACGAGGGATTCACCGCGGACGTCCGCGCGGAGGTGATGGCCTGGCTGCCGCAGGTGCATCACCTGCTGATCAACGAGCTCGAGGCGCAGCAGCTGACCGGCGCAGGCGGGCCGGACGAGGCGCTGGCGCTGCTGACGGACGGCGTGCATCCTCAGGGCACGGTGGTGATCAAGTGCGGCGCGCGGGGCGTGATCGCCGGCACCCGCCAGGGCGTCACGAGACAGGCCGCGCCGGAGGTGGACGTCATCGACTCGGTCGGGGCGGGCGACACCTGGAACGCCGCGTACCTGCACCACCTCCTGCGGGGCGCGGCGCTGCCGGAGGCGCTGTGCCAGGCGGTACAGGTGGCTAGCCGGGCCATCTCCACGCAGCCCCGGGAGTACGGGCCGGGCTGAGCGGTCCACAGATCAGGCAACGCGGCGTCCGGGCGGGCATTAAGGTGAGGGCATGAAACGGGACTGGCTTGAACTCACGTTCAATGTCCTGCTGGGCGTCCTCGGGCTCGGCCTGCTCACGCTGATCGTGCAGACCTTCGGCTGAACTCCGCCGGCCGTGCAGGCACGGTGCGGTTGAGGGTCCAGTAGCGGATGAGCGCGTCCACCTGCCCCAGGAACTCGGTGAACGTGGCCGCCTTCACGAGGTACGAGCTGGCGTGCAGGGCGTAGGCCTGCTCGATGTCCGACGGGGCGCTGGACGTCGTGAGGACCACCACGGGCATCAGGCTCAGGCGCGGGTCGGCCTTCAGGGCCTGGAGGACGTCCAGGCCGGTGAGGCCGGGCATGTTCAGGTCGAGCAGCAGCAAGTCGGGCAGCGGCGCGGTGTGCAGGTGGCGCAGCAGGGCCTGTCCGCTGGCGAACGTTTCGGCCACGCAGCCGGGGCAGACCTCGTCGAGGGCTTCGGCGGCGAGGTGGCGGTCCATGGGGTTGTCGTCGACCAGCGCGATTCGCAGCGTCATTCTGCCCACAGCTTAACCCATAAATGAATTCTGGATGTGGCGGAATGTGGGTGCCTTGGTGAGAGCGCCGGGCCAGGAGGCGTCAGGCCGCCGTGGCGGGCGCCGCGCCCGCCGGCAGGCGGTCGAGCTGCCGGGACCGCCACACCACCCACGCGCCCAGGCCGCCCAGCATCAGCAGCGCGCTGTGAACGCACAGCAGCGCGGTGATCGGCGCCGCCTGCCCCGCCAGCGTGGCGAGCCCCAGGCCCAGCAGCAACCCCACGCCGGACAGCTGCCCCGCCAGCCCGAACACCCGGCCACGCACCGCGTCGTCCGTGAAGTGCTGCGCCAGCGTCATCCAGCCCGCCCCGGCCGCGCTGGCCGGCACCCCGGCCAGCACCATCAGCACCAGCGCCGGCCCGACCCCCGGCCACGCCAGCGGGTACAGGAAGATCGCCAGGTCCGCCAGGCCCAGCCCGGCCGCGCCGAACACCCACAGCCGCAGCGGCGCGACGCGCCCGGCGTGCCGGGCGACCAGGGCGCCCCCCACCACCCCGCCGATCGCCTGCGCGCTCAGCACCCAGCCGAACGCGCGGGCGTCCCCGCCGAGCACGTGCGTCACGAACGGCGCGAGCAGCACCCCGAACACCCCCTCGCCGATCGACGTGACCGCCAGGTACAGCACCAGGGTCAGCAGGGCCGGCGACACCCGGACCGCCCGCCAGCCGGCCCTGAGGGCGGCGCGGACCGCCTCGCGCGGCCCGGCCGCAACGGGATGCGGCGCCAGGGAGGCGATGAAGGCGGCCGCCACCAGGTAGGTCACGAGGTCCAGCACGACCACGCTGGACAGGTCGGCCGCCGCGAAGATCAGGCCGCCCAGGGCCGGCCCGACCAGCCGCGCGAGGTTGTTGTTCAGCGCGTTCAGGGCGTTGGCCTGCGCGAGCTGCGCTTCGGGCACCAGCGCCGGCAGCAGCGCCGAGCGCGCCGGGCCGGTCGGGAGCGTCACCAGCGCCTTGAGGACCGCCGAGAGGTACACCACCCACAACCCCTGAGTCCCCACGAACAGCAGCGGCAGCAGACTCAGGGCCGCCAGCAGGTTCGTGACGACCAGCACCGCGCGCCGGTCGAACCGGTCGGCGATCACGCCGGCACTGGAGCCCAGCAGCACGCCCGGCAGCGTGGCGGCCAGCGCCATCGCGCCCGCGGCCGGCACGGACTCCGTGGTCGTGTACACGTAGACGGGCAGGGCCGCGCCTGTCATCCAGGTGCCGATCGCGTTGATCAGGCCCCCCCACCACAACCGCGCGAACTCGCCGCGCCACAGCAGACTGTTCATGCCGGCAGCCTGCCAGTACCCTGAAGACGAATGACACCTCCCGTTCGCACCACCGGTGCGCCGCCCACGGTCGTGACCGACCCGGACGCGGCCCGCCTCGTGCTGGACGCCCGCGTGGCGCGCATGCTGGCCCCCTTCATGGGCGCGGAGGTGTCCCTGGCGGACGCCGCGCGGGAGGCTGGCGTGCCGCTGAACACCATGAAGTACCGCCTTCAGCAGTTCGAGCGCCTGGGCCTCGTCGAGCGGGCCGCCGTGCAGGCCCGCCGGGGCCGGTCCGCGCAGACGTACCGCGCGGCCGCGGCCCTGTTCGTGCCGTTTCACGTCACGCCGCTGGAAGCCGCCGCGTCGCTGTACGACGTGCTGTTCGGCGTGATGCACGGCGCCCTGCTGCGCAGCGTCGGCGCCGCCTGGCAGGCTGCTGCGGGTGACGACCACGAACTGGGACTGCACGTGTACCGCACCGACACCGGCCGCGTGACCAAGGACATCGTGCCGCTCCCGGTCGGCGGGGCCGGCAGCTTCTTCCCGGACCTGCTTCGTGACGACCGGCCGGCCGTGTGGAATTCCGGCGGCGTGATCCGCCTGACCCGCGCGGAAGCCAAGGCCTTCCAGCGGGACCTGGTGGACCTGCTTCGCCGCCACTTTCCCCCAGTGGCCCCGCCCATGGAGGCGTCCTCGGAGTACATCTACCGCTTCGTGCTCGCCCCCCACCTGCCGGCCGAAGAGAGCTAGACCCTGGGCTCAGCGGGCCCCGACGGGCGCCGCGTCCATGGCCACCAGGGCGGCGCCCGTCACCCCGGCCTGCACGCCCAGGCAGACGGGCCGCACGTCCGGTCCCGGCCAGGGCTGCAGGGCGTCCCGCAGCGCCCCGCGAACCGGGTCCAGCAGCCGGTCACCGTAGGCCAGGGCGGCCCCGACCTCCACCGGACGGCACCCCGCTCAGCGCTGTTCAGGACCGTCGCGCTCCTGGCGCGGGCCGGTCCGCGCCGCGCGCACCAGCGCCAGAAACGCCACCACCCAGACGGCCAGCCCCCACAGCACGTCCCCGCCGCGGCCCTCCAGCCAGGCGTCCAGGACCATCAGGACACTGACCTGGTTGACGGCCGCGAGCAGCAGGATCAGCAGGGACTGCCCGGGCCCGAGCCTCACCGCGGCCCCGGCGCCTTGTCGGACGCCCAGCGGGACCGCAGGGGACGGCGGACCGGGGGGACCGGCTCCGCCGCGAGCACCCACAGGGACGTGGCACTCACCCCGGCTGGCAGGCTGTACGTGCACTCGCCGTGCGGCAGGGTCAGCAGCGAATGGTCGTAGATGGTGTACAGCTCGTCGTACCCGTGCCCGAACCGCGCGCTGTAATGCCGGGCCAGGCCGCGGCCACCCCTGGACGACAGGCGAAAGTAGGTCATCTGCTCGCCGGTGTCCCGCGCGCCCCGCATGAATTCCGTGGTGGGCGGCAGCGGCACGCGGTACGGCCCGGGCGTGGTGTGGATCTCGACCACCCGCAGCCGGCTGGTGGGTCCCAGTCCAGGGAAGCCCAGCAGTTCGTGGTACCAGCGGCCGGCCGCCGCGCCGCTGCTCGGGTAGGTCGGCAGGTCCGCCGGGTGGATCTCGTAGGGGGCGGTGTCCAGGTCGGACGCGGCGCTGGGCAGCGCCGCCTCGAACGCCGTGCGGGCCGTGACCGAGTACGCCGAGGCGCGCGGGAGGTACAGGCCGTGCGGGGTACCGGCGAACACCGTGCTGCGCTGGCCCACGCGGGGATAGGCGTGCCCGTTCACGGTGACGTCCGCCTCGCCGGACAGCGCCAGCAGCAGGACCTCGCGCGCTCCCGTCTCTCCCTGGTGCGTCTGACCGGGCGCGAGCACGAGTTTGGCGAAGTCCAGGGTGGGGCAGGCGTGCGGCTGACTGGCCTGAAAGCCGGAACGGGAGGGCATCACCTGGTGGTGGGGCGGGGGAATCGTCGAATGCATGGGGAACTCCTGAGGTCGCCGGCGCCCCTGCAGACGAGGGCCGGCGTGAATGGGGATGGCCCGGGCCGTCCCTGGCGGTGAGCCGGGGAATGCCCAGGAAGGGAGAGAGATGCTCAGCGGGCGCGGCAGGCGGAAGGGCACGGCGCTGCGGGCGGCGGGCTGAGCAGGAAGTCCGGGATGCGCATACCACCTCCTGAGGCCCAACCACGACAAACAGGTTCTCGCGCGAGCCACCAAAGTATTGCCAGATTTCCGCGTCAGGCTCCGCAAACGTACCAGAATCCAGGCTGAAGGCGCAACAGAAGAGTGCGGTATCTCGAATGGACAGCGGAAGAAGGAAATCTCAGCTGCCCACGGCGGACGCCCAGGTGGACATGCCTGGCGGTCCGGGTGCCCCCGCGGCCCAACGCGTGACCTGCCTCATGCGGAAAGCCGCCCGGAGGCGGCTTTGAAGGACAGTGGCGGAGGGGCGCAGGTCAGGAATGCATGCCCGGGCTCAGGGCCGGCTGCTCGGCGGCCATTTCGCCGTGCGCTTCGCCGGACTGCGGCGCCCGGCGCAGGAACAGCGCCAGCCCCACCGCCACGGCCGCGATGACCCCGGACGCCGTGAAGGCCAGGTGCAGGCCGTCCACCTGCGCGTCCACCGCCGGCACACCCTGGGCGGCGCGGGTGGTGGCCCGGCCGGCCATCAGGGTGACCAGCAGCGCCGTGCCGGCCGCGCCCGCCACCTGCTGCAGGGTGCTCAGCAGCGCGCTGCCGTGCGAGTACAGCGCGGGAGGCAGCGGGCCCAGGGCGCTCGTGAACACCGGCGTGAACAGCAGCGCCAGTCCGCCGCTCAGGGCGAGGTGCAGCGCCAGCAGAACCCAGACCGGCGTGGACGTGCCGATCTGCCCGAAGGCGAACAGGACCAGCGTCATCACCACCGTGCCCGGCAGCACCAGCGGGCGCGGCCCGACCTGGTCGTACCAGCGGCCGACGGTGGGCGCGACCAGGCCCATCAGCAGCCCGCCCGGCAGCAGCAGCAGGCCGGTCTGCAGGGTGCTCAGGCCGCGGAGATTCTGCAGGTACAAGGGCAGCAGAATCGCCCCGCCGAACAGCGCCATCATCGCGATCACCATCAGCCCCACCCCGAGCGTGAACATGGGGAAGCGGAAGGCCCGCAGGTCCAGCAGGGGTTCCCCCCGGCGGCCCAGCATCACCTGGCGCCACAGGAAGGCCGTGAGTGACGTGGCTCCCACCAGCAGAGGCAAGCTGACGGCCGGGTTGGCCAGCCCGCCCGGGGTCTCCCCGAAGCGGCTCAGGGCGTACACCAGCCCGCCGAAGCCCAGGGCCGACAGCGGCACGGAAAGCAGGTCCAGCGTGAGCCGGCGCGGGGTGCCGACGTTGCCGAGCATGCGCGCCCCATACGCCAGCGCGGCCAGGGCGATGGGCAGCACGAACAGAAACATGAAGCGCCACGACAGCGCCTGGAGGATCAGGCCGGAGATGGTCGGGCCGAGGGCCGGGGCGACAGAGATGACGATGCTGATCTGCCCCATCACCGCGCCCCGGCCCTGTTCGGGTACCAGGGTCAGCACGGTCGTCATCAGCAGGGGGAGCATGATGGCGGTGCCGCACGCCTGCACGATGCGCGCAATCAGCAGCACCCCGAACCCGGGTGCGAGGGCGGCCAGCAGGGTGCCCAGGCAGAACAGGATCATTGCGGTGAGGAACACCGTGCGGGTGCTGAGGCGCTGCAGCAGGTAGCCGGTGACGGGAATCACCACGGCCATCGTGAGCATGAACGCGGTGGAGAGCCACTGCGCGGTGCTCGCCCCGATGCGCAGGTCGGTCATCAGGCGGGGCAGGGCGACGTTCATGATCGTCTCGTTGAGGATGACCACGAACGTGGCGATCAGCAGAATCAGGATGACCGCGCGGTCGCGCGGGGCCACGGGAGCGGCAGCAGACATGGGAGACCTCCTTCAGGCGGGGAGCGGGAACGTCAGGCGCCGTGCAGGGCGGCACTCAGCCAGTCCCTGACGTCGTCGTCGACCTGAGCGGTACTGGTGAGCTTCACGCGGTGGGTGACCATGCTGTTCCAGGAACCGGCCGCTTCGAAACGCGCGGTGGTCTCGGCGCCCGGCCGTTTGAGCCCGAGGTCGAGCCGGGACGCGCCAGGCTGGATAACCGCGAATTTGCGGCCGCGGCAGGTCAGGCTGACGTAGGTGTCGGTGGGGGAGACCTGCACGCCTTCCCCGAGCGACTGCGCCAGGCTCACGAGGTGCTCGTACAGGGGCGTCCACTGGGCTTTGTTGCCGGTGAAGAGCGCCTGGATGCGGGTCTCGGCCGGGGCGTCGAAGCGTTCAGGGTTGAGCAGGGTGGTGGCGACGGCCGTGGCGTGCCCGTGGCCCAGTTTGAAGTCCTCCTTGAGCCAGGCCACGACTTCGCCGTGCCGGCTCAGGCCCTTCTCGCCGGCGAGGGTTCTGAAGTCGTCGATGGTCTTCCCGGTTTTGGCCTGGGCGGCGGTCAGGTACGCTTGAAAGGACATGCGGCTCCTTCGGGAATGTGAGTGGCGTGGGCGCGCAACGCCCCGGCCGGCCATCCGCGAAGAGCGGTGCCGGGGAATGGGCGGTGACCGGAAGGGCTGGACTGAGCCCCTGATTCGTAATTCTCCTCTCCATTTAGCCTACAACATAATGGTAGGAATTGCACCTGCCACCCAGGTTCCCAGCGCTTGCCCTTGCTGCCATGGCAACGCCCACACTGCACGGGTGGGTCTTTCCGCTCCAGCCCCCTTCACCTTCGGAGAAAGGGCCCGAGCCCATGGCACGGAGGCGACACGGCGCCCCCGGGCTCGTGACGCCCACCACGGCAGGTGCCCCGCGCCCGGCTGATCAGCGTGCTCCGGCGACTCGACATGCCACTCGAACTGATCCGCGAGCGCGGGCCGCCTGCCGCCGCGGCCCGGGGTGATTGAATGGCGCGAGCTGCAGGAGGCCGCCCGGTTCGGCCAAGCGCATTGGGACCGAAAGCGTCGGCCTGGTCCGATATCACCGCCCGGCCCTGACGGCCCCGGCCGCTTCATGCCGCTGCCCGTCAGAGCGCCGTGACGACCCGCCTGCTGTGATGGGGTCCAGGCGGACCCAACCATTCCGGGCCCCTGGACTTCCAGATGCCCCCGATCCCGCACCCCACCCACCTCCTCGCCTTCCTGGCCGCCAGCGTCTGCGGAACGGTGCTGCTGGTCTCCAGCCTGACGCTGCTGGTCGCCTGGTGGCGCCCGTCGTACCCGGGCTGGCGGGGCTGGGCCGCGGGCCACACCCTGCTGGTGCTGGGCATGCTGATCGGCACGTACCGGCCCCCGGAACTCGTGACGCTTTCGGTCCTGCTGGGCAACGCCCTGGTGATCGTCGGCGCCGCCCTGTTCGTCGAGGCGTTTCACCGCTTCGCCGGGCAGGGCGGCGCTCAGGGCCTGCGCCGGGTGTACCGGGGGAGCGTCCCGCTCGTGATCGCGGCGTTGTTCCTGCTCACCGTCGTCAGCGACCAGATCATGGCGCGCACCCTGCTCGTCAACGCCTTCGTGGCCCTGACCACGGTGAGCTTCGTCGGCCTGATCCTGTCGCAGATGCGCCGCCAGCCGGAATTGAGGGCCGGGTACCGCCTCAACCTCGGCCTGCTGCTGCTGGTGGTCACCCTGACCCTGCCCCGCCTGTTCACCTTCCGGCCCGGCGTGCAGGCCGCGGAGGTGTTCGCCTTCACGCTGCCCAACATCCTGATGTTCGTGGCGGTGCTGCTGCTCTCGGTGGGCGGCACGTTCACGTTCTGGCTGCTGCACGACGACCGGCGCCGCGTGGAGATGCGGCGCCTGCATGACGAACTGAACACCCTCGCGCACACGGACGCCCTGACGTCCACCCTGAACCGCCGCGGAATGGAGCAGGCCTTCACCCGGTGGGCGGCCCGGGCCCAGCCCGGCGCCGGGCGGCTGCTGGTGCTGGACATCGACGAGTTCAAGACGATCAATGACCGGTTCGGGCACACCGCCGGCGACGATCACCTCGTCTCCCTGAGCCGGCTGCTCGAACAGGTGGCCCACCCGGGAGACCTGGTGGGCCGCACCGGCGGTGACGAGTTCACCATGCTGCTGACCGGCGCGCCCGCGCAGATCTCGCAGCAGCTCGAGCAGCTCACGGCAGCCCTCAGTGAGCGGACCGGGCGGCTGGGGTTCGGCGTGAGCTTCGGGTGGACCCGCGTCGGGCCAGCCGACCTGCTTGCGGCCGCGCTCGCCCGGGCGGACGCGGCGATGTACCACAACAAGGCCCAGGGGCGCGGCTCCGCCGGCGATTAGGGAAGCTGACCGGTTCCTGCGTGCGCGGGGTGATTCGCGTTCTGGGGCGGCGGCCGGGTCGACAGCACACCCGTGGCGCCCAGGACCGCCGCGAGGAGCAGCGCCTCGCGCGCGAGCGCGCCGCGTGGGGGAACGCGGCGCGCGAAGGCCCGGCGGACGAACACTGCTGCGCCCAGGGTGAGGGCCACCAGCGTCAGCTTGACCAGCAGGGTCTGCCCGTAGCCGCTGCCCGTCCACTGCGCCACGGTCGTGAGGTGCTGCCCGGACATCAGCAGGCCCGTGGCCGCCAGGACCGCCACGCTGCCCAGCGCCGCCGGCGTGAACCGGCGGGCGTGTTCCGGGGTCAGGGGCCGGGTGCAGATCAGGGCCAGCACCCCGCCGGTCCAGACGGCCATGGCGCCCACATGAGCGGCGTGCAGGCCACGCACCCACAGCCCGTGACCGGCGCCGTGCCCGACCCCGGCCACGCCCCAGGCGGTGACCAGCGCCGCCGCCAGGTTCAGCCCCCACGGCCAGCGGGACAGGGTACCCGCCAGCAGCACCAGGCCGCCCATCACGCCGGTGAGCATGGCCCGGCCGGTGCCGGTGGCCGTCAGGTACGCCAGGACGTCCCCTGGCGCGGTCAACCCCAGGGCACTCAGGGTCAGGGTCACCTGACCGCCCCAGCCGAGAACGAGCAGCGTCAGGCCCACGCCGGGCAGCCACACCGGCGGGGTGCCGGGCGTCAGCCAGCGCCGCGTGAGCGCGCCGCCCAGCAGCAGCGTCAGGCCCAGGAAGCTCAGGCCCGCCAGGGCGGCGGTCATGCGGCCCGGCTCACTTCACCCGGAAGGTGCTGTGACCGGTGACCGGGTGGCCGTCCTCGGAGAGCAGTGTCCAGGCGACGACGTACCGGCCGGCCTTGAGGCTGGCCTTGAGCGGCACGCTCACCTGGGCGGCGAGCGCCGGGGCGTTCAGGGGCAGGCTGGCGAGTTTCGGCGAATCCGCCTTCTCGGCCAGGGCCACCTTCGCGGCCGCGTCCACCGCCTGACCGGCTGGCATGGCCATCACGCGGAAGGTGCTGAACCGCACCTCGATGGGCTCGCTGAACTTGAGCACGACGGCTTTCGGGGCGGTCACCGTGGCGTTCAGGGCCGGGCTGATGGAGGACACGGCCGTGTGGGCGAGGGTGGTGGAGAGCACCAGGGCCGTCAGGAGGGCAAGGAACTTGTTCATGGTGGACCTCGGGCGGGACGGGCGCGCGCCCGTCCCGCAGGGTGTTACTTGATGGTGGTTTTGCTGGCGGGACCCTGCTCGGGGTTGGTGTCGTCCCAGGCGACGACGCTGCCGTCACTGTAGGTCTGGTACACCTTCCAGCTGAGTTCGCCGGGCGCCGCGGGGTTGCGCGCCTGGAAGAAGAACCGGGCGTATTCCATCGGCGCGACCTTGCCCTTCCAGATCACCTCGGTGACCAGGCCGTCGGCGTTTTTCTTCACGGTGCGCGTGAAGCCCGGCGTGACCTGGAAGCGGGTGAGGGCGACGCCCGCCGGGATGACCAGCCGGATCTCGGTGGTGTTCAGGTCCTTCTCGGTGGGGACGTTCAGGCGGTAGGTCTCGGTGATGCCAGCCCTGCTCTCGCTCAGGCCCGTCTCGGTCCGGACGGTGGCGTGGGCGGCGGCGACGGAGAGCAGAAGAGCGGCAGACAGGGACAGCAGGGATTTCAGGGACGGCATGTTGAACTCCAGGCGATTGAAACGGGGGCTCGGCCCGCCGCCGGGGCGTCCAGCGGCATTGGCCAGGGACCGCTCGCCGTTCCTGCGCTCGGGCAGGGCGGGGAGGGCGCTTCAGTGCTGGAGTGGAGGTGGCGCGCGGGCGTCCGCATGTCGCACGGCGGCGAGCGCCGGCGTCCGGGCGAGGCTGCAGGGGCGGGGCAGCCCCGACGCCCGCGGCGGGACAGGGCTGAGCGCCTGCGCGGCCAGCGCGAAGGCCCCCGTGAGGCAGAACGGGCAGTGCAGGCCCGTGTGGTGCTCGTCCTCAGGCGGCGCGTTCGGTGCGGCGTCGGTGAGGTGCGGCGTGCCGGGATCCGCCAGTCCCTGGTGATGGGCGTGGGCGGTGCCCGGCATGCCGGGGCGGGTGGCTGGCAGGGCCGCCCCTTCCTGATCGTGATCGGCTGGCGCGGGGTGGGCGGTGTGGCCGCGTCCCTGGATCGGGGCCCAGCCGGCCAGTCCCAGCCCGCCCACCTGAGCGCTGCGGGTGAGGTGGGCGAGGGAAGCCAGGACGGTCAGGGCCACCAGCAGCCACCGCCAGACCACGGGCCGGCGGGTGGGCACACGGGCAGGAGGCGGCCGCATCTGGCCGGAGCATACCCCCGGCCCCTGAGCGGCGTGTCCCGTACCCTGTGAGGTGCTGATGCGCAAGATCGTGCACGTGGACGCCGACGCTTTCTTTGCCAGCGTGGAACTGCGGGACAACCCCAGCCTGCGCGGCAAGGCGGTCGCCGTCGCCTACCACGGGCCGCGCAGCGTCGTCACGACCGCCACGTACGAAGCGAGGCAGTACGGCGTGCGCAGCGCGCTCCCGCTGCGTACGGCCCTGGCCCGCTGCCCGCACCTGATCGTCATCGAGCCCCGCATGGACGCCTACCGCGAGGCCAGCCGCCTCATCCACGGGGTGTTCACCGAGTTCACCGACCTGATCGAGCCGCTCAGCCTCGACGAGGCGTACCTCGACGTCACGCGGCCGAAGCGCGGTCCGGGCAGTGCTACGCGGATCGCACAGGAGATCCGCCGGCTGGTCCGGGAGCGCACCGGGGGCCTGACCGTCTCGGCGGGCGTGTCGTTCAACAAGATGCTCGCCAAGCTCGGCAGCGGAATGAACAAACCCGGCGGCCTGACCGTGATCCTCCCGCAGGATGCCGACGCCCTGATCGCCCGGCTGCCGGTGGGTGAGTTCTACGGGATCGGTCCTGTCACCGCCGCGAAGCTCGAGCGCCTGGGCATCCGCACGGGCGCGGACCTGCGGGCCCGGTCCCTGACCGAGCTCACCGCCGCGTTCGGCCGGCACGGCGCGCACATGTACGCCATCGCCCGCGGCATCGACGACCGCCCCGTGGACCCCAGCGATGACCGCAAGAGCGTCGGAACCGAGGACACCTACGACACGGACCTGCGCACCCTGGCGGACATGCACGCGAAACTTCCCGGGCTGAGTGAACGCACCGCCCGCCGCCTGGCCCGGCATGGGCTGGCGGGCCGGGTGGTGACCGTCAAGGTGAAGTTCAGCAACTTCGAGGTGACCAGCCGGCAGCAGAGCCTCCCGGTGCCCGTGCAGACTGCCGAGGAGATTGGCCGGGTGGCGCGCCGGCTGCTGGGCGCGGATCTGGTTGGCACCCGTGCGGTGCGGCTGCTGGGCGTGACGGTCAGTCACCTCGTGGACCCGCAGGGGCGGGATGTGGTGCCGCCCCTGTTTCCGCTGGTCTGACCGGCGGAAGGCCCGGCCGCCAGGGGCCGGGCCTCCAGGGGTGGCGTCAGAACTTCGGGAAGCGCGTCAATCGGAACGGCGTTTCCGGGGTGCCGCCCTGCAGTTTGTCCAACTGGGCCTGCGTGACGACGAGGTCGTTCCCGATCCGGGTCAGGGTGGCGGGGAAGCGCAGGCCGGTGAGCGGCTCGTTGAGGACCAGCTGACCGCTGGCGTAATCGGCGCTGAGGGTGACCTTGCTGACCACCTGGTCCTTGTTCCGGGCGACGTAAAGGGTGCGCCCGTCGAGCAGCAGCCCGTCACCGTTGACCAGACCCGCCATGACCCGGTGCACCGCGCGGCTGCGCAGGTCGATGCGCCACAGTTCGCCGGTGTTCAGCTGAATGGCCAGCAGGTACCGGCCGTCAGGAGTGGCGGCGATGCCGTTGAGGTTCACGCCAGGACCGTACTTGAGGGGCGTGCCGGCCAGGTCAAGCCACGCGTCCAGAGTCAGGTCCGGTGTGACGCGGTAGATCACGGGGCGGCTGCTGTCGGTCACGTACACGTTCCCGTCGGGGGCGGGCGTCAGGTCATTGATGTATGGCCGAGGGGAGGGAGGGGTTTCCAGAACCTTCAGGGTCACGCCGTCCGGTGAGAGGACACTCACAGTGCCCTGGGCGCCCCCGGCGACCCACAGCCGGCCCTGGGCGTCCACCTTCAGGCCCAGGGCCACCTGACGGCCGAGTGCCCCGCCCTCCTGGAAGACCGAGACCGCGCCGGTCGCGGCATTCACGGCCCAAATGGTGCCATTGGCGGCGCTGCCGGTGTACAGCAGGCCCTTGCGGGCGTCGTACGCCACCCCTTCCGGGTAGGTCTGCACGCCCGGGAGCGCATAGTCGCGCGCCGTGAAGAGGTCCCGGACGATCACGCCGCAGCGTTCCCGCGCGCCGCTCATGCCGGCCGGGTCGCTGCGGTAGTCGTCCGGCCGGGCGTGAATCACGATCGAGCGGTTCAGGACGCCGTCCGCGCCGCTCAAGCGAATCTTGCTGGACTGGAAGGTGACCTGCCCGGTCCCGTCCGGCCCGACCGTGAGCATGGGCAGGTCACCGCCGTGCCCGTACAGATTCGCGGCCTGCGGGTCATCGTGGTTGCGGCTCATGCCCGGGTCGAAGTGCCCGCCGGCCCCGCCGAACGGCACGACCGTGTTGGTGGCCGGGTCCACGCCTGGCGTGCAGCGGCCGTACTCGTGCACGTGCATGCCATGCTGCCCCGGGGCGAGGCCGCGGACACTGACCGTGACCTCTACCGGGCCGTTCCCGGTCCCGAGCGGGCGGAAGCGGGCCGTGCCGAGCACCTGCCCGGCCGGGTCGCGGAGGGTGGCCGTGGCGCTGAGCGCCGGCGAAGGCGCAGGTGCGGCCATATCGCTGCCACCCGCGGCTCCTACCCCCAGGGCCGCCATGGCACCCAGGGTCAGCAGGCCGCTCAGGGCGGCGAGGCGAGGCGGACGTGAACGCTGTACTGGCATCTCAGTTGCCTCCCGTGTAGCGCACGCGGTAGATCACGCCGCTCTGGTCGTCGGTGAACAGCAGGCTGCCATCGGTGTACACGGCCACGCCCGCCACCCGCCCGAACTGCTTCCACTCGCCGCCTTCCTGGTACACGAACCCCGTGATGAAGGGCTCGATGCCCGTCGGTTGATTCGCGCCGTCGAACACCACGCGCGCGATCTCGTACCCGCTGGGCTCGGTGCGGTTCCACGACCCGCGGAAGGCGACGAACGCATCGTTCCGGAACTCCGCCGGGAACTGCGTGCCGGTGTAGAACGCCATCCCGATCGCGGCGGCGTGCGCGGTGTAGTTCAGGGTGCTCCCTGTGGTCATGGAGCAGTACTCGGCTTTGGTGATCTTGCCGGGGATGTTCGCGGTGGTCGTGTACGGGTCCGGGTTCTTCGCACCGTAGCAGAAGGGCCAGCCGTAATTACCGGTGCGCTTGAGGACATTGAGTTCCTCAGGTGGAATGTTGTCGCCGTGCCAGTCGCTGCCCTGGTCCATGCCGTACAGGACCTTCGTGACCGGATGCCAGCCGAAGCCGATGGTGTGCCGCAGGCCCCGCGCGTAGACCTCGCGCCACTGCCCGTCGGGCCGCAGGCGCAGCAGGGTCGCCTCCTCAGGGTTCTGGGTGGGCGTGTCGTTGTTGGTGCTGCCGAAGCTGGCGTACAGGTAGCCGTCCGGGCCCCATTTCAGGCCCCGGGCCGGGTGCTGCCCGGCGTCCGGGAAGCCGTCCGCGAACACGCGGGGCACGGAGAGCGTGCCGTCCCGGGCAATGTCCATCACCCAGATGGTTTTTTCTCCCACCGCATAGAGTTTGCCGGCCTTGACGTCCAAGCCGTGCACGAGTTTGAGGTTGGTGGCCACCTGTCGCCGCTCAGTGCCCTCGAACTTCCCGTCACGGTTGAGGTCCCGGAGGTACCAGATGTCGCCCTGGGCCCGGCGGGTGAGGTACACCCCGCCGTCCGGCATGACGTGCATCATGCGGGCGTTTCCGAGGTCGGTCGCCATGACCGTCAGCTGGAAGCCAGCCGGGACCTTCAGGCGGGCGAGCTTGTCAGGCGTGAAGGCCTGCGCGGTCGGTTCGTTCTTCGTGGCGGTCACCGTGGCGGGCGGTTCCGGGGCGGGGAGGGGACGTGGGGTGGGCGCTGCGGTCTGTGCGGCGGCCAGAGTCAGGCCGCCGGTCAGACCGAGGGCGAGGAGAGAACGGATCGGCATCGTGAAACTCCTTGTGGGCGCGAAGGGCAGGGCCAGCATGACCGGGAAGCGCGGGAGGGCCGCTGGGTCACGGAGGCAGCGTGCTTTCCGGCAGCCGGTCTACGTGAAAGCGGGCCTGTTCAGAGAAGGAGGCCGACCCGGAAGTAGGGGCCCGGGCCAGCCAGATTGGAACTCCTGCTACCTTCCCACGCCCGTCTGAGGGCGGATTGCGGGACGGGCCACCAAATGAACGCAGCGTCATCGTTTCGTGAGGTGCGGCCCCTGCGTCAGGCATCGTCCTCGTTGTCGACAGGCACCAGAGTGAGGCGCAGGACATAGGTCTTCTGGCCCTCCTCGCCCTCGAGAGCCTGATATCGGGCGTGCAGGTCATGGAGTTCCCGCTGCAGCGCCTTGGCGTGAGTGAGGGACAGGCGAACAGGAGCGGTGTTGTCCCACACGGCAGGCACGTTCGTCTGAAGCAGCCACGACAGCGACCCGGCCTCCGGGGACACCGGCGAGGCCGGCGGCGCGGGCAGCAGGGCGTGACTTTTCAGGCCGTGCTCGTCGCCGTAGGTGTACAGCCCGAACCAGCGGGGATCGTCGGCCAGATCCGTCCAGGCCTGCGTCAGCAGGGACAGCAGGGAGCGGCGGGTGTTGTCGAGGGAGGACTCGTACAGCGCGTGGATGGATTCGGCGGACGTCGCGGAGAACGGCACGAAGTACCCGGGGGACGACGAGCGGTAGTAGCGCACGGCCCGCCCGTGCCTGGGCTCGGTGCGGGTGACGGTCAGCAGCCCCAGGCGCAGGAGTTTGTTCACCTGGTACAGCAGGGTCTGCTTGGACACGCCCAGCTCGCGGGCGACGTCCGTGATCCGCCGCTCCCGCCAGATGAAGGGTTCAAGGTACTGGCGGGCCTGCGCGTCGGCCAGCACCCGGGCCGCTTCCGGGTCCTCGAGCCGCTGCCAGAGCCTGGGCAAATCACCTTGTTTCATTTTGACCAGCGTACTGTGCACGCTGCCCCCATGAGGCTGACATGCTGAGTCCCCTGAAGCTCCCCGACTTCCGGAAGCTGTGGCTGGGGGAGGTGATCTCCCTGATCGGCGACCGGGCGCTGCTGCTCGCCCTGCCGTACTTCCTGTACCAGGAGACCGGCTCCACGCTCGCCACTGCCCTGCTCGCCCTGTCGTACTACCTGCCGGGCCTGCTGTTCAGTTCCTTCGCGGGCGTGCTCGCCGACCGCTGGGACCGCCGGCGCGTGCTGGTCGCCACCCACCTGCTCCAGGCCGCCCTGATCGGCCTGCTGGCCCTCGCCCCGCTCCCCGGCCTGATGTGGATCGCCTACGCCGTGACGTTCGCGGAACTCACCATCAGCACCCTCTCCACTCCGGTGGCCGGCGCCCTGCTCCCCACCCTGGTCCCCGGACCGCAACTCATGCAGGCCAACTCCGCGCTGTCACTCGGCATGACGTCCGCCCGCCTGCTCGGCCCTGTGATCGGCGGGGCCCTGATCGCCGCGGCCGGCATCCCCGGCGTGGTCCTCTTCGACGCCGCGTCCTTCCTGCTCGCCGCGCTCAGCTTCTCCCGTCTGCGCGTCGCTCCCCCCGTCCCCCGCCCGGCCGGCCCCACACTCCTCGGCACCTGGCGCAGCATGGGGCAGGAGTGGCGCAGCGGTCTGCGCGTCGTGCGGCAGCGGCCAGTCATCCTCACGCTGATGGCCGTCCTGAGCATCACCAGCCTCGGCGGCACCCTGATCGACCCCTTCTACATGCCGTTCCTGATCTCCATCATCCACGCCGACGCCGAAACCATCGGGCGGCTCAGCGCCCTCGGCGGCCTCGGCGCCGTGCTCGGCAGCGCCGCGGCCTCCTGGCTGGGCAGCCGCGCCTCCACCCGGGCCCTCATCGGCCTGGGCACGCTGCTGGTGGGCCTGCTGATGCTTCGCATCTACACGCTGACCACCCTGCCGCCCCTGTACGTGCTGGTCCCCCTGCTGGGCATCCCCATGATCGTCTCGAACGTCGCCCTGTCCACCATGATCCAGCGCGCCACCCCCGAGGCCTTCCGCGGCCGGGTGTACGGCACGCTCGGCACCACCAACGCGCTCGTGGGCGTTCTCGCCACGGCCGCGGCCGGCGTGATCGGTCCCACCATCGGGATCGTCCCCATGCTCGTGACCGCCGCCAGCCTCACGCTCCTCGGAGGCTGCGTCGCGCTCGCTTTCCTGCCTTCTGAGGCGGACGAAGCGGACCCCCACCCGCAGGCGGCGTCCGCGCAGACCTGACCGCCGACAGCGCCCCCCCGGTGCCCCCCAGCGCCGCTCCCGTGGGAGCGGCGTCAGCTGCTCCTGGGAAAACCAGGCCGAAGTTCTTGTTGAGACCTCCTACACTTCACGGGTCATACCGGGAGAGCCCCCTCGGCGGCCAGGTCCTCCCACGCCGGGAAGCTCAGGCGCGCGTCCACTGGCCGGGCTCAGATGGCTGAGCCCGGCGGCAGCTTGAGCTCTCCCTCATGAACCGCTCCGCGCCGCCGCCTCGGGGCCTTTCCTCGCGTACACACCCGCCTGTGTTTCCTGCCTTGAGTGTCCTCCCCGCCCTGCTGTGCCTGCTGACGGGGTGATGCTGATCGGGCAGGCCGGGCGCCTCGAGCACCCCCGCCGCCACCTCGCCCGTCCGTCGGGTGCCTGGATGACCGCGCGGGAACAGCAGCAGCGGACCCACGCACGGGTGCTGCGTGCGCTGGGAGCCGCCGCCCTGCTGGTCGGCGCCGGCCTGGGGATTCTGAACCTCATGGGTCACTGAACCGCGCTCATGGGACAACACGAAGCCGAAGCCGGCCGCCTCAAAGAGGCGCGGAACGGGCAGCACCACCAGCCCGGAGCCTTTCCTGCCGAGGCGATGACGACAGCCCTGAAGGCACGCTCAATGCGGCGGCTTGCGCCCACAGCGGTGAACCGGCCATCCTGAGGCAGGAGGCTGCCGTGACCCACCTGCTGCGTGACCTGCTCACCGACCCCCACCTCCTCCACATTCACCCAGAGCCCCGCCCCGCCGTGGAGTGGGAAGCGCAGGAATGGTGCCCCGACTGCGAGCGGTACGTGCCCGAACTGATCTGCGGCGTGTGCCTGCCCTGCCTGGAAGGTCAGGACCCTGAAGAGAACGACCCGCTCTGACGGGCCGTTGCCAGGTGCCGGAGAGCATGCCTGCTTGCTCTGCCCCGGGACAGCCGGTCAGCAGAGTGGTGCCCCCCGATTGCCCAGTTCGTACCTGTCAGGGCTGCACGTCACCTTCAGCTCATCACTTGTCCGTGGAGAGCGTTATGGCCAGTCTGTCTCACGGTTTCATCGAGCGTGAGCTGGGAGTCTGCTGCATCCACTTCAATGCACCTGGTGGCGTCTGCGTTCTCTACACATGTGGTGTGTGCTGCAGTGAGGCCGAGCGCACGTCATGTCGAGTCGCCGCCCAGCAGTTAATAGCTGAAATAACGTCGGCTTCCCGCGGCTCACGCGTCCATCGATCCCAACGACCTCCGCACAAACCGTTCCGTGAGCCCCAGGTGTCCCCTGGCTGAGCATCTCGCTCCGCCTCATGCTTATGAATTCTGTGTACTTCTTCGTCCACCGGGGTGCCGTCACATGGGCGTGCCTCCCCCGGCCATCCGCTGGCGTACTGCTCCGGCGAGCTCAGGTTGGCCGGTGGCTTCATAGGCGGTCGCCGCCGCCTCCCCGTACGCCAGCGCCTCGGCTGTGCGGTAGGTGGACCAAGCGTCCTGAGCCGCCCGCTCGAACCATGGGGCAGCTTCCCGGGCGTCGCCCCCGGCCTCCCAGTGCCGGGCCACCCGGCCGGGCGCGGCCGTGCCGCTGGCCAACGTGCGGGCAACCGTGCGGTGCAGGAGCCGCCGCACCGCGCCGCTCAGGCTGCTGAGGAGGACTTCCGCCACCAGGTCATGCTCGAACTGCGAGCCCCGCATCACCTGCGCCGCTTCGAGCTCCTCCCAGGCGCCGGCTGTTTCCAGCAGCGGCATGCCCAGCACCTGGGCCACCAGTTCCAGGTCGAAGTCGCTGCCCAGGACGGCGGCTGCCCTCGCCACCTGCAGCGCGGCGGGCGACAGCCGCGCCAGACGGGAGGCGGTGACCTGTGCGGCCGACTCCGGCAGGGGCAGCGCGCCGCCCAGGCGGGGCAGGTCGCCGGCTTCCCTCAGGCTGCGGGCCGCTTCAAGAAGCAGCAGGGGGTTACCCCCCGTGTACCGGGCCAGATCGGCAGCCAGGCCGGAGCGGTGTGGCAGCTGAAGCTGCCCGACCAGCTGAGCGGTGGCCGCCTCATCCAGCGGCCCGACCTCGATGAGGTCCACCAGGCCGGCGGCGGTCATGGCATCCAGCAGGCCCTGCTGAAAGGGGCTGAGCTCCCCCTGACGGAAGATGTGGATGGTGCGGTAGGGGGCGGCGGGGTCGCCCCAGCCCAGATGCGCGAACACGAAGCCTCCCGCCTCGATGCTGGCGTCGTCCATGTACTGCACGTCGTCGAACACCATGTGACGCAGGCCCTGCGCAATGGCCGCCTGAAGGGCCTGGACCTTGGCCTGCCAGAACTGGAACTTCTCGTTCTCGTCACGAATCGGGGCGGGCGGCGCACCCAGGTGAGGGAGGATCCGGGCCAGTTCCTGCAGGTGCGCGCCGTCCAGGTTGAGGTGCGGGTAGGCTTCCAGCACCTGACGGTAGGTGCGGGCGTGGGTGGCGTACGGCAGGCCGGCGTCGCCCAGGCGGCCCTGGAAGCGCATGCCGCCCCCGTGGGCGTCCAGGAAGTCCAGGGCGAGCCGCGTTTTGCCCACCCCCGGCGGGCCGCTGAGCACGATGCCCCGGCCTGCGGCCCAGGCCGCTTCCATGCGCGCCCACTGTTCCTCCCGGCCCACCAGGGTCGGGTTCATGAGGGGCGACTTTGGGGTCGTGCCCGTGTGTGCGGCGGGAGGCAGGGCGGTGCCCCGCTCGATGTCCCTGGCCAGAGCCTGGGTTTCCGGCAGGGGCGCGGTGCGGAACTCGGTGCGCAACCGCTCGGCGCCTTCGTGGTAGAGGGCCAGGGCCTCAGCGGGGCGGCCCAGCAGGTAGTGCAGCCGCATGCGGCGGCGCAGGGTGTCCTCGGACGCCGGGTTCAGGTGGTAGAGCCGCTCGGTGACGCTCAGGGCGTCTTCGAGCTGTCCGGCGTCCATCAGCGTCTGCGCCTGCGCCCGCCAGCGCGCCGTCCGGCTGGCGTTCAGTCGCTCGCGCTGCACCAGCAACCAGTCCTGCAGTTCAGGCTGCGCGCTCCAGTCCACGCCGCTGAGCAGTTCACCTGCGCCCTCGCCATGCAGGTCGCTGGTGACGATGGGGGCAAGGCGGAGGACATCCCCGATCTGCACGAGGGCCGTGCCCCACTGGGCTTCCGCGCGGCGCAGCAGGTGAACGAGGTTGTTGCGGGCGCCCGCCTCCGGCGTGTCGGGCCACAGCAACCCCGCCAGTTGCGTGCGGGTCGCCTGGCCCTCCAGCGCCAGGAAGGCCAGCGCGGCCAGCAGCTTGCCGTCGCACCGCTGAGGCTGCCCGTCCGGACCGAGCAGCTGTGGAGGACCGAGCACATTCAGGTGCCAGCAGGCATTGGACGGGGACACGGTTCAGAGTACCAACGGGCGGCCCGCCCGTGAACCGCCGGCTACCTGGAGAGCCCCGCCACCTGGGCGCGGGCGTCCAGGGCCCGGCGTTCCCCGTCGGGGTCGCCGGCCGCGCGGGCGGCGGCGGCGGCCTCGTCGTAGTAGGCGCCGGCTTCCTCGGGGCGCAGGGTCTGCAGCGCGGTCTCGGCGGCCCGCAGGAACCACGGCGCGGCCTGACCGGGGTCCCCGGCTTCCGACCAGTGCCGCGCCACCCGGGCCGGGTGAACGGGCGCGCCCGCCAGCACGCGGGCACACGCGCGGTGCAGCAGGGTCCGCACCGGTGCGGGCAGGCTGGCCAGGACCGCCTCACGGACGGTGTCGTGACTGAAACGCTCGCCCGTGACGACCTGGGCGGCCTCCAGTTCCTCCCACGCGGCCGTGAGGTCCAGCAGGCCCAGCCGCAGGACTTCAGAGAGACGCTCAAGCGTGAAGGCGTCCCCCAGAACCGCCGCTCCCCGGGCGCCCTGCAGGGCGCGGGGGGACAGGCGGGCCAGGCGCTCGGCGACCAGCGGAGTGACCGTCCGGGCCCGTTCCCGCAGGGCGGCGTCCACGCTGTACTCGCCGCTCAGGTGCATGTGCCTCACCGCTTCCAGGAGGTGCTGAGGGTTGCCCCCGGTCCAGTCGTGCAGCTCCCGTGCAAGGACCGACGGCCCCGTGACCCCCAGTTCGTCCAGCAGGGCCGTGACGCTGCGCCCGTCCAGGCCGCCCAGGTCGATGTGGGCCGCCATTCCGCTGCGGACCAGGGCGTCGATGCGTTGCTGCGTGAGGGGCGGCAGGGCGCCCTGCCGGTACAGGATGATGTGGCGCGGCACGTCGCCCCGCTGCCCGAGCGGCAGGCTCTGCGTGAGGAAAAACGCCCCGAGTTCCACGGTGGCCGGATCGTAATGCTGCACGTCGTCGGAAATGACGGCCGCGACGCCCTGACCGGTCAGGCGCACCACCTCCAGGTGCGCCAGGAAGTAGTTCAGCCGGTCCGCTTCCGATTGGATCGGGTGGGCCACCTCACCCTCCCGGAGTTCCGGCAGGACGCGGGAGACTTCCCGCCGCACCCAGTCGGGCAGCGCGACGTCCGGGGCGGCCGCCAGCCGGGCGCGGGCGTTGTGCGCGGCCGCCGCGTAGGGCACCTGTTCGGCCCCCGGGTGGCCCGGCAGGTACAGCGCCCGGCCCTTGCTGGCCACGAAATCCTGAGCCAGGCGGGTCTTGCCCACGCCGGGCGCCCCGGTGACGTAAATGGTCTGCCCCGCGGCCCAGGCCGCCTCCAGCTGGCCCCAGGCGGCCTCACGGCCGATCAGCACCGGGGGGCGCAGCATCGACAGGGGAAGCTCCCGGGCGCCGCGGGGCGGCGGACCAGGAAGCCGCTCGCCCTGATCGATGCGCCGGGCGAGCGCCACGGTCTCGGGTTCCGGGTCGCAGTCCAGTTCACGCCGCAGCAGGTCCCGGCAGCGGTGGTACGTCGCCAGCGCCGCCGGGCGGTCCCCTGCCAGGTAATGCAGCCGGATCGCCCGCCGCCAGTGCTCCTCGGCCAGGGAGTCGAGTTCCAGCAGCAGGGCTGCGGCACGCAGCGCCGCCGGCCAGTCCCCGCGCTGCTCGGCGCCAGCGGCCTGCTGGGTCAGGGCCTGCAGCTCCCGGGCGTCCAGGCGCTCCTGCCAGGCCAGCAGCCACTCCGCGAAATCCGGCAGTTCGTCGAACTCCACGCCCTGCAGCAGTAGGCCCGCGGGCAGCTGGTCCGGCCCCGCGGGGGCGCGGGCGTCCACGCCGACGTGCGCCGAGAGCGTCAGGGTCTCCTGGCCCTCGACCAGGGCCGCGCCGGTCAGGCGGTAAAGGCGGCGAAGCAGGTGAACGAGATTGTTGCGGGCGGCGCCCTCGGGCGTGTCCGGCCACAGCAGCCGCACCAGGGCCGGCCGGGTGGCCTCCCCCTCGAGGGCCAGGTAGGTGAGCAGTGCCAGCGTCTTGCGTTCCGGACGCCAGGTCTCCCCGCCAGGTCCATGCAGACCGGGAGGACCACGAATCACGAGTTGGAAGGGTCGGGGTTCAGCCATCACTTCTGCCAGGACAGTTCCGGACCTGCGCGCTGGTCTCCCTGACGGAGACGCCGGCCGTTCCGTGACTGCCACCCCGATTATGCCCGCTGCTCCGCCGCTCGGTCCGGCATCCGGGCAGCCAGACCCCGCTTCAGGCCGCGTGCCATCGGCCAGCCATGCCTGGCCGCCTACCTTGGCTCCACCGAGGAGGTGAGCCTCCGCGGTATCCCGGAGGAAAGCCTCGCACGACCCCCGAACGTCGGCGCCCCCGGCCACGTGGCCCCAGGGCGAAGCGGAGGGCGTTCGTCCGCCTCAGGACGCGGGGCTGCACCGTCCCGCATTCGCCCCGCATCGCCCTCCGTTCCGTCGCGGCCCTGCTGGACCGCTGCACTTCCCGGGCGCGCCGCGCTCACGGCCCCAAAGGAGAGTCCCATGAATGTTCGTACGCTTGGTCTGTTCACCATGCTGTTCGCCCCCGCCATGCTGATCGACGGATACCGCCATGGGATGCAGCGCACCCTGAACGGCGAGAACGATCTGACCGGCGACCTGCTCACACTGTCCTTCGCGGTCGGCTGGTGGTGCGCGGTGCTGGGCCTCAAACGCCTCCAGGCCACCGGCACCGGCCGGCTCGGGCGGATCATCGTGACGGTCCCCCTCGTCACCATCGCCTTCGCCGTCCTGCAGGAGATCCTGGACATGCTGCAGTTCAACATGCAGCACCCGCTGTACGTGATGTCCGACCTCGCCTGGCCGCTGAGCATGCTGCTGACATTCGTCGTGAGCGTGGCCGTGCTGTTTGCCCGGGTGCTGCCCATGCCGCACCGTCTCGCCCCGCTGGTGTGCGGGATCTCCCTTCCCGTCGGCATCGGCTACATGGTGTTCGCGCGCCTCGAGGACATGCCCCTCGCCGAATTCGGCTGGCACACCGCCATCGGGTGGTTCCTGCTTGGACTCGCTCTGGTGACGGCCGACTCCCGGCAGGGCCGCGCCAGGGTGCTCGCCCCGGCCTGACCACCCACCGTGCCCACCGGCGCGGTCTCGGGACACCCTCTGCCGGTCGCCCGAGACCGCGCCCCTTCCCGGGCTTTCCCCTCATTCGGGTCCGGGGCGCTGCTGAAGGCTGGCCCGGGAAGCCGGCTGATCTCCCGGGCCGTTCCGCCTGTGCCACCGGCCAGTCATGCCCACCTTCGTACGGTGTCGGCGTCCCCCGCTGCGGGCAGACAAGGAGAACCACCATGAAGACCCGAATGCTCAGCCTGCTCGTCCTGGCGGTGTTCACGCCGCAGAGCGTCTCCGCGGGCGGTCCGGCCCGGGCCACGCCGTGGATCATGACGGGTGTGGTCCGCAACGCCGCGGGCCAGCCGCTGGAGGGTGTGGAAGTGTCCGCCCGCAACACCGTCTACTACAACATGAACGTCCTGGCCCGGACGGACCGCCAGGGCCGGTACCGGATCGCGCTGCCGCACGAGGTGGGCACCTGGGCGCCTTACGCGACCATCCGCCGCCCCTGGGGCGATCAGGTCTTTCAGTTCACGGTCTATCCGGGCAGCGCGGCACCGTTCGCGGCGAGAGACGGCGCCATTCGGGACTTCACCTGGCGCATCCAGGGGCCGCATGACGGCGGCGTGCTGGGCCAGAAGGTCAACGTGTACTTCGGCGGGGGAGAGGTGGACGCCTCTTCCTGTGTCCTCACGTACACCCCGGTCGGTCCCCTGATTGACGGCAGCGCGGGTAAGGCGTTTCAGCGCGGTTGCGAGTCCCTGAAGGACGTGCCCGTGGGCCGCTACCGCATCACGGGCACGCATGCCCCGGGGGGCGTGCGGCAGGCGCTGGAAGTGCGTGCGGAAGGCCAGGACGTCTATGCCGCGGCCACCACCGGCACCTTCCGCGAGACCACGTACGGCATCCGGATGGAGGTGACCTACCGCGCCCCCGGGTTGTGAGTTGCCTTCAGGTGGCACAGATGGTGAGGACGACCGCGCGGTCGTCCCTTGCTCCCCTGAGGTTCCGGCTGGCCCGTTTATCGGAAGCCTGCGGATGGTGTTCTCATCTTCTTTCACATGCTCCCTGTGGCCTGTGACTGGCTGGCGCGGCGGGCGGTGCTCCCGTCCGCCGCCCACGCCTGCACAGCCCCTTGCATCACGGCGCCAGAAATGCTCATACTTCCTTAATGCCCAAAATTCATTTCCGTGAGGCGCGCGGCGCCCTCGCCCTTTCCATCTTCCTGCTCTGCTCCGCCCAGGCCGCCACCCTCCGCATCGCCGCGGTGGGCCCCATGACCGGGGATCTGGCCGGTTTCGGCACGGAAATCAAACGTGGGGCCGAACTCGCCATTCAGGACCAGGTGAAGGCCTTCAAGGCCCTGGGCCACGATCTGGTCCTGGTGTCCTACGACGACCAGGCCTCCGCGCAGGCGGCCGGGCCCGTCGCCAAGACCATCGCCGCCGACAAGTCCATCCTGGGCGTCATCGGCGCGTACAACTCCAGCGTGTCCAACGTCCTCGGGCAGACCTTCGCCGCCACCAGGCTCGCCATGGTCTCCCCGGGCAGCACGAACGACCTGCTCTCCACGCACGGCTGGACCCACTTCAACCGCGTCGTGTCCCCGGACGGCGCGCAGGGGGTGGCCGCCGCGACGTACATTGCCGAGCAGCTCAAGGCGAAGTCCGTGTTCGTCGTGTCGGACAACACGGCCTACGGCAACGGGCTGAGCCGCATCCTGATGGACAACCTCAAGGAGCGGAAGATCGCGGTGCCCGGGTACGTGGGCGTGTCCAACGCCGCCCAGCTGGCCAGTGCCGTGGCCCGCATCCGTGCCGCCAACCCCGGCGTCGTGTACTTCGGCGGGACGTACGACGTCGGCGCGGACCTCGTCAAGGCCCTGCGCGCCGCGGGCGTCCGGGCGACGTTCATGGGCGGCGACGGCCTGGACTCCAGTGAATTCGTGAAGCGCACCGGCATCGAAGGAGCGGGCGTGGTGTACACCACCGTGCTCGGTCCGGTCAGCGTGTTCTCCAACGCGGCGCAGTTCGCGAAAAAGTACCAGGACGTCTACAAGACCAAACCCGACGGCCTGGCCGTGTACGCGTACGACGCCACGAACGTCATGCTCGAGGCGCTGCGCAGCACCATCACCAAGGGCGGCGCCCTCCCCACCCGCCCGCAGGTGAGCGACGCGGTGCGCAAGCTGAACCTGCCCGCCTGCTTCAGCATGGACAACAGCCGCTGCCTGACGGTGACCGGCGCCATCGCCTTCACGCCGTCCGGTGAGCGGCAGAAGTCCCGCCTGCTGATCATGAAGTTCAACGACGTGCTGGCCCCTGAGCTCGTGACCGTCCAGAACGTGAATGCCCTGACCACAAAACCCTGACGCCTGGGGCGCAGGTCGCCCGGTGCAGCCCGCGGCGGGTGAACCGCATGCGGGCCGCTCGCCGGGCGGTCCCCTCTTCTGCCTTCAGGTCGGGGGGTCTGCGAGGCGCTCGAGCAGGGCCACTCCGAACGCCACGCCCCGCGCGAAGTGATCCCGCAGGATGTTCTCGTTCGGGGCGTGCACGCGCCCGCCCGCGTTCCCGATCCCGGCCGCCACGCACGGCACGCCGAGCGCTGCCTGGAAGGGATACATCGGGCCACTCGCGCCGCTGGAGGGCTGCACGACCGGTTCCGTGCCGTGGGCCTCGCGGGCCGCGGCCACGCAGGCCCGCACGAAGGGGTGCGCGGCGTCCGTTCGGGCCGGCCGCTGGTGGGCTTCGAGTTCGACGACCTCCACGTCCGCCAGGCCCTGGGCGTCCAGGTGGGCGCGCAGCAGGTCCAGGACACGC
>JAANMV010000744.1_pt1 | contig 39273 bp, 35 predicted proteins | sample 7279661 | NCBI WGS metagenome assembly JAANMV01 (sample SAMN14094540, study PRJNA606508) | bioreactor metagenome | isolation source: A lab-scale SPAN reactor treating ammonium-rich wastewater day 121 | place: Ireland: Galway | collected 2017-05-16
GACGAACACGAGGTGGTGGTGGGTGCCCTCAACGTCCACAACCTGTTCCGCGCGGGAGTGATGTAGCCGTGGCACCACCCGACGCTGCCCTGCTGCGGCGAGCCGCGGGCATCCGCCTGCTGATCCTCGACGTGGACGGTGTCCTGACCGACGGACGCCTGCATTACGATGCCGAGGGCCGCGAGTTCAAGAGCTTCAACGTCCGCGACGGCTATGGCATCAAGCAGCTGATGGCGGCCGGCTTCACCGTCGCGGTGATCTCCGGCCGGCCCTCGACATCCGCCGCCGGCCGCATGGCGGACCTCGACATCCGGCATGTGATGCTGGGCGAGGCCGACAAGGGCAGGGCGCTGGCGACGCTGCTCGAGGCCACCGGCATTCCGGCCAGCGCGGCCGCCTGTGTCGGTGACGACGAACCCGATCTGCCGGTCATGCGGCAGGTGGCACTGCCGATAGCGGTCGCCGATTGCCATCCCTCGGTGGCCGGCACCGCCGCCTGGCGCACCACCCTCGCGGGCGGGGCCGGCGCGGTGCGCGAGGTCTGCGACCTGCTGCTGGCGGCCCGCGCCGCGCGCCGCGACTGAGCCCGGCATGATCCCGCGGCGTGCGCTGGCCGTGCTGGGCCTGCTGATCGTGACGGTGGGCAGCAGCCTGCTGCTGCGCCAGCTCGACAGCGAACAGCCACCGGCACCGGCCGCACCGTCGCTGGGCGTGGGCTACTACATCAATGACGCGACCCTGACCGGCACCGGGGACGACGGTCAGGTCCTCTACCGCCTCTCGGCAGCGCGCGTCGTGCAGCAGCCGGCCGACGGCACGGTCACGCTCGAGGATGTCAGCGTGAACTACGACCCGGCCCGGCAGGTTCCCTGGCGCCTGACGGCCGAGACAGGGCAGATACTCGCGGATGGTAAGATGATCGCACTCTCCGGTAACGTCGTTGCCGCCACGCGCGGAACCGACAACCCTTCCGCCATCGTCCGCACCGACTACCTGGAGTTCGACCCGGGCACGGACATCGCGTCCACGGACAGGAAGGTTGACATCGACTATGCGGGAAGCACGGTCCACGCCGTGGGCCTGCGGGCGCTGCTGCGGGAGGATCGTCTGCAGCTGCTCGCCGACGTCACGGGCCACTATGTGCGCTGACGGCGCCCGGCGGGCGCTGCGGATCGTGGCGGCGTGCGCGGTGCTGGCCGGTACCCTGGCCTGGACCGGGCAGGCCGGCTCCCAGGCTCCGATCCAGGCTCCCGCTCCCGCTGCCGCTCCTGCTGCGGGCGCTGCCCAGCAGGCTCCGGCCCCGGTGCCGCCGCAGGCCCAGCCTGCTGCCCGGAACCGGGTCAAGGCGGCCCTCCCTGATTTCGACAACCAGCGCAACCTGCCGATCGACCTCGATGCACAGTCGTCGGAGTTTGACCGGCGCAACAACAAGCTGGTGTTCCGTGGCATGCACATCACGCAGGGCACGCTCAGCATCCGCGCCGACGTCGCCGAGGCCACGCGCCTGGACTTCGAGAACAGCCGCTGGCTGTTCCGGGGCAACGTGGAAATCATCAACCAGGGGGCCAGGGCCTGGTGCGACGAGGCCGAGCTGACATTCCTCGGACACGAGCTGCGCAGCGCGCTGCTGCACGGTGCCCCGGCGCGCTTCGAGCAGCAGGTAGCCGGTGGCCAGCGGACCGAAGGCCGCGCCGGGATCATGGACTACGACGTCGCCGGCGGCATGATGCGCATGTCCGTCAACGCCTGGGTCAGCGATGGCGCCAACGAGATCGCCGGCGAGCGCATCAGCTACGACCTGCGCCGCCAGTATGTCACCGCCGAGGCCGGCAGCGGCGGTCCGGTGCGCATGAAGATCAACCCGTCGCAGGGCGGGCGGAAAGGCGGTGCGGCGCCGTGAGCACCCTGCTCGCCCGGGACCTGAGCAAGCGCTTCAAGGCACGGCAGGTGGTGCGGCAGATCTCGCTGGAGATCAGCAGCGGCGAGGTCGTGGGTCTGCTGGGCCCCAACGGCGCGGGCAAGACCACGGCGTTCTACATGATCGTCGGCCTGATTCCCTGCGACGCCGGCCGGATCACCCTCGACGGCGAGGACCTGACGCACCTGCCGATGCACCGGCGCGCACGACTGGGCCTGGGCTACCTGCCGCAGGAGGCGTCGGTCTTCCGCAAGCTGTCGGTCGAGGACAACATCATGGCCATCCTCGAGACGCGCGACGACCTCTCGCGCAGCGACCGCGAGGCGCGGCTCGAGGCGCTGCTCGACGAACTGCATATCAGCCATGTGCGCACCGGGCTCGGCATGAGCCTCTCCGGTGGCGAGCGCCGCCGCGTGGAAATCGCGCGGGCCCTGGCCGCGGAGCCGCGCTTCGTGCTGCTCGACGAGCCCTTCGCCGGCGTCGATCCGATCTCGGTACTCGACATCCAGCGCATCATCCGCCACCTGGCCGAGCGCCAGATCGGCGTGCTGATCACCGACCATAATGTGCGCGAGACCCTTGGAATCTGCGGCCGCGCCTATATCCTCAGCGATGGGGCGATGATTGCCCAGGGCGCCCCCGCCGAGATCCTCGCGAACCAGCAGGTCCGCGAGGTTTACCTCGGCGACAGCTTCAGGCTATGAACCGGGCGCAGATGAAGGACCGATGCTGAAACCCTCGTTGCAGCTGCGTGTTGGTCAGCAGTTGACCATGACGCCACAGCTCCAGCAGGCAATCCGCCTGCTGCAGCTGCCCGTCCTGGAGCTGAATGCACAGCTCCAGCAGCTGCTCGACAGCAACGTCATGCTGGAGGTCGAGGAGCCGGCCGAGCGGGATGCGGATGCCCCCGGGATCGCCGAAGCGGCCGAGTTCGAGCGTTTCGACGGCGACCGCGAGCCCGTGGTGGCCGACACCGCCGACACGGCCGGCGATTTCGACTACGACCCCGACGAGAGCGGCGTGCTCCCCGACGGGCCGCTCGACTCCCCGCTGTGGAACGAGGCATCGGCGACCAGCCGCAGCGATCCCTGGTCGGACGACGACCGGCAGGCGGAGATTGCCGACGAAACCGGGCAGTCGCTGCGCGAGCACCTGCTCTGGCAGCTGGAGATGGACCACTTCAGCCCGCGCGAGGCGCTCATCGGCGAGGCGCTGATCGACTACGTCAACGATGACGGCTACCTGACCGAATCGACACAGGCCATCCTCGCCATGCTGCCGGCCACCGCCGGCTTCGCGCTCGCCGAGGTCGAACAGGTGCTCGCGCGGGTACAGATGCTCGACCCGCCGGGCGTGGCGGCCCGTGACCTGCGCGAGTGCATCGCACTGCAGCTGCAGCAGCTGGACCCGGCCACACCCGGGCTGGCACTGGCGCAGGCGGTCGCGGCCTCGCACCTCGATCTCGTGGCGGAGCAGCAGTTCGCCATGCTGCGGCGCAAGCTCGGCGTGTCCGACACCGAGCTCGAGTCGGCGCTCGCGCTGGTGCGGGCCTGCAATCCCCGGCCGGGTGCCGGCATCGAGGCGGCGCGGCCCGAGTACGTGGTGCCCGACGTGTTCGTGCGCAAGCACGACGGCAAGTGGCTGGTCGAGGTCAACCGCTCCCTGGCACCGCGCCTGCGGGTCAACCAGGCCTACGCGCAGATGCTGCGCGGGAATCCCGAGCACGCGGTACTGCGCACCCAGCTGCAGGAGGCGCGCTGGCTGGTGCGCAGCCTGGAGATCCGCAACGACACGCTGTTCAAGGTCGCCAGCTGCATCGTCGACCGCCAGGCCGATTTCTTCGAGCATGGCGAGGAGCGCATGAAGCCGATGATCCTCAGGGACGTGGCCGAGGCGGTGGAAATGCACGAATCCACCATCTCGCGCGTCACCTCCGGCAAGTACATGCATACTCCCCGCGGCGTGTTCGAACTGCGCTACTTCTTCTCCAGCCAGGTCGCGGGCGAGGATGGCACGGAGCAGTCCTCGACCGCGGTCCGGGCGCGGATCCGCAAGCTCGTGGGCCAGGAAAGCCCCGGGGCGCCGCTGAGCGACAGCCGCATCGCCGAACTGCTGCAGGCCGACGGCATCAACGTCGCGCGGCGCACCGTGGCCAAGTACCGCGAGGCCATGAAGATCCCGCCATCCAGCGAGCGCCGACGCCGGGGCGTGCGCCGGCCGGCACCGCCATGCGCCTGATCATCGTCAGCGGCCTGTCCGGTTCGGGAAAGAGCGTGGCGCTGCACCTGCTCGAGGACGTGGGCTTCTATTGCATCGACAACGTCCCGGCGGCCCTGCTCGACTCGGTGATTTCGCAGATCGCCGCCACCGGCGACCCTTTCTACGAGAACCTCGCCGTGGGCGTGGACGTGCGCAGCCGCGCCGCCGACCTGGAGTCGCTGCCGGAGCTGATCCGCCGCTTCCGCGGGCTCGGCATCCGCTGCGAGATCGTCTTCCTTCACGCCAGCGAGGACAGCCTGCTGAAGCGCTACGCGGAGAGCCGCCGCCCCCACCCGCTGTCGGCCCAGGGCATGAGCCTGCGGGAGGCGATCACCCGCGAGCGCGAATTGCTGGGGCCGGTCATGGCCGCTGCCGAGCTCATCATCGATACCAGCCAGACCAGCATCTACCAGCTGCGCGATGCGGTGCGCGGCCGGGTGGGGCTGCGCACGGAACCCGGGCTGTCGATCCTCATCGAGTCCTTCGGCTACAAGCACGGCATTCCGCTGGACGCCGACTTCGTCTTCGACCTGCGCTGCCTGCCGAACCCGTACTGGGAGCTCAGCCTGCGCCCGCTGACGGGCCGCGACGCCCAGGTGATCGCCTACCTGGATGCCCAGCCACCGGTGCAGGAGATGTACCGCGACATCCTCGGCTTCCTGCAGCGCTGGATCCCGCGCTACGCGGATTTCAATCGCAACTACCTCACCGTGGCGCTCGGTTGCACGGGTGGCCAGCACCGCTCGGTCTACATGGCGGACAAGCTGGCCACGGAACTGGCGCGCCAGCACCAGCAGGTGCTCATCCGGCACACCGAGTTGCGCGGCATCGACCGCCCTCCGGAAGAAGCCGGCGCGCGGCCGCCAGACTGAACGCCGCGGCTCAGCCGGTCCCGGGCATCTTCAGGGCCCGCATCCGCTGCGAGTACTGCTCCGACAGGTCACGCCAGCCGGCAATTCCGCAGGGCGCCGTGACGGGCGCGCCTTCCATGAAGGCCTGGATCTCGTCGCGGCGGGCCAGCGCATCCTCGTAGCCGAGCCGGATGAGCTCGCGGGTGTAGCCCTGCTCGAACAGCAGGTAGCTGGCCAGCTGGCGCCCGCCGTAGTTGAGCGCCCCCAGCCCGTTCATCAGCAGCTGCACCGGCCTGGGCATCTCGTGGACATGGCGCACGGCAATCTCGCGGATGTCCCGGCTCGGCAGCATGATCAGCGCATCGATGTAGCGCAGCGGCGCCGTGCCGACATCGCATTGCCGGTTCGGCTGGCATTCGAGCATCTGGTTGATGCGCGTCAGGCGCTCGAGGTCCTGCGACAGGCCATCCATGAACAGCGCATCGAGCACGTAGCCGGCGATGCGGCCGAGGCTGGGGTACGGGATGTCCTCGTCGGGCCCCGGGACCGGGTCGAACTCCTCGTCGCGCACGCCGATGACCAGCAGCCGGTCGGCACCGAGGTGCACCGCCGGCGACAGCGGCGTGGCCTGGCGCATGGCGCCGTCGCCGTAGTATTCCTTGTTGATCAGCACCGGCGGGAACATCATCGGCACGGCGATGCTCGCCATGAGGTGGTTGAGCGTGATGGTGTCGGGCCGCCCGACCCGCCGTACCCTGTCCCAGGGCCGGTGCCCGCTGGCGCCCTGGAAAAACGACACCGAGCGCGCCGAGCCATAGCCGGCGGCGGTGATGGCCACGGCATCGAGGTAGCCGCGATCGATGGACTCCTGGATGGCGCCCAGGTTGATGGCCCGGGTCAGCAGTTCGCGCAACGGCGAGTTGTCGAGCAGCGAGCGTGGGTTGGCCACGCCGAGGCCGCCGAAGATGATCGCAGCCGTCCAGTGCGCGCTGCTCTTGAGCATGGTCCAGGAATCGGCACGGAACACGTGCTGGGACCGGAAGTGTCCCCACACCCGCTCGAGGTCCGATACGGCATGGCGGAACACCCGCGCCTGGCTGGCGATGACGGCCGCGCTGATGGCGCCGGCCGACGTGCCGCTGATGATCGGGAACGGATTGGGTGCGCGCCGCGGCAGGATCTCCGCGATCGCCTTGAGGACGCCGACCTGGTAGGCGCCGCGTGCGCCGCCGCCGGGCAGGATCAGCGCGATGCGCAGGTCCCGGGGCGACCCCGCCGTACCCGTTGGCTTGTCCGGCATTGGTGCCCGAATCTCCCGAAGCGACCTGCGACCGCAGTGCGCCCAAGACTATACGCGGCAGCTCCCGCGCCACAAGGGACTGCGTCAAGCCGCCCGCGGCCGGCAGGCATCATCCGGCAGGCAGACCCTCGACCTGGTTGGCCGGCACACCGGACTTTTCCAGGCTCGTGAGGTTGGACAGCGTCGTCTGCGCGATCTGCCGGAGCGCTTCGGTCGTCAGGAATGCCTGGTGGCTGGTGATGAGCACGTTCGGGAAAGTCAGCAGCCTGGCCAGCTGGTCATCGGAGATGCCCGCCTCGGAAAGATCCTCGAAGAAGATGCCCTCTTCTTCCTCGTAGACATCCAGGCAGGCGCCGCCAATCTCCTTCCTCTTCAGCGCGCGGATCAATGCCGGGGTGTCGATCAGCGCGCCCCGGCCGGTGTTGACCAGCATCACTCCTGGCTTCATTTTCGCCAGCGACCCGGCATTGATCATGTGGTGGGTGCCCTTGTTCAGCGGCACATGCAGCGAAACGATGTCGGACGCGGCCAGCAGCTCTTCCAGGGAGACATAGCGGATGCCCGCCTCCTCGCCGAAGCGGCTGTCGGGATACAGGTCATGGGCCAGCACCTGGCAGCCCAGGCCGCGGAATATCCGGCACATCACCCGGCCGATGTTGCCGGTGCCGACGATGCCCGCGGTCTTGCCGAACAGGTCGAAGCCCACCAGCCCCTCGAGCGAGAAATTCAGCTCGCGCACCCGTGCATGGGCCCGGTGGATCTTCCGGTTCAGGGTCAGCAGCAGCGCCAGGGCATGCTCGGCCACCGCATGGGGCGAATAGGCCGGGACCCGCAGCACGGGAATCCCCGCTGCCGCCGCAGCCCGCAGGTCCACATGGTTGAACCCCGCGCAGCGCAGGGCGATGGCCCTGACGCCGCCATCCTTCAGCCTGCGGATCGCCGCTTCGCTGACACGGTCGTTGACGAAGCTGCAGACCGCATCGAAGCCGGCGGCGAGCCCCGCGGTTTCCGGCCCGAGCCTCACCTCGACGAACTCGATCTCGTGGCCATGCCCGGCGTTGGCGGCGAGGAACACGTCCCGCTCGTACCTGTGGGTATCGAAAAACAGGATCTTCATGTCAGGCAGCTCCCTCAGGGGCACAGCACATTTGGCGGCGAAATTCACCCAATTGGGGCAGGTGCCCCATCGCGCATGAATGCTAGCATCCCGGGGACGCCATCCCTGAACCGGCTTGAAGGAGTCCTCCATGCACGATTCAATGCTGAAGACAGCGGTGATGACCAGCTTGCTCATGGCCTGTGGGTCGCCGGCAGGGGCAGCCGGCTTCTTCCTGACCGGCGGCCTGACCGGTACGAACATCGAGACGGATGGCCTGCCCGAGGCAATTGCCGCAGAGGGACTGTGGGCATCCGGTGAAGTCAAGGATACCGCGGTCGGCTACCAGATCGGCATCGGCTACGACTTCAACGAAGCCTTCGCGGTCGAATTCAAGTATGGCGACTCAGGTGATGGCGAAGAAACCATCATCATCAGCGATGGTATCGACTCGGTACCCGTGAATATCAAGTCGAGCATCGACGGCTTCACGCTCTATGGTGTGGCGCAGGGCTCCTTCGCACCGGACTGGTTCGTCTACGGGAAGGCCGGCTATACCTTCCAGGATGGCGAGGTGGACATTTCCGCATTCGGCGCTTCGGAGTCCGTGTCCGACGACGATGACGGCCTTGCCCTGGCCGCTGGCGTGCGCCACCAGGTCAATGCCAACTGGTCCATCAGCGGTGAGCTCGAATACTTCTCTGTCGACTTCGACAGCTCCTTCAAGGAGCCACTGCGGGGATCGATCAACCTGATATACCACTTCAGCAGGTAGCGCTCCGGGGTGCGGCCGCAGCACCCGGCCGGTGGTAAGATCGAAGCCACCAACGGACGCGGAGCAGGATCATGCAGGGATCCCGGTGGCATCGATGGCTGGCGGCGGCGGTTGCCCTGATGGGGCTGACCGCGGTTGCCGCGGCGCAGGCGGATGTGGCGGTCGGCCAGCCGGCACCGGACTTCCGCCTGCAGGACCAGAACGGCAAGTGGCACACACTGGCGGATCATCGCGGCCAGTGGATCGTGCTGTACTTCTATCCCAAGGACCAGACGCCGGGCTGCACCAAGGAGGCCTGCTCGTTCCGCGACAACATCTTCGCCTTCGAGGCCCTGGGTGCGGTGGTGCTCGGCGTCAGCCTCGACGACGTCGCCTCCCACGACGAGTTCGCCAGGAAGTACAGCCTGCCCTTCCCGCTGCTGGCCGACAGCAACGGCACGGTCACCAACCTGTACGGCGTGATGGGCGGCTTCGGCCCGATCAAGCTCGCCAAGCGGCAGTCGTTCCTGATTGCGCCCGACGGCAAGATCGCCAGGCACTACGAGAGCGTGGAGCCCGAGAAGCACTCCGCCGAGGTGCTGGCGGACCTCAAGGCGCTCGGCGCGAAGAAGTCATCCTGAGGCCGGTGGCGCCTGGCGCTCGGCGCGGCGCCCCAGCCACCAGCCGTTGAGGGCCCAGGCGCCGGCGAGCCCGGCGCCAAGCAGCGCCACACCCGCGGCGGACAGCCCGCCGCCCTCCAGCGCGCCCTTGACCTGCGCGGACAGGGCATCCCCGCCACGGTAGACGGGGACGTCGATCAGGTTCTTGGCCTTGTACTTGCTCTCGGTATCCACGCGGCTGAAGAGCATCTCGCGCGCCGGGCGGATGAAGGCGTATTCGCCGGCGCGCCGCGCCACGAATACCACCGCCAGCACCGCGAAGCTGTTGAACAGCGCCAGCGCGGTGAAACCGGCCACCATCGCCACCGGAATCACCGTCAGCAGGACCATCACGCCGAGGCGCGAGGCCACCCGGCCGGTGATGAAGAGCTGCGAGACCACGGCCAGCGACTGCACGATGTAGTCGAGGCGGCTGAAGACCCGGGTACGCTCCTCGATGTCGGGGAAGGTCTCGGTCACCAGCCGCAGCTGCTCGAAGTACAGGAAGGTGTTCACCGAGGCCAGCAGCACCACGAACAGCGCGATACCCAGCAGGTAGGGCGACTTCAGCACCAGCGTGAACCCGGCGAAGGGATTGCCGCCCATGGCGCGCTCGTCGCGCGCTGGTGCGCCGTGCTGCACCGGGGCACCCGCCCAGATGCGCAGCAGGCGGCGCTGGCAGAAGATGGCCACGGCGAAGAATGCCGCGCCCATGTAGAGCACGCCCGAGTTGCCGATGTGCGCAACCGTCAGGTCCGTCATCAGCGGCCCCAGCAGCGCGCCGGTGGTGCCGCCGGCGGCAATCACGCCGAACAGGCGATGGGTCTGGCCGGTGTCGAACAGCTCAAGCAGGAAGCTCCAGAACACCGAGACGATGAACAGGTTCAGCACGCTGATCCACACATAGAAGAATTCGCCGAAGGCCAGGTAGCCGGCCTGCGTGGAGAACGCCAGGCCGACCGCCGCCAGCGACAGCATGACGAAGCCGTAGATCCAGGGCAGGAACGCCGAGCGCCGGAATCGCGTGCAAAGCCAGCCATAGGCCGGCACGATGAGGATGGACGCGACCCATGTCACCAGGTACAGGTCCGCAACCCGTTCCTTGCCGAGGATCGTCCCCACGGTCTCGCGCACCGGGCGCACCGCGAAATAGCCGCCGAGCACGCAGAAGAACAGCAGGAACGCCGCCACCACCGCCGGCGCTTCCGCGGGTTCCACCTGCGCGACCCGGCCCAGCAGGCCGCCGCGGCCGCCGGCACGGCTCACCGGGCGCCGACCCGCAGGATCTTCATGCCGTTGGTGCCGCCGGAAACGCCGGTGAAATCACCCTTGGTGATGATCACCAGGTCACCCTCCTCCACATGGCCCATGGCGCGCAGCGTCGAGATCACTTCCTCGTTGACCAGCGCCGGATCGGAGTGGGTGATGTCGAAAGCGACCGGGTAGACACCGCGGTACAGCTGCACCCGCCGCCGCGTGGTCTCGTGGCGCGTGAAGGCGAAGATCGGGATGTCGGTGCGTACTCGCGACATCCATAGCGGTGTGCTGCCCGACTCGGTCAGGGCCATGATGGCCTGGGGCCGCAGGTGGTTGGCGGAGTACATGACGGCCATGGCAATGGCCTCGTCCACGGCCTCGAACTGGTCGTCGGCGCGGTCGCGCGGGCGCCCGCCGGAGAACTGGTAGGTCTCGGCGCCGACGCAGACCTCCGCCATCGCCGCTACCGCGCGCACCGGGAACTCGCCCACCGCGCTCTCCGCCGAGAGCATGACCGCGTCGGTACCGTCGATGACCGCGTTGGCCACATCCGACACCTCGGCGCGGGTCGGCATGCGCTGGTGCACCATGGATTCCATCATCTGGGTCGCCGTGATCGCCACCTTGTGGCGGCCGCGGGTCATGCGCAGGATCTTCTTCTGCAGGCCCGTGAGCCCGGCGTAGCCCATCTCCACCCCGAGGTCGCCGCGGGCGACCATCACCGCGTCCGAGGCGTCGATGATGCTCTCGAGGTTGGCCACCGCCTCCGCGCGCTCGATCTTCGCGATCAGGTGGCCGCTGCCACCTGCCCGGCGCAGCAGTTCGCGCGCCTCGTGCATGTCGTCGGCACCCCGCACGAAGGACACCGCGAGCCAGTCGATGCCGGCGGCGGCGGCCTGGCGGATGTCCTCCTTGTCCTTCGGCGTCAGCGCCGGCGCCGAGAGGCCGCCTCCCTGGCGATTGATGCCCTTGTTGTCGGACAGCACGCCGCCGGCGGTGACGGTGCAGCACACGCGGCTGCCATCGACCTTGTCGACGCCGAGGACGATCTGGCCGTCATCGAGCAGCAGCACGTCACCGCGCACCACATCCTGCGGCAGGCGGTCGTAGGCCACGCCGACGCCGCCGGCATCCCCCGCCTGCGGATCCATGGCGGTGTCGAGCACGAAGCCCTGGCCCTCCTTGAGGGTCACCGGGCCATCACGGAAGCGGTGGATGCGGATCTTCGGGCCCTGCAGGTCACCGAGGATCGCCACGTGCTTCCCCGCCGCAGCCGACAGCTCGCGGACCTGGCCGATCTGCCGCGTGCGGTCCTCCCAGCTGCCGTGGGAGCAATTGATGCGCACGACATCGGCGCCGGCGGCAATGAGCTCGGCAAGAACACCCGGCTTGTCGGTGGCCGGGCCGAGCGTGGCGATGATCTTGGTTCTGCGCATGGGAATGTCCCGTGCCGGCGGCTCAGCCGCGGGCGCGCTCTTCGAGGATGGCCACGGCGGGCAGCGTCTTGCCCTCGAGGAACTCGAGGAAGGCGCCACCGCCGGTGGATACGTAGGAAATGCGGCTGGTGAGGCCATATTTGTCGAGCGCGGCAAGCGTGTCGCCGCCGCCGGCGATGCTGAAGGCCGGGCTGGCCGCCACGGCCGCGGCAAGCTGGCGCGTGCCGGCGCCGAACTGCTCGATCTCGAACACGCCCACCGGCCCGTTCCAGACGATGGTGCCGGCATCCCCGACGATGGCCGCATAGGCGGCTGCCGTGGCCGGGCCGATGTCGAGGATCATCTCGCCGGGCTGCACGCCGGACACCGGGCGGCTGACGGCCTGCGCCGACTCGCTGAATTCGCTCGCCACCACCACGTCGGTGGGCAGCGGGATGCGCGCCCGGCCGGGGCCCGGCAGCGCGAGCCGGCGCGCCTCGGCGACGAGCTCGGCCTCGTGCAGCGACTTGCCGACGGCATGGCCGGCGGCGGCGATGAAGGTGTTGGCGATGCCACCGCCGACGATCAGCGTGTCGACGCGGGTGACGAGATTCTCCAGCACGGAGAGCTTGGTGGAGACCTTCGAGCCGCCGACGATGGCAACCACCGGCCGCTTCGGCTCCCGCAGCGCCTTGCCCAGCGCCTCCGGCTCGGCCACCAGCAGCGGGCCGGCGCAGGCGATGCGGGCGAAGCGCGCGACACCGTGGGTGCTGGCCTCGGCGCGGTGCGCCGTGCCGAAGGCATCCATGACGAAGACATCGCAGAGCGCGGCCATGCGGCGCGCCAGATCCTCGTTGTCCTTTTTCTCGCCCTTGTTGAAGCGCACGTTCTCGCAAAGCACGACTTCACCGGGCTTCACGTCCACGCCATCGAGCCAGTCGCGCAGCAGCCGCACCTCGCGCCCCAGCAGCCCGCCGAGATGGTCCGCCACCGGCTTCAGCGAGAACTCCTCGGCGTACTGGCCCTCGGTGGGCCGCCCGAGGTGCGAGAGCAGGATGATCGCGGCGCCCTTCTGCAGCGCCTGCTTCACGGTGGGAAGCGTGGCGACGATGCGCGCATCGCTGGTGACACGACCGTCCCTGACGGGCACGTTCAGGTCGGCGCGGATCAGGACCCGCTTGCCCGCCAGGTCCTGTTCCGACATCTTCAGCACGTGCATCTCGGCGCTCCCTCCCCGGCCTGCCTCCGTGTTCAGCGTGCGTTGACCAGCGCCAGCGTGGTGTCGAGCATGCGGTTGGAGAAGCCCCACTCGTTGTCGTACCAGGCCAGCACCTTCACCAGCGTGCCGCCGATGACGCGGGTCTGGGTGGCATCGAAGATGGAGCTGCGGGGGTCGTGGTTGAAATCGATGGAGACCAGCGGCTCGGTGTTGTAGCCGAGGATGCCCTTGAGCCCGCCCTCCGAGGCGGCCCTGAGGATGCCGTTGACCTCGTCGACGCTGGTCGGCCTGGCGGCGGTGAAGGTCAGGTCGACCACCGAGACATTGATGGTCGGCACGCGCATGGCGAAGCCGTCGAGCTTGCCGTTGAGCTCCGGCAGCACCAGACCCACCGCCGCGGCGGCGCCGGTCTTGGTGGGGATCATCGACTGGGTGGCCGAACGGGCACGGCGCAGGTCCTCGTGGTAGACATCGGTGAGGACCTGGTCGTTGGTGTAGGCGTGGATGGTGGTCATCAGGCCATGGAGCACGCCCAGCTTGTCGTGCAGCGGCTGGACCAGCGGCGCCAGGCAGTTGGTGGTGCAGGAAGCGTTGGAGATGACCGTATCGGAGGCCTTGAGCTTCTGGTGGTTCACGCCGTAGACGATGGTGGCGTCCACGTCCTTGCCGCCCGGCGCGGAGATGATCACCTTCTTCGCCCCGCCCTTGAGGTGGGCCGAGGCCTTTTCCTTGCTGGTGAACAGCCCCGTACACTCGAGCACCACGTCGACGCCGAGATCCTTCCAGGGAAGCTCGGCCGGGTTGCGCATGGCCAGCACGCGGATGCGGTCGCCGTTGACGACCATGTGGTCGCCATCCACGGCAACCGTGCCCGGGAAGCGGCCATGGGCGGTGTCGTGGCGGGTCAGGTGGGCATTGGTCTTCGAGTCGCCGAGATCGTTGACGGCGACGATGCTGATCTCGCGGTTGCGACCCGACTCGTACAGGGCCCGGAGGACGTTGCGGCCAATGCGGCCATATCCGTTGATCGCGACTTTGACTGCCATGGTTACCTCACTTGCCAGATGCTGCCGTGACGGCGCCCAGTTCCCGGGCCAGCCGCACGATGTGGTCGGCCGTCAGGCCGAAATGTTCGAACAGCGCCTTCGCCGGCGCCGACTCGCCGAAGCCATGCATGCCGATCACCCGCCCGGCGGGCCCGACGAAGCGGTACCAGAGGTCGGTGACGCCGGCCTCGATGGCGATCCGTCGCGTCACCGCGGCCGGCAGCACGGCCTCCTGCCAGGCGGCGTCCTGGGCCGCGAACAGCGGCGCACAGGGCATCGACACCACCCGCGCCCGGCAGCCGGAGGCCGCGAGCTGCGCGGCCGCCGCCATTGCCAGCGCCACCTCGGAACCCGAGGCCATGAGGATGATGTCAGGGTTTGCCGCATCCATTAATACGTAGCCACCACGCCGGATGGCATCCAGCTGCCCGGCGCTTCGCGCCTGCGCCGGCAGGTTCTGCCGGCTGAGCACCAGGCTGCTCGGCCCGTCGCGCCGCTCCACCGCATCGCGCCAGGCCACCGCCGTCTCGGCGGTATCGCAGGGACGCCATACGCGCATGTTCGGTATCAGCTGCAGGCTGGCGACATGTTCCACCGGCTGGTGGGTCGGGCCGTCCTCGCCGAGGCCGATGGAGTCATGCGTCAGCACGAAGATGCTGCCGACCTTCATCAGCGCCGCCATGCGCAGCGCGTTGCGCGCATAGTCGGAGAACACGAGGAAGGTGCCGCCGTAGGCGATGAAGCCGCCGTGCAGGTTCAGCCCGTTGAGCATGGCGCTCATGCCGAACTCGCGCACGCCGTAGTGGATGTAGTTGCCCGCCGCGCTTTGCGCCGTGATGGGCACCGAGGCGACGTGCAGCGTCAGGTTCGAGCCGGTGAGGTCCGCCGAGCCGCCGATGAGCTCGGGCAATGCGGGGCCGAGCACGTTGAGCACCTCGAGAGAGGCCTTGCGGGTGGCCTTGGCGGCCGTGTCGGCTGCGGCGCGCGCCAGGGCATCGGCGGCGGTTGCCGCCCAGCCGTCGGGTAGTTCCCCGCGCATGCGCCGCTCGAACTCGCGGGCCAGCTCCGGGTGCTCGGCCGCATAGCGGCCGAACAGCGCGCGCCACCCCGCCTCCTGGCGTTCGCCGCGGCCACGGGCATCCCAGCCGGCGCGGATGGCGTCCGGGATGACGAAGGGCGGTGAGGTCCAGCCCAGGCGCTCGCGCGCGGCGGCCACCTCGGCCGCACCCAGCGGGCTGCCGTGGGTGGCCTCGGTGCCCTGCAGGTTGGGTGCGCCGAAGCCGATGATCGTGCGACAGCAGATCAGGGTCGGTGCCTCGGTGTTCTGCCGTGCGGCGATGACTGCGGCGCGGATGGCCTGCGGGTCATGACCGTCGACATCGGGGATGACCTGCCAGCCGTAGGCGCGGAAACGCGCCGCGGTGTCGTCGGCGAACCAGCCATCGACGTGGCCGTCGATGGATATGCCGTTGTGGTCGTAGAAGCAGATCAGCTTGCCGAGCTTGAGCGTGCCGGCGAGCGAGCAGGCCTCGTGCGAGATGCCTTCCATCAGGCAGCCATCGCCGAGGAACACGTAGGTATGGTGGTCGACCACCGGAAAGCCGGGCTGGTTGAAGTGCACGGCGAGCACCTTCTCGGCCAGCGCCATGCCCACCGCGTTGGCCAGGCCCTGTCCCAGCGGGCCGGTGGTGGTCTCGATGCCATGCGCAGGACTGCGCTCGGGGTGCCCGGCGGTCGGCGAACCCAGCTGGCGGAAGTGGCGCAAGTCGTCCATCGACAGCGGATAGCCCGTCAGGTGCAGGACGGCGTACAGCAGCATCGAGCCGTGCCCGTTGGAGAGCACGAAGCGGTCGCGGTTGGCCCAGCCGGGGTTGCCGGGGTTGTGGCGCAGGAAGTCGTTCCACAGCACCTCGGCGATGTCCGCCATGCCCATGGGCATGCCCGGATGGCCCGAATTGGCCTGCTGCACGGCATCCATGGCCAGCGCGCGGATGGCGTTGGCGAGGTCACGGCGCCCGGAGGCGCCGGTCTTGTCGTTCGTGGTGCTCATCGGCTTCCCGGACCGGGCTGCGAGCCGCGGATTGTAGCGTGCCGGGTCGGAGTTTCGAAGCGCCGGGCCGCTATCGGTGGATCCCGCGGCCGGCCCGGACGGCAAACGGCAGGGCGCCCGGCCGCCTTGGCAGGTCCGCGGGGCATCGCTAAGCTAGCGCGCCCTTCCTGAACATCCGCCCATGCCGACGCACAAGCTCAAGCCCCTGCCCAGCCTCATCTTCTTCTCGCGATGGCTGCAGCTTCCGCTTTATCTGGGCCTGATCCTCGCCCAGGGGGTGTACGTCTACCTGTTCCTCAAGGAACTGTGGCACCTGATCCACGATGCCGAGTCGCTCAGCGAGCAGGGCATCATGCTGATCGTGCTCGGCCTGATCGACGTGGTAATGATCTCCAACCTGCTGGTCATGGTCATCGTCGGCGGCTACGAGACCTTCGTTTCCCGGTTGCGCCTCCAGGGCCATCCGGACCAGCCCGAGTGGCTGAGCCACGTGAACGCCAGCGTGCTCAAGGTGAAGCTGGCCATGGCGATCATCGGCATCTCCTCCATCCACCTGCTGAAGACCTTCATCGAGGCGGGCCAGCTCGGGCTGCCGCCATGCCAGCCGGGTGTGCCGGCCACCACGACCTCTTGCAGCCGGGCCAGCCACCTGGGCGTGCTGTGGCAGACCATCATCCACTGCACCTTCATCCTCTCGGCGCTGGGGGTGGCCTGGACGGACCGGGTGATGACAGGCAATACCGAGAAGCGCCAGCACGCCGCCTGAGGCCGGCAGCGGGCGCAGCACCCCGGGGGCCAGGGCGCCCCGTGGCAGCGAAAAACTTCGAACCTTCCAGCCGGCACCCTATAATGCTCGGCCTTCGGCAGCCATAGCGGACCTTTCCATGCCCAGCAGCAGCCTGTTCACCTCGGAGTCGGTATCCGAGGGCCACCCGGACAAGATGGCGGACCAGATCTCGGACGCCGTGCTCGACGCCATCATCAAGCAGGATCCGGCGGCCCGCGTCGCCTGCGAAACGCTGGTGAAGACGGGCTTCGTGCTGCTGGCCGGCGAGATCACCACCTCGGCCTGGGTGGACCTCGAGCCGCTGGTGCGCGAGGTGGTCTGCGACATCGGCTACGACCACTCCGATCTCGGCTTCGACGGCAATGCCTGCGCGGTGCTCAATGCCATCGGCAAGCAGTCGGGCGACATCGCCCAGGGCGTGGACCGCAAGGACCCCCGCAAGCAGGGCGCCGGTGACCAGGGCATGATGTTCGGCTACGCCACCAACGAGACCGAGGTGCTGATGCCGGCACCCATCACCCTGGCCCACCGCCTGGTGAAGAAGCAGTCCGAGGTGCGCAGGAAGGGCAAGCCCGGCTGGCTGCGGCCCGATGCCAAGAGCCAGGTGACCATGCGCTACGAGGACGGCAGGCCCGTGGCCATCGACGCCGTGGTGCTCTCGACCCAGCATTCGCCGGAAGTCAGCCAGAAGACGCTGCGCGAGGCGGTGATGGACCTCATCATCAAGCCGGTGCTGCCGAAGAAGCTCGTCCACAAGGGCACGAAGTTCCACATCAACCCGACCGGCCGCTTCGTCATCGGCGGGCCCACGGGTGACTGCGGGCTCACCGGCCGCAAGATCATCGTCGACACCTACGGTGGCATGGCCCGCCATGGCGGCGGCGCCTTTTCCGGCAAGGACCCCACCAAGGTCGACCGTTCCGCGGCCTACGCGGCGCGCTACGTCGCCAAGAACATCGTCGCCGCCGGCATCGCCGCGCGCTGCGAGGTGCAGCTGTCGTATGCCATCGGCGTGGCCGAGCCCACCTCGGTGGCGGTGGAGACCTTCGGCACCAGCGCGATCCCCGCCGAGCGCGTCACCGCACTGGTACGCCGGCACTTCGACCTGACGCCATACGGCATCCGCGAGATGCTCGATCTGCACCGGCCGATCTACCGGGCCACCGCAGCCTACGGCCACTTCGGCCGCGACGACGCGAAGTTCCCCTGGGAGCGCACCGACAAGGCCGCCGCGCTGCACGAGGCGGCCGGCATCCGCCGCTGAGGACCGCCGGGCGGGCCGTCCGCGAGGACGGTGCCCCAAGAACGCATCGAGAGGACCATACATGAGCAGCAAGCCCGCAGTAGCCCTCCAGGCCGACCACAAGGTCGCCGACATCGGACTCGCCGAATGGGGCCGCAAGGAAATCCGCATCGCCGAGACGGAGATGCCGGGCCTGATGGCGGTGCGCGAGGAGTACCGGGCCGCGAAGCCGCTGAAGGGCGCGCGCATCGCCGGCTGCCTGCACATGACCATCCAGACGGCGGTGCTGATCGAGACCCTGGTGGAACTCGGCGCGCAGATCCGCTGGTCCTCGTGCAACATCTTTTCCACGCAGGACCACGCCGCCTCCGCCATCGCCGCCGCCGGCATCCCCGTGTTTGCCTGGAAGGGCGAGACCGAGGAGGAGTACTGGTGGTGCGTGGAACAAACCATCCTCGGGCCAGACGGCTGGCGCCCCAACATGATCCTCGACGATGGCGGCGACCTCACCGCCATCATGCACGACAAGTATCCCGAGCTCATGAAGCAGGTGCGCGGCATCTCCGAGGAAACCACCACCGGCGTGAAGCGCCTCTACGACATGGCGAAGGCCGGCACGCTGGCCTGCCCCGCCATCAACGTCAACGACTCGGTGACCAAGAGCAAGTTCGACAACCTCTACGGCTGCCGTGAGTCGCTGGTGGACGGCATCAAGCGTGCCACCGACGTGATGATCGCCGGCAAGATCGCCGTGATCGCCGGCTATGGCGATGTCGGCAAGGGTTGCGCGCAGTCGCTGCGCGGGCTGGGCGCCACGGTGTGGGTCACCGAGATCGACCCGATCAATGCCCTGCAGGCGGCGATGGAAGGCTACCGCGTGGTCACCATGGACCAGGCCGCCGGCAAGGCGGACATCTTCGTCACCGCCACCGGCAACTTCCATGTCATCACGCACGAACACCTGAAGCAGATGAAGGACCAGGCGATCGTCTGCAACATCGGCCACTTCGACAGCGAGATCGACGTCGCCTCTCTGCGCAAGTACAAGTGGGAGAACATCAAGCCGCAGGTCGACCACATCATCTTCCCGGACGGGCGTCGCCTCATCCTGCTGGCCGAGGGTCGCCTGGTGAACCTCGGCTGTGCCACCGGCCACCCTTCGTTCGTGATGTCGAACTCCTTCACCAACCAGGTGCTGGCGCAGATCGACCTGTGGAACAGCGCCTCGAAGTACGAGCGCAAGGTCTACGTGCTGCCCAAGCACCTGGACGAGAAGGTGGCGCGGCTGCACCTGAAGAAGATCGGCGCCGCGCTCACCACGCTGACCCAGGCCCAGGCCGACTACATCGGCGTGCCGCTGGAAGGTCCGTACAAGCCCGAGCATTACCGCTACTGAGTCGCCCGCCGCCGGGCGTGCGACTTAATGCGGCGCCCGGTCGTCCGGGCTGAGAACTGCGGCCGGACGCGGCGGTCGCGACTGGCTATAGTCGCTCCCGGCATCCGACAAGAACGGCCAGCCCGCAGGCGGCCAGACAAACATACCGTGGCCCACCCGGCGCTCAGAATCCTGCACATCACCGACACCCACCTGTTCGCCGAGGCGGACGGGCGGTTGCGCGGCGTGGACACCTGCAGCAGCCTGCAGGCCGTGCTGGAGGCCGCCACCTCCGGCCCCTGGCCCGCGGACGCCATCCTCGCCAGCGGTGACCTGAGCCAGGACGAGAGCGCCGGCGCCTACCAGCGGTTCCGCGGGATGCTGGCGCCGCTCGGCGTTCCCGTCTGGTGCCTGCCCGGCAACCACGATGCACCGGCACGTCTGGCCGACGCACTCGCCGGCCCGCCCTTCCAGGTCGGCGGCGCCGTGGTCGCGGGCAGCTGGGCCATCCTGCTGCTCGACAGCTGCATCCCGGGCGAGCACGGCGGCCGGCTCTCACGCGCACAACTCGCCTGGCTCGCCGACGCGCTCGAAGAGCACCGCCAGCGCCACGTCCTGATCGCCCTGCACCACCACGTGTTGCCGCTGCAGAGCCGCTGGCTGGACGAGCTGGGGCTGGCCAACGCCGCCGAGCTGCTGGCGATCATCGACCGCGCGCCGCAGCTGCGGGCCGTGGTGGCCGGCCATGTGCACCAGGCCTCCGACATCGATCGCGCCGGCGTGCATTTCCTCACCACGCCCTCGACCTGCTTCCAGTTCCTGCCGGAGGCCGCCACCTTCGCCGTGGACAGGCGCCCTCCCGGCTACCGATGGCTGGAGCTGCATGCGGACGGACGCCTCGACACCACGGTGGCCTGGATCGAGCCACCGCAGTAGCGCCGGCACGGGCGCAGCGTCGCGCGGCCGTCGCGGCAGCGACCGGCTGGTGTACCCTGCGCCCATTGCGCCATGGACGCGAAGGGCCCCGCGATGAGCCACCCGCTGCGATACCCGGCCGCCCTGCTGGCGGCGGCGATCCTGCTGTTCCAGGTCCCTGCTGCGCGCGCGGATGCCCTGCCGATGTGGGAAGTCCAGGGCGCGGCGAACCGCGTGGCCATCCTCGGCTCGATCCACTTCCTCAAGCCGGGCCGCGATCCGCTGCCGCCGGCGGTGGTCGAGGCCTACCGCAACGCGGATGTCGTGGTCATGGAGATCGACCTCGACGACCTCGATCCGGCCGCCGCCCAGGCCAGCCTGCAGCGCCTCGGCATCGACCCGCGGGGCCGCACGCTAGAGGAACTGCTGGGACCGCGCGCCTACGGGGCCGCGCAGGCCAGCGCCCGGGCGGCGGGCATCGAGCTCACCCTGCTCCAGGGCTTCGAGCCCTGGCTCGCCGCGATCACTGTGACCCAGCTGCAGCTCGAGCGGCTCGGCTATGACGCGGACTCGGGCGTCGAGCGCCAGCTGCTGGAGATGGCGCAGCGGGACCGCAAGGAGATCCGCGGCCTGGAAACCGTGGAGCAGCAGTTCGCCGCCATGGACTCGCTGCCACCGGCCGCGCAAAGCGCCTTCCTGCTCGAGACCCTGGATGATGCCGCCACGATGGCCGACCAGGTCGATGCCATCGTCGCCGCCTGGAAGAAGGGCGACACCCGTGCGCTGGAATCCGAGTTCCTCCACGGACTGAAGGAGCAGCCCGACCTCTACCGGCGCATCGTCGTGGATCGCAACCGCAGCTGGGCCACCCGGCTCAAGGTGCTGCTGAGCGACCGCCACGACTACCTGGTGGTGGTCGGCACCCTGCACCTGGTCGGACCCGACAGCCTCATCGGCATGCTGGAGCGCGCGGGTTACGCACCGCGGCAGGTGGTGGTGCCGGCCGCCGGACCGGCGGACTGAGCAGCGCGCCGCTCAGTCCACCACCAGGTCGAAGTCTTCCTTGCCGGCGCCGCAGTCCGGGCAGCGCCAGGACAGGGGCAGGTCCTCGAAGCGCGTACCCGGGGGATGGCCACGGGCGGGATCGCCGACTGCCTCGTCGTAGACATACCCGCAGGTGAGACACATCCAGTTGCGCTTGCCCGGTGGTCCGGCGTTGCTCATAGGCTTGTCTCCCGGCGTACCAGCGGCCGTCAATCCGCAACGAAACGCGCCGCCAGCGCGGCAGCCAGCGCGGCGCGGATGCCCTGGAAGCCGCCGTTGCTCATGATCACGATGGCGTCACCCGCCCGCGCCTCGGCGGTGACGGCGGCGACGATGCCGGCCGTATCGCGGCACAGGCGCGCCGTGGGCGTCGGCGCCAGGGCCTCGGCCAGGTCCCAGGAGAGGCCCTCCGGCTCCAGCACCCAGCTCTGGTCGGCCAGCGCCAGGGCCGGCGCCAGCTCGGCACGCTGCGCGCCGAGCTTCATGGTGTTCGATCGCGGTTCGGTCACCACCAGCACGCGCTGCGGTCGCAGCGACCGGCGCACCGCGGACAGCGTGCGGGTGATGGCCGTCGGGTGGTGGGCGAAGTCGTCGTACAGGCTTACCCCACCCCAGCGGCCGAGCAGTTCCAGGCGCCGCTTGACGCCGCGGAAGCGGCCGACGGCCGCCAGCGCGGTGGCGACATCGACGCCGGCCGCACGGGCGGCCAGTATCGCCGCGGTGGCGTTCTCGGCATTGTGGTCGCCCGCGAGGCTCCAGGCCGTGGCGCCCTGCGGTGCCCCGCGGCGCTGCAGCCGGAAGCCCGTGTCGTCGGCGATGCCGGTCCAGCCGGCGTCGACCCCGGCCTGGCTCGAGAAGGTCTCGAGCGGCGTCCAGCAGCCGCGGGCCAGCACCTCGGCCACGTTGGCATCCTGCGCACGGTGAATGATGGTGCCGCTGCCCGGTACGGTGCGCACCAGCTGGTGGAACTGCCGCTGGATGGCGGCGAGGTCCGGGTAGATGTCGGCGTGGTCGTATTCGAGGTTGTTGATCACCAGGGTGCGCGGCCGGTAGTGCAGGAACTTGGCGCCCTTGTCGAAGAACGCGGTGTCGTATTCGTCGGCCTCGATGACGAAGGCCGGCCCCCGGCCGAGCCGCGCCGAGACACCGAGATCGGGCGTCACGCCGCCGATGAGGAAGCCCGGCTCCTGGCCGGCCTCGCTGAGGATCCAGGCGGCGAGGCTGGTGGTGGTGGTCTTGCCATGCGTGCCGGAGATGGCGATCACGTGGCGCGTGCGCAGCACCTCGCGGGCCAGCCATTCCGGACCCGAGCTGTAGGGAATGCCGCTGTCGAGCAGTTCCTCCACCACGGGCATCCCGCGCGTCATCACGTTGCCGACGACGACCATGTCCGGCCGCGGCGTCAGTTGCCCCGCGGCGTAGCCCTCGGTCACCGCGATGCCCAGGGCGGCCAGCTGGTCGCTCATCGGCGGATAGACGCCACGATCCGAGCCGGTGACGCGATGGCCCGCCTCGCGGGCGATGGCCGCCACTCCTGCCATGAACGTGCCGCAGATGCCGAGGATGTGGACGTGCATCAGCCGGACGGGGGCGCGAACATCCCCGATACCTCGTAGCTCAGGATGAAATACACCAGCGCGACGGCGAGCCCGACCCCGTAGCCGCCCGACAGGGCACGCGCAGCGATGTGCGCCTGCACGATGATGGACCAGAGCAGCAGCGCCAGCAGGCCCAGGCTGGGACCCGCCGCGGTCTGCCCTGCGGCTCCGGCCAGCTTGGTCAGGTACACGAGTGGCGCCTGGGCCAGCGCCAGCAGGGCGCCGGTGCCGGCCAGCGCCGTCAGCGTCTGGCGATAGCGCGGCGCATGGCCCGTGAAGCGCAGCAGCGCCCAGAAGACTCCGGACAGCAGCGCACAGTCCACGGCGATGGCGGCGGCGGCCGTGGCCGTCGGGCCGAAGATGATCCCGGCGACCGGCAGCTGGGCGAGCACGTAGGCCGCGAGCGTGAGGCCCAGCAGGAATCGGGAGTCCGGGAGGTCTTCCGGGCCACGCCGGCGCAAGACGATCTGGAGGAATGCCTCGAGCAGCGCAAGCATGGATCACGGACGGCAAAGTGTTGAGTGGCGGACATGATCCTCTACACTTCCGCCCATGCCAACCCCTGACATCGCCGTCCGCTTCGTGGCCAGCCAGGCCGGCCTCGACGAGGCCTGCGTCGCCATCTCGCAGTCCGCCAGCCTGCCGATCGACACCGAGTTCGCCCGCACCGACACCTTCCGGGCACGGCTTTGCCTGATCCAGGTCGGCACGCCCGCCGGCGCCTTCTGCATCGACACGCTGGCCGGTCTCGACCTCGCGGCACTCTGGCAGGCCATCGCGGCATCCGGGCGCGAGAAGGTGATGCACGCGGCCAAGCAGGACATCGAAGTGCTCCTGCAGTGCTTCGGCGCACCGCCGGGCCCGCTGTTCGATACGCAGGTCGCCGCCGGCCTGCTCGGCCACCCGCCCCAGGCCGGATACGCCAGCCTGGTGGAGGCGGAACTCGGCCTGCGGCTCGACAAGTCGCAGACACGCACCGACTGGACGCGCCGGCCGCTGACGCCGGCGCAGGTCGACTACGCCGCCAACGACGTCGCCTGGCTGCCCGAGCTGGCCGGGCGCCTGCGCCAGCGGCTGGTGGCGGCCGGCCGCGAAAGCTGGGCGCTGGAGGACAGCGCGGCGCTGCTCGATCCCGGCCTCTACAGCCTGCGCCCGGAGCGGGCCTGGGAGCGGCTCGGCGGCCTGGAATACCTGCCCGCGGCGGTGCAGGCTCGCGCCCGGCGACTGGCCGCCTGGCGCGAGCAGCGCGCCGACGACAGCGACCGCCCGCGGCAGTGGATCCTGGCCGACGCCGCGCTGATGGCGCTGGCCGCGGCCAGCGTGCGTGATGCGGCCGGCCTGGAAGCGCTGGGCCTGCCGCCGGGGCTGGTGCGGAATTCCGGTGCGGCGATCCTCGCCGAGCTCGATCGCGCCGACGCCGGGCTGGCCGATGGCCTGCTGCCGGCTCCCGTGCAGCAGGCGCGGCCGGCGCCGGCGGACAACGGCCAGGTGAAGCGGCTGGCGGCGGTGGTGCAGAAGGTCGCGGGAGAACTCGGCATCGCGCCGGAGATCCTCGCCACGCGCGGCGACCTGGCGGCGCTGCTTCGCGGCTCGCGCGAGCTGCGGCCGTTGCGCGGCTGGCGCCGCGCCATCATCGGCGACGCGCTGCTGGCGGCGCTGCCCTGATTCAGGCGGCGAGGCCGAGGGCGCGCGTCAGGCGTGCGTACACCTCGTCCATGCCACCTTCGCCGGCCACCCGGCGCAGCAGGCCCTGCTTCTCGTAGTAGGGCACCAGCTGCTCGGTCTGCTCGCGATAGACCCTGAGGCGGTTGTCGATGGTGGCCTCGTTGTCATCGGCGCGCTGCACCAGCGTGCCACCGGCGCCGGTGCAGGCATCGAGCTCGGCCTGCGGCGAGAAGTGGATGTTGAGCAGCTTGCCGGTCAGCGAACAGGTGCGCCGCCCGGTGATGCGCTTCCTGAGGATGTCGAGGTCGACGTCGAGCAGCACCACGGCATCGAGCGACTGGCCGATACCGGCGAGTTCCGGACCCAGCGCCTCGGCCTGCGCCAGGTTGCGCGGAAAACCGTCGAGGATGAAGCCGCGGCGTGTATCGGGCGCAGCCAGCCGCTCGCGAATGAGTTCCAGCACGATGTCGTCGGACACCAGGGCGCCGGCGTCCATCTTCGCCTTGGCCCTGAGGCCCGCCGGCGTGCCGCGCCTGACCGCATCGCGCAGCAGGTCGCCGGTGGACACCTGCACCATGCCGTGCTCGGCCATGAGGCGCTGGGCCTGCGTGCCCTTGCCGGCACCGGGAGGACCGAGGAAGACGATGCGCATGACTCTCCGCCTGGACAAAGCTGACGTGGAAACGGCGTCACCGTAGCGCCCCGCCCCGGCCGGGTCAAACGCGCCGGGCACTGTGCTAAGGTGCTGACCGACCCCAGCGGCAGCCCGGGCACCAGCACCATGCCGAAGAAGAATGCCTTCTACGCCCAGTCCGGCGGAGTCACCGCCGTCATCAACGCCAGCGCCTGCGGGGTGATCGAGACGGCGCGCCGCCACCGCTCGCGCATCGGCCGGGTCTATGCGGGGCGCAACGGCATCCTGGGCGCGCTCGACGAGGAGCTGATCGACACCGGCAGGGAGAGCGCGCGGGCGATCGCCGCCCTCAGGCACACCCCCGGGGGCGCCTTCGGCTCGGCCCGCTACAAGCTCAAGGGCCTCGAGCAGAACCGCGCCGAGTACGAACGGCTGATCGCGGTGTTCCGCGCCCACGACATCGGCTACTTCTTCTACAACGGCGGCGGCGACTCGGCCGACACATGCCTGAAGATCTCGCAGCTCGGCGCGAAGCTGGGATTTCCCATCACCGCCATCCATGTGCCGAAGACGGTGGACAACGACCTGCCCCTCACCGACACCTGCCCCGGCTTCGGCTCGGTGGCGAAGTACGTGGCGGTATCCACCCGCGAGGCAGCGCTGGACGTCGCCTCCATGGCGAAGACCTCCACCCGGGTCTTCATCCTCGAGGTCATGGGCCGGCATGCCGGCTGGATCGCCGCGGCTGCCGGGCTCGCCGGCAGCGGTGCCGGCGAGCCACCGCACATCATCCTGTTCCCGGAGATCCCCTTCGACAGGGCGGCATTCCTCGCCCGGGTCCGCGAATGCGTGTCGCGCCACGAGTATTGCGTGATCGTCGTCAGCGAAGGCGCACGCAACCCGGACGGCCAGTTCCTTGCCGATGCCGGCACCACCGACGCCTTCGGCCACAAGCAGCTCGGCGGCGTGGCCGCGGTGGTCGCGGAGCTGGTACGCAGCGAGCTCAAGCTCAAGTACCACTACGCCATCGCCGACTACCTGCAGCGCTCGGCACGGCACATCGCCTCGAAGGTGGACGTGGAGCAGGCCTACGCCGTGGGCAAGGCCGCGGTCGAGCTGGCGCTCGGCGGCCACAATGCCGTCATGCCCACCATCGTCCGCAAATCCGACCGGCCCTACCGCTGGACCATCGGCACCGCTCCGCTGGCCCGCGTCGCCAACCGCGAGAAGATGATGCCGAGGCACTTCATCACGGCGGACGGCTTCGGCATCACGGCTGCGGCCCGCCGCTACCTCGCCCCCCTGGTGCGGGGCGAGGACTACCCGCCCTATCGCGACGGCCTGCCCGATTACGTCAGGCTGCGCAACATCCCGGTACCGAAGAAGCTGCCGCCCCGGGGCTGAGCGCAGCCCCGGGAAGGACCGGGGCAGGGTCCGGGAAGGCCGGCCGGTTTTTTGCGTCAGGGGGCACTGATGCTATGATGCCGCGCCTTTTTCGCGGCCGCGCCGCAACCGCTCGCAGAAGCGGAAACCCGCATTTTTGGGGAGTGATACCGAATGTCCACTGAACTGGCTCTCTGGCTGGCCATCGGCGCCGGCATCCTGGCGATCCTCTACGGGATCTTCTCGGTCCGCTGGATCCTGGCGCAGTCCGCCGGCTCCGAGCGCATGCAGGAGATCGCCAGCGCCATCCAGGCGGGCGCTGCGGCCTACCTCAACCGGCAGTACATGACCATCGCGGTGGTCGGCGTGGTGCTGGCCATCCTGCTCGGCATCGCCCTGGATGCGCCGACGGCGGTCGGCTTCGTGGTGGGCGCGGTGCTCTCCGGCGCCGCCGGCTACATCGGCATGAACATCTCGGTGCGCGCCAACGTACGCACCGCGCAGGCGGCGAGCGTGGGGCTCAACCCGGCGCTGCAGATCGCCTTCCGCGGCGGCGCCATCACCGGCATGCTGGTGGTGGGCCTGGGCCTGCTGGGCGTCGCCGGCTACTTTGCCGTGTTGCGCGGCATGGTCGGCGACGAGCATGCGCTGCATGCGCTGGTGGGCCTGGCCTTCGGCGGCTCGCTGATCTCGATCTTCGCCCGGCTCGGCGGCGGCATCTTCACCAAGGGCGCCGACGTCGGCGCCGACCTGGTGGGCAAGGTCGAGGCCGGCATTCCCGAGGACGACCCGCGCAACCCGGCGGTCATCGCCGACAACGTGGGCGACAACGTGGGCGACTGCGCCGGCATGGCGGCCGACCTCTTCGAGACCTACGCCGTGACGCTGGTTGCCACCATGGTGCTGGGCGGCCTGCTGTTCAAGACCGCCGACGGCTCGCTGGACCTGGCCTACATCGCCTACCCGCTGGTGCTGGGCGCGGTATCGATCGTCGCCTCGATCATCGGCACCTTCTTCGTCAAGGCCGCCGAGGGCGGCAAGATCATGAACGCGCTCTACCGCGGCGTGATCGTCTCCGGCGTCATCGCCCTCATCGCCTTCTACCCGGTGACCACCGCCATGATGGGTGCCAAGGCCGGTGCCCTGTTCGGCTGCGCGGTCATCGGCCTGGTGCTGACGGGCGTGCTGATCTGGATCACCGAGTACTACACCGCCACCGAGTACGCCCCGGTGCGCTACGTCGCATCGGCTTCGCAGACGGGCCACGCCACCAACATCATCGCGGGGCTGGCTGTCTCCATGAAGTCCACCGCGCTGCCCGTGCTCGCAGTCTGTGCCGCCATCTGGGGCGCCTACACCCTGGGCGGCCTCTACGGCATCGCCACTGCCGCCACCGCCATGCTGTCGATGACGGGCATGATCGTCGCGCTCGACGCCTACGGCCCGATCACCGACAACGGCGGCGGCATCGCCGAGATGTCCGGCCTGCCGAAGAGCGTGCGCACCATCACCGACGCGCTCGACGCCGTCGGCAACACCACCAAGGCGGTGACCAAGGGCTACGCCATCGGCTCGGCCGGCCTCGCCGCGCTGGTGCTGTTCGCCGACTACACGCACAAGCTGGAGATCGAGGGCAAGCTGCAGGCCTTCAGCCTGTCCGACCCGGCGGTGATCATCGGCCTGTTCATCGGCGGCCTGGTGCCCTACCTGTTCGGCGCCATGGCCATGGAGGCCGTAGGCCGTGCCGCAGGCTCGGTGGTGACCGAGGTCCGCCGCCAGTTCCGCGAGATCAAGGGCATCATGGAGGGCAAGGCCAAACCCGACTACTCCAAGGCGGTGGACCTGCTCACCCGCGCGGCGATCAAGGAAATGGTGGTGCCCTCGGTGCTGCCGATCCTGGTGCCGGTGGCCCTGGCGATGCTGGTCAACCTGGCGATGGGTCCGGGCGCCGGCATCCGCGCACTCGGCGGCATGCTGATCGGCACCATCGTCACGGGCCTGTTCGTCGCCATCTCCATGTGCACCGGCGGCGGTGCCTGGGACAATGCCAAGAAGTACATCGAGGAAGGCAACTTCGGCGGCAAGGGCTCGGACACCCACAAGGCCGCGGTCACCGGCGACACCGTCGGCGATCCCTACAAGGACACCGCCGGCCCGGCCATCAACCCGCTGATCAAGATCATCAACATCGTGGCGCTGCTGCTGGTGCCGTTGCTGTGAGGCCCCCGCGCGGGCTGCGGGGCCTGGTGTGGCCGGCAGGTGCAGGGGCCCCGCGCCGCGGGGCTTCTCGCTGAGCGGTACGGCAGCGGGGACCGCCCGATTCAGCCAGCGCCGGCAACTCCGCTCCTGCAGCGCCTGACGGGCGCCTTGCGCGAGTTCGGCCTGTTCGAGGGCTGCCTGTACCTCGCCTCCGGCCTGCTCGACCGGATCAGCCGCGGCCGCTGCCGCCTGGTCCGCTACCACATCGTCGCCCAGCCGGTTCCACGGCCCGCGCCACCGCCGCCGAATGCCTCGCTGGCAGTGCGGCTCGTCGCTGCCGGTGATCCGGTGACCGGGCAGTTTCCACGCGAACGGGCGGTCATCGCGCGCCGCTTCGCCGACGGCGCCGAATGCCTCGTCGCCGAGAGCCGGGGACGCTTCGCCGGATTCCTGTGGATCGCCCGGCGGCACTACGAGGAAGACGAGGTGCGTTGCCGCTACGAGCTGCGTGATCCCGGGCAATGCGCGTGGGACTTCGACGTCCACGTCGAACCCGCGTTCCGCCTCAGCCGCGCCTTCGCCCGGCTCTGGGAAGGCGCCAATATCCACCTCGCCGCCGGCGGCGTGCGCTGGAGCCTGTCGCGGATCTCGGCGTTCAACCCGGGCTCGCTCGCGGCGCACCGGCGCCTCGGTATCCGCAGGCTGGCGAGCGCCACCTTCCTCGTCGCCGGTGGACTGCAGCTCTCGCTGTTCAGCACCGCGCCCTTCGTCCACTTCGGCTGGAGCCCGCACACGCGGCCCATCCTGCGCTTGCACCCTCCGGCAGCGTCGTGACCCGCGCCGCTTCGCCCATGGTGCCCTCAGGACGGCTTCGCTAAGCTATCGGCCGGCATCGTCCCGCTGACCATTGCCCCGGGCACAGGAACCGATGGACGCCAGCGCCGATACGCTGCAGGCTTTTTTCGACCGATGGACCGAGCCACTGGCGCTCACGCAGCTGGTGACGCTGGTGGTGGCCGTGATCGCCGCGCTGGTTGCCTCCCGCGCCGCGCATCGCTGGCAGCAGCGCCGCGCGCGCAGGCCTGACGCGGTCCGCTGGCGTGCACGGCTGGTCGAGGGCCTGGCGATGCAGGCCGGCTTCCTGGCCGCGCTGCTGCTGATGCTCACCGCGCGCGCCGCGCTGGCCGCGGGCGGCCTCGGCACGCGCCTGATCGACACCGCGCTGCAGCTGCTGGCGGCGCTGATGCTGGTGCGCCTCGGTGTCTACCTGCTGCGCCTGCTGTTCGGCGATCGTGGCTGGGTGCGGGCCTGGGAGCTGCGCGTCACCGCGGTGCTGTGGCTGGTGGTCGCCTCGCAGCTGGTCGGCTGGTTCGGCATGCTGGAGAGCGTCCTCGACGCCATCGACCTCCTGCCCGGCAAGGCGCAGTTCACGCTATGGGCGCTGCTCAAGGGGCTGGTGGTCATCGGCGGCTTCGCGCTGATCGCCTCGGTGGTGGCGCGGGCCATCGAGCAGCGTGTCATGCGCATCGAGAGCCTCGCCATCTCCACCCGCATCGGCATCACCAAGTCCACGTATTTCTCGCTGGTCGGACTCGGCGTCATGCTGGGCATCAACGCCGCGGGCGTCGACCTCACGGCGCTCACCGTGCTGACCGGCGCCATCGGCCTCGGCCTGGGCTTCGGTCTGCAGGCCATCGCCAGCAACTTCGTCAGCGGCTTCGTGCTGCTGATGGACAAGTCCATCAAGCCGGGCGACGTCATCAGCTTCACCGGGCATACCGGCACCAGCACCGAGAACTTCGGCTGGGTGGAGGCGCTGCGCGGCCGCTATGTCGTGGTGCGGGACCGCGATGGCGTCGAGACGCTGGTGCCGAACCAGCAGCTGATCATGAATCCGGTGATCAACTGGAGTTACTCGGACCGTCGCATCCGGCTCAAGCTGCCGGTGCGCATCAGCTACCGCGACGATCCGGAGCTGGCGCTGGAGATCCTGCTGCGCGCCACGGCGGGCCACCGGCGCGTGCTGCACGAGCCGGCACCGGTATCGCGGCTGATGCAGTTCAACGAGATCGGCATGGACCTGGAGCTGCGCTTCTGGATCTCCGACCCGCAGAACGGCGTCAACAACGTGCGCTCGGACGTCAACCGGGCGATCTGGCGCCTGTTCCGCGAGGCCGGCATCACCATGCCGGTCGCGCAGCGCGAGGTCCTCGTCTACTCCGCCGACCAGGGCCTGCCCCGCGGCACGGCCCCCGCGCTGGACGCGCCCGCCGGCAAGCCGCGCTGAAGCAGATCCGCGCACGGGAAATTTACGCTGCCGCGGATTTGGCGCAGACTATGCAGCCACGGGTGGTTCGATTCCCGATTCACCCGCACCCCGTCCCGTAATCGAGGAGCAAGCCATGACTTTCCGTACCCACGGCATGATGCTGCCGTTTGCGCTGGCCGCACTGGTCGTTGCACCGGGCTGCGCACCGAAGAAACCCGCCGACGCGCCCCCTGCCGCCAGTGCCCCGGCCGCAGCGCCGGCTCCGGCCCAGACGCCGGCTGCAACCGACACCGCCAGTTCGCCGGCACCCGCCGCGACCACGGCTACGTCGACCGCCGAGGGCGAGAAGGTCTTCCAGACCTATTGCGTCAGCTGCCACGGCACCACCGGCAAGGGCGATGGCCCGGCGTCGGCGGGCCTCAATCCCAAGCCGGCGGACTTCGCCGATGCCATGTTCAAGTACGACGTCGACGGCAATGGCAGCAAGGGTGACATCGCCGACATCAAGGCCATCGTCCACGACGGCGCCGCCAAGCACGGCGGCTCGCCGCTGATGGCCCCCTGGCCGATGATCTCCCCGGACCAGCTGCAGTCGCTCGCCGAGTACGTCAAGTCGCTGCACCGCTCCTGAGGGAGCGCCTGCGCCCCGCGCCGCCGGCCGGCCGGGTCAGTGGACAGCCATGCTCACTGCCCCGGCCTCGCCGATGCGCTGCGGCCGCTCGATGTAGTACCCCTGGATGAAGTCCACGCCCATCTCGCGCAGGGCGTCGAAGTCGGCCTGTGTCTCCACCTGCTCGGCGACCACCTTGAAGCCGATGGTGCGCGCCAGCCGGGTGATCGCCGCCACCACCTGGCCGTTGACGGTATCGCCGCGCAATTCGCGCGTGTAGGCACCGTCGATCTTCAGGTAGTCGATGTCCAGCCCGCGCAGGCTGGCCAGCGCGCCGACGCCGCTGCCGAAGTCGTCGAGGCCGAACTGGCAGCCCATGCCGTGCAGCACGCTGGCGAAGCGCGCGGCCCGCTCCGGATCGGCCATGAGCGCGGTTTCCGTCACCTCGAAGCACAGCTGTGACGGCGGCACCTGGCTGTGGTCCAGGCACTCGACCACGAACTCGAGGAAATCATCCTCGCCCAGGCTCTGCCCCGACAGGTTGATGGAACAGCTGCGGTTCTCGGGCACGCGGATCGTCCCCTGGCCCATCGCTGCCAGCGTGGTGCGCACCACCCAGCGGTCGAGGCTGCCCATGAGGTGGTAGCGCTCGGCAGCCTGCAGGAACTCGCGCGGCTGCACCAGCTTGCCCGTCTCGTCGGTGAGGCGCAGGAACACCTCCATGGCCGGCCCCTGCGCCGGCTTGCCGGCCACTGACAGGACCGGCTGCACATGCAGTTCCAGGCGATTCTCCTTGAGGGCCGCCTGCAGCTGCCGCAGCCAGTAGATCTCGCCCCGCTGCCGCGCGGATACCTCGTCACGGGCGGAATAGACGTGCACCTGGCCGCGACCCTCCTGCTTGGCGACATAGCAGGCGGAATCCGCCGCGCCGAGGATGTCCTCGATGGAGGCGCTGTCGCGGCCGATCTCCACCAGGCCGATGCTGACGCCGATCTGGAAGACCTTGTCCTGCCAGGTGAAGCGGTAGTCGCGCACCGCGGTGCAGACATCGTCGGCGATCTGGCGGGCCTTCTCCAGCGGGCAGCCGAGCAGCAGCACGCCGAATTCGTCACCACCCAGCCGCGCCACGGCGTCGGATTCGCGCACCTTGTCGCGGATCAGCGCGGCGATGGCCCGCAGCAGGGCGTCGCCGGCGACATGGCCGCAGCTGTCGTTGACCGGCTTGAAGCGGTCGAGGTCGAGATAGCAGAGCACGTGGGTCACATCCTGCTCGCGCACCGACTGCAGCGCCTCCTCCAGGCGCCGCTCGAATTCGCGGCGGTTCATCAGGCCGGTCAATGCGTCATGCGTAGCCTGGTAGCTCATGCGCTTGGTGAGGCCGCGCATCTCGGACACGTCGTGCATGATCACCACCGCGCCGGCGATGACCTCCCCGGGCCCCTTGATGGGCGAGGCGGTCAGCTCGATGGACAGCTCCTTGCCGCCGGCGGTCGAGAGCATCATGGCGCGCCGGCCCATGTTCACGCGGCGGCGGTCGCTGAGGCAGCGCTGGATGGGGTCGCCGAGATCGCGCCGGTCGGCCTCGTCGACCAGCTTGACGATGTCCGGCATGCGCCGGCCGATGGCGAGCTCGCGGGCGATGCCGGTGAGCTTCTCCGCCGCCGTGTTCATGTAGTCGATGAGGCCGCTGGCATCCGCGGTGATGACGCCCTCGCCGATGGACTCCAGGGTGACCTGCGCCTGCTGCTTGCCGCGCCCCAGGCTGGTCTCGAGGTTCTTCCGGTAGCTGATGTCGCGGGCAATGGTGAGGATGGCGCGCTGGCCGCGGTAGTCGATGACGCCACCGCTGACTTCGGCCCACATCCCGGCCTCCTCGCCATTGATCAGCTGCACCTCCATGTTCTCCGGGAGGATCTCCCCGGCCAGGCGCCGGGTGACGGCGCTGCGGGTCATCGCACGGTAGGCCGGGCGCACCAGATCGGTCACCGGGCGGCCCACCAGCTGTTCGGGCGTGACGCCGAGCAATCCCGCCGCGACGCGATTGGCGAAGATGATGCGCTCGCGGTGCACGACCACGGCCTCGGGCATGGTATTGGCGAGGTCCGCGAACAGCACCTCGCGCTCCCTCACCTGCCGGTCGCGCGTCTGCAGCGCGTCGAACAGGCGGTTGATGGTCTCGCCGAGGCCGGCGAGGCCGGGGATGTTGCGCGGGTAGTCCACCCGCTTGCCGAAGGATGCCGTCTCGGCGACATCCATGACGTCCTTCTGCAGGGCCGCGAGGTGGCTGGCCTGGCGGCGCAGCGCCAGCCAGAGCACGCCGGCGATGCCGGCGAGGCCGACGCAGCCGAGTGCCAGCGAGCCGACCAGCCAGAAATCGGTCATTGCAGCCACCACTGCCGCCTGTCGCCGTGTTCCGGCCTTGTCATGGGGTTCGTGACGCCGAACATCCTGTCCGGCCTTGGTTTTCCGACAGCATAGCCCATGGCCGCCGGCAGGCACCGGCGGTTTTCACCATAATCGATGGTGGCCTACGCCTTGTCTGCAACGACCAAACTCCTTACCCTTGCGGCCTCCCGGCGACCCAGCGCGACTCCCGGCGCCATCGACGATGAATGACGCAGCCCGCCAGCAGATGATCAGCCAGCAGGTCCGTGCCGGATCGGTGCTCGATGCGCAGGTCCTGCAGGTCATGAGCGAGGTGCCGCGCGAACGCTTCGTGCCCGCCGCCTACCGCCGCGTGGCCTTTGCCGATACGGCCATACCGCTGCCGGGCGGCCAGGAGATGCTCACGCCACAGGTCGCCGGCCGCATCCTGCAGGCACTGGCCATCACCCCGGCGGACCGCATCCTCGAGATCGGCACCGGCAGTGGCTTCCTCAGCGCCTGCCTGGCCCGCCTCGGGGCGCAGGTAACCAGCCTGGAAATCCGCCACGAGCTGGCCGATGCGGCGCGCCGGGCCCTGCACGGCGCAGGTGCCACCAACTGCGAAGTCCTGACGCAGGATGCCTTTGCCTGGCAACCACCGGGCCCGTTCGACTGCATCGCCGTCACCGGCTCGCTGCCCCTTCCCGATACACGCTTCCAGGAGTGGCTGGCGCCGGGCGGGCGCATGTTCGTCGTCGTCGGCGAGCCGCCGGCCATGGAAGCCTGGCTGCTGAAGCGCGAGGAACACGGCACCGTGCTCGGCGAATCGCTCTTCGAGACCAGCCTGCCGCCGCTGGACCACGCGCCGCGCCCCGACCGTTTCGCCTTCTGACCTCCCGGGTGCCGCCGGGCAGGCCGGAGACTTGCGGCGGATCGGTTGCCCGCCCGCCGTTACAAAACGTTACAGTATGGGACTCGGAGCCCGGCGGGGATTCCTTTAGTCTGTGTCGCTCGCAGGGCGCATCCCGCCAGGCCCGGCACGCGGAATAGTGAACATGGCATCCAGAATCAGCGGTCTCGGGCTTTGCGCCCTCCTCCTCATCGCACCCTTCGCCCGGGGCGACACCCTCTGGGAGGTCTACCAGCTCGCCCGCCAGAACGACCCGCAGCTGCGGGAGGCCGAAGCCACCCGGATGGCCACCCGCGAGGGCAAGCCCCAGGCGCTGGGTGCCCTGCTGCCGCAGCTCTCGGCCACGGGTGACTTCGGGCAGACCCAGACCAATGGCGACCGCAGCGGTGTGTCCTTCGGCTCGATCTTCGGCACCACGATTTCCAACACCCGCACGGACCAGACCGACTGGGGCCTGCAGCTGCGCCAGACCGTGTTCCGCTGGGACCAGTGGGTGCGCTACCGCCAGGCCGACAAGCAGTCGCTGCAGGCCGACATGGACTACCGGGTGGCCGAGCTCGCCCTGTACACCCGGGTGGCCGATGCCTACTTCAACGTGCTGGCCGCGGAAGACACCCTGGCGGCCAATGTCGCCGCCCGCGAAGCCATTGGCCGCCAGCTGGAGCAGGCCCAGAAGCGCTTCGAGGTCGGGTTGATCGCCATCACCGACGTGCAGGAAGCGCAGGCGGGATACGACCAGGCGGTGGCCGCCGAGATCGTCGCCAAGCGCCAGCTTGCCAACAGCAAGGAGGCGCTGCGCGAGATCGTCGGTGATTCTCCCGGCGTACTCGCCAAGCCGAAGGACGACCTGCCGCTGATCCCGCCCGATCCGGCCGACGAGAACCAGTGGGTCGAGGTTGCCCTGCAGCAGAACCTGGGCCTGCAGTCGGCACAGCTCGGCGCCGACATCGCGCGCGACAACATCAGCATCGCCCGCTCCGGGCACCTGCCGACGGTGGATCTGGTGATGAGTCGCAGCGACAGCAGCCAGGACGGCAAGACCAACGGCAGCTTCACCAGCAACAACAACACCAGCCTGAGCATTGGCTCGACATCCTTCGACCAGACCTCCGACCTCATCAGCCTGCAGGCCACCCTGCCGATCTTCAGCGGCGGCGCCACCAGCTCGAAGGTGCAGCAGGCGGTGTATCAGCACCGCGCCTCCAAGGAACGGCTGGAGCGCACGGCACGCGAGACCGAGCGCTCGACGCGCGATGCCTACCAGGCGGTGATCACCGACATCTCCGGAGTAAAGGCGCTGCAGCAGGCATTGAAATCAGCCCAGACGGCGCTGCAGGCCACGGAAGCCGGCTTCGAGGTCGGCACCCGCACGACCGTCGATGTCCTCGATGCGCGCCGCCTGCTCTACCAGGCCGAGACGAATTACGCCCGCAGCCGCTACGACTACATCGTCGACGTCCTGAAGCTGAAGCAGGCGGCGGGTACGCTCGGCGACGAAGACGTGCAGCGGGCCAACGCCTGGCTGTCGTCGGCACCCGCGCCGGCGGAGGCGACCCCGGCGCCCGCCGCGGCCCCTGCCCAGCAGCAATAGCGCCCTTCAGCCGTCGGCCGGCGGTACCGCCAGCGGCTCCACCAGGGCCAGCAGGCGGTTGACCGCGCCCCGGTTGCTGGCCAGGGCACCCAGGCCCGCCTGCCCGCGCCGGCTGCGCTCGGCCGGGTCCGCCAGCAATGCGAGGACCTCCCTGGCAATCCCGCCGGCATCCCGTGCCACCGTCGTCGCACCGCGTGCCAGCAGCAGGTCGGCGATGTCCGGCGCGTTGAAGTTGTAGGGCCCGGTGATGGAAGGCAGGCCCAGCGCTGCCGGCTCCAGCAGGTTGTGGCCGCCGACCTGCACCAGGCTGCCGCCGACGAAGGCCACGTCCGAGGCGGCATAGAGCAGGGTCAGCTCGCCCATGCTGTCGCCGAGGAAGACCTGGGTCTCCGGGGCGCAGGTCAGCCCGCTGCTGCGCGTAACGGTCGCCAGCCCCGCGCGCTCCAGCAACGCCGCGACCGCAACGAAGCGCTCCGGGTGGCGCGGCACCAGGATCAGCAGCGCGGACGGATCCTGGCGCAGCACTTCACGATGTGCCTCGATCAGCACCTGCTCCTCGTCCTGGTGCGTGCTGGCGCCGATCCACACCGCCCGGCCCGGCGCATGCAGTGCGCGGAATTCGCGACCGCGCCCGGCCACGGCCGGGCCCAGTTCGAAATCGAACTTGATGTTGCCGGTCACGTGGGTGCGGTCGCGGTTGGCGCCCAGCGCACGGAAGCGCTCGGCGTCTGCCACGCTCTGCGCGCCGATGACGATGCCATGGGCCAGGGTGTCGCGGATCAGGCCGAACAGGATGCGGTAGCGGCGCAGCGACTTCACCGAGACCCGCGCGCTGGCCAGCACCAGCGGCACCGAGCGCCGGCCGCACTCGGAGTAGAGGTTCGGCCAGATCTCGGTTTCCAGCACCACCGCCAGCTCGGGCCGCGCCCAGTCGAAGAAGCGGCGTACCGACCCGGGGGCATCGTAGGGAACGTAGCAGTGGGTGACCGTGCTGCCGAACAGGTCGCGGGCCCGCTGCGAGCCGGTGGGCGTCATGGTCGTGACGACGATGGGCGTGGCCGGGAAGCGCTGCCGCAGCGTCCGCAGCAGCGGTGCGGCCGCCGTGACCTCGCCCACGGACACCGCATGGATCCAGATGCTCGGCGCAGGGAGCCGCTCGAAGCCGAAGCCGAAACGCTCGCCGATGCGCCGCCGGTAGCCGGGCTGGCTCAGGCTGCGCCACAACAGGTGCCCGACGAACACCGGCGCCAGCAGCCAGGACAGCAGGATGTAGGCCAGGCGCACGGTGCGGGGTTCAGCGCCGCTTGCGGATGGCTTCCAGGATGCGCGTCGTCGAGCGGCCCTCCCGGAACGGCAACACCTCGACCCGCCCGCCATGGGCGATGACCGCCGGCCCGCCGGCGATGTCCTCAGGCCGGTAGTCGCCACCCTTGACCAGGACGTCGGGCAACACCTCGCCGATGAGGGCGGCCGGTGTGTCCTCGCTGAACGGCACCACCCAGTCCACAGCGGCCAGGGCCGCCAGCACCGCCATGCGGTCCGCCAGCGGATTGACGGGCCGTTCCGGGCCCTTGAGGCGGCGCACGGACTCATCGTCGTTGACCGCGACCAGCAGCCGATCGCCGCGGGCCTTGGCCTCCTCGAGGTAACCCACATGGCCGGCATGCAGGATGTCGAAGACGCCGTTGGTCATCACCAGGCGCTCGCCCCGGGCACGGGCTTCGCCGATGGTGCGGGCGATGTCCTCGCGAGCGACGATGCCGCGGCCACCCAGCCCGTGCTCGTGCAGTTCCTGGCGCAGTTCCATCGGCGTCGCCGAGGCAACGCCGATCTTGCGCACGACGATGCCGGCGGCGACGTTGGCGAGCGCCGCCGCGTCCGTCAGCGTCATGCCAGCGCCGAGGCCGGCCGCCAGCGCGGCGATCACGGTATCGCCGGCGCCCGTGACATCGAACACCTCGCGGGCGCGGGCCGGCATGAACACGGCCTCGGCCGCGCCGGTGACCACCATCATGCCGCGCTCGCCCAGGGTGACCACCAGCGCCTCCAGCCCCAGATCGCCGCGCATGCGGCGAGCGCGCGCGGCCAGGTCCGCATCCGAGCTGGCCGTCCCGGCCACGGCCTCGAACTCCGCCAGGTTGGGGGTCAGCAGCGTGGCGCCACGGTAGCGCGCGAAATCGGTGCCCTTCGGGTCCACCAGCACCGGCAGCCGTGCCGCTCGCGCCACGTCAACCAGCGCGGTCATCTCGAGCAGGCTGCCCTTGCCGTAATCGGAAAGGATGCACACGGAGGCCGCGGCGGCTCCCCTGCGCACGCGCTCCAGCAGCAGGCGGGACTCCTCCGGGCCGAAAGCGTCTTCCGTATCGAGGCGGATCAGCTGCTGATTGCGGCTCAGCACGCGCAGCTTGGTGATGGTGGGACGGGCGCCCGACTCGACGAAGTCCAGAGCGATGCCACGTTCACCGAGTGCCTGGCGCAACAGGCCGCCGCCCGCATCCTGGCCGACGACGCCCGCGAGCGTGGTCCGCACGCCGAGGCTGGCGAGGTTGACGGCGACGTTGGCCGCGCCGCCGGGCCGCGCCTGGGATTGCGTGACCTTGACCACCGGCACGGGGGCTTCGGGGGAGATCCTCGAGGTGGGCCCGAACCAGTACTGGTCGAGCATGACGTCGCCGGCGACCAGTGCCCGGACGGTGGAGAAGTCGGGGATGGCGAGGCTCATGGTGTGCGGGTCGGAGCGGGCATGGGCCTAGTCTACAGGGGCCGTGGGATCGTGGCGCCCTTGCGGCGGGGCCCTCCGAAGTCGCTCCTCGTTATTCGCTTTGTTCGGAGGACCCTGCCTCCGGGCGATCCGCGACGGCG
>JAANMV010000745.1_pt1 | contig 39260 bp, 29 predicted proteins | sample 7279661 | NCBI WGS metagenome assembly JAANMV01 (sample SAMN14094540, study PRJNA606508) | bioreactor metagenome | isolation source: A lab-scale SPAN reactor treating ammonium-rich wastewater day 121 | place: Ireland: Galway | collected 2017-05-16
CCAAGGTAGTCGCTTCCTTTAACGGTATCGAATGCATGGTTTAACCATGAATCCTCTTCTTCGTTTGAAAGAGCTGCGCAAACACCGCCCTGCGCCGTTCCCGTATGGGAGCGGGTCGGGAATACCTTTGATATAACTGCGCATGAGTATTCTTTGGGAATTTCCACTGCAGCGCGAAGCCCTGCTCCGCCTGCGCCAACAATTACAACATCAAATTTGTGTATCATTATTGTGTAATAAATTAAAATTTTTTTACAGATCCCTGATAGCTTTCAGCAGGTCTGCCTTCTTTCTGTTCTCTTCCGGTGTGTAGGTATATATGCTTTTCAGATCCATGTAATATAGCATTGCATCATCTTTTTTGCGTTCCTTGCATGCAATCATTCCGAGTAGATAAGGAAGGTCAACATAATAAGTTGAACCGTAATTTCTCATTTCCATATCATAGGCTTTTTCAACATACTTCTTGGCGGTTTTGTAATCTTTGTATTTGTGGAAATAAACCGAGCCAAGCTGTATGTAAGCCTGTGTATATGCAGAATCTTTCTTAAGTATCTTCTTATATTCTTTAACTGCTTTGCCGTATTTGCCCATGCTTTCGTAAATTGAACCTATCTGGTACCTTAAGTAAAAATCGGCAGTATCTTTCCTCGACATTTTTTCATAGAACTCAAGCGCTTTTTTATATTCTTTGCTAGTGGTATATGCGCTTGCAAGGCTTGATGAGAGCAGGCTGAGGAGACTGTCGCTCTGGAAACGTTCCTTGATGGTTTCATACAGGTTTTCTGCCTTGGGGAAATTTTCGCAGTATACATAAAGATCCATCATATCCCTGTAAACGTTAAATGAATCAGGCGCAATATCAAGGCACTTGTTGTAGAATGTTTCAGCCTTAGTGAAGTTTAACCGGGCAATGGAATCCTGCTTAACCACAAATGTATCTACAGTTTTCATTGTATCTTTCTGCTTAACATAAATCCAGTTGTATGTAGCTTCCTGTTTGTAATTTCCGGCAAGCCTTAAATTAGAGTAATAAAGGCTTTCCTGCCGTTTCTTTTTGGCTTCTTCATTGCTGTCAATATTTGCAAGGTCAACAGAATTCATAAAATATACAAAGCTGTTTATGGCAATTGCAAAATTCAGGTTTCCGTAGCCTGAATATGTGTATGTTGTTATACCCACAACTTCACCCCTGCGGTTAAACAGCGCGCCGCCGCTGTTTCCGGGTGAAATAGCAGCAGTTATCTGCAGAACTTTTTCAAAGCTCTTTTCAATGGGCATATATGTTACAGGGTCAGAAAATGAAACCTTTTCATTATCGCGGATACCCGCTACAATTCCCTGTGATATAGTGTATTCATAGCCCAGCGGACTGCCAATAGCAAATACTTCCTGCCCGACCTTAATATTATCGCTGTTTGCAAATTTTATTGTAGGGAATTTTGTACCGTTGGCATTTTTAATGCGGATAATTGCCATATCATTTTTTTCATCAATGATAAGAAGCTCTGCATCATAAAATTTGCCGTCGCTTGTTTTAACAAGCAGGCTGTCAATGCCGTCAACAACATGATAATTTGTGCCGATAAGCCCGTCTTCACTGAAAATGAACCCGGAACCGTTAAGCAAAGTGGTATCAATGGTGGTAAATGAATAATATGAATAATAATTATCCGTGTGATACCAGATTGATATTAATGCAGACTTGTTATTTTCTATTATCTGCTCTGCGTTAAAATATGATGTATCGCTTTGCGATTGTTTTTTATTTGCTTCAAAATTCTTATCCTGCGCATTTATTCCGGAACAGGCTAACATGAAGCTGAAAAGCACAAAAATGTATTTTATCAAATTGTTGATAGTTGGTTATATGAACTGTGGTTTTAAAAAATTGTTAATTGCTCATTGTTCATTGCTAATTGTTACTTGTGTTTCCACTCAGGCTTGCGTTTTTCAACAAAGGCATTCATGCCTTCTTTCATATCCTCGCTTGCAAAAAGCAGGTAAAACGCTTTGCGCTCATATTCCAGGCCGCCTTCAACTGTTGTATCAAACGATTTCATGATGGCATCTTTTGCCATCTGGAGCGCCATTTGCGGCATTGATGCTATTTCCTTAGCAAGCGCCTGCGCTTCTTCAAGAAACACTTCATCATCGGCAAGGCGTGTTACCAGCCCTGCTTCGAACATTTCGCGGGCAGTGTACATTCTGCCTGTAAGAATCATTTCCATAGCGCGGGCTTTGCCGATAGCGCGCGTTAAGCGCTGCGTGCCGCCTGCACCGGGGATGATACCAAGCTTAATTTCCGGCTGGCCGAACTTAGTGCACTCGGCAGCAACTATCATATCACAAGCCATGGAAAGCTCGCATCCGCCGCCAAGCACAAATCCGCTGGTGGCTGCAATTACGGGCTTTTTAATCTTGCGGATCTTATCCCAAACGGAAAACTGGTCGCGGATATGCATATCAATAGCGCTTTGTGAAGCCATTTCCTTAATATCAGCGCCGGCGGCAAATGCCTTTGCATTGCCGGTTATTATGATACATCCTGTTTCAGGGTCTTTATCGAATGCTGTGAACGCATCAAGCAGCTCGCCCATAAGCTCAATATTAAGCGCATTAAGCACATCAGGGCGGTTAAGCTGCACCTGCCCTACTTTTAATCCTTTGGGATTATCTAACTTTGTGACTAATATGTTTTTGTAGTCCATGATTTAAGTTTTGTCATTCTGAACTTGTTTCAGAATCCCATTTTTGAAATTAAGTAATGGTGCAATTTATACGGTAAAACAATGGAAAATCTATGAATTTTGCTTATTTAAAGCACAAAAATAGGGAATTTGAGGGATAGTTACAATGGTTTTATTTCGGATTTATACAGTATTATAGTAATTTTAACTTTTCTTATACTTCTCCTTATCACCCTCTTCAATAATTTCGAGCTTACCTAAAAACTGTACATTTGCTTCGCTTTCGATTTTTACACCGCCTTTGATGGTTACATTTGAGCTTTTGCCGAAAACAACATTTGCCCCTTTGCCTATTATGACCTTCGGCTGTGACTCTTCAGGCTTTGTGACCTTAAATACCGTTAAGCAGTATTTACATTTAATTTTGCTATCTGCCAGCTCCTCAAAATCATGTGAGCCGCATTGTGTGCATTCGTATTTTTGAAGTTGCATATTGCCCTCACCCCCTAACCCCTCTCCCAGAGGGAGAGGGGAGCAATGGTTTAAAATTATTGTACTATTTTTAAAATTGGTTTAATCTCTCACACATCTCCCCCCTCTCCTTTTAGGAGAGGGGCAGGGGGGTGAGGTAGTAATCATTCTATTATCAAACTTTTCTCTCTTTTGCTGAAATTCCGCCAGATGATTGCAGCAAATATTATCAACCCCCCGGCAATTGAATAAACTGATGGCACTTCGCCGATACCGATAAATACCCAAATTGGATTGAAGATAGCCTCAAGCGTGGCAATTATCATTGATTCAGTTGCTGAGACGTATTTAATTCCCTCATTAAAAATAATATAGCTGATGCCTATCTGTATGGCTCCCATATAAAGTAAAATCAGCGCCTGCTTTAAGTCAAGTGAAAGCTCAGGGTAAATGAAAAAGAATGCAATCACAGCAACAAGGGCATTGCCCATTACTACGTTGTTAAGCGTGTTATTGTTCTTATGTTTAACTTTTTTATACTTCAGCAGCAGGCTGAACATTGCAAAGCATATGCCTGAGCATATTGCAAGCAGATTGCCGTAAATGTTGCCAAGCTCCAGCTTCCCGAAGAAGAAAAGGACCATTCCCCCGATACAAATGATAATTGTAACTATGCTTCTAGAATCGAACTTTGTTTTCAGGAATAAAGGCTCAAGCACAACCAAGTAAATGGGGGCGGTGAACTGCAGGAAAATTGCATTTGCAGCGGTTGTCATTTTGGTTGCTATTACAAAAAGTATAAGAATACCTGCATAAAATACTGCTGCGAAGTTTGAAACAGCATCAAACTCAAACTTCAGCTTTTGCTTCCGCAAAAGCGCTACCGCAAATACGGTCAATGCAGCAATAAGCGAGCGGTAGAATGATATCTGGAATGCGTTAATGGTCAGGTACTTTATAAAGAACCCGCTTGTGCTCCATAAAAATGCAGTGAAGGAAATGTATATTAATCCTTTGCGATGAGGAGGTATGTTGTTCAGGATTTTTTGCATAATGCAATATCCTTGAAAAAATAAAGTTATGCAATGAAAGCCCTCACCCCCAGTCCCCTCTCCCGGAGGGAGAGGGGGAGCAATGTCCGAAAAATTTTGAATGATCTCCCCCCTCTCCTTTAAGGAGAGGGGTAGGGGGTGAGGTTTAAAATTATTATATTTGCAGTATGGAAACTTGTTCAAACTGCAGAGCTGAGTTAACCGGGAAGTATTGTACGGAGTGCGGGCAGGGCAGGGTTAAACGCCTTGAAGTGAAGACCATAGTTCACGATGTAACACACGGTATCCTGCACTGGGAAAATTCATTTTTAAGGACCTTCAAAAACCTTGTTTTCAGCCCCGGCAGAACAGTAAAAGAATATATTAAAGGCAAACGGAAATATTATGTTAAGCCTTTCACTTACTTTATTTTCATACAGACAGTATTTGTAATTGTTTTTCACTGGATGAGTGAAAAATATTTTGCATTCCTTAATGTATCATTTCCGCAGAAAGGTGAAAAACTGAGCCAGAGCGTGATTGAGATTCAGCATTTAATTTCTGGATATGTAAACTACTTCAATTATGTAATGCCTCTTATATTTGGGTTATACTTATTTCTTTTCCTTAAGAAAAAAACAGGAATAAATTATGCCGAAGCCCTTGCTGCTTCATTCTACTGGGCAGGCACATCAATGGTTTTTTCTGTGATATTGATACTGCTTTCAGCGCTTGATGAGCGTATGTGGAATGCAAGGGGAGCAGTTAGCTTTGTTTATTATACACTTGCAATAAAAGGATTTGCCGGGTATGGCTACGCGAAAGGAATTTTAAAAGGACTGCTGATAACATTCCTCAGTTACATTTCATTTCTTATATTTGTTCTGATGGCTGCTTTTACTTACCTGTACTTATTTAAAGGAATAAATTTATTTAAAATGTTTTCTAAAATATTTGAATAATTTTTTCCCCTTACCTGTAATCTGTAAATAATGTTATTGGATTTGAAGCAACTTTTACATTTTCTTTTATCGTCAATGTTTTTGTGTCAATCACTGAAATTGAACCGTTTCCCTGGTTGCAAACCAAAATATAATTGCCGTCACCGGTAAAAACAACATCAACCGGCATTGAAAGCCCGAATATTGTTTTTGTTACCTTATCTGTTGAGGGATCAATTACAGTCAGTGAATTATCCCTAACATTTGTGACTGCAAGAATTGTGTTATCAGGTGATAATCTTATTCCGCGCGGGGAAGGTATATCTTTAATCTTCAGTATTACCAGGTCACTTGCCATATCTATTTTTGCAATTTCTGTTGAGTCATAGTTTGCGAGGTAAGCGTATTTTTCATCATTGGTAACTGCAAGCGCCATAGGCCTTCCGCCTGTTTCGATTTGTTTAATTATCTGCAATGTGTTAGGATCTATTACCTGAATAAAGGGTGTAAATATCTGCGGCATATAAATTTTATCCTGATTTTTCACATAGTACATAATTCCCGTGCTTATCTCTTTAAGCTCTGTAATACTTTCATCAATGGTATTAATTACACTAATTCCGTTCGAAGACTGGTGTGAAACAAGAACTTTGTTCCTGCCGGGAAGTTCAAAAATTGTGCTTGGGTGCTCACTGGATTTAATTGCTGTAATAATTTTGTTGGTTTTTGCATCAAATACTGTAATATCATTTGAATTAAAATTAGCAATATATCCTTTGCTGCCGTCTTTCAGAATTATCATTGAGCAGGGACCTGCGCCGGCAGATATTTTCCCTTCGGGTTTCATACCGGATGGATTAAATACCGTAACAAAATCACCCGCAATATGCGGAATATATATCAACCCGGGCTTGCCTATATTTTCATACATAACAGGCAGGATGTAATTTTTCTGCTCAGTTGTGAATTTTTCGCTGCTGCACGAAAATAATATGAAACCAAAAACTAATATTAAGAAGATTAAGTGTTTCATAGGTTTTAGTATTTAGTTTATTTGTTATTACTTAATTAAGATCATTTTATTTACTGCGGTATAATCTCCTGCTGATAATTTATAAAAATACACTCCGCTTGGGTAGTTGGATGCATCCCATTGATATTCATAAGTTCCGGGTGTTAGTTTGCTGTTTACCAGTACAGCAATTTCATTTCCGAGGACGTCGTAGATTTTCAGAGATGTAAACACACCCCGTCCGGCTTCGCCGGACACCCCTCTTGAGAGGGGAATTTCAAAATTTATTGTTGTAGAAGGATTGAATGGATTTGGGTAATTCTGGTACAGCCTGAATTCCTGCGGCTGATTGTTGATGCCCGATATACCGTTTATTATAGGCTGTAATTTAACATTCAAAACTGTTGCCTGGTCATTTACAGCAGATACATTCTGAATTGTTTTGCTGTAATATCCCGGGGCTGAAAATGTTAAATTATAAGTACCGGCAATTATCATCCTGTAATACATGCCAAACAGACTGTCGGAATATACTTCGCTGCTGTCTATATCAAAACCGCTTATACTAATTTTAGCTTTTAACGGCAGATTAGTTACTGAATCAGTCACCTGGCCCTTAATTCCATATTGTACCTGCTCAAGATAACCGATCAGTGAACGGTAAAGATATTCCCAGTGTGCAGGAAGCTGGGCAGGAGGAAGAAGCTTTGTGTCGGAGATTTCTATAGTACTTTCCCTGCCATGCCTGTAATATATCTGGTAATCCTGCCTTGAACCATGAACATAATACCATGCATAACCGTTGGTTATTCCGTTCACATATTCATTCATATAATTTGAAGGAGCATACTGGTGAACGGTATCTGCAAATTTACGTGATACTCTTACCCACCACGCATCATCTGCGGCAAGCCTTGCCCAGCAGTCCCACGGGTAATTCACAACTTCCGTTCCCCCGTGGAAATTTGCTGAAAGCCTCCAGTAATACTGCCCTGATGCATTCATAAAATTTATAATTTCAGGCTGCAGGTTCGGATTGCCGTAATAATCAGTACCCGGGTAGTTGCGGTTCAGATCGATATTGTTTGCGTTGCCCCTTATTGCACCGTTTACTGTGTTGTTTCCGGTTCTGTAAGTCCCATCCGGATTTGCGAGCGGGTTTATCCATATTTCAGCATTGTTTACAAGCTGGGTAATCTGTGTATTTGAATTGTAGCTGTTAAGCAGAGTATGTATGAGCCTGAGCATTAAAACATATCCTGTTGTTTCATCACCGTGCATTGATGATGTATACATAGCTTTAGGTTCCGGTTCAGGGGTATTTACATTATCAGATATAACAGCAAAAAGCATTTGCCTGCCCTGAACTGTTGAACCGATATTTACTATCCGGCAGAGATTGGGAAAATCTGCTGCAAACTGATTCATCATTGCAATGTAAGCATCATATGTAGGGTAAACATCCCATTCAAGAATTTCTTCCGGAGAGCTTTTCATTTTTACATCAAACTCAGCATCACCTGGGTGAGGCAGAACTGTAAACGGAATATCGAGCTTAAGGAACTCTTCAAATTCCTGTTTGTTTGCATACGCAAACGCGGTTTCACCGCTAAAATTATCAATCGAAATTATTTTGGAAATTTCATTTAACCTTGCCTTATCAAATACCATGAAGCTGAAGTAAACTTCACCTTTGGATTCAAGATACTCGTAAGCTTTTTTTATTTCGCAGCTGTTTTGCTGAGAATAAATATTTATTGTCAGCAGAGTTAAAGTAATAAAAATATACAGGATAGTTCTCATTGGATGTATTAGAAAATTTGCATAATATCACAATGTAAATTAGCTTAATGCCTGTAGTTATCCTATGATTTTGTTCACGTAATAATATGATATTTATATGGGTAAAAGTATGTAAAATCTTTAAAAATCAGCAAAAAAGCCCGGTATTTACCGGGCTTCAGAAATTCAAAATTTCTTTCAGTTAAAATTCAGCGCTGATGCCGATTGTAGGCAATATACCGAGATTTTTATTTGCTTCAATTTCCCGCTTAAATGGATTCCACTCATATTGATATACGTTCTGCCGGTTATAAATATTCTGAATGTCGATATAAGTTGTCAAAGTCCATGCTTTAAACATGAATCTTTTTTCAGCCCGGATATCCAGCCTTTGGTAAACAGGCAATACTTCAGTATTATAATAATTGTAGTCGATGCTTCCGTTATCCGGATCTATCGGGGTATATGGCCTTCCTCCAGCAAGGCGGAATTTAGCGCTGAACTCCCACGATTTGCCAAGCTTATAGCCTCCGCTAACATTAAGCACATAACGGTTATCCCAGTCAGATCTTCTTTCAACGCCGTCGTAAGCTTTGTATTTAACATCACTGTAAGAAAAGCTTACCTGTCCATAGATGCTTTTTGTTAATGCTTTCTGCAGGAAAATTTCAAAACCCATAGCCTTGCCGGTTCCTGCGCTGACCAGCTGCTCCAGTCCAAAAGAATTCTGTGTTTCAAACCCGCTGTTGTTTGCCAGTATAAGGTACGGCCTGTTTACGCTTACCGGGTAATTTCTGTAATCCTTGAAATATCCTTCAATCGTCAGCCTGGTGCTTTCATCGAATAAGTATTCAATTCCTGCTATGTAATGGTCTGCTCTTATATTTTCAAGTTCTTTGTTGTTTTCAGAGCCGATTATCCATATATACGAAGGGGACTGGTAGAATATGCCGTATGCAAAGTTAAGGCTGAGCTTGGGTGTAATTGTTACCGCAAGACTGGTTCTGGGAGACACATAATTTTTTTTATTTATAATATCAATATAGTCATATCTCACACCCGCAGTAAGCTTAAATCTTTTCAGAAAATTTTGAGTTATTTCAGCATAAGCAAATCCTTTATATGTATAAAGGTTTTTCAGAATTGTTACTGCCGGAAGTGTTATGTAGTTTCCTGTATTCGGGTCTAAATAAGAAAGAGTATCGGCTTTTTTATCGATATCGTAATCCAGCTTAATTCTTTTACCGGCTCCGCCGAGCGAAATTAATGTTGATGGCGAAATCCTGCTGCTGTAATCCAGCTTAAGCTGAATATCGCTTTCTTTGGAATCATTGCGGAATACTTCGGTAAAATTACTGTCTCGCTGAGAAAAGAAAAAGTTTGTGTAATTCCGTGCAACAGAGCTTACCAGGAATGAATTTTTGTTCAGCAGTGTTTTCCATAAAATCCCCGCTGAGTAACTGTTCTGGTTATTGGTAAGTATATCCAGGTTATTCTGTTTATTTTCTTCGGTATCATTATTAAAGCGTACTTTATCAAGTGCACCGAAGGAGTTGAATTCAATAAAATTGGAATTGTTGATCCTGTAATCAGCCTTCAATTGAAAATCGGTGTATTCCGGCACAAAAGAAAAACCGGCAGCATTAAAGATCAGATCAAGGTAGCTTCGGCGGGCAGATACCAGCCAGCTTGATTTATTTTTTTTTGTTATCGGTCCTTCAAAATTTGCGCCGAACCCGGTGCCGCTCAGATTTATTTTTCCAAAGAATTTTTCGGAATTACCTGCGCGCTGCTGAATTTCAACAACTGATGAAAGCTTATCTCCGTATTTTGCACTGAAACCTCCGGTTAAAAAATTTACATTCCTCACAAAATCCAGGTTCAGTATACTCACCGGACCACCTGTAGCACCCTGTGAGCCAAAATGATTAATATTGTTTACCTCAAATCCATCAACAACAAACAGATTTTCAGCCGGAGAGCCTCCGCGCACAAGAAGATCATTTCTGCCGTCTGATGTGAGTGAAATTCCGGGAAGTGATTGGATAACCCTGCCGATATCTTCAAGTCCGCCTGGGAATCTCCGTATCTCTTCGAATGTAAGTGATTTAAACGACGTTGTTACGTCTGAAGGCTTCTGAAATCGTGAATCCTCAATTACAACTTCTTCAGTCTGAACGCCCTGCAGCTCTATGATCATCTCACGCTCGATACCTGTGGATATAACTACATCGCTTTGAATGAACTTTTGATATAATGCAGATGTGAATTCAACACTGTAGGTACCAAGCGGAATTCCTGCTATTCTGAAGCTGCCGTCTTCTTTGGTTTTAGCAGTCAGGCCGGTACCAAGTATTTTAACGTTGATATCTTTAAGGAATGTTTGGGTTGCTTTATCAAGAACGATACCGTTAAGTATGCCGCTTTGCTGCGAAAAAGCTGTAAAAATTGAAAAAAACAGTAAAAATACAGTAATTAATTTTTTCATTATTGATGTTAATCAGGAAAATAGGTTAGCTTCATCAATAACTTTTTAACATATGAATAAGTTCCACGTAAATTATTTTCTGTTTATTAGTTCGTTTAATTTGTTCAATAACCATCTTCTTCTTGGCGTAATTGCTTTTGATTTTATCTGTTCGGCTAAAATTCCGGCATCTTCCGGTTTGTTCTTCAGTTTAGCGTTTAGCAGAACTGAATACTCTTTTATAAAAACCTTATATGGTTTTGCAAAAGTATCGGGTATCTCTTTATGAGAACGCAGGTAATGTTTGTAGTTATCAATTTCAAGAATAGCTCCTTCATAATCCTGTGTTTCGTAATAAAGCCTTAATTTGTAATATTTGGAATCCATATAGTGTATATAATTTTCACCTGCAACTTTATTCAGGAACAGAAGAGCATTATTGTAGTCAGATTCATGGTAATAAAGTATGCCGTATGATAGATTTATTTCATCGTCCCTTACATTTTGAGGCAAATATTGCGAATAATTTTCAATAAACCATTTTATCCATTCAATTTCTCCAAGCTGCAGGGCTACAAATATATAATCCCTGAAATTATTGATCGGGAAGTTACCGACTTTTAGGTCATCAACCAGGCCTTCATTAAGTTTTTGGTTATACAGCCTGAAGAGCTCATTATAATATTCAGGTTCATTTTTATTTGTCCTTTCGATACAATAATTGATTAGTAACTGGTAAAACAATGAACGGTATGTATCATTAGCTTTCTTTGATACAAGTTCAAAAAATTCCAGGGAATTATGATAATAAGAAACATCATTTTTTAAAAGGAAAGCTTTATAAATATTATAATGAAAAGAAACCTGGCAGTATAGATCGTAATAATTCTCTTTTAAAGTATTTAAAAAAGTCTCTGTGTTACTGTCATTTAAAAAATTCAGACCTTTTTCCGAGATCTCTTTTGCTGATAAATTTCCCTGCTGAAGAAGTTCAATTAAATGCAGGTAATGATTTATTATGTAGCTTGCGCTGTGGTATATAACCTGTTCTGTCAGGTTTTTGATAAAAGGTTCGTTTTTATTCTGAAATATATATGAATTTCCGAGCTGCTGAAGCAGCTGGTAGTAGTAATAATTTGTATCCAGTCCCTTTTTTGTTTTACTGAATTTCTTTTTGCTCAGGTTTACTTTTTGTGTGAACAGCCCGTATTCAAATTTATTTATATGATATGTTGAAACAAGGTTGCTGAATAAAAGTTCATTTCTGTTAATTTCTTTTACGGCAATATATTTATCAGCAAGGGAAGTAAGGTCGTGCAGCCTGTTCCAGACACTCCGGCTTGAGTACAACAGTTCCGATGACAAAAATTTGATCAAACCTGCAGCATTCCCTGCTTTCAGTAAGTTTTTTTCAACGGCTGCCAGAAAAGAAGTGAAATCTCTGCCTTTATTGAAATATCCCGAAGAAACAAACTTCTTAAAATCCTTCTTTTCGCTCTTATTGAGGTTTTCGTAAAACTGTATGAATTTTATTTTAATCATTTTGCTGGGTAATAAAATAGCAATAATTAGGCTAAAATACTATTATAATTAATAAGTATTTGAATAATTACTGGGTAATATTAACTAATATTTTCTTTGGATTGAATCTTTTGATGGGATATTTTTATACAATTAAATTTAAACAATTCAATAGAGGGAGCAAAGAAATGAAAAAACTAACATTTCTCTTAATTTTCTTTTTCACTGTTTCAATTGTATTTTCACAGTCAGGGGGCTGGCAATGGTCAAATCCAAAACCGCAGGGCGGTTATGTGCAGAACATGAAAATGGTCGATGCCAATAACTGGTATGCTATGTGTGATTACGGGGTTATGATGAAAACCACAAATGCCGGGTCAAACTGGACAACCTTTTCAATAGGGTATCAAAGCACGCTTTATCCGGGAGCCGGGATTCTGCAGACACTTTTAAGCGGCTGGTTTTTTGATGTAAATAATTTTCTTTTAGGAAGCCAAAGCTGCAGGGGCGTTGTTCGTTCAACTAACGGCGGTTTGACTTACGATACAGTACAGGTACTTGCTACCGGGTCCGGTTCGATTTATGATTTCCATTTTATTAATGCACAGACAGGATATTTCTGCGGTACTAGCAGTTACAAGATACAGAAAACTACAAACGGCGGATTGAACTGGATAGCTGTTCCGTTTACAGCAACTTCTACACTGTATTCAATTTATGCTGCAGATACCAATAATATTATTGTAACATCTACTTCAGGCAACACATATTATACAACTAACGCCGGTGTTAACTGGACAACTTCGAATGTTGGAACTACAAATACTTTATATGACTCAAAATGGATTAATGCATCTACAGGTTACTTATGCGGTTCATCAGGCTGTTTCAGATATACAACTAACGGTGGCGCTAACTGGCAGGGCACTAATCCACCGACAACTTCAACTATGAACAGGGTTGTTGTTAACGGAACAGACGTATATGTTGCCGGTTTTGATAATACAATGAATATGTATAAAACTACAGATAACGGTACTACATGGACGTTGATCCCTTATTCAGCTTCCGGGCAATTTTCATCTTTTAATGTTTATGCATTCGATATGACAGGAACTACAATGCTGGTTGCAGGAACATACGGCTTAATGAATAAATCAAATAACTCAGGTGCTAATTGGCAAACCGCATCAGTGCATACAACTGTTGCCAATATGGTTGATATTTATGCAGCTTCAGGAAACGGAAGAGTGATTGCTTTGGGATCGGATATCGGAGGAAACGATTGTATTGTTTACTCAACCAACGGGGGAAATTCATGGACTAACTCGGGAATGATCTCTAACACTAATATGAGTGACCTGAGTATGCGTAATGCTAATACAGGTTATGTTGTAGGCAGATTTGGCTTGTTCTGGAAAACTACAAACGGCGGTGCAAACTGGGATACTTCAAGATCAAATAATCCAACCCTGACTCCATATTTCAACAATGGAGTTGATTTTGTTGATGATAACACAGGCTGGATAACAGGCGGTGTTGCAGGTGTAGGGGGGAATACTAAAATTTGGAAAACTTCAGACGGCGGACAGAACTGGGTTGAGCAGATTCAGAATTACTCAGGACCGGTTGGTGTAAGAATTGATTTTCTTGATGCAAATACAGGTTACACCTGCGGTGTTAACCAGGTCCAGAAGACAACAAACGGGGGTACAAACTGGGTATTGGTTACTAACGGATTGAATACCACTTCAACATATAACGGCCTTTCAATTATTGATGCAAATAACTTGTTTGTTTCTAATTCAAGCGCACAGATCTTCGGTACTTCTGACGGCGGGGCTAACTGGTCAAACCTGAATTTCCCATTAATTAATATTGGGACGTTGTTCTGCACTGACTGGGTTAATGCCAACACAGGCATGGTTGCGGGGATTTTCGGAACAGTTGGTAAAACCACAAACCGAGGAGCAACGTGGGAAATTAGCCAGACCGGAGGTTATACTACTATGGGAATTGATATGGTTCATCAGGATACTGCATTTGCAGTCTGCGGAAATGCTTTTGGCGGAGAAATATTTAAATATATCAAAGCTTTAACCGGAACTATAACATGGAATAATGAAATTCCTTCGGAATATACATTGAGCCAGAATTATCCCAATCCGTTCAACCCGGTTACAAAAATTAAATTTACTCTTCCAAAGGAAAGTAATGTAACTTTAAAAGTTTTCGATATTACTGGCCAGGAAGTTAAAACAATTATAAACGGACTCAGTTTCAGGGCAGGTACTGTAACTTATGATTTCGATGGTTCACAGCTTTCAAGCGGTGTTTATTTTTATTCATTGTTTGCCGATGGTAACAGGATAGATACAAAGAAGATGATTTTAGTAAAATAAACTATTTATAAACAGCGGTATTTGTTCTGACGGGGGTAATTTTTAAAGAATACGTTCTTTAAAAATCAGAATAAATACCGTATTTTTTTAAGGATAAATGAAAAATTATTTAATGTTTTTTTACTGCTTATTTACTATTCAGGTATTTTCACAGGAATACCAGGACTGGAAATTTGTTCACCCAAAGCCGCATCCTAATTTATTAAGGAAAATAGATGCAGTAGATGCTAATACATGGTTTGCTGCAGGGGCTAACGGTACTTTTATGAGGACTACAAATGCAGGAGCAAACTGGTATTTTCATCATTACTGCGGCAGGGTAGGGCTTACCTATGATGTTTCGCAAAATTACAGCTTGTGGTTCTTTAACAGTTCAACCGGTATTGTTGCCGGTGACAGGGGATATATCGGCAGAACAATAAATGCCGGTGTTACATTTGATTCTGTTGCAGCGGGACTGATAATTCCACTAAACCAGAGAGCTCAGGGTATTTGGTTCTTTGATGCAAATACCGGCTTTGTAACTGCCGGCAGCGGAAGCGGTTTTGGAGGTACAGTTGTTAAAACCACTAACGGTGGAATGAACTGGGTATCTGTAAATACTACATCTGCCACCGCATATACATCAGTTTGGGGTACGGATGCAAACACTGTTTATGTTACTCAAACAGACGGGAAAGTGCTAAAAACTACAAACAGCGGGATTAACTGGGTTGAATCTGCTGTTTTTACCGGACCATTTATGTATGATATTACTTTCCTGAATTCCAATACAGGTTTTATAACAGGAGGCGGCGGAAATATATACAGAACAACCAATGCCGGTACTACATGGGATTCTGTCGGTTCCGGACAGAATAACTGGTCGTTGTTCCAGGTCAAAATTGTTTCTGCTGCAGAAATTTATGCTGTCGGCGATCCGGGTTTTCTTTACAAGTCAACAGATGGAGGCACAAACTGGCAGTCATTGCCGATAAATGTTACTGGCCCGGCAGTTACATATATCTGGTACTCCATAGATAAATTTGGTTCAACACTTGTTATGAGCGGAGATTATGGAATTGCGGCTAAATCAACCGATGGCGGCGTTACATGGACATCAAATCATTTCAGCCTTTCAACTGCTCTGATGTTCGATATTCAGACTTTACAGGGTTCAAACAAAGTTTGGGCTGTCGGCAGACCCTTTGCATCAACAACCCGGCAAATATTTCATTCAACCGATTACGGATCTAACTGGGTTACATATGATGTTGGTATAACCGGTGATTTCTTTTCTATATCAATGATCAACCAGCAAACAGGATATATAAGCGGTCAGAACAGCAAAGTTTATAAAACCACCAATAGCGGGATAAACTGGCTACCCAAAACCCAGCCATCCGGGACTAACTATTCACTTTATACTGTTGAATTTATCGATGAAAATACCGGGTGGACTTTTGTCAATCTTGCAACTGTTTCCGGCGGAAATGTTTTTAAAACTACCAACGGCGGTGATAGCTGGGTTCAGTATTCAACCGGCGGAACTAGCGAGAATATTTACTCTGCTGATATGGTGGATGCCAATACTGGTTATTGCGTTTACAATCCTTCTAACCGGCCTGTTTATAAAACTACCAACGGAGGAGTTAACTGGACCGGTTTAACAACCGGGCTGACAGGAAGTATAAGAGATGTTGATGCGGTAACTGCTGATATTGTTTATGTTTGCCAGACATCGGGGACACAAAGAGTTGCCAAGACCACAAATGGCGGAGCAAACTGGACTTTAATAACACTGCCAATTACAGTAGATGCATCCAGCATAGATTTTAAAGATGTAAATACAGGATATGTCAGCGGTAATTCCACAACCGCAATTTGCAGGACAACTGACGGAGGAATTACATGGTCGTATCAGAATGCACACAACATTACACTTGGAAAGATCCATGTAAGCGCTGGTGATACAGCTTTTGTGCTGGGTGGTAATACTGCAATTTTAAGGGCTGTTGGCAGTACAATTACAGGAATTGAATATAACGGTAATATTGTTCCTGATAAATATATTTTAAAGCCAAATTATCCAAATCCTTTTAATCCTGTTACAACCATAGAGTTTTCAATACCTGTACAGGGTATAATCAGCCTGGTTGTTTTCGATATCAACGGCAGGCTTGTAAAAAAAATAATAAACGGAGACGAACTTAATCCTGGAAGTTTTAAAGTAAATTTTGATGCTTCAGGTATGGCAAGCGGGATATATTTTTACTCTTTGTTTGTCAACGAAATGAGGTCTGGTACTGGGAAAATGATGCTGATTAAGTAAGATTCAGATAATATGATGTGCCGGTATATTGTATCAGGTTATTGAACTTCATTTCTGAAGCTCTCTCTAGATTAACCTGTGTTACCGGCACTTTTATTTAAACAAGATTAATTATATGTTTGATAGATTGTTAATGAAATTAAAGATTTCCTTTAATTTCTTATCAGAATCGCTGATTACAGAATGCCTGAATAAAATGGATAGCGTCTGTTTCCCCTGTTTAACTCTTGCTGTATTTTTAAAGCTTTCATTTATGTAGCCTAAAACTTTTTCAAAAAATCCGCCGGTAAAAATTGATTCATTGTTCATATCAAAAAACAGCTCTACAGTATCACCGGATATAATTATCTTCTCAAAACCAAGCTTTGCAAGTATTAATTTGATCTCCATATGTTCAAACAGCGATTCGGTTTCAGCCGGCAGCTTGCCGAAACGGTCAATAAACTCTTCCTTCATTTCCGCCAGCATATTCATATCATTTACGCCTGAAAGCTTCCTGTAAAGCTCCAGCCTGGTATTCTCATCATCAATGTAACTTTCAGGAATGAACATACTGATATCTGATTCTACAATTACATCTTTAGTTTTCAGTTTCGAAGATTCTTCAAGCTTGCGTACAGTTTCTGCAGGTAAGGAATCAGCCGGAAGAGTATCTTTAAGCTCTCCAACCGCTTCATCAAGAAGCTGCATATACATATCAAATCCAATCTCGCCAATAAATCCGCTTTGCTCTCTGCCCAGTAAATTTCCTGCACCGCGTATTTCCAGGTCTTTTAAAGCCAGGTTCATTCCGCTGCCAAGCTCGCTGAATTCCTCAAGAGCATGCAGCCTGCGTATTGCCTGTTTTGTTAATGAGCTTTGAGGCGGAGTAACAAGATATGCATATGATTTTAAATTAGACCTGCCAACCCTGCCCCTTAGCTGGTAAAGCTCAGCCAGCCCGAAATTATCAGCCCGGTTTATTATGATTGTATTAACACTTGGTATATCAAGCCCTGATTCAATTATTTTTGTGCAAAGCAGCACATTGCATTTTTTCTCAAGGAATCTCATCATTACATTTTCAAGCTGGGCGGGTGTCATTTGACCGTGCGCTATGGCTACTTTTGCAAACGGAACGATTTCTTCTATAATATCAGCCAGCTCATCCAGCTTTGCTATTTTATCATTAACAAAATAAACCTGTCCGCCCCGCTGAAGCTCGCGGGCAATTGCATTTGCAATTATTTTTTTATCGAAATTAATTATTTCTGTATGGATTGGCTGCCTGTTCTTGGGCGGTGTGTTTATTATTGAAAGATCCCTTGCACCAAGCAGTGAAAAATTTAATGTGCGCGGTATAGGTGTTGCCGTTAATGTTAATACATCAACATTTTCCTTCATGAATTTAAGCTTTTCCTTAGCCTTTACACCGAAACGCTGTTCTTCATCTATAATTAGTAATCCCAGGTCTTTAAAATGTACATCTTTAGAAAGCAGCCTGTGTGTTCCTATAATAATATTAATCTTTCCCTCTTCCAGTTTTTTTAGAATTTCTTTCTGTTCCTTTTTTGTTTTGAACCGTGAAAGATGCTCCACTTCTGCTGCAAACGGAGAAAGCCTGTCTTTGAATGTATTGTAATGCTGTTCAGCAAGTATTGTTGTGGGCACCAGTACAGCCGCCTGCTTATTATCAACAACTGCTTTAAATGCAGCGCGGACTGCAACTTCTGTTTTACCAAAACCAACATCACCGCAAACAAGCCTGTCCATCGGGTGAGCTGATTCCATATCTGTTTTTATTGATTCAGTTGCGCTTGCCTGGTCCGGGGTATCTTCATAAATAAAGCTTGCTTCTAGCTCTTTTTGCCATACTGAATCACCCGAAAATCTGAAACCTTTCTGGGATTTTCTTTTTGAATAAAGCAGTATCAGGTCCCGCGCAATTTCCTGTATCTTTTTCTTTGTTTTCTGTTTTATCTTTTCCCATTCATTGCCGCCAAGCTTGTTCAGCTTTGGCGTAACACCTTCCTGGGCAGAAAACTTTTTTATCATATTAAGGCTGTTAAGGTTAACAAACACCATATCATTATCTTTGTAAAGAAGCTTTACAGCTTCCTGCTCCATACCGCCGGTGGTTATCTTTTTCAGACCTGCATATTTACCGATACCGAAGTTCTGGTGAACCATAAAATCACCGTAATTAATGGTATTCAGCTCTCTGAAAGTTATACCCTGGAATTTCCGTTTCCTTTTGGCAGGCCTGTAAAAGCGGCTGAATACCTGGTGTTCGGTATAAACAGCAGTCTTTACTGATGGCATAAGGAAACCTTCATGAAAAGAATAATCCAGGTAATTAATTTGTGCAGCAATATTTTCAGGAAGTGTTTCTTCCAGCAGTTCGCGGGTTCTTTTTACCTGGTACTCATCTGAACATGCCAGGTATATTCTGTAATTATCTTTGATTAGTTCATTTAGCGATGCTGCCAGCAGTTTTAAATTGGAATTGAAAGAAGGCTGAGATTTGGAATCAATATAAACTTCGGTGATATATTCTTTATCAGCCTGTTTAATAGATTCAGCTTTAATAAGCGGAAAACCTGAAAAATATGACCGGTCAAATCCTGCAGTTTTAAAGAATATGCCGGGGTTTTCCTTTAATAAAAGATCAGGTTCATCTATAAGAAAAATTGTACCGGCTTTAAAATAATCAATTAACTTATTTGATGAACCATGATTTTCTGTGATAAAATCTGCCGGTGGCAGAATTTCTGTTTTTTCTATTTGCGCTATTGAGCGTTGTGTAGCAAGGTCAAATTCTCTTATGGATTCAATTGTTTCGCCAAAGAATTCTATTCTGACAGGCTGGTTAAGGTTTTCAGGATATATATCTATGATACCGCCTCTTACTGCGTAATCATTTTCCTCTTCTACTATTTTTTTTCTTGTGAAACCGAACTTATTAAGTTTCTCTATTAGCGTTTCATAGCTGTATATGTTATTTTTTTTAAGGGGTATGATATTTTCTTTAAAATTATTTTCATCTATTATATCTTTGTTGAGTGCAGAAGATGAACAAAGAAAAATAAAATCCCTGTTATCTGTAAGCTTCTGAAGCATGATGGATAATGGCGAAATATCAGGTTCATATTCTTCATCATATTCACCAAGGTATAAAGAAGCTGTATCTTCTCCGGTGATTAAATTAATATCATCCTTAAGCTTAAAAAGCCTGGCCTGGTCATCTGAACAGAAAACTACTTTACCGCCGGCTCTGTAAATTGCTGTTATAATAAACGCATTCAGCGACCCCCTGAGCCCGCTGAAAAAGAGATTGATGCCTTTGTTTTCACTGATCTTTAAAAATTCAGGTGAATTAAAAATTATTTCCGGAAGTTCTTTTAACACAGTTTATTTGCCATTTCTATGAATTCATCTATCGTAAGGCTTTCTGCCCTTCTGCCCATATCAATTTCAGATTTTTCAAGGTCTAAGTCCAGGTTCTTAAGTGAATTCCGCAGCGTTTTCCTCCTGGTTCCAAAAGCTGCCTTTACAATTTTTCTGAAAAATTCCTTATCCTTCAGCCTGTCTTCCTGTGATTCTGCAAAATTCAGATAAATTATCCTTGAATCAACTTTTGGTTTTGGGTAAAAACAGTTTCTGGATACTTTAAACAGCATTTTAGTGCTGCCAAATACATTTAATAACACACTTGGGATCCCGTATTCTTTATTGCCAGGTGATGCAGTAATCCTTCGGGCTACTTCTTCCTGTATCAACAGCTGGGCATCGTAAATTATTTCCCTGTTATCCATTAACCTGAAAATTATCGGGCTTGTAATATTATACGGAATGTTGCCGATAACCCTCAGCTTTTCTGCTTTGCTGCGCATAAGGCCGCTTAAGTCTGTTTTAAGAAAATCTCTGTTGATTATTTCCAGCCCGGGAAAAGTTTCATTAAGATACCTGCAGTTATTTTCATCAAGCTCAATCACTTTCAGGTTAGTGGTTTTTTCCAGTAAAAATTTTGTAATTGCTCCCTTACCCGGGCCTATCTCTATGATATTTTCACCGGGTTTTATATCAAATGCATTTACAATATTCCTGCAGATATTTTCGTCGGTCAGGTAATTTTGCCCAAGGGATCTTTTTGGCTTAATGCTATTTATTCTGAACTTGTTCAAGTTTTTTCATTTTATGCTGATCAGGGATTTAATATCAGGAGGCTGTATGACGCACCGATAAATGCTGATTCACTCATTTTATTTCTTTTATATTCTCCAAAGCTCCACATCCTTGCCTGGTCATTGTAATGTGTGCTTACAGGCTGGCCTGACTGTCCGGTTGAATTAATCGTATAGGATTGTTCTAAATCATTAAAATCAACTATCATTCTCATTGATGCCCCTACAACTGTCTGAAATGTACCGTTATTTATTACATCACTGAACCTGTATTCTGTATTATTAATACTTGTCTGGTCGCCGCCTGTTTCATAAGGTCCTATGTTGAATGTTTTATCAAGCTCTTTTATAAAACCAAGCGGATGAGTGAATTTAACATTATGGTTTAATCCCCATAACCATGTATTCGGGTCGTTATTGCCGGTTTTGTGTTTCAGAAATTCTGAAGTTTGTGAAATACTTAACCTGACTATATCTGTTCTTGTTTCAGTTTGTGTTGTATTTAAATTATCAAACCAAACATTTAACGGGTCTGCCGCAATTCTTTCCAGTGAACGGTATGGCAGATTCTGGATCGTTATAAAATCATTAAACACATCTTCACCCATTTCATCCATAAATGTATTTTTTATTAAAAATACTAGGAAAGTATTGTAAATTGAGCCTGCAGAATTATTCTTCTGCATATCTCCGTTCCAGTTCCTTAAGATTTCTGTAATTTTTCCGTTATCAGAGTTTATTTCATACTTTAGCATCAGGGAATCTGAAAAAATATTTATTAAAAGTTCCTTTGCATACGGTGATTCAAAGCTGTTTTGTATCAGCTTAAAATCATCAGAATCAAATACAGATTTTGAGTTAAGGAAATTCTTAATCATCCTGAATCTTGATGAAGGCTCCCAAAGATATGAAATGTAATAACCTTTTTTGTTTTCCTTCAGGAAATCATTGGGGTTTGTATTAGCTGTGATAATATAACCTTCCGGTGGATTGTATACTTCAGGCAATTGCTCAAAATCAATGAACCCTGTCCAGTCCAGCCCGTCTTCACCGGGAAATATATAGCTGAAATCTTTATTGGTCTTCCTTACCGGAATTTTACCCGCTGTGCGGTAACCGATGTTACCGTTAATATCTGCATAAATAATGTTTTGCGCAGGGGCGCAAAAGTCCTTCAGTGATTCTTTAAATTCATTCCAGTTCCTGGAATTATTTATCCCGTAAAAACATTTTACATCGTCGCTTTTTTCGAATCCTGTCCAGCGGAATGTCATCAGCTTATCTTTATATATATCATTTTTATTTTCGGTCATATCGGCAAATCCCTTAACACTTAAACCTGAAATTACCGGACCAATCTTTGTTGTGTAAATTGTATAGGATGTTTCAGCAGAATCTTTAATGTAAATTTTTTCTTTAATTGAATCCAGGAAAACTGACTGGTTCCCGTAAATATATTTTTTGCTGTCTGCAGAATCCCTTTGCAGGATAATAAAATCATTGTCATCATTCATAAGGTTAGTTAAGCCCCAGCTTATGAACCTGTTATTGCCGATTACAATACCGGGTATCCCGGGGAAAGACATTCCTCTTACATCAAGTCCGCCGCCTGTAAGCTGTATTTCGTACCACCTTGAAGGCGCTTGCAGGGCAAGATGCGGGTCATTGCAGAGTATTGGTTTACCGTTCATCGAGCGGTTTCCTGAAATTACCCAGGAATTGCTTCCTGTATGAGAAACATCAATATTAAAAAATTTCCGGTAATTTCTTTCAGCTTCAAAAAAATCTTTTCCTAGTGTTGATACCTGTTTTAAATAATTTCCGTTCTCATTTTCTCTTAAACCGGTCTCTGTTCGTTTTCGTTTTTTAGGTTTGGTTTCTTCGTCATCATCTGCTTCAGTTGAATCCTGAATTTCTTCAGCAGGTTTTGTGTAAATTACAATATTTGTATCCGGAAAAATTGCAGAGGTTTTCTCTATTCCGGTCTTGTTTAATACCTGACCCATAATATAGTCTGTATACCATGAAATATTAAGGTCCCAGGCCATCATTCTTGCAAGCATTAAAGAATGTTCCATTTTCCAAGGTTCAGGCCTGTAATTCAGCGCGTCAAATTCAACCGGCAGATTGTTGTAATTTTCCTCAATGAAAATATTAACACCGGCTGTATATGACTGAAGAATGGATTTTGATTCAGGGCTTAATGAATCTATCCATGAATAACAAAACCTGTGTATTCCTATAGTCCTGAAAAGCTTATCGAATTCAATAACCTGTGAACCGAAAATTTCCGAAAGCCTGCCTTCAGCAACCCTACGGGTTAAATCCATTTGCCATAATCTATCCCTTGCGTGAATGTAACCCTGTGAAAAATAGATATCTTCACGGTTATTGGCAATTACATGCGGTACCCCGAAATCATCAAAATAAACCTTAACCTGCTGTTTTAAACCTTTTGCCTTAATTTCTCCTGTAGTAGGGTAAAAGGACTTTTTGGAAAGTGAATTGAACAGTAAACCCAGTAAAATAATTACGGGAATAACAACTATTAAGATTCCAAGAAACGTTTTAGCGAATTTATTCATTTAAATATATACAAATATAACCATATTACATTTGAACTTAAATTCTTATTTTCGCACAGGTAAATAATCCAAAAACGCCGGAGAATAATATGAAAAAAGCAGTATTTTTAATTGCCCTCTTTTTTACTGTATCATCAGTATTTTCACAGATCGATTTTAAGAAAGGTTCGGTTGCAGAAGTACTTGCAATGGGTAAAGCTGAAAATAAGCTTGTAATGGTGGATGTATTAACTGAATGGTGCAAATGGTGTATAGAGCTTGATAACAAGGTATATGCCAAAAAAGAAGTATCTGACTTTGCTAATGCAAACCTGATTAGCTATAAAATAGATGCAGAAAAAGGTGAAGGGGTTGATTTTGCAAAAAAATACAAAATTGCAGGATATCCTTCTATTTTATTTCTTGATGGTGACGGTAACGAAGTAGACAGGATCTACGGTTACGTACCGGCAAAAGATTTTCTTGAGATGATGACTGATTATTCAAAAGGCGTCAATACATTTTCATTTTTAAAGAATGAAGTTGAAAAAAACCCCTCAAATATTGAAGCCAGCCTGAAGCTTTCAGATAAATACTCGATGTACAGCGAAAGCGACAAAGCTAAAGAATTGCTGAATAAAATAATTGAAATGGATGCCTCAAATGCGGCAGGTAAAACTGATGATGCAAAATTAAGGCTTGTTCAGTTTACAGAAAAAGATGAAAAAGTAAAAGGACTTCAAACCTTTATTGCTGAAAATCCTTCCAGTGACCAGCTTAAAGATGCCCGTATATCTCTGGCTGAAACTTACTTTTATGAACTGAATGATCTTGATAACTCAGAAAAGGTTTATAAGGATTTATTAAGTTCATTTCCGGGAGATGAATTTGTAAATTCCAGTTACGGGCAGTTTATGAATCAAAGAGCTGCGGGATATATTGAAAAAGGCACTGGTGATGAAGATTATAAAAAAGGGCTGACTTTTATTGAAACTGCATTGCAATATGTGGCAGGTTCGGTTAATGAAGCCAGTTCATATTACATCCAGTCCAAGCTATATTATAATATGAAAGATTATACAAAAGCCCTGGAATCAGTAGATAAAGCTTTAAAGATATTTGACAGGAAACTGTACAGAGACCATAAGGTAAAAGTAGAGCAGCAGTTAAGCCAAAAATAAAAAAATGAAACAGGTGATGCTTAAAGCATTAAAAGCCCTGTTATTTTCAATTCTGGTTCTGATAATAATTCAGCTTGTAAACAGCTCGCTGGATATTTACAATAATTTTGCATTTGATAAGGCTGTAATGAGGACATCACCTTACGGGTACATTCCTCTGCTTAATAATCCGAATAATTATTCTGAAAGCAATGCGGAAATTAAAGGCGGTGATTTTGTATATGTGGAAAACTGGGAATCTGCCGATAACGGAAGCGTGGTATTTGCTAAAGTAAGATCAAAATTCAGCAGCGGTTATGTTAATAACAGGCTGCTTGTCGAAGCAAACATTAATGTAATGCCTGTATTTTCGGTTATAATGCTGCTGCTTATAACAGCTGCAGCCGCAAGAAAAGTATATTTATTAATTCATAAACATAATAAAATTGTTTTCAGCAAAAATTAAGGTTACTTTAAGAAAATCAATTCTGGACCCGCAGGGTAAAGCAGTCGAACATTCTATCCAAAGCATGGGTTTCAGCAGTATCACTGATACCAGGATTGGGAAATTTATAGAACTGAAGATAGATACTTCCTCAGAAGAAGAAGCAAGGCTGGTAACAGATGAAATCTGCCGGAAGCTTCTGGCAAACCCGGTTATGGAAGATTACAGCTTTGATATATCCAAAATGAACGGAGAAAAGAACTGATAATGGGAAATGCTAAATTCGGCGTTGTTGTTTTCCCCGGTTCCAATTGTGACCATGATGCATACAATACTCTTAAACATATTCTTAACCAGGATACTGAGTTCTTATGGCATAAGGAAAGCTCTGTAGGTGACCGGAATGTTATTATCGTTCCCGGTGGTTTTTCATATGGTGATTACCTGAGATGCGGGGCAATTGCAAGGTTTTCTCCGATAATGAAGGATGTTGTAAGGCATGCAAATAACGGAGGTATAGTAATTGGTATCTGCAATGGTTTCCAGATATTGTGCGAAGCCGGTCTTCTGCCCGGCGCGCTTATCAGGAATGCCAGCCTTAAGTTTGTATGCAAAAATGTAACATTGAAAATAGAAAACAATAACACTATTTTTACAGGCATTTACGGCAAAAACAATGCACCTGCCGGTGAAATTACTGTTCCGGTAGCACACGGTGATGGAAATTATATTTGTGATTCAGATACTTTAAAATCTTTGAATGATAACAACCAGGTAGTTTTCAGGTATAAAAACAATCCAAACGGTGCAATTGATGATATCGCGGGCATTATTAATAAAAAAGGAAATGTTCTGGGAATGATGCCGCACCCTGAAAGAGCCAGCGAATCTATTGTTGGTTCAAGTGACGGCAGGTTTTTATTTGAAAGTATTATTAATTCTTTAAATTAAATCAGTGGAATCAGCATCAACAATTGAAGTTGCTTTTTTCCTGGGTTTTGTTGCTTTAATGCTGTATTTAATTATTAAAGTAATTGGAAAAATATTAAATAAATAAGTTCCGTTAAAACGGAATAATGGAGTAAAATATGTTCGGATTAGGTCCGCAGGAAATAATTTTAATTTGCATAGTTATCCTGGTTCTCTTTGGAGCTAAAAAAATTCCCGAGCTTATGTCCGGTCTGGGCAAAGGCATGCGTGAGTTTAAAAAAGCTTCCAAGGATATAGAATCAGAAATTACCAGCGCAACTACTGACGAGAAAAAGACCAGCTGATAGATTTACGGGAAAATATGTATAACGATTATGCTGATTTAAGAAAGGAACTTTCCGAAGGGAAAGTTACCTGCACTGATATAGTTAATTATTACCTGGAAAATATAAAAAAAGGAAAGCATTTGAATGCTTTCCTTTTGGTGTTTCAGCAGGAAGCATTACAGCGCGCTGCAGAAATTGATAAAAAAATAAAAGCAGGCAAAGCCGGCAGGCTTGCCGGAATGGTTATTGCTGTAAAAGATGTGCTTTCGATCAAAGGCCGCAGGCTTACATGCTCATCCAAGATACTCGAAAATTTTGAAGCTCTTTATACTGCAACAGCAGTTCAGAGGCTTATAGATGAAGATGCAATAATTATAGGAAAAACCAATTGCGACGAATTTGCAATGGGTTCATCCAATGAAAATTCTGCTTATGGAAATGTACTGAATCCTTTTGATAATACGCGCGTTCCCGGCGGCTCATCCGGCGGAAGCGCCGCTGCAATTGCAGCTGATATGTGTATGGTTTCCCTTGGTACCGATACAGGCGGCTCTATCAGGCAGCCCGCTGCATTCTGCGGAGTTGTTGGCTTAAAGCCTACTTACGGAAGAATTTCAAGGTATGGCCTGACTGCTTTTGCATCATCGTTTGATACTATTGGACCTTTTTCAAGATCAGTTTACAATACAGCCCTTGTTTTGGAAGTTATGTCCGGCAAAGATCCTAAAGATTCTACTTCCGCAGATCATGCAGTTGATAATTATTCATCAGGCCTTGAACTAGCAAAACCCGGCAGTTTAAAAATAGGTGTTATTTCTGATCTGGATGACTCTGGGTTAAATCATGAAGTAAAAGAAGCGGTTGATTCCGCTGTAAAAAAGCTGGCAGATGCCGGAGCGGAGATCGTTCAGCTTAAAATGCCTGAACTGAAATATTCAATTCAAACTTATTACATCCTTACTACCGCAGAAGCTTCCAGTAATCTTGCCCGTTATGACGGAGCAAGGTACGGTGTAAGATCACCTGAGGCATCGAATATGGAAGATATGTATGTAAACTCACGTACTGAAGGTTTTGGGACTGAAGTTAAAAGAAGAATAATGCTTGGCACTTATGTGCTTTCACACGGATATTATGATGCGTATTACAAAAAAGCGCAGAAAGTAAGACGGATTATTAAAGAAGATTTTCAGAAGGCTTTTAAAAAGGTAGATTTTATTATCCTGCCCACAACTCCAACAACTGCTTTTAAGCTTGGAGAAAAAACAGCAGACCCGCTTGAAATGTATCTTAATGATATTTACACTACATCATCAAATATTTCAGGAAACCCTGCAGTAAGCATTCCTGCGGGGTTTGATAAAAGCAAGCTTCCTATAGGATTACAGATAATCGGAAAAGATTTTGATGAAAAAGGAATTCTGATGCTTGGTAATTACCTGATGAAAACTTTAAACTGAAGAAATATTCACACTAAGCTGCGTTGATCAAGCGTAATTATTAACCTGGAAAGCTTCATATTCTTCTATGCTTATTTCCAGTTTTTCCTTTAATTGCAGGTATATTACGTCTTTGGGGTCACCCAGGTACCACTCTTTGCTTTTTTTGACCTTAAACTTCTTCATAATATCAGAATCGATAATACTCTTAACTTTGCTGAGGTCATCAGGATTGTGAATTATAAACCCTCTGACGAAACATTTACCGGTAAATAAAAAATAATCAACTTTAAAATTTATTGATATATTCTGTAAAGCAACTATTGCTTTTTTAAGCTGTTCTTTAGTCATAATTACTAAATTACCCATTTTTATACAAATTTTAAAGTGAAAATTTATTACAGGTATTTAAAAAATATTTATTTGAGTGACTAATTTATTAATTTTACATTTATTATAATTGCTGATTCCGATGAAAAAGATCAAAATAGTTTGTATTGGAGGCAGCATGGAGGCAGGATCATCAACCTTAGGCCTGTTAAATTATGCGGATGATTATTTAACATCTAAGGGTGCTGATGTTTATCTTGCAAATATAAAATCTCTTGCTCTTCCTGTTTTTAGCTATAAATCAATGAATTCCGGCCTTAACAGGCGTTTTAAACTGCTTATTAAAAAAGTGAAGGAAGCAGACGGTATCATTTTAGCTTCACCGGAATACCACGGAACAGTAAGCGCCGCATTTAAGAATACTATGGATTATTTTGAGGTACTCTCTGGGGTTAACCCTCCGTATTTAACAGGCAAGCCTGTTAGCTGCATAGCAATTGGGGGTGCTGAAAATTCAGGTCATTCTACCCTGATTTCAATGTTCAGCATAGTATATAATTTAAGAGGTATATTCCTGCCATCAGGATTTGCTTTGGGTTATTCCGTCAATTTGTTTGATAAGAATAAAAAACTTTCCGGCGCAGGGGCAGTAAAAAAAATTAAAAGATTGGCAGATGAACTGATTTATGTTTCTGCTAAACTGAAAAAATAATTAATTCTGCAAATATAGAATATTATTATGAACCGTAAATTTAAAATCAGATTAGCTTTCAGCCTGATCCCTTTAATTCTTTTTTTAACTTTTTCTGTATGGAAAACAGTTCAGGCAGAAAAAATACCGGTTTCAGAAGTTAAACATTTTAATACACCGGCAATTCCTGTGCAAAGCAAAGATTCTGCTGCTTCAGAAGAAGATGGTGTTATTGATACTGTTAAAATAGGGGCATATATATTTTCTGTTTATGACCTGGACTTTCCGGCTAAAAAACTGAATGTTGATCTGTATTTATGGTACAATACTAAAAAAGACAGCATGTTTTTACTTGAAAACCTTGAAATTATCAATGCAACCGAAATGAATAAGTCTTACGAAATGAATGAAAAAAGAGGTGATATATTTTTTCATTCTGTGAAAATTAATGCCACAATTAAACAGGAGTGGGATGTAACAGATTTTCCGTTCGATAAACAGAATATCGAAATAAAGATCGAGGATTTTGACAAAGATAATTCCAAAATGGTTTTCGTTGCAGATACAGCAGCAAGCAAGATAGATAAAGATGTTCATCTTGATGGCTGGCAGCTTAAAAATTTCGGCCTTAAGATAAATGAACACACATATGAAACCAACTATGGCGATCCTGATATCCCGCTGAATGAATATTCGGTTTTCTCGCAGGCTAACCTGCACTTTACACTGGAAAGGGAAGGAAAAGGGCTTTTCTTTAAATTATTTATCGGGCTGTTCATTTCTGTTTTGATCTCATTGCTTACTTTCTTCATCAATCCATTGGACCTTGACCCGAGGTTCGGATTATCTGTCGGCGCAATCTTTGCTGCTATTGCCAGCCAGTATGTAATAACTTCAACACTGCCGCAAAATGAAAGATTAACACTAGTAGATATACTTCATGACATTTCGTTTATTTTTATTTTTCTCTGTATCCTGATATCAACAATTTCTCTGCATCTTATAAAAACAGGCAGGGAAGAAAAATATAAAAAGCTGGACAGAGTCTCCTTTTTTGCATTTGCTTCAGCTTATATTATTTTAGTAGTATATTTTGTTCTTAAAGCAATTTAAAATTAATTATATATGACCACCAGAAGAGATTTCCTGAAAACATCTGCAGTACTAGCAGCCGGTACTTTTATAATGCCGCCTGTAATTAATATTAATAAAGGGTACAAGCCAAAGGTTATTATTATAGGTGCAGGCTTTGCCGGACTTGCAGCAGCCAACAGGCTGAAACAAAAAGGCTGCCAGGTTACTTTGCTTGAAGCAAGGGGAAGAGCAGGGGGCAGGGTGTTTTCGCATTCAATTGATAAAGATGAAAACCTGGTTATTGAGCTGGGCGCTGAATGGGTAGGGGCTTCGCATGAAAGAATGATTGCAATGTGCAAAGAATTCGGGCTTGAGCTTATGAATAACCAGTTTGAATCGCACCTGATATATGGTGGTGAATATTCTCCAAGGGGCAAATGGGATTATTCTGCTGAATGGAAAACAAAATGGGATAAGATTATCAGCGATTATGCCAATTTTAAGGATTCTGATAAACAAAGACTTGATAAAATGGACTGGTGGCGGTTTCTGGTAAATAACGGAATTCCTGAAAAAGACCTGCAAATACGCGACCTGCTAGACAGCACTGATTTCGGTGAAAGTATAAGGCATGTTTCTGCTTATGCAGCGCTGGCTGAATATGCAGAATCCAGCGAGAAAAATGAAATGGACTATAAGATAAAGGGCGGAAACAGCATGTTCACAAAAGCCCTTGTTGAACGTGTAGGAAATGAAAACATTCTCCTAAAGCATAAAGTAAAAGAAGTAAGCCAGGCTGACGGTAAAGTTGATGTACTTTGCGATAACGGAACTGTATTTTCGGGAGATGCTTTGATTTGTACCGCTCCTGTTTATTCTCTGTTAAAGATCAACTGGAAACCCGGTTTACCTGAAGAAAAGCTGGCTGCTTTAAATCAGCTGCAGTATGCAAGGATCAGCAAGCATGCTGTACTGTTTTCTGACAGGTTCTGGCAGGATGAAAGCTTTGATATGGTAACTGATATTTACGGACATTACTTTTATCATGCTACCAAAAACCAGCCGGGGAAAAAAGGTGCGCTTATTTCTTATACAATTGGTGATAAGGCTGACGTAATTGGAAATCAAAACGATGATTTTAAAACCGAAATGATAACACAAACATTACGGCCTGCTTTTGGAGATATTAAGGATAAAATAATCACCCACCTCAATTATAACTGGGGAACAGATGAATATACAAAAGGCGGTTATGCGCTGTACGGAACAGGGCAGTGGTTCGGAATTATGCCGTTACTGAAGAAAAAATTCATGAGCACTTATTTTGCAGGAGAACACCTGGCAGACTGGCAGGGATTCATGGAAGGTGCAATTGTAACCGGTGAAGAAGCTGCAGATGAAATTGCTGGCTGATCTGTTTATTCTTTAAAGCTTTTTATATAGGTTAAAAGTTCTTCGTCAAGCATATTTAATGACTTACCGGTAATTTCTTGAAGCTGTTTAATTCCGGTTTTATCTATTTTAAAATTATCCCTGAAATATTTATAATATTTTTCCAGCAGACCCTGCTGCTGCAGATACATTAACAGGTATCTTGACTGGGCATAATAATATGATGTTCTTTTTCCGTAGAGCTCATCATCATTTGTTTCCATAAGCTGCTTTAATCCTGTATAAGTACCTTCTTTTATTGCTCTTCTGAGCGGAATAATTCTGAGACTGAAATCACCTGTCAGCACTCCATCCTTAAAAGTTGATTTTTCATTGAGTGAAGCAAAACCTTCATCAAACCACGAGGGTGTTTCCGGGAAATCAGCCCGAATAAACCTGTGAGTTAATTCGTGTAAAATGCTTCCTTTCCAGTTTACATACCTGATTATTATCACATTCTTTGATATCTTATAAAAACCGTAAGGTGAAATATCATCCTCTTCAATATCATAATTCTTTAAAACAAATGATTTGTATTTATCAAATTTTTCAAATAAATATACAGGAGTCACTACTTCAGGAGTTTTGTTGACAAAATTTAAGGTCATAGATTCAATTGTATTTCTCATATCATTATCAATTAGCCTGTATGAAAGCTCTTCATTCAGTTCAGAAAAAACCACAAACTGCCTGAATTTTGTTACAGACATTCCTGCCGGCATAATTGATGAATGTTCATCAATAACTTTGCTGTAATCATACCCCGGATATATATCCTCTATTTCAGAAAGTGTGACCTTTATATCACTCCTGTTATATACTGAATCAGTGTTTCCGGGTGCAGTATCTTTTTTTTGACCGCACGAAACAGAAAGTGTAAATGATAATAAAAGTACCGGTATTTTATAATTTACCATTATTTCTTGGTTTGAAAATATAACAATTATCAAACATATTAAATTTCAAATTTATTATTAAAAATGAAAGTTAAAATTCTTGTTTTATGTACCGGAAATTCCTGCCGAAGCCAGATGGCAGAAGGGATCATAAGGAATATAAATCCTGATTTTGAAGTGTATTCTGCGGGTACCCGGCCTGAAAAGGAAGTCAATCCTTATGCTGTTAAAGCAATGAACGAAATTGGTATTGATATAAGCAAACATTATCCCAAAAATGCTGATATTTTCACCAATATTGATTTTGATTATGTCATAACCGTATGTGATAATGCAAAAGAAGTATGCCCTGTTTTTACCGGAAATGTTAAACACAGGTTACATAAAGGATTTGAAGACCCTTTTAACGCTGCAGGCAGTGAAGAAGAAAAAATGAAAGTTTACAGGAAAGTACGGGATCAGATCAAAAATGTTTTTAATGAAATGTTTGATGAATAAGGCTACAACTGTTTTTGAGGCGGAAAAGTAATTGTATATTTGGTGCCTGTATTATTTTCCAGGATGATATTACCGTCAATCTGTCCTACAAGTGTATTTACAAGCTGCAAACCAAGTGATTTAGTATTCCTGTAGTCAATATTTTTCGGAAATCCTATCCCGTTATCAGAGAGACTGATAATATATATACCTTCAGAATTTTTGTTCAGTTCAATAATTATTTCTCCTTTTTTACCGTCCGGAAATGCATACTTTAGTGAATTTGATATTAGCTCATTAAGTATCAATCCGCACGGTATAGCATAATCAATACTCAGGTTCATGTTTTCTGATCTTACTGTAATTTTTATATTATCGGCACTGGTTTTAAATACTGTTATTAAATGGTCACAAAGCTGTTTTATATATTCGGAAAGATCAATTTCAGAAAAATCCTTTGACTGGTACAGTTTCTGATGCACCAATGCCATAGATCTTACCCGGTTCTGGCTGTCAATAAGAACATCAAGTGAATTTTCATCCTTAACATATCCTGATTGCAGCTTAAGCAGGCTTGATACAACCTGCAGGTTGTTTTTAACCCGGTGGTGAATTTCTTTTAACAGCAGCTCTTTTTCCCTTAATGACTGGCTTATTTTATCTTCAGCTTGTTTTCTGGCTGTGATATCTATCAGAATTCCGGATAAATATGATTTATTTTCGTTTACTTTTACCCTGAACATATGGTCCTCAATCCAGATATATTCTCCTGTTTTTTTCATTACTCTGAATTCTAAATTAAGAGTTTCATCTGTATTCTTTCTGTTCCATACGGAAATAGCTTCTTTAACCGCAGGTATGTCATCCGGATGTATAATATTGCCGAAGAAGTATTTACTTTTTAATATTTCTTCAGGTGTATATCCAATCATTTCTGCAATATTACCGGAAATAAAATCATGACCAAGCCCAGACTGGTAAATTACAACTTTTGGCAGATGTTTAAGTATTGCCGATAATTTGGTTTCGGTTTCCTGTATCTTTAATTCTGTTTTCTTCTGCTCGGTAATATCTATCATAATACCCGAAAAATAAGGTTTCCCGTTTTCGGGTGAAACTTCGAACATATGATCCTCAAGCCAAATGATTTCTTTTTTGCTGTTATAAATCCTGAATGTACTGCTTAACACCCCTTTTGAACCGTTTTTTTTCCAGTCTATAACATTTTTATCATATACCTCAATATCCTCCGGAAGCATCAGCTTGCTGAAAAGCATTTTATCATCCATAAACTCATCTGCTGAATATCCCAGTATATCCATAATATTTTCGGAAACAAAATTCATATCGTCTCCAAATTCATATATAGCAACATTCGGCAAATTGTTCAGAACTGCTGCCAGCCTTGCCTGGGATTGTTTCAGCTTTTGTTCTGATTCTATCCTGTCGGTTATATCCACTACCTGTGCTATCTGCTGGTATGGCTTTCCGGCTGAATCCCTTAATAAGTTCAGCCTAAGCTCAACATATACGGTTTTACCGTTTTTATGAATGTATCTTTTTTCGAAATGAAAGTTAGTCCCGGAACCTTTTATAGAATGATTAATTACTTCATTTTCAATATTTAAATCATCAGGATGTGTGATATCTTCAAAAGTCATAGCTAAAAGCTCATTTTTTGAATAACCAACAATATCGCAGTATGCTTTGTTAACTTTAAGAAAATTTTTATCTAGGTCAGTTAAAGCCATTCCAATAGGGGCATTATCAAATATCATCTGCAGCTGCTGTTCGCTTTCCTTTAAAGCAACTTCAGCGCGTTTGCGCGCAGTAATATCCCTGCCTACTGTCTGGTATTCTGAAATATTGCCGTCTTCATCAAATATTGCTGTATCAGTCCATCTTAACCAGCGAACTTCACCGTCATTTTTTAAAACCCTGTGGGTAAAATGGCCTACCGGGTTGTTTTTATTTAATGAAGAAAAGAATTTTGAAAATCTCTCAAGGTCTTCTACTGGCATTTGCGGTATGTAGCGTTTTCCGATAAGCTCTTTTCTGGATTTGCCGAAAAAATTACAATAAACATCATTTACATATGTAAATGTTCCGTCCGGCTTCCATCTTGTGATCATTTCTGACTGCTGTTCAACAAGTGTTTTATATCTTTCTTTGCTTTCCAGCAGTTCTTTTTCAACAAGCTTTCGCTCTGTCATATCAATTAGTACGCCGTATAAAGATCTCGCTGCTCCGTTCTCGTATGATATTGATACAATATCCTTGAACCATTTAACAGAACCGTCAACAGCAGTCATGCGGTATTCAAATTCATGGTCCCTGCTGCTTGATATATAGTATCGGCTGAAATCTGAAGCCCATTTTTTATCATCTTCGTGAAGGTGATTGAACCAGAAACCTTTAATAAACCATTCTTCTACAGGGTAACCTAAAATAGATTCAGCCATCCGGCTTATATATGTAAACCTGAATAACGTAAGATCGAATTCATAAGTTATAACATTTAATCCCTCTATCAGCTCCCTGAAGCGGTCTTTTTGAGCAGAAATAATTAAATTTTCTTTATAGTCCAAACTTATATAGTAATTGCATATTTAAAATAAAAAATAAATAGATGATTGTAATTAACGTATAACAGGGATAAAAAAAAATCTTAAACTTATGATATGCATAAGTTTAAGATTTTTAACTATATTTGAAGTATTTTATTTAAGTTTAAAATTGAACGGAACAGTAACCCATACTTTAACAGGTGTATTATTCTGAAGGCCCGGGGTGAACATTAATTCAGATGCTTTTTCCCGTACTTCATTTTGAAATAATTCATGCCCCGATACCGAACCAACTTTAATAACATTTCCGTCAGTTCCAACCAGTACTTTGGCAGTTACTTTTCCTTCAAGTCCTATTTCTACAGCAAGCTCAGGATATTCTATGCTGCTCCTTACCTGGGAGAGGTTTATACATTCAGGAATAACATCTACATCAGATATATCGTATGTAGTTTTCGGGGGATCTTTAATTACATCATTAATTTTATCATCAATCTTAACGTCGTCTATTTTTATATTATTATTACCTGCCAGAATTATTGTATCACCGGTTCTTGAAGTTGTAGTGTTAATATTATTCAGCTCATCCTGTGTTTTAAGTACTACATCATCAGCATCTTTTCGTTTAACCGGCTCAGGCTGAAGCGAGGAAAGATCCTTTATCTTTTGAAATGTTTCATCCTGCTTAACCGGGGGAATATTATTATCCTCGATTGGAGGCGGTGTCATATCATAATCAGTAATATTTATCGGAGTCTTGGGATTAAAGGGTATTTCCCTGGCTTTTGACTGGTTGATATAGGCTACCAGCATATATGCAGCAATTAATGCAATATGAATGGTAACAGCAACAATAAATCCCTTTAAAGTATAGCCCTGTTGATGTTTTTTTAACTCAGGTGCCCCGTAGTTATCATTATTGATAAGAATAATATTGTCGTTCATATTAACCTCCTTAGCCTTTTGTTTTACAGGCTTTAATGATTATACACCGATATTTTATGAAAGTTCCTGTTTATAGTTTTAACTTGCTTTTTAATGAAGTATATTGGCTATTATTGAAATCAATTAAAAATTTGTATATTTTGCTTATTATGAATAAACAAAGATTTTATTTATTATTGGCGTTTTTACCGCTTTTTATGGTTTTTTTTAGTTCCTGCAGCAATAAAAAGGAAAATAAATTTAACGAAACTACAGGGGATAAAGAGCAAAAAGTAAAACAAAGCTCCGGAAGCGGAAGCCTGGTAAATTATGATCTGGCTGATAGCAACCCTCTAAAAATTGAATTATCATCACAGCTTGCAGAAATATCAGGAATAACGTTTACCCCTGATAACAGGCTGTTTGCTCATGGTGATGAGTATGCTGATATTTTTGAACTGGATCCTGCAACAGGAAGTATTATAAAAAAGTTTACACTGGGCTCACTGCTGGCAGTAAAAGGAGATTTTGAGGACATTGCCTATGCTGGGGATAAATTCTTTTTACTTGAATCAAACGGAAAACTGTACGAATTCAATGAAGGAAATAACGGTGAATTTATATCTTACAAGACTTATAAAACATTTTTGTCTTCAAAATATGATGTTGAAGGTTTATGTTATGATAATGAAACAAATTCCCTGCTGTTAGCCTGCAAAGAGTCCGGCAGTAAAGAGCTTGGAAAAGATAAAGCTGTATATTCATTTTCACTTGATAATCTTGAGCTGGAAGAAATTCCGCGGTTTATTATTCCGTTTAAAGATATTAAAAATAATACTGCAGAAGGCAAATTTAATCCTTCCGGAATTGCCCGGAATCCGAAAAGCGGAACATTTTATATTATTGCAGCCAGGGGGAATACAATTGTAGAAATTTCAAAGACAGGAGAAATTCTGGATCAGGCTGATCTACCGCAAAATGTACACAGGCAGGCTGAAGGAATTGCATTTAAAAATGACGGTACTTTATTTATCAGTAATGAATCTTCCGGAAAAACCCCGATTATTATTGTTTACAGTCAGAAATGAGTTTTATAAAATATATTTCATTTGCACTTATACTTCTTTCCGGAATAATTATTGATAACTATTCACAGGAAAACAGTGATTGGTTTAGCGGATATAAGACAATTGTACCTGCAAAAGATTATGAAGCAGGTTTTTTGCATGAATTATTCTTCGGAGCACACTGGCGTGAACTCTGGACAACCCCGGTTAAAGTTGGTATTGTTGATCTGAATAAATACGGCGGCGGCTTAACCCCAACTGAAAAAGGAGGCGGCTTGCAGACAAAAGCCCTTAAATTCAAGGGAGCTGACGGAAAAGAATATAAATTCAGGTCATTAGATAAAGATCCTAAGAAAACCCTTCCCTTGGAATTACAGGAATCGATAGCCAAAGATATAATACAGGACCAGATAAGCTCTTCAAATCCGTATGCCGGGTTTGTAGTGAATGAAATTCTGGATTCTGCCGGTGTTTTCCATTCAGAATATACCCTTGTGATGCTTCCTGATGATGAAAAGCTTGGAGAATTCAGAAGTGATTTTAAAAACCTGGCGGGATTAATGGAAATTGTTCCTGATCAAAAACAGTTTGAAGGTTCTGAAAAAGTTATTGGCACGGTAAAGCTGCTTGACAGGTTTAACAAAGAATTCGATGAATCTGTAGACGGAAAAGCATTCCTGAAAGCAAGATTAATCGATATTTTTCTGGGTGACTGGGACAGGCACAAGGACCAGTGGAAGTGGGTCCGTTATGATGAAGGCGATAAAAAAATTTATAAGCCATTTCCGTTGGATAGAGACCAGGCATTTGCAAAGTTTGACGGATTATTGCCATGGATAGCAGAACAAAACCTTCCGCAGCTCAATAATTTCGGTTACAGTTACCCGGATATGAGATATATGACATGGAGCGGAAGATATATTGACCAGCGTTTCCTGGCATTTTTATCAAAAAATGAGTGGGATGAAGTTACTGCCGAAGTACTTTCTAAACTAACTAATGCTGTTATAGAAAATGCTGTTAAAAAGCTGCCGGAGGAAGTGTATTCAAAGGCCAAAGATGAATTGACCGGAAAGCTTAAATCACGCCGCAGCCAATTAAAAGAAGCTTCGCTGGAATATTATGAACACGTTAATAAGGTTGTTGATATTTATACAACAGATAAAGATGATTATATAAGAATTGGCTTTAACCCGGTTACCGGTATAGATTATGGAAATGATATGAAAGATTTTACCATGATAACCATATTTAAAAATGATAAGGATTCCGGAAAAAGCATGGAAAGTGTTTTAAGGCAAAAACGTTTTGATAATAATATAACAGATGAGATCAGAATATATGCTCAGGATGGCGATGATATCGTAGTATTAGGCGGCTCAGGTGAAAACACCCCGATTATAAGGGTAATAGGCGGTGATGGAAAAGATGAAATATTGAATTCAACAGATGAAACAGTATATTTTTATGACGATGGCAAAAAATCCAAAACAAAAGGCAATGTAGTTTGGGATAATGATAAATATTCACTGCCCTATGAAAAACCTCTTGAAGATTATAAAAAGAAAAAAGAAAATTTATCCGGGGATGAAAAAGATAAATATGAAGATCTTATCGGAAATTTAAGATATGATGTACTGCCGCCCCCGGATAAATTCCAGTTTACATCCTTTTTTCCGGTATTTAACTATTCTCCTGATACAGGTCCATTTTTGGGAGGTACATATACATACACAAAATACGGCTTCAGGATGAATCCGTATTTATATAAGCTGAAATTCATGGCAGGTTATGCACCTGAAAAAAAGAATTTAACAGGGCTTGTTGTTGACCTGGACCTTGACTTTCTTGGTATTGTAAAAAATTCAGCGGTAAATTTTCATTTAAGAAAATCAGGGATACAGGTTAATAATTATTTTGGCCAGGGCAATAATACGGTTTACCGAAAAAGCGCAGAAGATTCAGGTAATTATAAACTGCAGAATGAAGAATATTTGTTCAATCCTTCAGTAACATTCCCTAATAATAAGAACCTCAAGCTGAATATTGGTTTAATTTATAAAAAATTTGATGTTATAATGGATGATGACGCCTTGAATTTAAAAGTTTTATATCCTGATATTGAAACCAATATAATTGGTGTATCTG
>JAANMV010000749.1_pt1 | contig 39118 bp, 35 predicted proteins | sample 7279661 | NCBI WGS metagenome assembly JAANMV01 (sample SAMN14094540, study PRJNA606508) | bioreactor metagenome | isolation source: A lab-scale SPAN reactor treating ammonium-rich wastewater day 121 | place: Ireland: Galway | collected 2017-05-16
AATGAGCACCGGCCTCAAAATCACACCCGATCACCACGACATCCCAGAAACACCCCAACCCACCCAAACCCGCACCAGCTCTAATCTCCAGCACACCCAACAACATGCCAGATCACCCAAGATCACGCCCCTGCTTATCTACCCGGGGAACCTACATGGAGCCTCTACAATGGCGCCCGGACTTGGTTTGCGGGGCGCTTAGCGTGCGATTGGTCGGCCAACTCGCCACTCGCCGAACTTATTGTCGAAGCGTCGACAGAGACTTGAGCCGCCGGAATCGTCCCGCCGGTCGCCCGATCTCTCACGGCTCGACTCGCCTCACACCGGGCACGCGATCAAAGTGCTCGTCGAAGTTGACCACCTGCCCGGCGCACTCGTCCTCCGCCAGGACGGCGTGGAAAGCATCTGCAAAAGGCAAGTTGAGGTCTACATAGAGTTCGAACACACGCCGGTAACGACGTTTTCCCGGCAACGTCAACCCTGGCAACTCCAGGAGCGGCAGCAACGCTGACCGGATCTCCGACTTCGTGTGCCCGTAGAAACGCTGAAGCGTAAAAACCGTCTCGAAGATCACTGTGTCAGAGAGCCTGAGTTCGAGTTCGCCTCGCTCAACGCTGGAGAGAAATGCCGTGGAGCGAGGGGAATGTTCGGGATGATCTCCCACCAGGTGCCGCAGCAGCACGTTCGTGTCCAGAAATGCTGCCACCTAACCCCTGACCCGCTGCGCGGCCTCCGCTGCAATCACTTCCTCAGCAGCGCCTCTCAGTTCTTCGGAGGATAGGATTGGACCAGACGACTTGAGGACGCCCGCAGTGCGGGATACAACACTGCCGCCTCGTTCCAGGCGAACCAGATTCCCGTCAACGACAAACATGACTTTGTCGTTCGGCTCGAGGCCCAGCAACTGGCGAATCTCCTTGGGAACAGTAACCTGCCCCTTAGAGGTGAGAGACGAGAAGAGCTCCTTCACGGCTATAAGATAGCACAGGTATTACCATTGGGACAAGACTCTTACCAATGCAAGAAGGAAGGGCGACACTTTGTCTGGCCCCCGGCCTTTGACGATCGCTTGCAGCCATCTGCGGAACAGAAACTTCCCGAGGGTGCAGCAGTTCAACCTCGGCGCGACTCGCAAGGCGCTGGCCTGGTGCCGGGCAGGTGGCAGGTTTTGGCTTGCTCAAAAACCAGCCAGATCAAGGTGCGGCTTGCTTTGCACAATGATCCTCGCCTACCGGCGTTCCAGCACCAGGTCCAGGCGTACCGGGCGCAGGGTGATGCTGGGATCGGGGCGCACCTTGCCGGCGGGGTGGAAGCGCCAGTCGCGGGCCAGCACGGCCAGGAGCAGGGCGGCCTCGAGCCAGGCGAAGTGCTCGCCCACGCAGACCCGGCTGCCGCCGCCGAAGGGGAAATAGGCATAGCGAGGGCGCTGGGCGCGAAGCTCGCTCTTCCAGCGGTTCGGGTCGAAGCGCAGGGGGTCGGGATACCAGCGCTCGTCACGCTGCACCACCCACTGCGAGGCCAGCAGCAGGCTGTTCCTGGGGAAGCGATAGCCCCCGAACTCGAGCTCTCGGGTGATGCGTCGGCCCATCACCCAGGCGGGCGGAAAGAGCCGCAACGATTCGGCCAGCACCGCGCTCAACAGGGGCAAGCGCTGCACCTGCTCGGCCCGGGGCAGGTCGGTGCCGAGCTCGCTGCCCAGCTCCTCGGCCAGGCGGTCGGCCCAATCCGGGTTCTGCGCGAGCAGGTGCAGCGTCCAGCTCATGGCCGCGGCGGTGGTCTCGTGTCCAGCCAGAAAGAGCGTCATCACCTCATCGCGCACCTGCTGATCGCTCATGGGCGTCTCGAGCAGGCGCGAGAGCAGGTCCTGGTGGAGCTCGGGGTTGGCCCTGTGCTCGGCGATGATGGCCTGCACGGTGGTATCCAGACGCGACTTGATGCGCTCGAAGCGACGGCGCAGCGGCGGGATCACCTTCTCGAGCAACAGAAATCCCGGGATGGAAGCTTGCATGAAAAGATAGCGCGCGTCGGTCAGAGCGCGTCCGATCTCCTCGGCCTCACGCTGCTGATCGACCGAGGTCTCAAAAAGAGCCCGGGCCACGATGGCCAGGGTCAGGCGCGACATCTCCTCCCCCATCTCGAGTTTGGCGCCGCTCTCCCAGCCCTGGCTGGTGCGCCGGGCGAACTCGGCCATCAGCTCGGCGAAGGCGGTCACCTTCTGCTTGTGAAAGACCGGCTGCATCAGGGCTCGCTGGCGCTTGTGCAAGTCGCCCTCACTGGTCAACAGGCCCTCGCCCAGGAGGCGCTTGGCGATCTGCAGGCCGCGGCCCTTGATGCAGTGCTCGTCGTGCACCACCAGAAGCTCGCGCACCAGGTCGGGATGGTTGAGCAGGTAGACCCGCTGGGGGCCGATGCGGAAGTGAGCCACGTCGCCGTAACGGTGGGCCAGGCGCTCCACGAAGCGAAGCGGGTTCTTGCGCAAGGAAAAAAGCAACGACCAGCTCACCAGGGGGCGGGGGCCGGGGGGAATCGAGAGAGCTTGACTCATCGTGCTCATTGTAACCGAACCTTGTAAGGAAAGTTCCCCCCCCTTCCTACGAGAAAATTTACTCAACGACACAAAAAGGCAACATCGGTAACACTTGGTTTACAGACTTCCCCTTGTCGATCAGCCTCGACGAGGGAACTAACCAGTATGGTTGGCATCCGCGCAACGAACCTGGCTCTGGCCTCCGGACCCGTCACCCCGGGTTACGAGCTGCCGGTAGCCGACGCGCCCGGCCAGTCGGCTGCCAGCGGCCCGGACGTGATGGGCCGCAAGGTCGCCTCCGAGAGGCTCTTTGAGGAGCTGGCCGCCACCGCCGGCGGCGCGGCCCCGACGCGCCTGGCCTCGCTGCCCGGCCCGGAGGAGCGTATCCTCGCCTCCGACAAGATTCACGACGGCCTGTCCGATGCCGTGGGGGCTCTCAACTTCACCCGCAAGGAGCAGGGCCTGCGCGCCGACCAGCGCCGCATCAAACAGGGCCACGGGAAGACACTGTCTCGCACCAACTCGCGCATCAGCCGCAGCCATCGGGACATGATCCGCTCCATCCGCGACACCCGGGTGGCGGCGATGGTGGGGCGCAGCTCGCCCGAGTCGGCCAAGCAGGCGATGAACCGGATGGCCCTGATGACCACCGGTTTCAACAACCTCATCCGCCCCCAGCTCGAGGTGATGCGCTCGGTGCACGCCTCCAACCTCCAGATCCTCGATTCGGCCAGCTCCGAGAAGACCTTCGTGGGCCAGGCCCTGGGCCGCACCGGTCCCGGCGGTGGTCGACGGGCCGAGGTCGAGAGCGCGGCCTATACCTCCGGCAGCGGCGTCCGCTTCGACGTAGACGAGGGGCGCTTCGAGATGGCCCAGACCCGCAACACCGTCCGCGACGCCCTCTCGCTGGTGGACGAAGCGGTCAACTCGATGCGCGACGCCATCGACAACCTCAAGCAGCGCCAGAGCCTCACGCCCAAGCAGGAAGGCTACCAGAGAAAGCAATTGGCCCGCTTCGAAGCCCGGCACGGCAGCGCCGAGGGCCAGCAGACCTGGCGCTCCGAGCCCGACGCCGACCCCAAGAACATTCGCCTGAGCTCGGAGATGGTCTCCCTGGCCACCCTCGAGCGCGACCGCGAGAACCTGGCCACCAGCTTCCGTGAGCTCTCGGCCATGGACACCTTCGTCGCCTGAAGGGCCCCGACGGTCCCAAAACGAAAGCCAGCGCCATGCTGCAAATTCCAAAACTCGTCACCATCCAGCGCCACATCATGGAAGAGCAGGGAAGCCACCCTGACGCCACGGGAGACTTCACCCGCCTTTTGTGGGATCTGATCCTGGCCATCAAGATCATCTCCCGCGAGGTGAACAAAGCCGGGCTGGTCGAGATACTGGGCGCCACCGGCGACGAAAACGTGCACGGTGAGAACGTCCAGAAGCTGGACGCCTTTGCCCAGGATCGCATCTTCAAGGCCATGGACCACGGCGGGCACCTTTGCTGCATGGCCTCGGAGGAGTCAGAAGACATCATCCCTATCCCACCCCAGTTTGAGAAAGGCAAGTACATCCTGGTTTTCGACCCGCTCGACGGCTCGAGCAACATCGACAAGAACGTCTCTATCGGCACCATCTTCTCCATCCTGCGCCGCAAGACGAGCGGGGGCGACGGAACCCTGGAGGACGTGCTCCAGAAGGGAACCGAGCAGGTGGCGGCGGGCTACGTAGTCTACGGCTCTTCCACCATCTTCGTCTACTCGGCCGGCCAGGGGGTGCACGGCTTCACCCTCGACCCCAGCGTGGGCGAGTTCTTGCTCTCCCACGAGAACATCCAGACCCCCGAGAAGGGCAAAGTCTACAGCATCAACGAGGGCAACTCCAACCACTGGGACGAGGGCACCCGGAGCTTCATCGCCTGGCTCAAGGAAGACGACCCCTCCACCAGGCGCCCCTACTCGCTGCGCTACATCGGGTCGTTGGTGGCCGACTTCCACCGCAACCTGCTCGACGGTGGCATCTTCTTGTACCCGGCCGACCTGCGCAACCCCGACAAGCCCAAGCCCAAGCTGCGCCTGCTCTATGAGGCCAACCCCCTGGCCTACCTGGTGGAGCACGCCGGAGGGCTGGCCACCACGGGAGCGGACCGCATCCTCGACATCCAGCCTACGGCCCTGCACCAGAAGGTTCCCCTCGTCATCGGCAGCCGGTTCGAGGTCCTGAAATACCTCGAGTTCTATAAGGCCAACCTCAGCGCCCCCGCCCGAGCTTGACACAAGACCCGTATGAGGGAAGATAAGGCTATGGAGCCCCAGCGACTGGTCATCGGCGCCTTCGGGCCCTTTGGCGGAAAGTGGCTCAATAACGCTGAGCTGGTGAGCCAGCGGCTCGAGCAACGGCATGCCGCGGGTCAGCTGAAGATTCCCGACCAGGTGGAAGTGCACTTCCTGCCCCTGGACTGCTCCCCGGAGGGTGTCCAGAGCTTCGTGCACAAAGCGCAGGAGCTCAACCCGGATCGGGTCCTGGTCATGGGAGAGTCGGGCTTTCGAACCCGCATCGAGACCCGGGCCTTCGATCGAGGCGTCCCCTCGGGGCTGCTCCAGAGCACGCTCAAGGAGATGGTGCCCGGGGCCAACCGTGAGGGCGAGCTGGCCACCACGGCTCCGGTCGAGCAGATGGCCCGGAATTCGGGCAGCTTTCTCTCCCACGACGCGGGCGAGTTCTACTGCAACTATGCCTACCACTCGGCCCTCTCGGCCGGACTCAACGCGCTCTTCGTGCACGTGCCCTCTGGTTTGCTGGGGCTGGCCCTTTCGACCAACCGGGCCACCGACAAGGTGGAGCAGATCCTCGAGACGTGGTATCTGACAAAATAGAAAAAAATTCTTCCCCGTCAGAGCGCCATCTCGGCCCTGAAAGCGAACATTTGCGCGGTTTTTGGCTGCAGGGGAAGAGCCCGCGCCAGGGAATGGATTTCCCCCATGTCCACCCGTAAAATCTACCTTCTCGACACCAGCGTGCTGCTGCACCGGCCCGACTCCCTGTTCAGCTTCGGCGACAACCAGGTGGTCATCCCCATCGTGGTCCTCGACGAGCTCGACCAGTTCAAGAAAGGCTCGATGGAGCTCAACCGCAACGCCCGTGTGGTCATCAAGTTCCTCGACGACGTCAGCCACCAGGGCCCGGTCAGCAAGGGCGTCAAGCTCGACAACGGGGGCACGCTCACGGTCGACATCACCCACACCGTGGGCGAGCTGGGGGCGCTGGGGCTGCCCACCACCAACGATAACCTGATCCTCGCCTCGGCCGTGGGCATCAAAAATAAGAACCCCAAGAAGAAGGTCATCCTGGTCAGCAAGGACATCAACATGCGGGTCAAGGCCGAGGCCCTGGGGCTGGCCTCGGAAGATTATCGCGCCGACCAGATTATCGACATTGCCGAGCTCTACAGCGGCCAGGGCGAGCTGACAGTGGCCCCCGAAGTCATCGACCAGGTCTACGAGGAGCGCGAGGTCTCCCTGGACGGCCTGAAGCTGCACGGCCAGCAGCTGGCCCCCAACCAGTTCCTCATGCTCAAGTCCACCAGCTCGGCCTCAGTGACTGCCCTGACCCGCTACGACTCCGACCGGCGGGCCCTGGTGCTGCTACGCGAGTTGCGCTACGATGTGTGGGGCATCCGCCCGCTCAACCGCGAGCAGCGCTACGCCTTCGAGATTTTGCTCGACGACGAGATCCAGCTCATCACCCTGAGCGGCAAGGCCGGCACCGGCAAAACCATCCTGGCCATCGCCGCCGGCCTGCAGAAGGTGGTCAACGAGAAAACTTACCGCAAGCTGTCCATTTACCGCCCGGTCATCCCCATGGGCCGCGACATCGGTTTTCTGCCTGGCACTGAGCAAGAGAAGCTCTCCCCATGGATGCAGCCCATCATGGACAACCTCGAGTTCTTGCTCAACGAGCACAGTGGCGGAGCCAGCAGCCGCAAGGGCGGCGGGGCAGGTCGGCTCGACTACCTGCTCGACTCCAACGTGCTCGACATCCGGGCACTGACCTACATCCGCGGACGCAGCCTGCCGCAGCAGTTCATCGTGGTGGACGAGGCCCAGAACCTTACTCCGCACGAGGTAAAGACCATCATCACCCGGGCCGGCGAAGGCACCAAGCTGATCTTCACCGGCGATCCGTACCAGATCGACCATCCCTACCTCGACTCCACTTCCAACGGGCTGACCCACGTGGTGGAGAAGTTCAAGGACCAATCCATCGCCGCCCACATCACCCTCTCGAAGGGGGAGCGCTCGCCTCTGGCCGAGCTGGCCTCCACCCTGATGGAAAACTGAGACCTGCGTGGACGGCCTGCGCAACTTTGCCCTGGAGGCCGAAAGGCAGTACCGGCGTTTGGCCGAGTATGCCGAGTCGGTGGGCGTGCGCAAGGTGGCCAGTCAGTTGCGCGATCGGGCCGCCAAGATGCGCGAGCTGCTCGAGCAGAACCCCGGCTCGGTGGAGGGGCCGGGCCGGCCCTCGGTTCTGAGTGAAGCGGCCGATGAGCTCTACATCCTGGGCGAGGAGATCCACCATCGGCTCAGCCAGTGGCCTCCCGGCTCGCTGAGCGAGTTCCAGGACCTGGTTTTCTTTGTGCAGGCGCGCAGCGAGCGCCTGAGCATGCTGCTTCGCATCGAGCAGCGCGCCGCGCTGGGGGGCGCGGGCGATACCAGCGGCGAGGTGGGTCCGGTTGCCCAGCGCCGACGCTGGGGTCAGGAGACCCCGGCAGTCCTCGAGCCCCCCCTCTATCCTTCCCCCTGAGAGCGCTTCTCTGCCTTCTGCTTTTACTGGCCTGCGGCCCGGCGGCGCCGGTCGCGCCGCGTCCCGACGCGGCCCAGGGCCCTGCGGTTCTGCGCCTGGCCACCTGGAACGTGCACAACCTGCTACACGGAAAAAACGAGGAGCGCAAGGTGATGGAGGTGGCCCGGGGGGTCTCGGCCCTCCAGGCCGACCTGGTGGCCCTGGAGGAGGTGGAGGATCAGGCCCTGCTCGAGCAGGTGGCCAGCAAGGCCGGCTACGAGACGGCTGTCCTGGTGGAGGGGCACGACCCGCGCGGCATCGACGTGGCCCTGCTCTCCCGCGTGCCCCTGCGAGGCTATCGGGTCCACGACCAGCCCCTCTTTGCCCGGCCGTGCCTGGAAGTCCAGGTGGAAAGCCCGCTGCCGCTGGCCCTGCTCTGCAATCACTTCACCTCGCGCCTGCGCCAGGGGCACCGCTTCGACCAGCGACGGCGCGCCCAGGCCGAGCGCGTCCTGGAGCTGGTGGCCGAGCTGGGCGCCCAGCCCGTGGCCGTGCTGGGAGACCTGAACGACGAGCCCGACTCCTGGGCCCTGCGCCCGCTGTTTCAGGCGCTGCACGACCCCCTGAGCCAGCAGAGCGAGCGGTACACCTTCCAGCACCGTGGGCGCCGGCAAGCGCTGGACCACATTCTGCTCAATCAGCCCCTGGCCGACTGCCTGCTGGGCGCCCGGGTTGCCCGGGGGCCCGAGTTCTCCACCAGCGACCACAACCCGGTGGTGGTCGAGCTGGGCTGGCCAAAAGGGCATCACGGTCAAGGTCCGAAATCAAGCACAGATGTCCGATGAGGCTCCCAAGCCCAAGACCTGGTTCACTCCGCAGCTGCAGGCGGCGCTCCTCTCCAAGGTGTTCCCCGGAGCCGGCCAGTTTTATAACCGCCAGTGGCTCAAGGGCAGCCTCTTTCTGAGCGGCGCGCTGATCACGCTGGTGGCCAGCGTAATCTACCTCGCTCATGGGGTCTACGTGGTCTACGCTGGCATCGTCTCGCTGTCGAACCCTACCGGCACCGCCGAGCAGCCCGACCCTATCGGCTCGATTGGTCCGGGCCTGCTGCTCATGGGCCTCTGCCTGTCCATCTGGATCCTGTCCATCGTGGACGCATGGAAGACCTCCAAGCGGCGCAACCCGCCCGGAGCTACACCTCCACCAGAACGCAGCGAGCCTCGTCGCGAGATAGTTCTACCTCCCCCGCCTCCGTCGCAAAGCTGAGCCGCTCCCCGCCTCCCCCGCCACGCAGCCGGCGGCCGTGCTCGAGCCCGAGCCCCCGCAGTCGCTTTAGGCGCTCGCCCCCGGCCCGCAGGCGAAACACCTGGCCCGATTCGCCGGCCGGCAGCTGATCGGCCGAGAGGCGCACTCCACAGTCACGCAGGGCATCCTGCACGTAGACCCCGGCGCACAAAGCCTCCTCCAGCTCCAGCTCGCGCATGCCGACGCGCAGCTTGCGAGCGTGGGGAGAGCGACCGAGCACCTCCAGGGTCACCCCCGGCCACATCCCCACTTCGGCGAAACGGCGCAACACTCCGGCGTCCTCGTCGGCCACTCGCACCACCACCTGCCGCTTTTTCGAGTCAATCTGGTTGAGCGCCTGGCCGGGAGGCTCAGCGATGGTGCCGTCCAGGGCGGGAATGGGCGAGCCATGCGGGTCCATTTTGGGATAGCCGAGGGCAGCGTCAATACGCTCCTCGAGCTTTTCGGAGATGAAGTGCTCGAGCCGCTCGGCCTCGGCGTGAACCTCGTCCCAGGAAAACCCCAGCGCCTGGTTGAGATAGAGCTCGAGCAGGCGGTGGTGGCGCACCATCTCCACGGCCACCTTGCGGCCGCTCTCGGTGAGCTCCACCCCCCTGTAGCGGGTATAATGCACCAGGCGTTGCTCGGCAAGGCGCTTGAGCATGTTGGTCACCGAGGCCGGGGTGACGCCCTGCCAGTCGGCCAGAAGCTGGGTGGTGACGCTGCCGTGCTCTTGCTCGAGGGCATAGATGGTCTTGAGATAGTCCTCCATCGCCGGGCTCAGGGGGCGGATGCTCTCCGAGCGCGAGGGTTTGCGGGCCGGGCTCAACGGCTCTCCAGACGCCAGCGGGCGCACCAGTACCCGGCCACGCTTCCGGTGAGCAAGAGCCCCCCTAAGAGCCACGGGTCGGGCGGTGGAAGGAAAGCCAGGTCGTAGGGGTAGATCGGGGTCATGCCTTTGGGGTAGGCCTGGTAGAGGCTCAGGTCAGGCCGCGACAGCAACACCTGGGTGGGGGCCAGGAAGGCCAGCAGCAAGCCCACGAGGGCGCCGCAGGCGGCCCAGCCGGGATGAGCCAGCCGGAAGCGAGTCACCGAGCGCATGGCCAACAGGAAGCTGAGCGGCACCGCCAGCACGGCCGAGGAGGGAAACAAGATCAAGAGCCACAGGGCCGTTCCCACCGCCATCCAGCCCAGGCCCAGCAGGCCTCGCGAGCCCTCAGCCGCAATCGCCGGCTCGGCCGTCGAGGGATCGACCCACAGGTAAATCTGATCCACCGCCCAGCCGCTGATCAGCCAGCCTACCAGGGCGGCCAGCATCCAGGTGGCCCCGTTCAGCCAGCCGTCCCCCAACCAGAGCGGCTGCAGGCGAGAACAGAGCACCAGGGCGCAGCCGGCCGAGAAGAGGCCCCAACCAGACGGCAGCCGGCCGGCTCCCAGGGCCGCGAACAGCCCGGCCACCAGCCCGCTCACCAGGGCCCGCAGCACCGAGTCGACTCCCAGCGTGACCAGCATCCAGGCGCAAAGACAGCCGAGCAGCACCGAGGTGGTGGCCCTGAGCTCGAGGGGCGCTTCCAGCCACTTCATGAGGTCGTCAGTAGACCTTCGAAGTACGCTTCTCGCCAGTGTAGTCGATGTAGACCGACTTGATCTCGGTGTAGAACTCGATGGCTTCGCGCCCCTGCTCGCGCCCGCCCAGGCCGGTGTTCTTGAGCCCCCCGAAAGGCATGTGGGCCTCGCCGCCCATAGTGGGCGAGTTGATGTGGGTGATGCCGGTCTCGATGCGGTCGAGGTAGCGGAAGACCCGGTTGATGTCGCGGGTGTAGAGCGAGGAGCTGAGCCCAAACTCGACGCTGTTGGCCACCTCGATGGCCTGGTCGAAGTCCTTGACCCGGATGACCGAGAGTACCGGCCCGAAGATCTCCTCCAGGGCCAGCCGGTGGGTGGGGGTGACCTGGTCGAAAATGGTGGGCTCGACAAAGAACCCGCTGCTGTGCTCGACATCTGTCAGGCGATTGCCGCCCAGCAGCAGCTTGCAGCCTTCCTTCTTGCCGATCTCGATGTATTCCAGCACCGTGTCCAGCTGGGACTGATCCACGCTCGGACCCAGGTCGGTGTGGGCGTTCAGTCCATTGCCGACCACCAGCTTTTTGGCGCGGGCCACCAGCTTATCGACGAAGGAATCGGCCACCTCATCCACCACGATGGCCCGCGAGGTAGCCGTGCAGCGTTGACCCGTGGAGCCGAAGGCGCCCTGCACGGTGGCCTCGACGGCCAGGTCGAGATCGGCATCCTCCATCACGATGATGGGGTTCTTGCCGCCCATCTCGCACTGGATCTTGATGCCCCGCTCGGCGCCCCGGCGATTGATGTCCATGCCCACGCCCGTGCTACCCGTGAAGGAGATGGCGCGAATCTTGGGGTTGGTGACGATCTCATCGCCCACCGCGCTGCCCGGGCCCAGTACCATATTGACCACGCCCGGGGGCAAGCCCGCCTCGTGAAGCACTTCCATCATCAGACAGGCGGTCCAGGGGGTGTTGGTGGCCGGCTTGAACACGATGGTGTTGCCGCACACCAGACAGGGAGCCATTTTCCACAGCGGAATGGCCACCGGGAAGTTCCAGGGAGTGATGATGCCCACCACGCCCAGCGGCTGGCGCAGCGTGTAGCAGAAATTGTTGGGCAGCTCGGAGTCGACCGTGTGGCCGCCCAGGCGGCGTCCCTCGCCGGCGGCGAACTCGACCGCGTTGATGGCCTTCTGCACCTCGCCACGAGCCTCGGTGATCACTTTGCCCTCTTCCATGGTCAGGGCTCGCGCCAGCTCTTCACGGCGGGCCTCGAGCAGCCGCACGACCCGGAAAAGATAATCGCCCCGCTTGGGAGACGGCACCGCCCGCCACAGCTCGAAGGCCTCATGAGCAAGCTCGATGGCGCGCCGGGTGTCCTCGCGGCTGGCCAGGAGCACCTCGCCGAGCTTCTCACCGGTGGCCGGATTGAGATTGGGAACCATCCGGCTGCCCTCGCCCGGGTCGTGCCATTCGCCGCCGATGTAGCTCTTGAACTGGTGGGTGGGGGGAGATGCCAGTGACATGCCGTTACCTCGCCTTCCGCAGGTGGAATCCCTTGAATCGGTGGGCCTTTTCGTCAGCTCCTGGAAGCGACCCTCCAAGCGCAGGAATCGGCCTGCCGAGGTTGAATATCGTTCAACAGAACCAGAGCGAGGTGCAGAGAACTTTGGCCGTAGTCTACAAGTTCACCCGTAAGGGTATCATCGACGAGCTCACCTTTCCCAGCATCGAGCGCGCGCTCGACCGAGCCGTCACCGACCACAAGTCCGGCGAAGCCGAGCCGGCCCAGATCCTCAAGAACGGCGTGGTGTTGCTCGATCAGCAGACTATCCTGGAGACGACTCTGGACTAGCGCTTCTTGCGCGAGCGCAGGTAGCCGATCAGCTCCTCGAGCTCCTGGTCGGGAATCTCCTTCTCGTCAAAGCCGGTCATCTTCATGGCCGCCCAGGCGCGCACCGAGCGCGGGTCGCGAACGAGCTGCTTCAGCACACCTTCCTGCAGGTAGTCGGTCGGGTTCATGGGCACATTGAGGTCGGGTCCCAGCTTGCTGACCCCGTGGCCATCCAGGGTATGGCAGGGAAAGCAGTTCTGCACGAACGACTTGTAGCCGCGATAGAGGGCTTCATTCTTGCGATCGGGCACCAGGTCGGGATAGAGCGCCTCGGTGGAGGGCCGGACCGTGAACGACTCGATCTGGAACGGCCACTCCTCGCGCCCGACCCCGGACAGCTCGGGCTTGTCCCAGACCAGGTAGAAAGGACCGGCGCCGTAGCTGCGACCCTCGAAGCTCGGCCAGGGCTGATCGGGCGGCTCCACGGCCAGGTAGGCGATGGAGCGGGCCGGGTCCCGGTTCATCACCAGACCGGCCCGAATGCCCGAGGAGAAGCCGTCCAGAGCCTGGTAGCCCAGCTCGCTGCCTTCCGGAATCGGCAGGTCGGCCAGCAGGGCGCCCATGGGGATGGCCCGGTAAGTCATCTTTTGCTCGGGATAGCCGGACTCATCGACCAGGGAGATGGTCTGGATGGCGGGATGAGCGAGCAACTCGGAGCGGGTGAAGGTCTTCACCTTGTCGCCCGAGGTGATCGTGAGCGTGGGCTCGGAAGTCAGCGCCTTTGCGGGCTCGTCGAGTTGGCTCGCTGTGTCAAGCCATGATGAAGGGGTCGAGGCGGGTTGCGTGTCCGGACCGCAAGCGATGGCCAGGCACGCTATCAGAATCAGAATGCGGGTCAACAAGGCTCTACATTGCCGCGCTGGCCAGCTGCACAAACTCCTTCCACTGAGGAGGGGCGGCACTACCCGAGAGCCTTTCCTGATGCTGGCCGTCGATCACGGTGAAATCGCGGCTGGGAAGCTGCACGGTGAGGCCGGCCGAATCGGCGAACTGGGGATTGATGGAGGCCTCCACCACGGTCCTCTGAAGCTGCCGGCTGACCTCGGCCAAAGCCGTCATCACCTCGCGAGGTCGCTGCGAAGGCAGTCCGGAAGCGTAGATTTCGGCCAGGCAGTTGACGAAAACATTCAGGTCGCCTACCGCCAGCGAACGCTTGGCACCTACCAACATGGGGTCGCCCCCGGTCTGCATGGCCTCCTCGGAAGCCGCCTTGATGGCCGGGGAGAGGCCGTCGCGAACCTCCTGACTGAGCACGCCGCCCAGCCGGTCAACCGCCTGACCCAGCGCTTGGACCTGGCCCAGGTCCACCAGCGCCATGGTCTCAGCGGTGGTCTTCTTGACCATCTGCTCGGGAGTGTCGTCCAGCGAGATCTTGTCCTGCGGGGGAACACCGAAGAAGAAAGAGACCAGGTCAACCATGGAATTCTGGGGGTTGCTGCGCACCACCGCCTGGCCCAACTGGCCGGGAGTCACCTCGTGTCCAGCCGCATCTTCCACCGCCTTGCTGAAGGCGTGCGACATGGCCCCGGCCGAGACGACCTCTCCCGAGACGACCGCATAGCGCGCAAAAGGCGCCGTTGCCAGCAAACTCTCGAGGTTACCGCACAAACAGGATTCCACCAGCAGAAGATCAACCGGGCGACCGGCCAGCGTGGTGGCCTGGGACAGCATCTCGCGATAGCCGCTGAACTTCAGGCCGGCCGCCTCGCGATAGGCCAGACCGTGACCGAACACGTGGGCCACAGCCATCTTGTCCGGGTTGCCGGCCATCTCTTGCCCCAGGAAGGCGCCCATCGCCTTCGGATCGAGCTGTCGGGCCCCCGGGTCCTCGGCGATGACCTTGGAGTCGATGGCGTCGCTGCGATTGGCTCCCAGCTCATAGGTGCGACTCCCCTTCCAGAATGGCTCGGCGCCGTTGTCGGGGATATGGGCCAGCAGCTGGGTGCGGCCGAACATACGGTTGGCGACCGTGGAGCCCACCGCCAGCCCGACCGCCCCGCCGATCCCGGCCCCAACCAGACCGCCCAGCAGGTAGCTGCCGGCGGCCACCCCCAACCCGAAGCCCACCGCGCGGGGCACGGTCGCAGCCAGGGTGGCCTTCAGCTTCTTTGCCTCCGGGCTGGTGCCGCTGCGCTGAAGGAAAATAGCTCCAGTCAACTGGGAAGGCGAGTTGCTGCGGGCGCTTTCCAGGTTCTCAACGCAGGCCACCGCCAGGGGCTCAATCACCTCTTCGGAGGCGTCGATCAAAGAGACCACGTGAATGTCTTGCATGGGTTTCTCGGGCCCGGCCGGGGGCGGGGTGGGGAAGGACCGATAGCTGGAGGAGGCCTGTTGCAACTGCATGACCTCAGCTTAGGCCCCGACGCTGAAAGAAAGCTCATCAGAGCTTTTTCAGACAGCTCGCTCACCAATGGACGGCGGCCGGCACCACGGTGCTGACCTTCGGCTCGCTGGCCGTCGGCTCCATCGGCCTTCCGCTGGCGGCCAGTGTGGCCTGCTTTGGCTTCGCCTACCGAGCCTGCGGAAGGCCCTGGCCGCCGCCCCGGACGACCCCGAGGTGCCTTCAGCTCTTCTCCAGGGGATGGACCTGAGCGTGACCTTCCTTCCGCTCAAGGGAGAAGAGCCCTAAGGAGCGTAAATTCCGGGCAGGTCGTTGAGGTAGTCCCCGAAGATCAGATCTCCGGCCGGGTCCACGCTGGGGCCTTCCACGTCCTCGTACATCCGGGCCTGGCCCTCGAAGCGCTGGGCTTCAGCCTCCTGGCCCATCTCGTTGAACATGCCCGAAAGGCGGTTCATGAGAGCAGCGTCCTGGGGCTGGCCCTTGAGGGCGGTTTGAGCAGCGTCCACGGCCTGGGGGATGTTGCCGCGCTGGTCCTGGGCAGCCGCCCAGAGCGCCTGGCGGGCCGCGTCATCAGGGGTGGCCTGGACCTCGGCCTGAGCCTGGCCCAGCGACTGGGCGGCGCCGTGCGAGGGAACTTCGAAACGCATGGCTCCCAGCACCGAGCTCCCCACCGCCACCTGCCAGGTATAGGGCGTGTCCAGGCTCAACACGGGCCCATCGTAGAGCACCGAGGTGGAGGCCGTTTCCGAGCTCCAGAGAGACTTGTCGCCCTGCCATACCGAAACGAGGTACGGTCCGGTCTGGTTGGTGGTGAAGCTGAAGGTGGGCATTCCCTCCTGACTGGTCACCGAGAGCGAGGTGCCCGAGCTGACCTTCACCCGTGCCGGAGCCGCAGGACGCAGCACCGAGCCAAGTTGCGACTTTTCGAAGGTCAGAGCGCTCTTGGCCCCCTTGACCAGGTGCCCACCGTCACTTCCCACCCGCACCACGCAGGGCCCGGTCAGGCGCTCGAGGTGGCCGTCGGAGGTATAGGCCAGCGTCAGGCTGCCGCCCTGGGCCAGCTGGACGAACACGCCCGCATGCACCTGCTGCAGGGTCTTGAGCTTGCCTGGGGTGGCCGCCGAGAGCTTGCCGCCCCCGGCAGGCAGGGTCAGGGTGCGGACCGGTCCTGAAACCGCGCCGACCACGGCGGCGGGAGGGTTGCTCTGGGCCTGGGCCAAGCCCACCAGCAGGGCCAGCAAGACAAGTGCGAGGCGTTTCATGCTGGGGGCGGTTCCCAGCGGGGGGGTCAATCTCCTCTACAACCTGGTCAGGGCGTAAGCCAGCACCGCCATCACGGCGCAATTTTCTTGCAGAAACCGGGGATTGACCTTGTCCAGCGTATCGGCGGCGGTGTGGTGGTAGTCGAAGTAAGTCCGGCTGTCGAGCAGGGGGTGAAAGCCCGGCACTCCGCGCCGGGTCAGGGGAGAGATATCGGCCCCCGTACCCGGGAGCTGGCGCATGGCCCCGGCCTTGATTGGACGCAGAGCGTCGGCCACTGGAGCCAGCACGGCCGCCAACTTCGGGTCACCCTGGTAGCCGATCCCGTAAGGATGCCCGCAGCCGAGGTCGGACTCGATGGCCGCGAAGTGGTTGGCCAGGTCCTTCTCGTGGTTGGCGAAGTAAGCCTTGGAGCCGGCCGTGCCGTTCTCCTCGTTCATCCATGCGATCACCCGCAGTGTGCGCCGGGGCTGAAGCCCCAGCTTCTTGATCAGGTGGGCGGTCTGCATGGCCATCACCACGCCGGCCCCGTCGTCCAGGGCTCCAGTGCCCAGATCCCACGAGTCGAGGTGGCCCGAGACGATTACCACCTGCTCGGGTAGCTCGCTGCCCCTCAGGTCGGCGATCACATTATGACTCTTGACCGGGGGCAGCTCGCGGCAGCCCAGGGTCAGGCGCACCTTGACCGGGCCCTCGCGGGCCAACGAGGCGATGAGCTCGGCGTCTTCCTCGCTGAGGGCGGCGGCCGGGATCTGAGGGCCGGCCTCCCAGTCGAGCACCCCGGTGTGGGGCAGGCGGTAGGACACTCCCCCCAGCGAGCGCACCAGGCAAGCCACGGCCCCGTTCCTTGCAGCCCGGGCAGGACCGTCAACTCGAATGCGGGCGCACTGGCCGTAAGCCATCCCCCCTTCCCCGAGCTCGGCCAACTGATCGTCGTAGGGATGATCCACCAGCACCATGCGGCCCCGTACCGGCACCCGGTCGAGCTCGTCCAGGTCGTTCACGACCACGATTTCGGCCGTAATCCCCTCGGTTGGGGTAGGCGGGCTTCCCCCCAGGGCCGTCAGGGCCAGCTGCTGCTCCACCCCGGCCGGGCGATCGGGATACTCCACCAGGGCGGCCCTTTCCACCCCGCGCACCCAGCGGGTCACCAGGCACTCCTCCAGGGTCACCTCCAGCCCCAGCGCGCGCATCTCGGCGGCCACGTACTCCACGGCCCGCTCCGCCTGAGGCGTGCCCGAGAGGCGGGGCCCGATCTTGTTGCACAGGTGGGCCAGGCGCTGGTAGGCCCAGTCGCTCTCCAGGGCAGCCTGGCGCAGGCGGTCGAGCTGGGGCCTCAAGTCGGCCGGAAAGTCCTTCGGGTCGCGCTCGGAGAGGGGCGAAGCCAGCACCGGCGCCAGCAGCAAGAGCACCAGCAAGAGGCCGATCATGCCCGCACCAGCCGCAACACGGTCAGCCACCAGCGGGGACGGGCCAGCTCAGGGTGGGCCAGCACCCGCTGGCGCAGGCGCTGCTCGAAGTCCTTTCCGCCCTGGCGCTTGAGCAGAGGCTGATTGAGGGCGGCCACCACGAAGCTGACCACACGGTCGGCATAGGCCTCGAGATCGCCGGTCTTCTGGTATTCGTCCCAGTAGGGCTCGGGCATGGGCGGCTCGAGCACCTCCTTGAGGGCCAGCCTCGGGCCCAGGGGAGCGAGCCACTCGCGCAGGGTGCGGTGGTAAGTAGGCAAAGCCAGACGGGCCCTCTGGCGCGGGCCCAGCACCTCGGCCATGGTCTCGCGCACCATGCTCACCAGTCCTTCTGCGCCGGTGCGCCCGAAGCTATCGGCTCCGCTGCCTACCATCACCAGCTGTCCACCGCTCTTCAGCTCGTAGGCCCGGCTGTCGATCCAGGCCTGCCAGTCGAGGCGAGCCTGCTCATACCACTGGGCGGCGTACATCGGGTTGGCGGGAGCGGGCACTCGCGACAGCCAGTGAGTGGCCGCCGAGCACCAGATCAAGCTCAAACTGGCGGGCCGAAAGAGAGGCTGATAGAAGGATCCGGCCCGGACTGAGGCCAGCACGCCCGGTTGCAGGTAGCTCTCGGGACCGGCCAGCAGATCGAAGAGCGGGTTGAAGTCATTGGTGGGAAGATCGGTGTGGGTCACCTCCAGGAACGCATTGGAAGCGCGTTCACGCAAGATGGTCAGGGCCCGACGCATCGGCTCCATGGAGTTGCCCCCGTGAAAGCAAGCCAGGTCAGCCACCTGCATCACGCCCTCGAGGGGCACCTCGCGGGCCGCCTGCTCGAACAGTGCGAAGCCCTGGGCGGCGGCAGCGGCCTGGGGTTGGGAGTGGCGGTTGTAAAAGCCCTTTTTCACGGCCAAGGCGTTCGGGCCTGAAAGGCTCTTCCCTTCGGGCGTCTTGAACAGGGCGCCCCTTTCGGGCGTGTCCGTGGACTGTCCTGAATAGGGCGCCCCTTTCGGACGTGTCCCTGGACTGTCCTGAATAGGGCGCCCCTTTCGGGCGTGTCCCCGGACTGTCCTGAATAGGGCGCCCCTTTCGGACGTGTTCCTGGACTGTCCTGAATAGGGCGCCCCTTTCGGGCGTGTCCGTGGACTGTCCTGAATAGGGCGCCCATTTCGGACGCGTCCCTGGACTGTCCTGAATAGGGCGCCCATTTCGGACGCGTCCGTGGAGGAGGACTGTCAGCGCCCGTGAAGCGCCGGCACATGAGTCAACTTGAAGACCCCTCACTCCTCATCGAGTGGCAGTCCGACCCGGTGCTTACTCTGCGCTGGGAGAACGCTGGCCCGGCGGCCGACCCTTCCCAATCACGGCTCTGGGAGCACTATCAGGCGACCGCGCGGGTGACCGCGCCCAACAGTTGGACGCTCCCGGGCGCGCCCTGCGGGGGCTCGATGGCCACCCCGACGCTCCCCCGACTGCTCGAGCCGATGGCTTACTTCGAGAAGGGTCTGGAGCTTTACGAGCAACTTCCTGACCCGTCCCCGGCCGACGACCTGGTGGCCTGCGCCATGCGCCTGGGCAGGGCGCAGCTGGCGCTGGAGCTGGCCGCCGACGATCTCAAGCTCAGCTATCAGGAGGCCTATGATATCGCCTGCCAGGTGATGGGGCCGGCCACCAGCCGGGTGCTCAAGCCCTTTGAGCTGGTGGGTCGCTGGCTGGGAGCGGTGGGCATTCTCGGCATCACCAACGAGCGCTGGGCCGAGGTCCAGGCTGTGATGGTGTTCCTGGGCGAGTTTCTAGAGCACTCCCTGCCCGCCGACCTGCGCTCGGAGATGGAAGGCTTCTTCGCGGCGCTCCTGCGGCGGGTTGCCGTGGAGCAGAAGGACGTTCGGTGGTTCCGAAGCCTGAAAGATCGACTGCCCGCCGAAAGCCCCCTCAGGAACTGGTTCGGGGAACCCCAATGAAGACCTGGTGAGGGAAAGGCAATCCATGGCGGAGGCTTTGCTCCCTTCCAGCGGGACAGCTACCGAACCGGTAACAAAAGGGCAAAGTTTTTCGCCTCCCCTCCGGATTAGGCTGAGCGCGCCAGAAAAGTGCATACTTTCATCGTCCGGAGGTACTTACCATGCTCGTCTCCTCTCCGGTCCACCTGCGCGTGGGCACGTACAACGTCGAGAACATGTTTGACGACGTGAACGATCCTCACAAAGACGACGATGACATGGAGCCCAAGAGCGAGCGCTCGCTGCAGGTGGTGGCCGACACCCTTCGGCGCGTGGACGCCGACGTGGTGGCCCTGCAGGAGGTGGAGAACGTGGAGGTGCTGCAAGACTTCCTCGATGAGCACCTGCCCGGGATGTATCCCAACGTGGTCCTGGTGGAGGGCAACGACAACCGGGGCATCGACGTAGCCTTCATTTCCAAGCACCCCATCACACGGGTGGAAACCCACAAGGACGACCGCTTCCCCATCCCCAACCAGAGCCGGCCGGGCTTCTTTAAGCGCGACCTGCTCGAGGTCAGCGTCCAACTGCCCGAAGGTCCGACCGTGGACCTGTACGCCACCCATCTCAAGTCGCACGGCGGAGGCCAGGCGGCCGACGACCAGCGCCTGGGCGAGGCCAACCAGATACGCAGCGTGCTGCGAGAGGACTACCGGGAGGATCCGGAGCGCTTCCGAATCGTGATGGGGGACATGAACGATACCCCCCCCACTGCCACCATCCGGGCCATCCTCACCCCGGGCGAGGGTCAGGTGAAGGACAGCCTGGCCGGCAAGCCGTTCCAGGAGCGCGATACCCACCCGGCCGGCGCTCCGCGCCGCTCTCTGGACTTCATCCTGTACTCCGACAACCTCAAGGAAGAGTTCCAGGAGGCTCGGGTGCACCGTTTCCCGGAGGCCCGCCAGGGCAGCGACCACTACATGGTATCGGCCGACTTCCTTCTGACGGCATAACCCGTAAGGGTCTGCTCGCTTCTGCCCGAGGAGTTGGCCCACGAGGTAACCGAGCAGCCAGGCTTCGCCGACCGGTGTTTGCTCGTTCGCGCGTCCTGGACGCGGCTCGAGCGGGCCGAAGAGCTCGGGTGAGCTAGGTTTCCGGCTCGCTGGCCCCGGGGGGCACCAGCTCCAGCCAGGAGAACCAGATCGGGTGGCGCTTTCGATACCAGCGCAGCACCCGGAGCAGGGTCTCCTGACGCTCTTTGGAGATCACCGCGGCAGGAATGCGGTCGAGGAAGACCCGCATGCGGTTTTGCCCAGGGAACTCCAGAGCTTCGGCGCACAGCGTCTGCAGCTCGTTTCGGATGCGCCCGGAGTCAGAGATCTTGACGGCCCGGGTCTCGAAGTCCTGTCCACCGGTCAGGAAGCGGTTCAGGAGGGGGCTGAACACCAGCCGGGTTTGCTCGAGCGTCTCCATCAGGCGCAACGTGAAGGTCACCCGCTTGTCGGTGCGCAGTGAGCCCAGGCGCACCGTGACCCGGTAGCGTCCCTCCCCCACCAGCTCGACCCCGGGCAGGCCCGAGTACGGATCCGGCCCCATGTAACCGGCCAGGGCCAGCACTTCCCAGCCTTTCTCAGGGAAGAAATCGTCTGCCCGCAGGGTGGCGCGGTTGAGGGGAATGCCCGCCTCCTCGGCCTCCCGCACCATCTCACGATATGCCTTGACCCGGGCCGGCTCGAGCTGAGACCCAAAGAGACGCTCCAGGCCCGCCTCCAGGTCGTGGCCCAGGTGCATGACATGCTGCTCTTTCTCATAAGGCAGCTCGAAGGCCGAGGTGAAAACGCAGAGCGATGCCTCGAGCCCCAGCTTGGGTGCCAGGCTGGCTGCTTGCACCGCCTCGGCCGAGGCGGCGTAGCCGTCACAGAGGAAGAGATGGGTAGCACCCGATTCGTCCTGCCAGGTGCCCACCTGGTAAGTGGGAGCATAGGTCCCCGACTCGGTAAACGCCTCCCTCCCCGAAGGCAGCTTCCAGCCCTCCTCCACCAGGTGTACTCCCAGCTCGCGCCAGCTGCTCCACAGGCCCGAGAGGCGCCTGGCCCGGCTCTTGCCTCCCAGCGTCCAGACGTGCACGTGCTCGCGGCGTATGCCCGGATAGGCCAGCTCGATGGCCTCCATCACCCGGGCGCGAGGGGTGCGGTAATCCACCAGGATGGCCTGCTCGGCCGCCCGTTCCACCACCTGGCGAGGCAAGATCAGCGTGCCCATGTAGCCCTCGTAGGGGCGCAGGATATGGAGCGGCTGGTTGAAGACGTGCAGGATGGTCATGGTGCCCGACTCGCGACCGAGGGCAAAGCGCGAGGTGTTCTCAAGCGTGTCGATGGCCGCCCCCCAGACCGTCAGGCCCGAGCGCTTGATTTCGCCATAAAAGCCGTCCCAGCCGTAGCCCGAATCGTTGAGCAGGCGCACCACCCGGTCGTCGAGCCAGCGGGCCACCTCGGGACGAGCGTAGACCCGTCCAAAGCCAAGATTGGGGTTGGAGCCCATCTCGGGCGTCTCGCCCCCCTTGGGCATCAGGCCCTCCCCCAGGCAGACCATAATCGCATGGTTCTCGGGAAGATGGCGGGTGAGATACCACAGGCTCTCGCTCATTGCGTAGGCCGAGATGGCGTCGGCCTCCTTCTTGACCAGGTTGAGCCCGGACTTGTCCTGACCGGCGCCCTCACCGAAGCGGCCGAAGAGTCGGGTGCCCAGGGCCGTGACGGCCACCGTCATGGCCAGCGAGCGCTCGATGCGGCCGGTGACGAAGGACATCTCGCGCGGGTCGTCAGCGGTGGGGCGCCCCCGGGTCCAGACTGTCTCCACGTCCTCCAGCCAGAGGTGGAAGCGGCCCAGGATGGGTCGGGTATCGAAGGCCCATTGGGCCAGGGCGTCGCGTCGATCTTGCAGGGTCAGCATGCCGGGGCGTGGTTCCCCGCCCGGGCGGGGGGGTCCTTCGGCGCAGGAGATCGGTTCATTCATCCCGATGATCCCGGCCATGAGCCTCGGAGTGCTGGAAACCACCCTGCCGGTCGTCGAGAAGGCCCGCCACGTGCGCCTCGAGCGAGGGGTGCTGCACGACCTGGCGGCGCGCTGGAAAGAGTCGGGCTTCGGCGTGCCCGGTTGGGACAGCGCCATTCACTACCCCGACGCCAACTACGTGCTGCTGCTTGACGCCCTGAACTTCTGCTTCTGGGCCGACCCTGACCAGCCGCGCTGGGAGGTGGACTACCATGGCCAGAGTTTCAACGGCTACAAGGCCCTCTCGGTGGCCCTGCGGCGTGCCGTGGAGGAGGGCGTGCCCCTGCTCGAGGCTGACTGGCTGGCTTCAATCAGCCGCGAGCAGATGGCCCACCTGTTGCGCGGGCGGGGCGAGATCCCCATGCTGGACGATCGGGTGGCCAACGCCCGCGAGGTGGGCCAGGTGCTTTCCAGGGGCTGGGAAGGGCGCTTCGAGCGCATCGTGGAGGCGGCCGGGGGCTCGGCGGTGGAGTTGGTGCGGCTGGTGGAGCGCGAGCTGACCTCGTTTCGCGATGTCTGCACCTATGACGGGGCTGAGGTCCGGATTCTAAAGCGAGCGCAAATCCTGGTCGTGGATTTGTTCGGTACTTTCCAGGGTCAGGGCCCGGGCGAGCTGACCGGGCTCGAGCAGTTGACCGCCTTCGCCGACTACAAGATTCCGCAGATCCTGCGCACCCTGGGCGGACTGGTCTACTCCGACGATCTGGCCGAGCTGGTGGACAACCGGCGCGAGATCCCGGCCGGCCACCCGATGGAAGTGGAGATTCGCGCGGCCATGATCTGGGCGGTGGAGGAGCTGCGCCGGGCAATGGATCTGTGCGCTTACGAGATCGACTGGTTCCTGTGGAATGAAGGACAGCGCCCCTGGCCGGGGGAGAAGCCCTATCATCGGACGCGCACGGTGTTCTACTGACGATGCTCGCACAGGACCCCGCCTGCCGCATCGAGAACCCCCCCTTTTCGACCATGAACCAGACCCTGCACTTTCTCAACCAGGTCCAGAACGGGGGCAAGGTAAGCATCGGCGCCATCGCGCCTACCTCGGGCTTCGCTGCCCGAGCGATGGCGGAAGAGTGCGCCCGGCATCGCGCCCCCAAGAAAGTGCTCGAGCTGGGGGCCGGGACGGGGGCCATCACCACCCACATCCTGCCCTGCATCGGTCCCCACGATCAGCTGGTGCTGTGCGAGATCCATCCCGGCTTCGTCCAGTTCTTGCAGCGCCGCATCGAGACCGAGCCGGCCTTCATGGCCCTCAATGGGCGCATCACGCTGCAGGCGGTCAGCGCCAGCGATCTGGAAGGCGAGGGCGAGTATGACTACATCCTCTGCTCCATCCCTTTCACGATCTTGCCTCCCGATCTGGTGCGGGCCATCTTCGAGCGCTGTCGGCGACTGCTCAAGCCGGGCGGAATCCTCAGCTACATCGAGTATGCCTACCTGCGGGGACTCAGACGCTATCTGATGGGACCGTTTTACCCCGAGCGATTCCGGACCGTCGACCGGGTGATCGCCGAGTATCTTTCGCAGTATCAGATCGCGCGTCGCACCGTGGTGCGCAACCTTCCCCCGGCCTGGATCCGACACCTCCGCTTCACCTCTGGCCCGGCCTCCCGAGCTCTTGCCCTGGCACCCCTGGAGGACCGTCACCGCCTGGGCCTGCCCTTTGGCTGGGGAGTCAGCCGGGAAGCCATCAAGGGCTCGGCCATCCTCAGCGCGGCCTCGGCCTTCATGCGCTCGATGCGCTTTCCGCTGGCAGGGCTCCCCCTGGCCGCCGCGACGGCCTTCGGCACCTTTCTGCGCGACCCGGCTCGCGAGGTACGGCTGGATACCGAGCTGGCTTACTCGGCCTGCGACGGCAAGGTGCTGGCCATCGAGAGGCTGACCGACGCGCGCCTGGGCGAAGGGGAATGGGTGCGTATCTCGAGTTTTCTGGGAGTACACGATGTCCATATCAACCGGGCCCCGGTCGCGGGCAAGGTGGTGGACATCTTCAGCCGCACGGGAGGCCACGCCCCCGCCTTCCGGCCGGCGGCCGAGCACAATTACAGCCTTTTTACAGTGGTCGAAGGCCTGCACGGTCGTTGCGCCGTGGCCCAGCGCGTGGGGGTGCTCGCGCGCCGCATCGTCAACTGGTACCAGGTAGGCGATTTGCTCGCCCAGGGCGAGCGCTACGGGCTGATCCGCTTCGGCTCGCGCACGGATGTCTATCTCCCCGTAGGCCAGGTCGAAGTGCTCGTCAAGCCGGGGGATCGAGTGGTGGGTGGTCTGACTCCCCTCGCCCGCTATACCTCCGAACGGCCCAGATGAGCGGGCCACTGACCACGTAGGTCAGGGCCACCAGCGACAGGGTGCGATGAAAATCGACCACGCCCGCCGAAGCCACAGTGATCCACAGCCAGACCGGAACCTTCTTTAGCTGGCAACGCTTGGGATAAGGAAACACGCTCACCATCAATACTGACAACGTGACTACCAGTGCCAATCCCCATCCGGGCGTAAGATGCGGGGCGATCAGATAGGTGCCCGAGAGCACAGCTGTTACGAAGGTCGTGGGAATGCCCGTGAAATAAGGCCCTGGGGCGGTCACATTGAAGCGAGCCAACCGATAGGCCCCGGTCAGCAGCCAGAGGCCGCTGGCCGCCCCGATCAGGGGAAGGGCCACATGGGGGGCCAGCCAGCTGAAAGCCAGCACCGAGCCGGCCACGATGAAGGAGGTCATGTCGGCCAGCGAGTCGAGTTGGGCGCCAAACGGCGTGGCTACATTCCAGAACTTGGCCAAAGCTCCGTCGGCGGCATCGAGCACCACGCAGACCAGAAGGCACCAGGCTGCCACCCCGGGGAAGCCGGCCATGACCGCCAGCAGGGCCAGCAGCCCAAGCAGCAGGTTGGCGCTGGTGCAGCCCGTGACGATGTAGAAGTGCAGCTTCAAGGGGTGGGGGGGCCGGACAAGAAGCTCGAATGCCGCGCGGAGCATCTCCCCGGGTTCGCCTCAGACAGGAAAAACCCTACCCCGACTGCTCGCCAACCAGACGCAAGGCCGGTTGCTGGTTGCGGTTGCGCTTGCGACGTTTGGAGCGCCATTGACCCTCGAGCAGCATGAAGACCACCGCGATGGCGGCCACGACGGCTCCGATGCTCACCCACATCCAGTCGTCGCGGAAGAAGTGGGCGATGATGCCGGCCCCAAGTGCTCCAATACCGCTGCCCAGGTCGCCAAAGCAGGCCACGACACTCATCCCCAGTCCGCGCTGGCTGCCCGAGCGCTCCACCGCCAGTGTCGAAAGTGCCGGGTAGATCATGCCGTAGGACAGGCCAGCCCCGGCTCCCGCGCTCAGCATCAGGGGAAGGGCCCGCCAACCGGTCGGAGTGAGGAAGCTGAACATGATCAGCGAACCCCCCTGCATCAACAGCGCCAGCGGAATGGTGCCGGCAGCTCCCAGCCGGCTGGCCAGCTTGCCCGAGAAGACGCGGGTCAAGACGGCGGCCACGGTGTAGCAAACGAAGACGTAGCTGATGCCGGTCAGTTTCTTGGCCTCGACGTAGGGGGCAACGAAGCAGAAGACGCTGCCGATGGACATACCCATGGCCACCGCGGCCAGAGTCAGGCCGCGCATGCGTGCCGCGAAGGCCATGCGCAGAAATCCAAAGTTGCGGCGATCATTCAGCAGAGGCACCACTCTGGGCTCGTGAACCAGGTGTGAGAGCAGGGCACCGGCCAGCATCAAGCCAGCGGCAGCCCAGAAAACAGCCGGAAAACCGCCGTGAATCTTCAACTGCTCGGCCAGCACCGGACCCGAGGCCCCGGCCAGAAGACCCGACACGCCGAAGATCCCCAGCATCTCGGTCAGCTTCTGGGGAGGGGCCTGATCGGAGACCCAGGTCCAGGTGGAGGTGAAGAAAAAGGAAAAGCCCAGGCCGTGCAACGTCCGCACCAGCAACATCAGCGGTACGCTGACAGGCAGGTAGATGTAGCACAGGATGGAGGCCACCATCAGATAAGCGCCCCAGATGAAGAAGACCCGTCGCCCCCAGCGGTCGAGGCGCCGGCCCAACCAGGGCTGAATCAGGACCGAGACGATCCAGAAGGCCGCCTCGGTCGTGCCTACCTGCCAGCGGGTCATGCCCGCGTGCGTGAAGTACAGCGTCAGCAAGAACATGACTGCCTGCCCCGTCATGCACAGCAGGTTCATTACGCACGCTTTCCAGAAGTCGGCCGAGTAGCCTCGACCGGGGAGCTTTCTCATCGAGTCTGGTCTCTTTGCCCCCTTCAGGCTTTCATCCTTTAGACGCCACGCGCTGAGCGCCTCAGAAGACGGCGCGGCGCGCCCAACATCTTGTCTGCACTCCCGTACATTTGGACAATGCACATGTCTCGAAGCTCAAGCGGCCAGATAGCAGCCGGGCCCCGAGGAGAGGTCCATCAGGGCCGTGCGAAACTGCTCGAAGTCCCGCAGGGCCTGATCAAAGTGACGCCGCGCAAGTACTAGCCGCTCGGGCTTGGAATCCCGGCAGTAGGCATCCAGGATATCGAGGGCCTGGCTGAGATTCTCCAGCTCCTCACGGGCCGAGCGCTCGACCACCTGCCAGCGCAGCAGGTAGGTTCGGGGGGCTCGAAGGGGGCGTGGAACGGCCCGGCGCTGCCGCCTCTCGCAAAGCTCAACTCGCGCCTGCACGACCCAACGTCGCAGGGCACTGTTGCGCAAACTTTTTCGCTCGACCGAATCCACGATCACAGGCAGAAAATCCAAGCCGCTCCCCATCTCGAGTCCTCCCAGTTCTTGAATGACATGAGCTTAACTCGCGGAGCCCAGGGCTGTCGGTGAGCCCGATTCAGTTGCATCGGTGATCTCCATCACCTGACACAGGTGATGTTGAAAAAAAATCAGTCAATAGGCCTTCGTAAACGCTGTAATGAAGCCATTAAGGTCCTGGGCGGCGATTGACAGGGCCAGCTTCCTGTGGTATAAAGAGTTGGATTCTTTGAGTTCTTTATTCCACCCGTTCCCCCGCCTCGGGCCGGCCGCGGGTCGGGACGCGAGGAATATTCAACGCCCGAATAGTGAATAGGAAGGAGGATCAAAGCGTAAGTTTCGCCCCGTGAGGCGAAGCGCATCCACTATGAGCCACGCCGTTTTGGTGCTCAATGCCAGTTACGAGTTCCTCAACGTCACCTCTCTCAAGCGCGCGGTCAAATTGCTCTATAAGGGTAAGGCCGAAGTGGTCGAGGCGGTAGATAATCGAGCGGTGGTGTCGCGGCACATCCGTCTGCCGCTGCCCTCGATCATCCGCATGCTTTACTTCATCCACCGACCCTTCAAAGAGGTCCCACTGACCCGCAAGAATATTCTCTTGCGCGACCGGCACATCTGCCAGTACTGCGGCAAGCCGGGTGACACGGTCGACCACGTACGCCCGCGCAGCCGGAAGGGCCCTGACAGCTGGGAGAACTGCGTTTGCGCCTGCGCGGCCTGCAACCGGCGCAAGAACAATCGCACGCCGGATGAGGCCAACATGCTGCTGACTCGCAAGCCGCGCAAGCCGTCTCACATCCCATGGCTGCTGATCAAGCAAGACGCTACCCGAGAGGGCTGGGCTCGCTTCCTATTCTGGAACATCTCCATCGAGGAAGTACCTGACTGATCTCAGCAGGTAGCTCGACCGAGAGCCGGATTTCGATCCGGCTCTCTTGTTTTCGGGCCCCAAGGGGTCTTTTTCGAAAAAGCAAGAAGAGACCGCGCGTGTGGCAATCCGCTCTCGAGGTCGCCGGGCTGATCCTGCTCGTGCCCCTGTTCATCCCGTTCATCTTCTGGCTCATTTTCGGCCTGCCCAACACGGTCATCCGCTGGCTGCGCGACCAGGGGTTCTTCTACAAGCTGCTGGGCTCGCGTTCCGGCGCTCGGCATCCTTTGAAGAGCTACCTCAAGTTCAAGAAGCGCGACCAGCTCGGGGTACTGACCATCAGCATCAAGCGCTATCTCCACGACGACTTCCGCCTGGCCTGCGAGAGGCTACAGGAGGAGCTCGGCCAGCGCCCCCCGCTGGCGGTGTTCCCCACCCCCATGAATGCGGCCCTGCAGCTGGGCTTCAGCCTGAATCCTCCCCTGGGCGCGGTGGGGTTCGAGCACTGGGTCGAGCAGACCGTCAGCCCCGGGGGACTGGAGGTGATTCAGGAGCTGGAGACCGGTCCCGGCCAATCGGTCTCGCTGCGCGCTCCCAGCCTCTACTTCCTGAAGGTGGACGAGCAGCCAGTGGTGCTGGATACCACCTACTGGGACCAGGGCTACTCCGAGGACGTCACCATCCACGTGGCCTACCTCAAGGGGGCTGGGGAGCAGGCGGCCGAGAAGCTGGGCCAGCGCATCCGCCGCGAGATCACCCGCAACAATCGTTATCGCGGTTGTTTGATCTCGCTGACCGGAGGCATCCTCGAGCAAACCAAGCTGAGCATCCTGAGCCGTCCCAGCGGCGAGCACCCCGTCTTCGACGAAGAGCTGCTCAAGGAAGTCGATCAAGCCGTGCTGGCCTTCATGAAAAATCGCGAGCAACTCAAGGCGGCCGGCATCCCCACCAAGCGCGGCCTGCTTATGGTGGGACCCCCGGGCACCGGCAAGACCACCCTGGTGCGCTGGCTTCTGACCAACGCCCCCGAGTTCACCGCCATCCTGGTGCAGGGTGAGTCACCTGACCAGCTCAGGCTGGTCTTCTCGCTGGCTCGCGATCTCTCGCCCAGCCTGATCCTGATGGAGGACGTGGATCTGCTGGCCACCAATCGCTATCAAAATAACCTCTCGCTCTTCCTGGGAGCGCTCTTGACCGAGATGGATGGGGTCCAGGGCAACGAGGACGTGGTCGTGCTCATGACCACCAACGACTCGAGCGAGATGGAAGCAGCCCTGATCCGCCGCCCGGGGCGGGTGGATCGTATCCTCACCATTCCGGCCCCCAACACGCAGCTGCGCCTGCGGCTGCTCAAGCGCTTCCTGGAGGGTCCGGGGGGGCCAGGCGACGAGGAGCTTCAGAAGGTCGCCGAAGCCAGCGACGGTTTGCTCCCGGCCGCCCTGCACGAGCTGGTCAAGCAAGCCGCGATCCGCGCTTTGAGCCGGGGCTCCAGGAGCGAGGATGGCAAGCCCCGGATCGAGCTCGAGGACCTGATGCAGGCGGTGGGGCCGGTCAAGCAGCAGTTCAAGGAGCCGGTGGACAGCCGCATGGGGCTGCGCCCCAATTAATGTGTTCCGCGTCACGTGCTGAAGGTTTTCCTATCCTTGGCAGCCTCCATAAAGTCTGTCAGGCCAGTTACTGAACCTTCAGCACTTCACTTTAGCCCAGAAGGTTGTTGAGAATGGCCACGTTGATGGCGTAGACGGCCGTGAGTCCCTGCAATGCGGTCTCATGGGAGAGGGATTCCCCCACCCGCAAGGGAGCGTCCGAGGCCCAGTAGCCCACGCCCACGTGCAGGTTCTCGCGCAGGTAACCCAGCTTACGGCACTGGTGCATGGCTCGTACGTAAGGGATTCCCTCCATCTCCAGGCCCAGGATCTTCCACTCGTCGCGATAGCGCTTGAGCATCTCGTCATTTTGCAGGATCGTGCCCAGCACCGTCAGCATCGGTCCATCGGCGTAAACCTTGCCCAGCTCGAGATCGTGGAAGTCGTCCCGGCCCAGGAAGTTCCCGAAGGGCAGGTCGTAGACATCGCGGCTGCCCTCGCGCAGGAGGTAATTGGGCAGCATGACGCCCCCACGGTCGCCCACCACCGTGCCGGCTTTGCCCATGATGGAAAAGCTGGCTACCCGCCCGTTAAAACGACGGAAGAGCTGCTCCACCACGATGCCGGCCTGCTCGCCGAAGGCGTAATCGACGTTGAGCAGCAGGGGGCGCTCGCGCAGAATGCGGTCGCGATCAAGCTTGAGACGCGGGTCAACCCGATCAAAGTCGATTCGGGCCAGGTCGAAGGCCTGGGCCCCGACCCCAACGTGAAAGGTGTCCTCCAGGTTGCGCAGACCGTGTTGCTCATCCCAGGCCCGTCGCTCGGCCGCTTTGTCGGGATGGGCGGCCAGCCACTCATGCACGGCCAGGTAGACAAGGTTGCTGTTCGGCTCACCGACGTAGAGCTCAGCATGGCTGGAGTGCTCGGCTGCCCAGGTCCAGATGGCCTGCTGCTCCTTGCGTGGATAGCTCGAGAGCAAGTTCAAGCACGACTGAAGATTGCTTGAGAGGATGTGCACCTCGTGCTCGGCCGAGGCAGCTGTTTCCTGGAACAGGTGCTCGGACCAGGCACGGGCCCGCTCGATGGAGGCTTCAATGGAATAGTCTCGGTGGAGGCGTACCACCAGGCTGGGGGGGTGCTCGGTGAGATAGAGCACCCGGCGCAACAATTCTCCCTTCCAGTGCTCATCCAGACGTACCATGGCGTCGTCGGTGCTGCCGAGTTGGAAGGCAAGCCGCGCCGTCAGGCGGTTCTGCACGGCGATGTCGAAGGGGCCGGCCAGATAGTGATCGATGTCGGCCAGCAGAGGGGTTCCCTTGAGCAGCTCGCAGATCTTGTGAGCCTCAATGGCATAGGAGGTCAGCAGGGTGACCAGGTCGAGCAATTCGGTCACTCCCTCGCGAGCCACCACGATCACGATGTCATCCCCGATCAGGAATGTGGAGCGCCGCCTGGCCGGCGTCTCCACGCGTTGTACTCCGGCCATGGTGGGAAGTTTGTCGGGCACGTCGGCCTGCACCAGAAACTCGCGCAGGGCGTGAATGCCCTCAGGGAGGCGCGCGGTGCAGTAGATCAGGGCGTCCACGTCCACCAGGGCGCTCTCCTGGCAGTAGCGGTGCAAGCTGGGACGCATGGCCCTGAAGGCGTCGAGGAACTCGTCGATCTGATAGACCCCTCGGATGGCGCCGTGGCGCACCAGGATCTCGAAATTCTCGATGTGCGAGCTCACAGGCCGGGCAGGTCGGTGCTTTCCAGAATCCCCCTGATAAATTCACCCTTGTTGTGATTGGGATCGTCCCGATTCAGCTCGGAACCGACCAAAAACCCCGTTCTCGCCTCATAGTAGCGCTGCCCGGACAGGTCACCCTCGCGCACCTGCACTTGCCAGACGCTCCAGCGCTCCCAGCGTTTCTCGAACTGCACCAGTCCAGCCTTGGACGCCCTGCCAGCCATGCGCTGGGCGGGGGGCAGGTAGAGCAAGCCCAGATTGGACTCGCGCAGAGGCTGGCCATCGGTGGGAGCCAACTCGCCATCGAGGGTAGCGATGGGCTTTTTGTCCTCTCCCACACCCAGCTCGTTACCTGCCAGGAACGTCAGTCGCAGCTTCCTCGCCTGGCTCTTTCCGAAGCGGTCGGTGTGTACCAGGGAATACTCAAGGAAACTGCCGACCGGAGCCAGGGTTGCGGGGGGGGGCGCTGCCCCTCCCCCGCCGGCTCCCGAGCAACCCGCGGCCAGCAACACCAGGGCAAGCAACAAGAGTATTCTCACAGCCTGAGCCATTTCGCTCAGCGGGCGGTTCACTCCTCGGCGATGACGATGACCCGGTCGTCAGCCCCCAGGGTGATCCTCTGCGACTTGGGCGGATTAACCACGATTCCGTAAGCTTTGGAGGCATTGAACTGATCGCGAACGTGGCGATAGCCGATGGCCACTTGACCGCGCAGACGGGCGGCCTCCACCAACGTGGCAAAGGTGACCGTGCTTCCTGGCTTGAGGTAATCGCTGGCGGGCTTGACGTAGATTTCCGAGCCCTCTGAATTGAAGAGATCCTCGAAGACCCTCATCAAGTGCTTGTTCTCAGAGACCTGGCTCATCAACAGGCTGATCATCTTGTCGGACACGATGAAGTCGTCGGCCTTGGTCACCTCAGCCAACTCGCGGTTGCGAACATCGAGCATCTCGCTGACGATGGAGAGGTCGATGTTGGTCAGCTCGGAGATGTTACGAAGGTGCAACAGGGTAACCAGCGTCTGGGCGTCGGCTTCCTGCAGCTCAAGGTGATCCTTGTAGCAGAGCAGCAAGATGTGGTCGTAGCTGGCCACATCCAACGCATCGAGCACGCGTCGGTCGGTGGTGTCGGCGTGCAGATACTCCATGGCGGTGTTCTTGAGGGAGAGCTCACCCACCACCTCGGGCACGTCGTAGGCGGAGACGATCTTGAGGAAAGAGCCCGGTTGAACGTACTGATCGAGCTCGCGCACCAGGATGCGGGCTCGCTCGTTCCAGCCCAGCAACAGGGTGCGCTCGGGCGAAGTCGGAGGCTCGGACTTACTGACCACTGCGCTCATGTCCAGGCTGGGATTGCCCGTGCCGCCGACGCGCAGAGTGCTGTCATCCTCGGCGATGGCGATGAGCCGGTCGCCGATTGCGATCACGGTATCCATAGGCGGGTTCATCTTGACCCGGCCATCGGCGAATTGCAGCCCGATAACCGTGCAATCTGGGTAGGCAAACAGCGCTTCACCGAACTTCTTGCCTGCCATGCCGGGCTCCTCGCGCATGTAGATCTCGGCCCCGTCGAAGTCCATCAGCTCGGTGTAGACAACCGACAGACCCGATTGGCGGCAAGTCTGCACCATCACCCGGGCGATGAGCTCGTCGGCCAGCAAAAGCTCTACCTCGTCCTTGCCCACCATGCGCACCACCTCGAGGTTGCGCTTATCCTTGATCTCGGCAACGATGTGGTAAGGCTCGGGCCGCCGATCGGGATTATTTGTGACGGCCAGAATGGTCTTTATGGTCTGTGAGTCGGCGTTGCCTTCCTCCGGCGAGAGCACGATGATGGACTTGGACCGGTAAGGATTGACGATGTCCAGGTCGACCAGACTGTTGGGATTTCCCGAGCGACAGATGACCCTGGTGCGGCGCAAATTGCCCACTTCGGCGCGAATCTCGTCCTCCATTTCGACCTTGTCCTTGTCGGCCAGCACCACCACGCAGGGATTCCTCTCGCTCTCTTGAGCCACGGCCAACTCGCTGATGATGGTGAAGATCTTGGAGCTCCAACCCAGAATCAGGGTGTGGCCGTCCTCGATCACGAACGAGCGTCCTTTGCGCAACTCGTCAAGCTTGCTCTCCAGGCCGCTCGAGAGGATACCAATCAGGGTGCTGACGATGAAGATGCCGCCGACCGTGACGGCGGCCATCACCAGGCGTAGGGACCAACCTTGATCGCCGGCCAGCGTACCGGCGTCGATGGCGTGCATGGTGCCCTGCCAGAGCTCCTCGATGAAGCCCGTGTCGTTGATGCCCAGCAAGGTGACCACCAGCGCCGCCAACACAACCATCGCCAGCGAGACCAGGCCCAACCAGCCGATCATGGCCACCGGACCCCGCGCCATGGTGTTATCGAAAAAGTAGCGAAACCGATCGCCCGCAGTGACCTTGTGCATAGCCAGGGCGGTTCGCCCGCTCTGATAGGAAATCCCGCCTCGGGGAGGTCACCGGTCCTGATGGGGGCGAAAGCGCGAGGATGCCCTGGGACCCTCATTGCTACGCCCTCTTTCAAGCCGAGCGAGAGGCGCCGTTTCAGGACTTGCTAGAGCTCTTGCGCCCGTCGCCCGGGATGCGGGCCATCGACCTCGGCTGCGGACCGGGCCTTCTAACTTTGAGGCTCTTTGAGTCTCTGCCCGGGAGCGTGCTGCTCGGAGTGGACTCGTCTCGTGAGATGTTAGAGAAAGCCCGTACCCTGGAGCGTCCTGGCCTTACCTTTGGGCTGGGCCGTGTAGAGGAGCTCAAAGGGCTCTACGATTTGATTTTCTCTCACGCCGCCCTGCAATGGATTGACGACCATGCGCTGCTATTCCCCCGCCTCTTCGAGCACCTTGGCCCGGGTGGGCAACTGGCCGTGCAAATGCCCTCCAATCACGACCATCCAAGTCACCGAGTTATCCTGGAAACGGCCGCCGAGGAGCCTTTCGTGAGTGCGCTGGGAGGCTGGTCACGTCGCTCTCCGGTACTGCCGCTGCGGCGTTACGCCGAGATTCTGCACGCTTGCGGGGCGGTCGAGCAAGTCGCGTTGGAAAAGGTCTATCCACACCTTTTGCCAGACTCGGACGCAATGGTTGAGTGGGTGCGCGGTACCGCCCTGGTGCCCTACCTCGAGCGACTCGCGCCCGGTTTGACGAGGCGTTTCTGGAACGTTGTCGGGTCCGGCTCAGGGAGCAATTCCAGGAGCGACCGGTGTTTTACGGGTTCATCCGGATCTTGCTCTGGGGTCGTAAGAGCGTTACATGATGAACCTGGCATCGTCGAGTTGCTCGGCCTCTCGCCTGAAGCAGCAAACAAAACCGTAACGATCAACCCGTTCAGGCAGGAATACGGGCCCCGACAACTGATCTCTTCTCATGAGACTTTACGCACTGTGCCTGGTTGTGCTCCTCCTGCTCCCCGCCGCAGCCGAGCCCGGGGTGGCGGTGATCTTCGACTCGCGCCAACCCGGCCAGTCCGAGCTGGCATCCCGCGCCAAGCGCTTTCTGTACGTGCTGATCCGCCAGAACAAGCTGGCTGATTACCAATTCAGCCTCAAGACGGTGGACCTGGCCACCTCCGATGGCCGGAGCTTCCAACGCGAGTTCCAGCTCTCTGGCCGCGATCTGCCCGCCCTGGGATACTACCGGCGCCAGGGCAACCGCCTTGACCTGCGCAACCTGCTGCGCTCGTACAAAGATCCCCTGGCCATCGCCGAGACAGCCTTCAGCTGCATCCAGGTGGACGAACCCAACCTCATCTCCAGTACGTCTGTCTGGACCGGTGCCAGCCTGGCCACCGACCCTCCCGGGGCCCGTGTGTTGGAGGGAGACAGCGAGCTCGGGGTCACCCCCTGCCAGGTTAGATTGGCTCCCGGTCGCCGCCAGCTGAGCCTGCTCCATCCCGACTGTGCCGAAGAAACAGTCGTGCTGAGCTTGAAGGCAGGCGACCATGTCGAGCGCTCTTTGCAGCTGACCCATAGCCCGGCCGAGCTGAGCTTCGAGTCGTCGGGCCCTCCACTCGACCTGGTCTTGAACGGCCAGAGCGTTGGGACAACCCCGTTGACCCTGCCGGTCCGGGCCGGCCAGCATCTCCTGGAAGCGTCGGGCCCGGGAGTCTTCCCGCTCAAGGTCGGGCTGCGAGCCGAGCCTCAGACCCGCACCCAGGCCGTCATGCAGCCAACTCCCCGAATGGTTCGAGTGGGCCTGGCTGAGATCGACTCCGACGGCTACCTGATTGGTCCCTCTTACGATTTTCTGCCCATCCCCAGCGGGGATGGGGTCGCGTTCAACGATTCCGAGCTGGCCCAGCGTCTGGAAGCGCGCATGGACAGGGCCGACTTGCGACTGGTTGACCCTGAAGCTCCATGGGACTGCGCCGTGAAGTTGGACGTGGATGCCTGGGAGACCTATGTGACCGTCCAGTTGAGCATCCTCGACCGGGCCGGCGAGACCGTGCAAACCCTGTCGGCCCAGCGCGGCATGCCCTGGCTGACCTTCAACGCCCAGAGCGCGGCCCGCAAGCGTGCCATCGAAATGATCGACGAGTTGACCGACGGGGCCAGCAGATGGATCGCCTCCAACGTGCAGCCTACCCCGCTGACTGCCGAGGAGCAAGCAGAGAGCCTGGAGCTACGACAGCTGGGCCCAATTCCGTAAGTCAGCCTGTACTGCCCGGATGGGATTGGGCGACCGCGTCTATCTGCGTGACCACCTACGATCAAACGAGGCTGAGCAGACTCAGATCAAGCCCAGCTCTCTCACGGCGGCTCGCTCTTCCTCGAGCTCCTTCTCGCTGGCCTTCATCCTGGCCCGCGAGAAGTCGTCGATCTCGAGGCCCTGGACGATGGAGTAATCGCCGTCCTTACACATGCAGGGATAGCTGTAGACCAGGCCTTCGGAGACGCCGTAGCTGCCGTCGGAGGGGTGGGCCATGCTGACCCAGTCGCCCTCGGGCGTGCCCAGGGCCCAGCTGCGCATGTGGTCGATGGCGGCGTTGGCGGCCGAAGCGGCCGAGGAGAAGCCGCGGGCCTCGAGCACCTCGGCACCGCGCTTGGCCACTTTGGGAATGAAGGTCTTCTCGATCCACTCCTGGTCGTTGACCAGACCGGCCGCTTGCTTGCCCTCCACCTCGCAGTGGAAGAGGTCGGGATACTGGGTGGTGCTGTGGTTGCCCCACACGGTCATCTTCTTGATGGCCGTCACCGGCTTGCCCAGCTTCTGGCCCAGCTGCGAGATGGCCCGGTTGTGGTCCAGCCGCATCATGGCTGTGAACTGGCGAGGCGAAAGGTTGGGAGCGTTTGAGTAAGCGATCAGACAGTTGGTGTTGGCCGGGTTGCCCACCACCAGCACCTTCACACTCTTGCGCGCGTGATTGGAGAGGGCCTGCCCCTGGGGGCGATAGATGCCGCCGTTGGCTGCCAGCAGGTCCGAGCGCTCCATGCCCGGCTTGCGCGGGATGCCTCCCACCAGAATGGCGTAGTCAGCGTCGCCAAAGGCCACGTTTGGATCGTCGGAAGTGACGATGCCGTGCAGCAGCGGGAAGGCGCAGTCTTCGAGCTCCATCACCACGCCCTGAAGGGCCTTCAGGGCGGGCGTGATCTCCAGGAGCTGCAAAATGACCGGCTGGTCGGGGCCGAGCATGGCTCCGCTGGCGATACGGAATAGGATGGCGTAGCCGATCTGGCCGGCGGCGCCGGTAACGGTGACACGGACCGGTGATATCACGGTTTGAGCTCCTTCATTCGGGTGAGTGCGCTCGCGAGTTTGCCCTCGAAGCCAGATATCCCTCCAGACGCTCGAAGACCCGATCGACGTGCTCCTGGCGGGTACTCATGTGGCCCACTGCCAGACGCAGGGCCAGCTTGCCCCCCAGCCGGGTGTGGGAGAGGAAGGCCTCTCCGCTCGCGTTCAAGCTCTGCATCAGCTCCTCATTGAGGGCGTCCAGGTCTTCCACTCCGGGTGGACAGGCGCGGAAGCAGACCAGACTGAGCGGCACGGGAGCCAGCAGCTCGAAGTGAGGATGCTCTTCCACCCGGCGAGCAAAGTGCTGGGCCAGCTCGCAAGCCTTGCGGATCATGGCCTGCAAGCCCTCCACCCCGTAACTTCGCATGATGAACCACAGCTTCAGGCTGCGAAAGCGCCGCCCGAGCTGGATGCCGGTGTCCATCAAGTTGAGTGTCTCCTCGTCGGTGCGCAGGTATTCGGGGACGAGCGAGAAAGCGGCCTTCAGAGTGTGCAGGTCGCGCACGTAGAGCACGCTGAGGTCGAAGGGCACGAACAGCCATTTGTGGGGATTGAGGGTGAGCGAGTCGGCCCGCTCGGCCCCCTCGAGAATCCAGCGATACTCGGGGCAAATGGCAGCCGGGCCGGCGTAGGCGGCGTCCACGTGCAGCCACAATCCATCCCGCTGGCAAATCTCGGCCACGGCCGCAATGGGGTCCACGCTGCTGGTGGAGGTGGTGCCGGCGGTAGCCACCACCGCCATCGGCAGGTAGCCTGCCGCCCGGTCGCGAGCTATGGCCTCTTGCAGCAGGTCGGGCCGTACCCGAAAGCTCTCGTCGGTGGGAATCTTGCGCAGAAAGTCTTGCCCGAGCCCGAGCAAGATCATGGCTTTGTCCACCGAGGAGTGGGTGTCCTGGCTGCAATAGACCGTGATCGGAGGCTGACCCGACAGCCCCTTCCGGCGGATGTCCCGGCCGAGCCGTTCGCGAGCGGCAGCCAGGGCGTGCAGGGTGGAGATGGAGGCGGTGTCATAGATGACGCCCTCAAACAGATCGGGCAGGCCGATCAGACGGCGCAGCCAGCCCAGCGTGACCTGCTCGAGCTCGGTGGCGGCCGGCGAAGTGCGCCACAACATGGCCTGCTGGTTCAGGGCGGCCGACAGGAACTCGGCCAGCACCCCCGGCGGGCTGGCGCTGATGGAAAAGTAGGCAAAGAAGGCCGGGTGGTTCCAGTGGGTCAGACCGGGCATGAGGATGCGCTGGAAGTCTTCCCAGATGGCCTCCATCGGCTCGCCCTCATGCGGCGCCACCTCGGGAAGCCCGTCCCGGATGGCCCCGGGCTTGACCTGAGAGAGCACAGGGTAGCGCTCCGAATCCTCCAGGTAGTCGGCGATCCAATCGGAGAGCAGGTGGGCCTGGCGACGAAACTCGGCGGGTTGCATCGCCCAGCCTTCTGAAGAATCGGGGCCGATCCCCCCCGGCAGGAAAGTCCCGGACGGGTCCGAAAACAATTTGACCTTAAACTATCTCCCAGAAAGAAGGTCGCAAAGCGATGAAGAAAGCCATTCTAACCGCACTCACGGTGGCCCTGTTGCTGCCTCAGGCTGCCCTGGCCAAGGTCTACGAGGTGGATTCAGCCCACTCCAACGTGGTCTTTTCCATCCGCCACTTCGTGAGCTACGTGGAGGGGCGCTTTCGCGAGTTCGTGGGCAACATCGATTATGATGCCGCCAACCCGGCCGCATCCTCGGTGAACTTCACCATTCAGGCCAAAAGCATCGACACCGACAACGACAAGCGCGAGGATCACCTGCGCAGCCCCGACTTCTTCAACGTAGACAAGTATCCCACGCTCTCGTTCGTGAGCAAGAAAGTCATCGCGCGTGACAAAGAGCACCTCGATGTGGTGGGCGAGCTGACCATTCACGGGGTCACCAAGGCCATCACCGTACCCGTCACCATTCTGGGCACCACACCAGGCCCCAAGCCGGGCAGCGAGCTCATCGGCTTCCGCACCGAGTTCACCATCGACCGCAAAGATTTCGGCCTGGTCTACAACCGCGCCCTGGACAAGGGCGGAACGGTGCTCGGCGACGAGGTCAGCATCCGCATCCTGGTGGAAGCCGGCCGCGAGTAGTCCGTCACGGTGAGATTCGCGCCTAACCATAGAGGGGCTCGATTCTCACCGTGTGATCACACCCGAGGAAAATCGAACACGAATTTATCGCGCTTTCTGACCGGCCGAAACCATATTAACGACCACCAGCTAAAGCTGGTGGATTTGAGTAAACAACTCAAGTCGTTGGTTCCGGCTAAAGCCGGCTCAAGCCACCCGCTTATGCGGGCCATG
>JAANMV010000750.1_pt1 | contig 39115 bp, 35 predicted proteins | sample 7279661 | NCBI WGS metagenome assembly JAANMV01 (sample SAMN14094540, study PRJNA606508) | bioreactor metagenome | isolation source: A lab-scale SPAN reactor treating ammonium-rich wastewater day 121 | place: Ireland: Galway | collected 2017-05-16
TGATTGTATAGAAAAGAATTGTGAACAGGGACGTATTCGAACGTAATATCAAGCAAGGTGCAGCGTGGAAACAATAAACTTTGGAACAAACGGTGATATGCACGGAGGACTGCCGCGTGAATCCCATGTGCAGGAGTATGTCTCCATTATTCTTCGGGGAAAGTGGGTCATTCTTGCCTCGATGCTGCTTGCCACTGCCATCAGCGCATTCGTCACATTGCGCACCGATCCGGTGTACGAATCCGCGGCTCTTGTTCTTGTGGATATGAAAGGAAAAGGTGGCCAGCTTCCGTTCTTTGATTTTGCAGGGACGAGCTTCAACAAGATGACGAATGAGCTTGAAATCCTCAAATCACGAACGATGGCGGAGGCGGTTGCCCAGGATCTGCTGAAGGACGCGGAACATGCCAGCCCGATCACAGAGGTAACCCCGATACTTCAGGTGATTGTTGATGGCGTTCCCCAACAGAAACTCGCCAGCGTGAGGGAGGTTGCAGGGCGACTGCTCGGGTCGGTGTCGTTTGTTCCCATTCGTGACTCGGATATCATCCGGATCACGGCACGCAGCAATCACCGGGCGGAGGCGGCATTGCTTGCCAACACCTACATGAAGGTCTATGCCGAGCGTAACATGGATGCCAGCCGTACACGTTCCCGTGCTGTGCGCGAGTTCCTGCAGAGCCAGTTGGAAACCCGCAGAAGTGCCCTGGATACAGCCGAGGCATCCCTTCAGGCATACATGAAGTCTGCCGGCATGGTCTCGCTCGACGGTGAGTCCAACAAGGTTGTAGCCCAGTTATCTCAACTCGAGGCAAACCGCGACGCCATCGAGGTGGAAATTCGCTCGAAGGAAACCGCACTCGCTTCCTACCGTGAAGAGATTACCAAGCAGGAACCCAGCGTTGCACGAACGCTCGGCGAATCGAGCGATGCGTATATCCGCTTGCTGCAGGACAAGCTTGCCGCACTTGAGGTACAGCGTGATGTTGTCATTGCCCAGAATCCCGCGCTTGCCGGACAGTCTATTTACTCCGAGAAATTGAAGGAAATTGATTCTCAAATCTCAGCCCTGAAGAAGAATCTCAAATCACGAACAGAAGCATTCCTTAAAACCATCGGCTCCGGCGACGACGGCATTGGAAGCGCTGCATTTGTCGGGCAGATGAGGCAGAAGATTGTGGAGCAACAGATTGAGTTGGAAGCTCTTGATTCTCGCAAGCGGGCTCTGCAGTCTGTTATTTCACAATACGAGCGGCAGTTCAACCAGATCCCGGAGAAAAGTATTGAACTGGCGAAACTCCAACGGGCCAGGCTCAGCAACGAGAAACTCTACCTCCTCGTCGAGGAAAAGTACAACGAAGCCGCCATTACCGAAAAATCCGAATTCGGGTACGTTGACATCATCGATCCGGCAATTGTGCCGGGCGGGCCCGTCAGTCCGAACATGCGCAAGAACCTCATTCTTGGCCTGTTAGTCGGCCTCGGACTTGGTGTAGCGTACGTCCTCCTGCGTTCCTATCTCGATGTTCGGGTGAGAACTCCCGAGGATCTGAAGCGATTCGGGTTCATTCCGCTTTCCGCCGTGCATCAAATGGACAATGTGCCCAGACAGGAGGGATCCACAGGAAACGGGCATTCCCATCACGAAAGTACCGATTTCGACCTGCATCTGGTTGCGTACCACAATCCGCTGTCGCCTCTCGCCGAGGCGTACCGCCGTTTGCGTACGAACGTTCTGTACGCACAACTTGACACGCCGCTGAAGAGTTTTCTGGTTACGAGCGCAAACCCGTCGGAAGGGAAATCCACCACTATCTCCAATCTTGCTGTTGCATTTGCACAAGCCGAAAAGAGGGTGTTATTAGTTGATGCGGATATGCGTCGGTCGACAATTCACAACTACTTCAGGATCAACAAGAACCCGGGGCTCACGGATGTCTTTGTAGGGAGTGTCACCATTGATGAGGCACTGAACAAGAATGTTGTGGAGAATCTGGACGTGCTGTGTTGCGGTACAACGCCTCCCAATCCGGCGGAACTTCTCGGCTCGCGCAGAATGCGTGAATTCATCGAACAGATGAGCGGGAAGTACGACATCCTGATGTTCGATTCGCCGCCGCTGCTTGCCGTCACGGATGCGGCCGTTCTCTCGACTGTTGTCGATGGGGCAATTCTTGTAGCTTCCGCTGGGAAGACCCGTGCCACGGCAATCTACCGTGCAACAGAATCTCTGGCCAGTGTCGGGGGAAAAGTACTCGGCGTGCTGCTCAACAATTTTGATGTCAAGAAAGCATACGGCGGCTACTACGGCAGCTACGGCTACAGTTACTACGCGCACAACTACGGCTACTACCATTCCAACGGAAACGGTGAAAGCCCCAAGAAGCGAAAGAAGTCCCTGCGAAGAAGTGCATGACGTTTCATCCACCATCTGTCTGGAAGATCATGAAGAATTTCCTTCTGTTCGGTATTATCGGCGTTACGACGGTTCTGCTGTCTGCATCTGCACATGCGCAGCTCGATCAAACAGGGCTGCTTTCCGCCACATCGGTGGGAACCACGACGTCGAACTTCTATTTCGCGAAGCCTAATGAGCTGACCATCATCGTGAATGTTTTGGGGTTTGTGCAAAAACCCGGACGGTACGAAATCTCCAGCACCATCGATCTCATCAACCTGCTTGCACTTGCCGGCGGACCCTCTTCGGACGGAACACTGAAGGGGGTGAAAATCTCCCGACTCGTTCGAAACGAGGAACGCTTTGCCCGGCAGGAATTCACCATCGATCTAAATGATCTGACACGGGTTGGCGCGGAACAACTCGCTTTACAGCCCGGCGATGTTGTGGAGGTTGACAGATCCACGTGGTCGGTTGTACGTGATATCTTCGGTGTTGTGGGGTACGCTGCCGTGATTACAACAACCGCAGCCACGGTCATCAATCTGGCCCGGAGATAAGTTGTCCCACACAACGGTCAGGGGGTATTTCGCGATGAACCATCTCATATCTGCAACAGGGCACACCGCACGGTGGTACGCGCTGTACACTCGTTCACGGTTTGAAAAGAAGATCGATGATGATTTTCGGCGGCGGGGAATTGAATGCTTCCTTCCGCTCGTGGAAGAGGTGCGTCTGTGGAGCGACCGGAAAAAGAAAGTGCTTGAGCCCCTGTTCAGAGGGTACATCTTTGTGCGAACGGATTTGCGCAACAAGGTCTCCATCCTCCAAACCGACGGCATCGTCCGGTTTGTGGGTGTGCGCAACACGCCATCTCCTGTTCCGGAACAACAAATCAACTGGGTTCGCATTCTTGCAGGCTCGCCTGATGCGATTCGTCGCGAAGAGTATGTGAGCGTGGGCGAGGTTGTACGGATCACTGCGGGTCAGTTCAAAGGTGTAGAAGGATTTGTCATGAAAGTGAAGGATACGGCTCGTGTTGCCGTGTCGCTGTCGTGCATTGCCCAATCGGTATCTGTGGAAGTGCCGCAGGAATTTTTGGAGAGAATCGATCAACCTGTCGCTGAACCAAGTATCGGTTTCGTTCGCAGGCTGTAGTTCAAGAATCTCTTTCGACGTCGTTGACAGACTCGTCCGTGACGTCGCATTGTAAGACCATGTCCGAGTAGGCCGCATCGTGCAGCTCAAAAAGCACAATGTGACTGAAAGGGCGGAGCGTGCCTGAGAGGACAAGTCCCAAATCCCAATTGCCAAATTCCAAGTACCAAGCAGCGACCGCGGAGCCTATTGACGAAACATGATGAACACAGACCGTCCATATGACCTTGAGGAGCGGACGTTCCTGTTTGCAAAGGAAGTCGCACTCTTCTGCAAGCGTTTGCCGAAGAATGTCGAGAACATAGAATACATCAAACAGGTCATACGATCATCAGGCTCAGTCGGTGCGAATTACATTGAGGCCAATGAATCGTTGGGAGAAAAAGACTTTTCACTGAGGTTAAAGATCAGCCGTAAGGAAGCCAAAGAGTCGATGTACTGGTTACGACTCATTTGTGAGACAAACAATACCCAATTCGCCGGGTCCGGGACAGTTCTCGTGAATGAGGCGAATGAATTGCGGAAAATCCTTTCCACCATCATAAACAAAGCGAAATAGGCACTTCATCATTGGAATTTGGAGTTTGGACTTTGGAATTTCACATAGAATTATGAGTATCAAACAGGAGTTTCTCAAGAGAATTGACTCAAGAGATGCCCGGATCGGCATCATCGGCCTCGGCTACGTCGGATTGCCGCTCGGACTCTGCTTCGCGGAGAAGAAGTTTCGCTGCGTCGGCTTTGATATCGACCGGAAAAAGACCGACGCATTGTCGAAAGGCGAATCGTACATCAAACACATTCCTTCCGAACGCATCAGGCAGGCTGTCTGTTCAGGGATGTTCAGCGCGACAACAGACTTTTCGAAGATTGCGGAGTGTGACGCTGTTCTGATTGCCGTACCGACACCGTTGAACAAGAATCGCGAGCCTGACATGTCGTACATCGTCAGTACGTGCGAGACGGTTACACCGTATGTGCGTGCAGGTCAGTTGTTCGTGCTGGAGTCAACTACCTATCCCGGCACAACGGACGAGGTGGTCGTTCCGATTCTCGAATCAACCGGATTGAAATGCGATGTTGACTTCTTCGCGGCCTTTTCTCCCGAGCGTGAGGATCCGAACAACAAGGAATACCGGACCGAGACGATCCCGAAAGTCGTCGGTGCAACATCACCTGAAGGACTGGCCGTTGCGGACAGGCTCTACTCACAGATCGTCGTGCGAACCGTTCCTGTTTCTTCAACGCGTGTTGCCGAGGCGACAAAACTGATGGAGAACATCTTCCGCTCTGTAAACATCGCCCTCGTGAATGAGTTGAAAGTCGCCTTTATGAAAATGGGAATCGATGTGTGGGAAGTGATCGAAGCAGCGAAGACAAAGCCGTTCGGCTACATGCCGTTCTATCCGGGTCCGGGACTCGGCGGCCACTGCATTCCTATCGATCCGTTCTATCTCACGTGGAAAGCACGAGAGTACGGAGTTGCTACACGGTTCATCGAACTTGCAGGGGAGATCAATACTGCCATGCCGGACTTTGTTGTACAACGAGTGATGGAGACATTGAATGAACACGGCAAGGCACTCAAAGGATCGAGAATCCTGATGCTTGGACTTGCCTACAAAGCCAACGTTGACGACGACCGCGAGTCTCCTTCGTATCATCTGATCGAGAAGTTGGAAGAGAAAGGGGCAACCGTGAGCTACAACGATCCGTTCGTTCCCGTTATTCGTCCCTCCCGTGAATGGTCGAAGTATGCCGGCCGCGAGTCGGTGGAAGTAAGCAACAACTACGATCTCATCCTCATCGCCACACCGCATGACGAATACAGGAAAATGGATTTCAGTAGCTTCTCCGCGCCGATTGTGGATACGAGAAATATTGTGTCCGGCGGTAGAGCATACAAGGCTTAGCTGATTGTTGTTTGTTGATGGTTGATTGTTGACAGTCGATGGTGTATCATGTGAAGTCACAAACACGTGTGGTGCATCATGAACGAACAACAGCCATCAGCGAAGGAACCCCTCAGGTCAGCGATTCACAAGTTGGAAGATCTCGAGTGTTACGTGAGGGCCAGGGCATTTCGAAAGCGTGTCTCCGAGACTTGTAAGCTCCTGCCGAAAGAAGAACAGTTTCGTTTGAGAGATCAACTGCTCAGATCGTCGAGATCCGTTGCGGCCAATATTGCAGAAGGCTATGGTCGTCACCATCATCAGGAAAATCTCCAGTTCTGTCGTCAGGCCCGCGGTTCACTAACGGAGACAATCGAACATTTGAATTGTGCACTTGACGAGAGATTTGTCGACGATGCACTGTACACTTTGCTGCGAGAGGAAAGCGACACATTGCTGAAGATCCTCAACGGCTACATCTCATACCTTCGAAAAGCAGCGGCAGCGGCAAAATCACGATAATCCCATCGCAGCACAGCCAAGGCGTTGAACCATCAACTAACAACTATCAACAATCTTGCCTGAATACCTCGTCACCGGTTCCGCCGGCTTCATCGGCTACCACCTTGCTGAGCGGCTGCTCAATGACGGCGTGCGGGTTGTCGGGCTAGACAACATGAATGCGTACTACGATGTCAGTCTGAAGGAGGCGCGGCTCGAACGGCTTCGACGCCACAAGGGATTCAAGTTTGAGAAACTCGACCTTGCAGACCGGAGCGGGATGGAACGGCTGTTCGCTGAACACACCTTCGATGTGGTTGTCAATCTGGCGGCGCAGGCGGGCGTCCGTTACTCGCTTACCAATCCGCATGCGTACATCGATTCGAACATTGTCGGGTTTTTGAATATCCTTGAAGGATGCAGGCACGCGAAGGTGAAGCATCTCGTCTTCGCATCCAGCAGCTCGGTGTACGGTGCCAACACCAAAATGCCCTTTGCCGTGTCGGACAATGTCGATCATCCGGTATCGTTGTACGCGGCAAGCAAAAAGTCAAACGAGTTGATGGCGCATTCGTATGCACATTTGTACAAGCTTCCGTGTACAGGACTTCGTTTCTTTTCCGTGTACGGCCCGTGGGGGAGACCGGACATGGCGATGTTCTTGTTCACGAAGGCGATCCTGGAGGGGAAGCCAATCGACGTGTACAACAACGGCGACCTGCAACGCGACTTCACCTACATTGACGATATTGTCGAGGGAGTTGCGCGTGTCGCAGCACGAATCCCGTCCGCAGACCCGGCATGGAACGGCGATGCTCCGAATCCCGCAACAAGCAAAGCGCCGTACCGTCTCTACAACATCGGCAATCATAATCCGGTACACCTGATGCACTTCATTGAACTGATCGAGAAGGCAGCAGGGCGGACGGCGGAAAAGCGATTTCTTCCGATGCAGCCCGGAGATGTGCCAGCAACATTTGCCGATGTGGACGATCTTGTGCAGGATGTCGGCTTTGCGCCGGCCACACCGATTGAAAAAGGAGTGAAGAAATTTGTGGAGTGGTACAGGGAGTATTATGGGTGTTGAGGATGAGGATGAGATTGATGGTTGATCGAAAATCGATTTGGAGAAATGGAAACACAGGCAGTAGTGAATACTTCGCGTAGCAATCCCGGTTGGCAAGGGGTGGGAACACCCGGAATTGAGTATTTCTCAGGGCGTGTGAAGAGTATTCTTTCAGGGCTAACAACATTCAAACCGGGAACCGGAAACCTTCTTCTTGCCACACTTGCAGACTTCTGGAATAACTGGATTCTTCCGTATAAAAGGGCGAACTGTGTCTGTTGTGGATGGAATGGCAGTTCTTTTCTGGCTTCAGCCAATTGGCGCACCGTAACCTTTCAATCCCGATGTCCCCATTGTGATTCGAGATCTCGCCATCGCGGCCTTGTCCGGTATTTGGACCTCCACGCGTCGGAACTGAATCATCGGCGGACGCTTTTGTTTGCTCCAGAGGGCATCATTCTCAAGTCACTCAGAAGAATCGGCATAGATATATTGCAAACAACTGACTTCATACTCGCTGACGTCGATTTTCCCGGCGAAGACATCCAGAAGCTTACGCTTGAAAACGCATCATTCGATCTGGTGCTGTGCAATCATGTGTTGGAGCACGTCGCTGATGACCAATCCGCTATCCGTGAATGCGCCAGGATTTTGAGCAGTGATGGTATTGCATTATTTACCATTCCCGGCGACTACGACAAGGCGGAAACCTGGTACTTCACGAGCCCTGATAGCAACGGACATCATCGCCATTACGGGCTTGATGTTCTCACGAAATTCAAGAATGCGTTTCCGTTCGTTGAAGCAGTTGATATGTCAACATTTGGTTCGCGGGAGGACCATATTCGTTATCGTGATTTGTTGTTTGTTTGTAGAAAGAATAGCATTGCGTGAGGTACCGCGCGACACATTTGTTCTCAGCAATATGTATCCAATAACATGACGACAGTGGACCCATCAATCCAAGCCACGATTCCAGTGATCCGCATTGAGCCTTCGCGCGGGTGGGTGTCGTTGAAACTAAAAGAACTGTGGGAGTACCGCGAGCTCTTGTATTTCCTGACGTGGCGTGATATCAAAGTGCGCTACAAGCAAACGGCGCTCGGAGCCGCGTGGGCAGTGTTGCAGCCGTTCATGACAATGGTGGTGTTCAGCCTCTTCTTCGGGAAGCTTGCCCAGATTCCTTCGGACGGGCTTCCGTACCCGATCTTCAGTTTTGCAGCGTTGGTTCCCTGGACGTTCTTCGCGTACGGACTGAGTCAATCGTCAAACAGTCTTGTGGGCAGCGCAAATCTAATCAAGAAAGTCTACTTCCCGCGGCTCGTTGTTCCGATTTCCAGCATTCTCTCGGGCATTGTCGATTTCGCTTTGTCGTTTGTAATGTTGTTAGTGTTGATGGTTTACTTCGGCATTTTCCCGACGATGAACGTCATCTGGCTGCCGGCGCTGTTGCTGCTTGCAGGTGTGACGTCGCTCGGTGTCGGACTCTGGCTCTCGGCGCTCAATGTCGAGTACAGGGATGTTCGCTATGTAATTCCGTTCCTGACGCAGTTCTGGATGTTTGCAACGCCGATTGCGTACCCGAGCAATCTGCTGCCCGAATTCTGGCGGCCGATCTACGCGCTGAACCCGATGGTTGGCGTTGTCGAGGGATTTCGTTGGGCGTTGCTCGGCACCGATACGCAGCCCGGGTCGATGATCGTTGCTTCTTCGCTTGCGGCGCTGGTTCTTCTCGTGAGCGGCGCATTTTACTTCAAAAGGATGGAGAAGAATTTTGCGGACCTTGTGTAGAGCACATCACAGATGTAGAGCAAGACTCCTGTCTCGCTACAGGGGGATCTCGAATCAGGCGATTCGACCTACGTTCCTATGAATTTCAGCTAACCTCCAAGCATGTCTGATACGGCAATACGGGTAGAGCAGCTCGGCAAATTCTACAAGATCGGTGCGCAGAAAGCGAAGTACAAAACCTTCCGCGACACACTTGCCCATGCCGCCGCGACCCCTGCACGGATGGCCCGCTCACTCTTTTCCCGCAACGGACGTGCGAAGCCTGATGACAACACCTTCTGGGCACTCAAGGATATTTCATTTGAAGTAAAACGCGGCGAAGTCGTCGGCATTATCGGGCGCAACGGGGCGGGGAAGAGTACGTTGCTCAAAATTCTCTCCCGAATTACAGACCCGACAACCGGATTTGCCGAAATTCACGGGCGTGTAGGCTCGCTGCTCGAAGTGGGCACAGGATTCCACCCCGAACTGACAGGACGCGAGAACATCTACCTGAACGGCGCAATTCTCGGCATGAGCAAAGCCGATATCGAGCGGCGATTCGACGAGATGGTAGCATTTGCCGAAGTGGAAAAGTTCATCGACACACCTGTGAAGCACTATTCCAGCGGTATGTACCTCAGACTTGCGTTTGCTGTCGCAGCACACCTTGAACCCGAAATCCTATTGGTGGATGAGGTGTTAGCTGTGGGGGATATTCAGTTCCAAAAGAAGTGTCTCGGAAAGATGAGCGAGGTGGCTGCTGAGGGGCGAACCGTTCTTTTCGTAAGCCATAACCTAAACGCGGTACGTTCCTTATGTACTACATGTGTGGTTTTGGCAGAAGGCCAACTGATGCTTAGGGGAACTCCGCAGGCAGCAATAGACTATTACGTTGAGGCTCCTGGGCGGAATGCAGGAACTTCGTGGGAAATTGACGAACTTCCAAATTCCAAACCAGCTTACCTCGAGTCAATACGATTGGCCCTGGCGGGTAACCAGCCAAATCTTGTACTCACAGCGGATGTGTCTGTTCAATGTGTTACTTCAACCTCGGATTTCTTTCTTGCGATCGATGTTTGCGACAAGTCTCAAGCCCCTATCATGCAAGCACTGCCGGTGTCGAAACCCTTCATAAAGGGCGATCCGGGTAATCATCATTTGACTGTTGAAGTTGACTTGCCCCCCCTGATTCCGGGACACTACACAGTGGACTTCTGGATCGGGCCACATTACTCACGCACATACGACTATCTCAAAAATTCATTGGCATTTGAGGTGATTGAGGGTCCGTTATCTGATCGTTCCTTTCCTCACACTGCCGATCATGGATTTCTCGTTCCTCACTCCCGCTGTACCTACAAGCGTAAGGCTGAGTTGGTACCTCAATGAAGTTCATTAAAGCAGCGATATCGCCGCTTCGACACAAGTCGGCTCATGCAGTGTATCGGCAAACATACGAACGCTTCAGGCAGTACACGATGATTCCGCCCGGCACTTTCGCAGCCAACCTGGAATTGGCAGAACGCGCTATGAATCTTGATGGTTGTGTTGTTGAATGTGGCGTCTGGCGTGGGGGCATGAGTGCGGCGATAGCGTCGGTCTTGGGTGGCGAACGGGAATACTTTCTCTTTGACAGTTTCAAGGGACTTCCAAAGGCGAAAGAGATTGACGGGATAGCGGCGCTGAAATGGCAACAGAACACTGACGATCCCAACTACTACGACAATTGCACTGCTGAACCTGAATATGCCGAACAAGCCATGCATCTTGCCGGAGTTCGTCATTTCCGTCTCGTTCAAGGTTGGTTTGAGAACACTATACCGGGATATACCTTTCCGTCGCCAATTGCCTTACTTCGGCTGGATGCCGACTGGTATGATTCGACCATGATCTGCCTTGATCATTTATTCCCGCAGGTGGCTCCCAGTGGGATCATTATTCTTGACGACTACTATACATGGGATGGCTGCAGCCGTGCCCTTCATGATTACCTGAGCAGACACTCCGCCTCAGAACGGATTCGAAGTCACAAGAACGTGTGTTATCTGCAAAAGGCTAGTGGCTCCTTGCGGGATAGTGCAGGAAAGCAACCCGAACAATGAGTACCTCCTGTCAGTACACAACCGATTTTTTCCAGTCAATCCGCGCATCCTCATCTCAATCAGCGGCAGTAGTTGTTCCACTGCTTATTGATCTGATTCATCCAACAAGCGTAATAGACATCGGATGTGGCCCCGGCACGTGGCTGCATGAGTTTGAGAATCAGGGTGTTGCTGATATACTCGGGGTTGATGGTGACTATGTTGCTCCGTCGTTGCTGCAGATTCCGCAACCTCTTTTTATCAGTCACGACTTGCGAAACCTATTTTCTGCGCCACGACAGTTCGACCTCGCATTGTGTCTTGAGGTTGCAGAGCATCTCCCTGCTGAATGTGCGGATGTGCTTATCGATTCTCTTGTCAGACTTGCGCCGGTTGTTGCGTTCTCTGCTGCCGTTCCTCATCAGGGGGGTACCGACCACAGGAACGAACAGTGGCCGGAATACTGGGCCGCGAAGTTCCAGGCGCGGGGATTTGTGTCCATCGACTATCTGCGCCCAAGGATTTGGAACAACGACGATGTAGCCTGGTGGTTTGCCCAGAACATGATACTGTATGTTGAAGAGGGCCATCTTCATCAGACGAGGGAACTTACCTCACTCGTTGATCTGCAAAACGGAAAACCTTTGTCGCTTGTGCATCCGCGTTGCTACCTCGGTACTGTAACCTCTGCCGACAAACGGGTGAAAGCCGAACAAAACCCGGGAGTAGTTGAGGCAGCGCGGAGGTTTTTTGCGGCAGGGGCGAAATCACTTCGAAGCAGGCTGAAGGCGAATGCGAACAGGTAGCCCTTTGGTTTCTGTCATCGTCTGCACACGCAACCGGGCCAAATATTTACGACAGACGCTCTCTTCACTTACTTCACTAGAGCACGATCCTGCACAATTCGAAATAGTTATAGTTGATAATGGGTCAGCGGATGATACCAAAGCTGTGGCCAAGAGACATGAACAAGTGAATCCAGACTATGGGATTCGTTATGTGTATGAACCCGAACCCGGTCTCTTGTCTGCACGGCACCGTGGTGCGATTGAGGCAGAAGGCGAAATACTAGCGTATGTTGATGATGATGTTCTTGTTGCCAAGAATTGGCTGAGCCGAATCGTGGCGACATTCAATGATTTCACGGTTCATATTGTAGGCGGGCCGAGTTTGCCACTCTATGAAAACGATCCGCCTTTATGGATTGAGACTTTGTGGAAGCATGATCCTCGGGGTAAATGGCTGGGTAGTCTGAGTCTTCTCGACTTTGGGCGTAATCCAATTGAAATTGATCCTATCTTCGTGTGGGGACTGAATTATTCCATTCGGAAAGATTCTCTCGTTCGGCTTGGTGGATTTCATCCTGATTGCATTCCAAAGCACCTTCAACGCTTTCAAGGCAATGGAGAGACAGGGCTATCGTTGAAGGCTCGTGAGAAAGGAATGAAGGCAATGTATCAACCGGGGGCTCTTGTGTATCATGTTATCCCCAAGGAACGCTTGACCATCGAGTATTTTGAGGAACGTAGGTTTTACCAAGGAGTCTGTGACTCGTATGCTTCCCTTCGAAGGAATGGCGGGCAGCGGGAGGATCAATCGACTCGGAACTCCAAACTGTGGGCTTTGCACCGGCCCTCCAAAGCCATCAAACGCGCATTCAAGTCTGTTTTACCACTAAAGAATGGAAAAGATCCGCATGAGAGTATCAATCAACGTCTCCGCAAGGCTTATCTGGCCGGATATGAGTTTCATCAAAGTGAAGTTGCAGAAGATCCGTCACTGTTGGAATGGGTACTGAAGGGAGACTATTGGGATTATAGATTACCTATTGCTACTGAAAACATCATATTACAGGGGGATTCGTTATGAGGAACAACGGAGTTGCTGATGTCGAAACTGTTGAATCGGAAACCATTGAGCATATCTGTGAGGGAAGTAAGCAGCTTGCCTACATAATTCGCGGTTCGTTTCTGCCGGACAGGACAACGTTTCTGACTCCACCGGAATTCAAACAGCAAGTCGGTTATGTCGTTTACCCCGAGGGCGGGGAGATAGCTCGTCACGTTCATCTCCCTCTTGAACGGCATTTGGTAGGGACATCTGAAGTCCTTGTTGTCAAAAAGGGACATTGCTTCATCGACATTTACAACGACAATCGTGAACTGGTCGCGACTCGGGAGTTGTTTACCGGTGACGTGATGCTCATGGTTGGCGGTGGCCACGGATTCCGCATGATCGAAGACACCGTGTTTCTGGAGATCAAGCAGGGTCCTTATACGGGAATTGATGAGAAGGAACGGTTCTGATGCAATCCGTTGTAAATGTTGATACGTCCATAATTCCCGTGAATGAACCGTTCATCGGTGAAAAAGAACTGGAGTATGTTCAGGAATGTCTCGGTACCGGCTGGGTTTCATCCGAAGGCCGATTCATTCGAGAGTTCGAAGAGAAGTGGGCGGGGTATTGTGGCATGAGGTATGGCGTAGCGATGAGTAATGGAACGGTTGCTCTTCAGGCTGCAGTCGCTTGCCTTGATCTGCAGCCGGGCGACGAAGTCATCATGCCTGCCTTTACGATCATTTCGTGCGCACAGGCGGTTACATACAACGGCGGAGTACCAGTCTTACTGGATGCAAACCCGCGTACATGGTGCCTCGAAGTGAGTCAACTCGAGTCCCGAATAACCCCCCGGACGAAAGCAATAATGCCCGTGCATATCTATGGCCATCCGGTAGACATGGATGCAGTTCAGGAGCTTGCGGATAAATACAATCTGACAATAATTGAAGATGCAGCCGAAGCCCACGGTGCCGAGTACAAGGGTCGCAAATGCGGTGGTCTTGGCGACCTGAGTGTTTTTAGCTTTTATGCAAACAAGATCGTTACCACCGGTGAAGGCGGCATGGTGCTTACCAACAATGAGCGCCTTGCCGAGAGATTGCGTTCGATCAGGAATCTTTGTTTCAGGAAGGAGCGCAGGTTCTACCACACAGAGCTTGGGCACAACTTCAGGCTCACGAATATTCAAGCCGCAATCGGCCTCGCTCAAATAGAGAGGATTGAAGAATCGGTTGCCCGAAAGCGATTGATGGGTGAGGCGTACAACGAACGTCTGCAGAACATTGCAGGGCTTCAATTGCCAACCGAGGAGCCTTGGGCCAGGAATGTGTACTGGATGTATGGAGTGGTTGTTGATGAGAGTACGGGTCTCGATGCAGCCTCGTTCAGCGAGTGGCTTGTCGGCAACGGTGTTATTACCCGTCCATTTTTTCTTGGAATGCATGAACAGCCGGCGTTTCACCGGATGGGTCTGTTCCGTGATGAGCGCTATCCGGTAACCGAACGAATCGCGCGGCAAGGCTTCTATCTGCCGTCAGGGATGACGATTACAATTGGACAAATTGATCGTGTTTGTTCTTTGATCCGCGAGCGTCTCAGTTCCGTTCAGAAAGGTCTGTCATGAGCGTGTTTGGAAGCTATGCAAAGTTCTATGACGGATTGTACAAAGACAAAGACTACGCTGCAGAGTGCAACTTCTTGGAGGAAGTGTTTGCGCAGTATTCATCCAACAAGATTGTCACGATTCTTGACCTTGGGTGTGGCACGGGTGGACACGCTATACCGCTTGCCGAGCGAGGGTATCACGTTATTGGTGTGGATCGATCGGAAGCTATGCTTGCCGAAGCGAGGACAAAAGGAAACCGTATGAGTTCAGACTTTGTGCAAGCAGATATTTCGAATATTAGAATGGACAAGACATTCGATGCAGTCATCGCAATGTTCGCCGTCATGAGCTATATGACGACGAACGAAGGTCTCATGGGGGCCATAAGGACTGCCCGACACCATCTTCGGCCCGGTGGTCTTTTTTTCTTTGACGCATGGTTCGGTCCGGCAGTACTAACCCAGCGCCCTAGCGACCGTTACAAAATCATGGAGAATGATGGGGATCGCATTGTTCGCTTTGTTCACCCTGAGATGAATCTTCTCAAACACACGGTTGATGTGAACTACAAGGTTCTGCTAACGAGGGATAAAACAATAATAAGCGAAGTTGACGAGACACATCAAATGCGCTTTTTCTTTCCTATGGAAATCTCACATTATCTCGAACAGTCGAGCTTCCGCGTAAGAAAACTATGCCCCTTCCTGCGAATTGACAAAGAGCTGACAGAGCATGATTGGAATCTGGCTGTGATTGCAGAGGCGGAGTGAAACAGCCGGACAATAACAAGGTTGTTGCCTTTGTTCAGTTTTCCTATCGAACAGAGAACAAAGTGTTCATCGGTGCCTTTTCGGACTTGCTAAGGGAGCGCGGCGCAAAAGGGGTATTCATCACAGATGATCAAAAAGCCCCGGGTCACTGGGCATCGGAAATTCTACAATTCCGTTTAACAAACAATGGCCAACCGCCACTTTCAGTGGGGGCGAATGCAAGCGTACCAAATCGCTGGTCTGGGCCAAGAAGTTTGGCGCATGTGTCACGGTTGAGAAATCGACTCTATACAATGAAGCTTGACATTCTAAAGGGGCTTGAGATATTTAGAAAACTCCGCTTCACCTTTTCCACAGTCTATTCCCAAGAGAATATTGTTTCCCTTGTTGGGATCGAGCCACTAGGCGGTTTTGTGGCTGGTCTGGTTGCTCTTGTACTACGAAAGCCCTTTGTTTATTGCAGTATGGAACTTCAAATCCGCTCATTCAAGACATGGATGGGGAACACTTTGTTTGAGTTCGTGTTCAAGCGGATTCTACGGCGAGCTTTGCTTGTAACGGTTCAGGATATGGATCGTGCGAGGGTCTTGCAGAATTACTATCAGCTTCCCGGCGACAGGATAAGTTTGATGCCTGTTGGCACAACGGAGTTGAAGAGATACGAGAAAACTGACTATCTCTACCGAAAGTTGGGGATCGAAACATCCCGAAGAATAATCCTCTATGCCGGCTCAATTCGTGCTTGGGCTTGCGTTCTTGATATCGCAAAGTCAGCCCACTATTGGCCGCATGAGTATTGTCTGGTTATTCACGGCTTTGTCTCGAGCAAGGATAACGAGTATTTTATGTCAATCCAAGAGTATGTTGACAATGAGATGGTATACCTTTCAACAGAAATACTTCCATGGTCTGAACTAGATTCGCTGCTTTGCTCCGGCCACATGTCCATTGCGGCTTATTCAGACAAAGCCGAGAACACCTCCTACATATCTGCCTCGTCCAACAAATTGGCGAGCTATGCACGATGCGGGCTTCCGCTGCTGATTACCCACTCGGGCAATGTGGCGCGCATGTTCGAGAAGATTGCCTGGGGAGTGACGTTTAGAGACTTCAATGATATCCCGGGGGCAATGTCGGCCATTGCCAACGACTATGAAGGATATCGGAAAAGGTGTTATCAGGCGTTCGAAAATTTTTATGACCTGAATTTCCTAGGTAGGACGTTCGCCGACGCGATTGTTGGTTCGTATAGCGATTCTGTCGTGGAAAGAACTTAACCTGAATTCTCTTGGTTAATAGAAAGGGACATGCTATGGCGCCAGATTCTCAAAATCGAACAGTACTGGTTACGGGCGGCGCCGGCTTTGTCGGAAGCAACGTTGCAAAAGCGCTGATCCAACACGGATTCCATGTTGTCATCCTTGACAACGAATCCACAGGCAGCAGAAAGAATGTGCCACCCGAGGCGGTGTACATTCTCGGTGATGTGAGGCAAGAAGTTGACCTTGAAAGAGCATTTTCTCAGCGTATTGACATTGTGTTTCATATTGCCGGGCAGGCGTCAATCAGGAAATCGTTCGACAACCCAACGCAGGATTTGGATGTCAATACTAGAGGAACAGTCCTCGTAACCTCATATGCACAAAGGTACGGCGTTGGTAGACTCATATATGCAAGTTCCATGACCATATACGGTAATCCGGTTGTTGTTCCTACTCCGGAAGAATGTCCACCCGATCCGTTGTCGTACTATGCAATCTCCAAATACGCCGGTGAGCGGTACGTTCTGGCGGCAGCACGGAATAGCAACGGTAGCCATCCCATACAGGCAACGTGCTTTCGTATGTTTAATGTGTACGGTCCGGGGCAAAGCCTGAGTAATAGCTACCAAGGAGTGTTTGCAATTTTTATTGGGAATGTGCTGCGAAATGAACCCATTAAGATTCACTCGGATGGAAAACAGTCCAGGGACTTCGTCCATATTGATGACATTACTCGTGCGTGGGTTATGTCCATTGACAATCCCGCAACCTACGGGCAGGTTATCAACTTGGGCTCCGGTGAGGATGTTTCAGTGAATCGCCTTTGCGATTTCGTTCTGAGTACATTCGGCACGAACCGTGAAACGTATCCTATACAATTCCATCCCCCCCAGCCAGGAGATATCCGCAAATCCGTGGCAGACAACTCCAAGGCACGCAGAATGATAGGATGGGTACCGCAGGTTCGCCTTGAGGAAGGGATGTCTGAGACGATCAGATGGGCTACTGAGCAGAAGAAGCTGCAACTTGCCTGATGAAGGCATGAGAATATGAGCGGCGCTGGATACAAATACGAAGTGACACTGTACGCAACCCCTGACTTCCGGCATGCTTCGTATATCATGAAAGGACTCTCGGATTTGAAGAGAGAGGGGATAGTGAGGATTAAGCCAAGGATTCGTGGCCTGCAATATCGTGATCGGTTGGTAGTGGATGCCGGCAGACTGGTGCGCTCGAATCGTCCCTATCCTTGGTCGCCCATCTGTCGGATCAAAGATATTGATTCAGGAGTAGTTACAAGGATTGCCATTGATCTCCAAGATTGGCCGAATTGGTTTTCGCACCACGCCTTGACACATTCTGATATTGTGTATAAACGGTGCTACGACAGGAAAATCACAGAGATTGTAGAGCGAGAGTATAAAGTCAAAGTGCTTCCATTTGGAATGTCTCATTCATATGGTCTCGATGACAACGTATTCTCACAGTGGAAAGTAAAGACCCTCAAGCTGTTGGGCAAACTCGAGTCGGTTGTCAATGATCCACTTCGGTTGAAAGGTCCCTTCTCCGGTAAAGGCGCGAATGGTCTGCATACTTCTGTTCATGTAAAATCAATGTCGTTCGTCAATGTAAGGGCCGAACTCCCGGAATGCTATGCATTCTTCCAGGTGAAATATTATGATTGGAATAACCGCTGGTCGACTCCTCTCAATGAATACCGTGCAGAAATTATTCGAAATTTGAAGCGACATTTGGGCGTCAGGTTTCAGGGAGGCATGTACTTTGACTGTCCTGTTCCCCCTGCATACCAGGACTGCATTACGAATTTGCCCACAACGCAGGCCCACTATTTGGATATGGTGCAACAGGCGACAGTGGTCGTTTCAACAAATGGATTTGCGCAGTCTCCACCGTGGAAATTGTGCGAATACCTTCAAATGGGTAAGTGTATTGTTTCGGAGCCGATAGCGTATGAGCTTCCCGTGTCATTGGTGGATGGTAGGGATGTACTGTACTTTCAAACTCCTGATGATTGCGCAGTTGTATGTCAATCGTTGCTGGACAATCCCCGGCAAATGGAAAAGTTAGGGGAAAATGCCCGGGCATTCTATGAAGCCAATATTAAGCCACGAAACAAAATCCTAAGGACGATCAGCCACTCTCTTGAGGCAAGACTCCAGTGATGTGATGTGGCTTAGTCCCTTTTGAAACTGCGAGAGGGGGCTCATATCCTAATTGGGTAGTCCTTTATGGTAAGTCCTGCAAGAATACTCTTCACGATTCCCAACTTCATTACGGCTGGTTCAGGCCGTGTAATGTTCAACATTCTTGAAAGACTTGACCGCAACAAATTTCTGCCATCCATCTGTGTGTTACGAAGAGGTGGGAAACTTGATGCTGAGGTTGAGCGTTTAGGAATTCCCTTACTTGAGCTTCCCTTTACCGTGGATGCGAAGCCGTACTGGAGTCTTTTAGAGCGTTCACGGAGAGCGGCGGAAGTATTTCGTCCATACAGATTTAATTTATGGCATTCATTTCACTACGCGGGGGAGTATACTGAGCCGATTATTGCCAGATTCGCAGGGGCACGAGCGTGGGTTTATACGAAGAAGGCAATGGGCTGGGGATCAAGGGCATGGAAAATCCGCTCTCTTCTTGCGACTCGCATAGTTGCTGACAATTCAGACATGTTACGCGTCATGTTTGATCGGCCACGATTTGCACGCAAGGTCAAAGTAATCCATCACGGAATTCCTGCAGATCAGTATGCGCCTACCGATAAGCGACTTGCGCTGAGAAAGCATCTCGGCATCGGTAGCAGGCAAATTGTTGTGACATGCGTAGCCCATCTTTTGCCGGTCAAAGGGCAAACTACACTGATAGAAGCCCTTAGTCAAATGCCGGATGGGCATTTGCTTCTTGCCGGAATGCCTCTTGATGTAGAATATGTCCATGCGTTGCATGCCCAGGTTAAGAAGCATGGTTTGGAGGGCCGTGTCCACTTTCTTGGTGCAGTGGCGGACGTTCCGGCTTTGCTCTCCGAGACAGACGTATTCGTCCTGCCAACGTGGGCCAAGTGGAGGATGGAGGGGTGTCCTGTGGCTTTGTTGGAAGCAATGTCCTGCGCGTGCGCTTGCATTGCAACAGACATTCCCGGGTCACGCGACCTTATTGAGCATGGGAAAAGCGGATTGCTGGTACCTGCGGAAGATTCGCGAACACTTGCAGCCGCACTGCGCCGACTCGTTGCTTCGCCCGAGGAGAGGACTGCGTTTGGCATTGCTGCACGGGAGCGAGTCATAGATCGTTTCACCATCGAGCACGAAGTCGCTGCCCACGAACAAATGTACAGTGAACTCCTCGGATGATGGTTGTGACCAGGGTGAAAGAAAACCGCGAAGGCGCGAAGTGAATGTTGGTTGAGTGTGGCAAATAGAATTTGCGGTTTTACGCATTCCCCTCTGTGTGTCGGCTTTGTGTGGACGCGAGAGGGGAAGTGAAGGGGTGTGTATCACAGCCATTCGTCACACCCCGACCGCTGAAGCGGTCACCCCTCTCTCCAACGCTCTTGCTGACGCATAGAGGGGAATGAGGATCGAGCGATTGATGTGATCAACACGGGTGAATTAATACAGAATCTGCCGTCAACTCAAATGATGCAGGAACCATGGGAGGCAACCTCGATGATTGCCGACCTCCTGATCGGCTTTTGCTTGCGCGACAGTATGCCGCGAGGACGCGACGGTAGGTCGGAATGGGATGCGGAGAATTTTTTGGAAGAAACTCAACTTCTTCTTCAAAGTCAGGGAAGAGGGTGGAAGGGTTATCCGTACAGGACTCTCGAAAAAGACGAATGGCGATTGAGTCTTCTCGGCGAGGTTTTCGGGACAACGGATTCTGAGAATGCAGTTCTGCAGTTTGTCCGGAATCCGCAAGCATGTCCACTGAACGGACATTTTCTTTTGTTCGGCTACAACACTGCAACGCATGAATGGCATGTTTGGACGGACAGGTTCGGGACGCTTCACGCATACTACGCCGAAAACGGGCATCAAGCTGCGATCGGCACGTTCTTCCCGACTGTAGCGGCTATTGCGTCAAGGCGCAGAGTTGACAGAACCGCTCTTGCAGGATTCTTCAGATTCGGGTTCTTCCCCGCTGACAGGACCTACTTCGAGGATGTCCGCATTTTTCAACCTGCTTCGCATTATATCTTTGACGAAAACGGCCAATTACTGCAATCCGGCAGATATAAGCAATGGAAACATATTCCTGATCAGCAACGATCATATGACGACACAGTAGCCGAGTTTGCGCAATTGTTCGGAACCGTCATGGATGAGATGACGGCGGAAGGACGCATTGCCCTTCCCATTTCCGGCGGACTCGATTCCCGCTCGACTGTAGTGCCTCTGCATTCCGACATGCAAAATATCTGGAGCTACTCATACGGCTACGCCGACGACTCTCCCGAAATCTCAATCGCGAACGAGATTGCAGAGGCGCGGTCACTTCCGTTTGAGAGCTTCACCATCACACCTTATCTCTTTGACCGTCTTGATCATGTTCTCGCGTCGGTGGAAGGATTCCAGGATGTCACGCAATGCAGACAGGCGTTCGTCACCGATCAGATAGCGACAAAGGCAGACTACCTGATTGCCGCGCATTGGGGGGATGTCTGGATGGACTGCATGGGCGTTGACGGATTGATCGGGCATGATACAGGTACTTTGGCTGACATGACATTCGCAAAGATGAAAAAGCGGGGAAGCGATTGGCTAACCGGCAATTTGCAGCGCGTGGGACAAGCGGAGGCGGACTCGAATCTGCGGGACGTTCTTCTAAAAGAACTGATACAGTATGAGGGGATCGGTGATCCCGACTTCAGACTGAAGGCCCTCAAAACCGACACGTGGTCGTTTCGCTGGACGGTTGCGAGCCTGCGCATGTTTCAGGCCGCCGCGTTCCCGCGGTTGCCGTTTTACGACGCGCGTCTTGCGGATTTCTTCTGCACCGTGCCGACGGATTTCGTCAGGGATAGGCGACTGCAAATCGACTATATCAAACGCTTCGCCCCCGATCTTGCGCGGATTACCTGGCAGGCGTACGATGCGGATCTATTCCGGTATCAGTATTTCAATTCGCTGCTCCTGCCCAAGAGGGCTGTGCGCAAAGCGGCAAGGATGATCACGCGTCGAACTGTCGTTTCAAGGAACTGGGAGATTCAGTTCAGCGGCGAGCAGGGGAAAAAGGGTCTTGAACACTTTCTGCTGCGTCCGGGGCTTCGGATTCACGAGTACTACTCTCCCGACTCATTGCAAAGGCTGCTGACGGATTTTCACACGTCGGCTCCCGATGCGGGTAAGGGGTACGCGGTTTCGATGCTGCTCACATTTTCGGCATTTCTTGAGATGTATGGTTAGGCCGTTGAAGCTGCTTATTGTCGGGATTGCGTGGCCGCCCGAGACGTTTCTTGAAAGACTCATTAGCGGCCTCTTGCAGCACGGCATTGAGATCACGATTGCGAGCAGCAAAAAGCCGGGAGGCAATTTGCCTTCAGGACTTGTGTGGCTGAAGCTTCCTTCGTCTGAGGCTCCGCCGCCGGTAGCTGCGGCGGAAACAATGTCCGGTGCTGTTCGTGCATTTCTTTCATCGCCTTCTGACTTCGGCAAGTTGTCTTCTTCGAAAGCGGGCATCGCCGCATCACGATATTTCCTTCCTTTCGCAGGCAGAAAGTGGGACGTCATCTACTTCCCGTGGAACTCCGCTGCTGTGGAGTATCTTCCGTTGTTTGGGCTTGGCGCGGCGACGATCATCAGTTGCAGAGGTTCACAGATTAATGTTGCGCCGCACAACCCGGAGCGCAGTTCTTTTCGTGACGGATTGAAGACCACTCTTCAGAAGGCGACGAAGATTCATTGTGTGTCCGAGGCAATAGCCGAAGAGGCAACGCAATACGGATTGCAGAGTGACAAGGCGGTTGTCATCCGCCCGGCTGTGGACAGTGAGTACTTCGTACCGCAGACCGCGGCAATAACTAAACGTGACTTCGTGCAGCTTGTTATGACCGGATCGCTTGTCTGGGTTAAGGGATATGAGTATGCCCTGCTTGCCGTTCGTGCCGCGATCGATGCAGGAGTTCATGTCGCCTTGAACATCATCGGGGATGGATCAGAAAAACAGAGGATTTTGTTTGCGATTCATGACTTAGGACTTCAACAACATGTCACGTTAAGCGGAAAGTTATCTCCTGAAGCAATCCGGCGGGAATTGTGCAATTCCGATATCTTCCTTCTTTCAAGTCTGAGTGAAGGAATCTCAAACGCTGCACTTGAAGCGATGTCATGCGGATTGCCCATCGTGACAACCGATTGCGGCGGCATGCGTGAAGCGGTTGACAATGGAGTTGAAGGATTCGTTGTGCCAGTGCGGGATCCGCAGGCAATGGCTGAGGCGTTGGTCAAGCTTGCACACGATGAAGGCTTGCGGAAAAAGATGGGCGGAAATGCTCGTGCACGGATTGAGCAGGAATTTTCGATTCGTGATCAGATACAGGATTGGTTGCATCTTCTCGAGCATGCACGTTTAGGCATGAGTACCGGGAAGGTGGCGGCGTGATGAGGGCAGATAGAGAATGAATGTGGGTATTCATCCGACCTCACCCCAAACCCCTCTCCTGAGAGGAGAGGGGCTTTGCCCGAAGGGTGCGGCGTGAGAGTTGTGCTGGTTGTACAGAGTTTTCCGAAACTTTCCGAGACGTTTATTTTCCGTAAGGTCTCGGCATTGTTGGAAAGAGGTTGGGATGTGTATGTGGTATGCAGCGAATCGGAGGCCGTGGAATGGGTGTACTTCTTAGGGGGAGTTCACCGCGGAGACGCCGAGTACGCAGAGGGAAATTCACAAAACAAAAACCACTCAGTGCCCTCAGCGTCTCGGCGGTTGATTATCTCATTACGATCTCGTGTTCACAAGGTATGGCCACACACGCCTCATTGGTGTGCCGGGCTGTTGGTTCCCGTTGCGCTGATCCATTGTCTCGCAAAGAACCCGGTTGGAACAATCCGCTACCTCCGTCTCGGGTGGCGGTTGGTTGGAATCGGCGTCCTCAAAAAACTCTATACGGATCGTCCGATCATTTGCTTGAAGCCTGATGTAGTACACTTTGAATTCGGCGCGCTGGCAGTCGGGCGCATGCATCTTAAGGAATTGCTGCAGTGCCGGATTGTGGTGAGCTTCAGGGGGTATGATTTGAATTTTGCGGGGTTGGAGAGTTCAGTGGGATGGACTAAAACTCCCCCAGAAGTAGATGGAGATACAAAGGGAATTCACCGCGGAGACGCAGGGTACGCGGAGGGGTACTTGTATTACCGTGAGATATGGGAGAAGGCGGATTGCCTGCACCTCCTCGGCGAAGACCTGTGGCGTCGGGCGCAGGCGCGAGGATGCCCGCCAGCAAAACACCACGTGCTGATTCCTCCGGCAATTGATACGGAGCAGTTCAATCCGGGTAACCGCATTCACGATGCCGTAGCCGGAACGCTTGCTCGTCCGCTTCGGATTCTCAGCGTCGGGCGGTTGGAGTGGAAGAAGGGATACGAGTTTGCATTGCGTGCGGTTCAGATGCTCGTTGCCCGCGGGATATCTGTCGAGTACCGGATCGTCGGAGCGGGAGCGTACTTTGAGGCGTTGGCGTTTGCACGGCATCAGATGGGATTAGAGAAGAATGTTGTGTTTGAAGGTCCCTTGTCTCCGTTAGTTCTCATTGAGAAAATGAAGTGGGCGGATGTTTTTCTTCATGCAGCAGTCTCCGAAGGGTTCTGCAATGCCGTGATGGAGGCGCAATCAATGAAGTTGCCTGTCGTGTCTTCCGATGCCGACGGTCTTGGAGAAAACGTTGCAGACGGAAAGTCGGGATATGTCGTCCCGCGTCGCAATCCGGAGGCGCTTGCCGGGAGGTTGGAACACCTGGCACGAAATCCCGCTCTGAGGCAACGCATGGGCGAAGCAGGCCGCGTACGCGTAAAGAGAGAATTCAATCCCATGAGCCAACTCGCGGCGTTCGAGGGGGTATATCGCGGGGTCTTTGGGGCGATACATCCAAGGGATAGGAAAACCACGAAGGCGCGAAGACGCGAAGTGAGTTTAAGCGTGTAACTTGTGAATATGCTCTCTGATATTCCACATATAACACTCATCTGGTTCGGCAATGGCGAATCTGTACCCCGTTGGCCACTGGGGGATGTGCTTGTCGCCGAGCCTTCAGTATTGTTTGTCGCTTCTCTTATCCGAGAGAATCTTCCCGTTTCAACCTCTGATGCGTGGCTCTTCTGGGATGGTTCTTTGGGAAACCCCGATCCCGAACAAGTGATTGAGATAATGAAACGCCCGGGCAATATCCGGCATGCCGGACTCAAACTCGGGATGAGAGGGCTCCCCGCGGCGATTGACTTTGTGAGCCCGGCCTGGATGCTCAACCGTGATCCCGATCCGGCAATCGAGGCGACATCGTGGCGACTCACGTGGCGCTGCTGTTTGATACAGACGAATGTACTGCGGCAGATGGGCGGAATCGATTCCCGATTTGAATCGCTCGATGCTGCCATGCTGGAGTTTGGTCACCGATGCGTGACCCGAGGAGTGATCACACGACATCTGCCGCGGCTTATTCTAGACGGAGCAAGTGCTTCGATGCCGGAACTCAGTTGCGAGGATGAGTTTCGGTTCATCAACTATCGGTTTGGAATGAAGTGGCTGACATGGGCTTTTTCGAGAACGATCATGCAGGGGAACGTCTCTCGCAAAACTGCATTGAAAGCATATCTCCGCATTCGCCGCGAGCAACGTACCGCAACACCAGCTCCGTACAAACAAGAGGCGATAAGCCGCAATGGTATTGCGTCAGATGCAAGAGTGAGTATTATCATCCCGACTGTCGACAGGTATCCCTATCTGCAATCCTTGCTGGCACAACTCAGAAACCAGACCGTTCGTCCTCATGAAGTGATTATTATTGATCAGACAGAAACAGAGCATCGCCGGACGGATTTCGGGCAGCCTTTTCCGGAGTTGCCGGTTACTGTTTTGTACAGAGATGAGGCCGGCCAATGCAGTTCCCGCAATGCAGGTCTGCAACATTCGACTGGTGACTATATCCTGTTCTTAGACGATGACGACGATAGCCTCCCTGCGACGCTGATCGAATCCCATCTGAAAACTCTTTATGAGTTTCGTGCGGACGTTTCATCGGGAGTGGTTCAGGAAGTCGGCATCGAGCGCCTGCCGGATGAATTCACGTTGATGCGCGTCTCCGATGTGTTTCCAACAAACAATACGCTTGTACGGCGTGAGGTTTTGTACAAATCGGGACTGTTCGACCTTGCGTACGAAAAGGGAGTAAGGGCTGATGGTGATCTGGGAATGAGGATTTATCTTAGCGGAGCATTGATGATTCTGAATCCCGATATATCGCTTCTGCATCACCATGCTCCCTCCGGCGGCCTTCGGAAACACAAGGCCCGCGTTGTAACGTACGCGGCAAGCAAAAAGAGCTTGACTATCCGTCATCTACCGAATCCAACCGAAGCATACTTACTGTATCGCTATTACTCTGACCGGCAGGTGGGGGAGAGTCTTCTGTTGCGTGTGTTTGGATCTTTGTTTGTTGAGGGAAACCTTCTGAAGAGAAGTTTGAGATTGGCTATCGGAATGGCATTTCTTCCGTTAACGCTCGGGCAGGTTCGCAGACGTTACGTAGAGGGCAAGAAGCTTCTGACAGAATTCCCAATAATCCCACGTCTCCGGAAAGATCAACAATCCAGCAAGCAATTCATTGCACACGTTTCAGACTGAGAGCTTGGCACAACAGCCGATTGTGGGCAGCCGCGTTTCCGTTTCATTTGTTGATAACCTGCTGTTTGCAACTGAAGAGCGGTGGTATCTTAACGATTTCTTCCGCTGGCTCGAGTATGACAAACCAGTTGAACGCCGACGATTCGGGCGAAGCATTGGACAGTTGCCGGGATTGTCCGAGGCAAAGGGTCCCAATGAAGCGGATGTCTGGATTCTCCCTATGACATGGAACTTTTACCTTGAACACAGGAAAGTCGGGCTCGTTCACGAGGCAGTGAAAGAAGGATTGAATAAGGGGAAGAAGGTCGTTGCTTTCAGCACGGGTGATTTTACAGCAAATGTTCCGTTCAGCGGACTTACGATCTTCGAGGCGTCGGTGTACCGGTCCCGCAACATCGGGGCGCAGGCATTGCCCGTGTTCATTGAAGATTATCTTAAAAAATATGTTGACGGAAAACTCGTTCTTCGTGAAAAGCAATCGAAACCCGTTGTCGGATTTTGCGGTCAGGCATCGAGCGGCAGGCTTTCTGAAATTGCGCGGTCTGCGCGTCTTGATCTTCAACGTACTGCCTGGAAAGTTGGGGCGCGGAAATGGGAACCGGCAACAGTCGAGCATACGGCATTGCGTTCCGGGGTTCTTGAAGGCCTCGCCCGTTCGCCACTTGTGCACACCAATTTCATTCTGAGAAAGAAGTACAAGGGAGGCGATACTACAGGAAACAACAACGATCTGAAAGCCGAGTTTGTACGAAACATAGTCGATTCGGACTACACGGTCTGTGTGCGAGGAACCGGCAACTTCTCGACTCGATTGTACGAGACATTGTGCCTCGGCCGGATTCCCATTTTCGTTGACACGGATTGCAGGTTGCCGTTTGATGAAACAATTGACTGGAAACGATATTGTATCTGGGTTACTGAAAGCGAGATTGATTCGATAGCAGAGAAGGTGGCAGACTTTCACAATTCTCTTACAGACAATGGGTTCAAGCACGTGCAGGCGGCCTGCCGGAAACTCTGGTTCGGGCATTTGCAGCGGGATGCATACTACGGACATTTCTCCGGGTCCTTCGTTTCAAAAGAAAAGCTCGAAGCCATTGTTTCATGAAAGCTTCACTTCTCATCATCTGGGACTACGACGCTGCAATCGGTCAGGTCAACGCGTCGTATCCGTACAAGTTTGATGAGAAGAAGATATTCGATGAAATCGAAAATGTTGAGTATTTGCTAAAGCTTGGAACAAAACTGAACATTCAGATGACGTTTGCCTGTACCGGATTCGCGGGAGAACCCGGCGTATTTCCATATCACGTGCCGCACCAAATTGCACGAATCCACGATGCGGGCCATGAAGTTGCCTCGCATTCATGGCGGCATGAGTGGTTTCCATTTCTTGAGCGGGAACAGATCGTACGGTCGCTGACACGAAGCAAAGAAACGCTGGAAAAGTGTATTGGCAAGCCTCATTCGGTGTGCGGGTTTGTCCCTCCTTTCAGTCGCCCCATGAGTTGGTACTCCAGAGGCGTGCTGAGTTTTGGGGACCGTGCATTCCGGCCGGGCCATCCCGGCGCAAGTCTCGGGTCGCTCCTGACTATTGCTGAACAGGTCGGCTACTCCTGGGTCAGGGTTGTCTATTCCCCCATCTTGCGCAAAGTATTTGGTTCAGATGGAGTTGCACTTAGGGATGCGTGGCGACGGAACGGGAAAGTAGTCTGCGTGCCCCAACACTACAATGGATTTGACGAACGGGCCCGACAACTTCTGGATCAGGCTGTCGCGGAGAGTGGCGTCCTTGTCATTACAGGTCACCCATCCGGATTGAGTCGCTTAAAAGAAGAGAACGTGCAGCACGTTAATACATTTCTTGAATATGCAGCCCGACTGCAATCTGAACGTAAGCTGGAAATCTCAAGTGTACAACGGTATCTTGTCGGAACCGAACGCAGAGAACTCGCGAATTGATCATCTGGCGGATGAAGCGCAAGGGATAGTTATTCCGTTCTGCGAAGAACTATACGGAGCACATCAGGCTTTTGCGCAGAAGATGTGGCCTTCCAAACGCCGCCGCAGAGAGCCGGCGTACAACAGATGGAAGTTCCGCGGGAAAGCCTCGGGACCGGTTGACGGTTTGCTGTTGGCTGTTGTCAATGGCGAGGTCGTCGGTCAGTTGGGGGTTATTCCGGTTAGCCTGAGAATTGACGGGCAGGATTACCCCGCGCAATGGGCCTGCGATCTCATGGTCGATCCTTTGTTGCGGAGAAGGAAACTCGGATCTCTTCTCTTTTCCGCGGCGATGAAACGAAAGATGATCACGCTGGGAAGCGACCCGAGCGAGAAGGCGGACCTCACAATGACGCATCTGGGATTCCGGCCTCTGAAAGGCCCGGTGAAAATGATTCTTCCCATCAATGCGGCGCACGTACTGCGTTGGAAATTGCCGCAACTACCTGATTCTTTAGCTGATGCACTTGGCCGTTGTCTCCAGCCGTTGATTCGTTTGCGTTCATTTCGATTGGCACAAACGCAGGCGACTGACGGTGTGAGGCTTGCCAAGTGGCATGAAGCCGTTCCCCTCCTGAGGAAAAGATTCATCCGCATTCCTCATGTTGTGCATGACGATGCCTTTTATGAATGGCGATGCTCGGGGTTGACCGGCTATTCTTCACAGCTGGACGCGTTTATCTCGGATTCAGGCTCAGCCGCAATCGTGGAGGGTTCTCCTTCATACTACTATGTCTATGAATGGCTTGCAAAAGATCTGTCAGAAAGCAGGAGTCTCTTTGGTGCGATTCTGCGGCACGCACGTATCCAGAAGAGTCAGACGATCATGGTATTTGCCAACACAAACGACGAAGTCGAACAGTTGAAACATCTGGGATTCCTGGCAATGAGAACGCCCGTGAAGGTGATCTATTACCCTTCCGGCAGCATGGATAAACATGCGAACTTCCATTACACGATCTATGATTCGGATGGAAACCTATAGCCTGAACACCTGTGAGTGGCCGAAAACCGTTCTCAGTATTGTTATTTGACTTCAATGCCGTTATGAGATTGGTTCTGTTTGCCGTCGTAGTAGTGACTATCTATGTCGCGTTGGCACAGCAGGCTACTCCCGCCAGCGGGACGGACACCGGCAAGCTCCATTTGGCCGGTGCCACATCACTTGTCACATCGGGAGAATATCGGATAACCCAACGGCCACCACTCTATCCACTGTTTCTTGCGGCGGTTGCCAAGATAACGGGAACTCCTGCCGAGCCAACGACAAAGGCCGCCCGGGAAATGGGCAACAGGGAAAGATTGGATGTCTCGACGGCCCTTTTGGGTGCTCCATACTTGTCTGCTCTGCTTTGGGCTCAATACCTCCTTTGGCTGTTAACTCTGGGTTTTGCGATAGCCGTCCTAAAGATGACAGATACATTGACGAGTTGGGCGATGCTCCTATTCTGCGCCCCTTCAAGTTGGTTGATGGTTACTTTCGTGCATGACCTTATTGTCGCACATACGACCCTGCTTTTCGGAGTTCTGTGTTTTGTGATTGCCTATACGCAGCACCGCAAAAGTCTTCCGTTTTTGCTCTCTGCAGCGTTCTTTGCTTTGGCGTCGTTGGCACGTCCGGCCTATCAGGCGCTGAATATCTTTCTGGTAGTAGTCATGTTCCTTCCTATTCTCAAGGATCATGGCAAACAATGGGCAATCAGGTTTGCAGCTTACAATGCCATAATGTGGTTGCTGATTGTGGGCGGATGGTCGTTGTACAACTACTCCAAGAATGATGTATACGGCGTTTCATCTGCCTCTGGAGTTGCATTGAGTACAAAGACAGGGTTGTTCCTCGATAGGGCGGCGGAGATTTACCCTGAAGAGATTTCTGCATTCCTGAAAATCCGTGACGATCTGATCATGCATTCCGAATCGCGGTCCAGCGCTCTTTTGGGAGATCAGGCGAGTCTGTGGTTGATGGACAATCGGGGCCTAACATACGCCCAGGCATCAAGATTCCTGACACGAATCAATATCATTGCGATTTCCAGAGCCCCCCTGCAATATTGTTGGGAGGTTGGAAAAGGCATGCTGGCATTCTTCTTCCCGTCGGTATCGGATTGGAGTATGCCCTTGAGGCTTGCAGTCACAGTCGTCGAGGTAAGTGCTGTTATCCTCTTCCTTGGTTCCGTTGCGATTTGGCTGTCCATGCACTTTCTGCGATGGAGAGGTCACTCGGTGATAACGAAATGGTCAAGAAACGACACTATACTCTTATTGGTGGTTGCACTATTTTTGTATACGCTTCTGGTGGCAAGTTGTGTTGATCTTGGGAAGTCTTACAATCGCGTCCCTGTTCAATTTGTGATTCCCTTGGCGGTGGCCTTAATTGGAAGAAGAGTTGCAAGAAGTGACCAAAATCGAGCACAACTTGACAGCAAGAAAGATTTAACTTCTGCGCATGAGGGTCATACTATTCTCCAGTGAATTCCCCCCCGGACCTGGGGGACTTGGCACCCATGCATACTATCTCTCAAAATCGATGAGCGAGAAAGGATGGGAGATTGTTGTATTGACCCCGCAGGATTACGCGTCTGCTGCGGAGGTTGCGGAATTCAATCGTACACAGGCTTTTCCAGTCGTTACACTGCCTTCGGGCCGTGGCGCGATTATCGAATTGTTCACCCGGGTGAAGGTGCTCGCTCGTCAACTTAAGAGCATGAATCCCGACATCGTCGTCGCGAGCGGGGAACGCGCTGCGTGGCTGGCAGCCCTTGTCTGTTTTATGACCTCCCGCCGATATGCAGTGGTCGGGCATGGGACGGAGTACGGTACTGCCTCGGGTTGGCGCGCATTCCTTACGCGGCTTGCTCTAAACCGGGCCGATCTTGTGATCGTTGTAAGCAATTTTACGCATGCTCTCGTCAAGAAGCTCGGCGCGACCCCCCGTCGAATGACAGTAATTCCCAACGGTGCCGATCCGGATCTGTTCATGCGCCTGCCTCCGGATCAGGTTATCGAGTTCAAGCGCAAGATCGGCATGCATGACCGGCACGTTATACTCACCGTTGGACAAGTAACAGAACGAAAGGGGCAGGAGGTCATTATTCGGTCGCTTCCGCAAGTTCTTGATTCCATACCGAACACACACTACGTTATGGTAGGGCTCCCGACCGGGAAGGAAGTTCTCATGTCTCTGGCAAAGAGTCTGGGAGTTCATGACCACGTCCATTTCGCAGGAAAAGTGTCCCAACAGGAGTTGGTTCGTTACATGAATGCATGCGACGTTTTTGCGATGACCAGCCGCATGACAAGTTCAGGAGATTGTGAGGGATACGGTATTGCAGCAGTTGAAGCGGCTTTGTGCGGCAAGCCAGCTGTTGTGTCGGGCGAGTCAGGGCTTGCAGAGGCGATAGTCGATGGAGAAACAGGGATTGTAGTCCCACCGAACGACGTGCCGGCAACTTCAGCGGCGCTTATTCGCTTGCTCTCCGACAGGAATCTGAGAAGGCATATGGGCGAAAATGCACAAGCGAGGGCGCTGCGCGAGCAAACATGGTGTCGGCGCGGGGCTGAGATGGAATCAGCCTTGCGAGGACTTGTAGAGGGCGAACACATTGTTGCGCAAAACCTGACTCACACAGTGTAACAGTGGCGAATCTTCTGATAATTTCACATACGGAGCATTACTACTCAGACGGAGTGTATTACGGGTGGGGCCCGACAGTTCAGGAAATTGATTATCTGGCAACGTTGTTCAGCCGGGTACGTCACGTGGCGTGGCTTTATGACGGCGCACCTCAAAACAGCTCTCTGCCCTATAGCGCAGACAATGTGACACTTGTTCCGGTCTCCGCGTCGGGAGGAAACACATTCACAAGCAAACTCGGCATACTTTCCGCTCTACCTCTCTATGTCCGGACACTCCTGCGTGAAATGAGGTCTGCCGATGTCGTGCACGTTCGCTGCCCCGCGAGTATCAGTCTGATTGCCATTGTGCTGCTGACTTTTCTAAGAAAGCCTTCCTACCGTTGGGCAAAATACGCGGGAAATTGGCGCCCGACACGCAGTTCCTTGTCATATGCCCTGCAGAGATGGTGGCTAAATCGTAACCTCCATAGAGGTGCAGTGACTATTAACGGCAGGTGGGAGGGGCAACCCGGGCACGTATTTTCTTTCTTGAATCCTTGTCTTTCGAAGGAAGAACTGGCAACAGCAAGGAGTTCTGCTCAAGTGAAGAGAATATCAAAACCGGTCCGGTTAGTCTTTGTCGGGTATCTAGGAGAATCCAAAGGTGTTTCTCGTCTGTTGCACATAACGCAACGGCTGGTTCGGGAATTGCCTGAGGTGCATTTAGATGTTGTGGGTGATAGTCCTGCGAGGGCCGAATACGAAGCGCTCGCACGCAGTCTCGGAATAGCGGGGCATATCACATTCCACGGCTGGAAGCCGCGTACAGAATTGGGGGAGATCTATCAAAAAGCGCATATTATGATATTTCCCACCGACAGCGAAGGATGGCCCAAAGTTGTGAGCGAAGCGATGGCGTACGGAATAGTACCACTTGTCGGAAGTGTTTCAAGCATTCCCCAGATTCTCGAAGAGACGAAGGCGGGAATAGCAATTGATCCCTACGACACTAATACTTTTGCCGAAGCAGCTCTTCGATGTATCCGGGAACCCGAAGTGTGGACTCGGATGAGCATTGCCGGAATTGAATCGGCATGGAAATTTACATACGAAACATATCTGATGAATGTCTCCAATGTATTTCAGAAGGTATGGGGAATTACTCTTGCTTCGAACTCAACAAACAAATCCGGTGTCACGCATATACTCGACGATCATACAATGAGGAGTACAAATGTCGAGATTGACCAGGTTCAAACATAATGTTCATGCTCGACAGCGTTTTAAGGAACTGGAGTCCTTGTATGAAAGCACAGGGTTGGCTCCATCATTTCATTTCATACTCTGATTTCAAGGAAATACATGTTAGCAGATAGCTATCGAGCGAGAGCCATTCCTTCCCGTATAGATAGTAAGTTGGAACAGGCGACATCGTGGTTTCTGATCGGATTTGCGTTGCTTCACATCCCGCTTGCATTTCTTATGCGCGGCGACAATACTATTGCAACAGTCCATGCTTTTGGGACACTCATCATGGGCTTACTCTTTATTGTCAAGAGCAAGAATCCTGTCCAAGTAGTTTACGTCGCAGCCTATATGGCCGGCGCCGAAGTTTTGTGGCGCATGAACAAAGCGGCGATTCCATGGGAATTTGTCAAATACTCGATAGTGTTGTTGCTCGGTTTGCTCTTGATTCGTTCTGCACGATCGCTTCGAGGGTTTGGGCTCCCGTTAATATATATGATGCTTTTGGCTCTCTCAGTTCCCCTCACATTGGAAGAACTCGGCTTCTCTCAGGCAGCACTTGGCGGGCTGAGCTTTAATCTCTCGGGCCCTCTGTGCCTTGCTGTGGCAACACTCTTTTTTCGACAGCACATTCTTCAGGAATCTGAAATCCGGACAATACTGTGGATGACTGCAATTCCCGTGATTGGAGTGGCCACGATTGCACTGAACTCGGTACTCACGATTGAGATTTATTTCGGCCTTGGCTCAAACGTTGCTGCAAGCGGTGGATATGGACCCAACCAGGTTTCATCCACCCTGGGCCTCGGAGCATTGTTCTGCCTCGTGCTTGCCATCTTCACCAAAGAAAAATTCTTCATTTTCATCACGTTAACGTTGACCTTATGGTTCCTCTCGCAGGCAGCGTTGACATTGTCGAGAGGGGGATTGTTCGCTTCTGTTCTCTGTATGATAATAGTGGGTTTGCATCTGTTGAGGGATCCGAAGAAAAGAAACATCGCCTTGGGAATTGCAGCGACTCTGTTGTTTATTGGTGGATACTTCATTGTTCCGGAATTGGATTCTTTCACCTACGGTGCGGTTGACAAACGTATGCAAGATGTGAATACAACTCACCGTGCGGATATTGTGTTGCAGGACCTTGAGGTTTGGGCAGAAAATCCATGGGTGGGGGCCGGGCCCGGTATGTCAGCAGGGCTCCGAGCGAAGAAGGATTGGACGGGGCGGAAATATGCAGCCCATACCGAATTCAGTCGTTTGTTGTCTGAACATGGCGTTGCAGGACTGGGTGCAATGATTATCCTTGTTGCAATGGGCTGGAAAGCGTATGCACGTTCCACTTCACTCCAGCAACAGGCCTTGGTTGCAGGGCTCCTTGCGTGGTCGTTCGCCGAAATGACACATTCCGCTATGAGGCTGGGAGCAGTTTCCTTTCTGTTTGGTTTGGCTATGGCGCATATGAAATTTTCCGACAGCCCAACTGAGGCTGCCCGGACATCACAGCCTGAGAAGAAAACCTCGGGTGTCAATCGTCTCCGGCCGGGCAGGATACCGGTGTAATGTCTCAATCGTTGTTAGAGAAAAGAGTACAGTCTCCACTCACCTACGTTTCCGGTATGCGGCGAGAGTCGGGAACGGTAGTACTTCAGCAGGTGATCAAAGAGGATTTGCCGAGCCTGCGCGTGCTGCAAGTCGGCAATTTTCTCTCAGCCCGCGGATACACCGTGCAGTTTGTCGAGGAGCTTTCCGACAGGCTCGAACAGGATGGATGGCACATCATCAGGGCTTCGGATCAGGTAAACAAAGTAAGCCGCCTTGCATCAATCCTGAGCAGGATTTTTGTCAACCGAAAGAACTTCGATGCCGCGCATATTACAGTGTACAGCGGGGCCGCCTTTGTGTGGGCTGAAGCGGCGGCAGGAATGTTGAGAGTGTTGCGAAAGCCTGTCGTACTCTCACTTCACGGCGGCAACCTTCCTTCATTTGCAGAACGGTGGCCGGGGCGTGTAAGCCGGTTGCTGAACTCGGCAGATTTGGTGATAGCACCTTCGGGATACATGCGAAACGCCATGCTGAAATTCCGCAAAGACATTTTGCTGATCGCCAACCCGGTCGATACGCGACTCTTTGCGTACCGTCATCGCGAGAATGTCAGGCCGCGTCTCGTTTGGCTTCGGTCATTTCATGAGACGTATAATCCGACACTCGCTGCACAAGTCCTTTCGCTGCTTGTGCAGGAGTTTCCCGATATGACACTCACAATGGCCGGGCCCGACAAAGGTGACGGCAGTTTCCAACGCGTAAAAGAGACGGCGCGGGAACTGGGGGTTGAGCGGAACATCGTATTTACGGGGCGATTGGATAACAAGGAAGTTCCCGGTTTCCTGAGCAACGCAGATATATTCGTTAACACCACAAATGTCGATAACACTCCGATAAGCGTCCTTGAGGCAATGGCATGCGGCCTCTGTGTTGTAACGACGAATGTGGGAGGGATTCCGTATTTGCTGGAAGATGAGAATGAGGCCCTTCTTGTCGAACGGAATGATCCTGCAAGCATGGCGGGGGCAATTCGCAGGATTCTCACGGAACCGGATCTGGCCCGCCGACTCTCACAACACGCCCGACGAAAAGCGGAGCAATGTGATTGGCAGAAGGTACTGCACGAGTGGAAAAGAGTCTTCACATCCCTGCACAGAAATGGATAGGAATTGCATTGGAACTTCATTCAATGTGCGTTATTGAGTTTGCTTAAACACCTCTACGACAACTCTCCCTATGCCCTTCGTGTGTTGGGTGCATCGGCGTACGGGTTGCGGGTTCGGCAATGGCGCTACGGCAGGAAAACAAACGAGTTTGTGCAGACTGCGCTGGAGCGTGACGGCTGGGCTGCAGGTCGCTGGGACGAATGGCAGAAAGAACGGCTTGCATACATCCTCCACCGTGCTGCGACGAAAGTACCCTATTATCGCATGATGTGGGAGAGCCGTCGTCGCAAGGGAGATAGCTCGTCTTGGGAGATTCTGGAGAACTGGCCTGTCCTCAAAAAAGAAACGCTTCGCAAAAATCCGTCAGCGTTCGTTGCCGATGATTGCAGGGCTGACAGAATGTACCGCGAACAAACAAGCGGCACTACAGGAACGCCGCTCGCTCTCCTGCATTCGAGGGATACTCTCCGGCACTGGTACGCGCTGTTTGATGTACGCGTGAGGGAGTGGAACGGGTTTTCCCGCAATGACAGATGGGCGATCATCGGAGGACAGCTTGTTACTCCTGTACGCCAGATCCGTCCGCCGTACTGGGTTTGGAATGCTGCGTTGAAGCAGCTCTATCTCTCGGCCTATCATATTTCAGCCGACACGGTCAGTCACTATTTTTCAGCACTCAGAACATACAAGGTTCGATACATTCTCGGATATCCGTCCGCCCTTGCGGCCCTCGCGCAATACGCTCACAGACTTGGCATTCCGCCTCCCGGCGTTCAATTGGCAATCAGCAATGCCGAGCCGTTGTATGACTATCAGCGTGAAAGCATAGCGCTCGGCTTTGGTTGTCCGGTAAGAGACACCTACGGTATGGCCGAGTATGCGTGCGGGGCGAGTGAATGTCCGAAAGGCACAATGCATCTGTGGCCCGAGGTCGGCGTTTGTGAAGTATTGGAGGATGATGCCGTCATGCCGGTTTTTGCCGGGGAAAGCGGGCGACTTGTCGCAACGGGGCTTCTGAATCCCGACATGCCTCTCGTACGGTACGAGGTCGGTGATAGAATTGCATTGTCGGATTCGTCTGATTGTGCATGCGGACGCTCCCTTCCAATCATACAAAAGGTTGAAGGGAGATCGGATGATGTTATTGTCACGCCGGATGGCAGATGTGTTGGTCGGCTCGACCCTGTATTCAAGGCGGATCTGCCCGTTATCGAAGCGCAGATTATTCAGGAGGAGTACGATCGTCTTCGTGTGAAGATTGTCCCCGCCGCAACGTTCAACGGCAAGCACTCCTCTGAAATCGTTCAGCGATTGATTGAACGTGTAGGCCCGATGCGCATTGATGTGGAGTTGGTTGATTGCATTGAACGGACAAAGAATGGTAAGTTCCGTGCAGTTGTTTCGAAAGTGAAGGGTAGTCCGGTTCATGAACTCAGCTAAAGCTTCCGGCGTGCAGCCCCTTGTCAGCCTCATCATGCCCGTTCGCAACGAAGCGGACTTCATCGGGCGGTGCCTCGATGCCGTTGTTGGGCAGGATTATCCCGCCGGATTGCTGGAGATCATCATCGCTGACGGCATGTCTGACGACCGGACGCGGAATATCATCACGTCGTATCAGGAACATCATCCAAACATCTCGCTGATTGACAACCCGGAACGCATTGCCGCGACGGCACTGAACAGGGCGATACGGAAGTCGGCGGGGGAAGTTGTTATCCGCGTTGACGGCCATTGCGAGATTGCTCGCGATTACGTCAGCAGGTGTGTTGCCCATTTACAGAAGGATGGGGTAGATGCGGTCGGCGGGCCTATTACAACGGTCGGACAAACGGCCGTTGCACGGGCTATTGCCGTTGCCATGAGTTCGACATTTGGCGTCGGGGATTCGGGCTTCAGAGTGTTGAAGGATGAAACCCGGTTTGTTGATACAATAGCGTTCCCTGCATACAAGCGCGATCTTATCGAGCGGGCGGGTTTATGCGATGAAGAACTTGTCCGCAATCAGGACGACGAGTACAACTACCGCCTCAGGTCGTTGGGGGCTAAGCTCCTTCTTGCCGCTGATGTCCAATCAACGTATTATAGCAGAAGTTCGCTGAAATCCCTGTGGCGCCAATATTTTCAGTACGGATACTGGAAAGTACGCGTATTGCAAAAGCTGCCAAGGCAGATGCAATTGCGGCAGTTTATCCCGCCGCTATTTGTCGGGACGTTGTTTGCGGGGGTTGCGATGATGCCGTTCAGTTCTTTCGGAATGATTGTGTTTGGAATCCCGTTCGGTTTGTATCTTGTTGCGAATCTTATTGCTTCCGTGATAACCGGAGCAAGAAATAACCGGCGCGTTGCCGGTCTTTTGCCCATCGTTTTTCTCATCTTACATATTTCCTACGGTGCGGGGTTTCTTACAGGACTCATCCGATTTTGGAATCGATGGAGCGACCGGGTAGGCGGAGTGCCTGTGCGTCGTGATCTGCACGCTTCTCTTGAGACGAAATGATGGCAAGCGGCGCGGACATGCTTCTTACTGAATCTGAGAGAATAAAATCCGAATACCGCCGACGAAGCGAGAGTCTCTCACCGGATAAATATGCCCAGTGGCAGCCCGATGTGTGGCTGACCTTGTCGGAGCGCAAGCGGCTTGCGACAGTAATGCTGCATAGACTCGGCGTGTTTCCGGATGCAAGCAGCAGATGTCTTGAAGTGGGATACGGAACAGCGGGTTGGCTGAGTGATTTGATCGGTTGGGGAGTTCCTGAAACCAACATCAGCGGTATTGAGCTGGATGAACAACGTGCAGGCATTGCACGGCAACTTCTCCCGGCAGCGGACTTGCGTGTCGGAGATGCGGCTAACATGCCTTGGGCAAATGAATCATTTGATTTAGTTGTCGCATCGACTGTCTTCACGTCGATTCTCGATCTTGAAATAAGAAAGAAGGTTGCCGGAGAGATCACGCGTGTGCTTGCTCAAGGCGGAGCATTACTCTGGTACGACTTCACATTTAATAATCCGAACAATGCAAACGTGAAGAAGGTAACGAAGAAGGAATTGCGCTCGCTTTTTCCGACATTATCAGGTGAGATGAAAAGTCTGACACTTGCCCCACCGATAGCGCGTCCGGTTGCCCGCATGAGTTGGAGTTTTGCCACTATGCTGAGTGCGGTACAGTTCCTTCGGACACATTTGCTGGCGGTGTTGGTGAAGGATAAGAAAGGTTGAGGTTAAGGTTTAGGATGAGGCAAATCAGAAATCAGAAATCAGAAATCAGAAATCAGAAATCAGAAATCAGAAATCAGAAATCAGAAATCAGAAATCAGAAATCAGAAATCAGAATGTCCGCACCTCCTGAAC
>JAANMV010000751.1_pt1 | contig 39112 bp, 40 predicted proteins | sample 7279661 | NCBI WGS metagenome assembly JAANMV01 (sample SAMN14094540, study PRJNA606508) | bioreactor metagenome | isolation source: A lab-scale SPAN reactor treating ammonium-rich wastewater day 121 | place: Ireland: Galway | collected 2017-05-16
CGGCCCAGGCCCACGGCCTCGCTGGCAATCAGGATGCGCTCGGGGTTGAGCCCGTGCAGGATGTAGCTGAAGCCCTTGCCTTCCTCGCCCACGCGGTCTTCGACCGGGATCCGCAGGCCGTCGATGAAGACTTGGTTGGAGTCCACGCACTTGCGGCCCAGCTTGTCGATCTCGCGCACCTCCACGGTGCTGCGGTCGAGGTCGGTATAGAACAGGCTCAGGCCCTCGGTGCCCTGGCATTCCTCGGCGGGCGTGGTGCGCGCCAGCAGCAGGATCTTGTTGGCCACCTGGGCCGTGCTGATCCACACCTTCTGGCCGTGCACGACGTAGTGGTCGCCCTCGCGCACCGCGCGGGTCTTGAGCTTGAGGGTGTTGAGGCCGGTGTTGGGCTCGGTGACGCCAAAGCAGGCGCGGTCGCGGCCCTGGATCAGCGGCGGCAGCCAGCGCTTTTTTTGCTCGTCGGTGCCGAACACCACGACCGGGTGCAGGCCGAAGATGTTCATGTGCACCGCCGATGCGCCCGACAGGCCTGCGCCCGTGGCTGAAATGGTGTGCATCATCAGCGCCGCTTCGCTGATGCCCAGGCCCGCGCCGCCATAGGCTTCGGGCATGGCGATGCCCAACCAGCCCGAGTCGGCGAGTGCGCGGTGGAAGTCGTCCGGGAAGCCGCCTTCGGTGTCTTTGCGCAGCCAGTAGTCGGCGTCGAACGGGGCGCAGACGCGCTCGATGGCGTCACGGATCTGCTCCTGGTCGGGGGTCAGGGCGAAATTCATGCGGTGGCTCCGGCGGGGGGGGCGGGGCGGATCACCTTGTCGGGCGATTCGCCATAGGGCGGGCTGTAGATCACCAGCAGCTTGACCGGGGTGTCGCTGGTCACCGTGAACACATGCATCTGGTCGGCGGGGAAGAAGCAGGTGTCGCCCGGCACCATGTCGAACACCTGGCCGGCCACTTCGGCACGGGCCGTGCCTTCGAGCAGGTAGCAGGCCTGCTCGATGCCGGGGTGGGCGTGGGGCAGGGCGCCGCCGCCCTTGTGCAGCGTACCCAGCAGCACTTCCATCTGCTTGGCGCCCACGGTCTCGGGGCCAATGAGGCGCTGGTTGTGCGTTTGATGGTGGTTGGCGGGTTGGTAGGCGGGCACGTCGGCGGCGCGCACCAGGTAGCTGGGGTTCATGGCGGGGCTCCTGTCAGGCGGTGATGGGTTCGGTGGCGCTGCAGGCCCCCTGGGCCAGCAGCGCCTCGATGCGTTCGGGCGGGTAGCCGGCCTCGGCCAGCAGCGCGCGCGTGTGCTCGCCCAGGCGCGGGGCCGGGGTTTGCTCGCGCGCGGGTGGCGTGGCCGACCAGCGGGTGGGGTGGGCCAGGGTGTGCAGCGGGCCTTCGCTGGGGTGCAGGGTTTCGCGCACAAAACCGGTGGCACGCAGCTGTGGGTTGGTCAGCAGGTCGGCTGGGCTGTTCATGGGCATGTTGGGCACGTCGGCGGCGTCGAGCAGGGTGCGCCATTCGGCGGTGGTGCGTGTGCGCATCAGGCGAGCCACCTCGGCGTACACGTCGTCAATATGGGCGGCGCGGGCGCTGTGCGTGGCAAAGCGCGGGTCCAGCGCCAGGCCCTCGGATTCGCCAATGGCGGCGAAGAAGCTGCGCCAGTGTTTGTCGTTGTAGATCAGCACGCATAGCATGCCGTCGCGGGTGGCGTAGGGCTTGCGGTGCGGGGTCAGCAGTCGGGCGTAGCCTGGGTCACCGCGCGGCGGCTCGAAGCTCAGGCCCGCCATATGATCGCCCAGGACGAACTGCGCCATGGCCTCGAACATGGGCACCACAATGGCCTGGCCTTGGCCCGTCTGGCTGCGCGCGTACAGCGCGGCGGTCACCGCATACACCGCATGGAGCCCGGTCACGCGGTCGGACAGCGTGGTGGGCGCGTAGCAGGGCTCGGCGGCGCCGTAGGTTTGCATCAGCCAGGGAATGCCGGTGGCGCCCTGGATCAGGTCGTCGTAGGCGGGGCGGGCAGCGTCGGGGCCGTCCTGGTCGAAGCCGCAGCAGCTCACGTGGATGATGCGCGGGTTGCGCGTCTGCACGGCCTCGTAGTCCAGCCCCAGGCGGGCCAGGGCTTGCGGGCGCACGTTGCTGATGAGCACATCGCAGCCTTCGGCCAGGCGCAGGGCGGCCTCGCGGCCCTCGGGGTGCTTGAGGTCGAGCACGATGCTGCGCTTGCCCGCGTTGGCATGCAGGAAGATGTGGCCCATGCCGGGGTGCACCATGGGGCCCACATGGCGCATGTTGTCGCCCTCGGGCGTCTCCACCTTGATGACCTCGGCGCCGAGCTGGGCCAGGATCTGGGTGGCGAACGGCCCCATGATCACCGAGGTCAGGTCCAGAACCCGAACGCCCGCCAACGGGCCTGCGTGGGACTGTGGTTGCGCGTCGCTCATGGGTTCATTCCGCGCGGATGCCAGCCTGCTTGATCAGCGTGCCCCAGTGGTTGAGCTGATCGGCCACATAGCGGGCAAATTCGTCCGGCGTCTTGCTGGGCCACACCTGGAAGCCGATCTGGCTGAGCTTGTCCTGCAGGTCCTTGTCGGCCAGCACCGCCTGCAGTTCGCTGTTGAGCCGCTCGACCACGGCGGGCGGCAGGCCGGCCGGGCCGAAGATGCCGTTCCAGGAGGTCAGCGCGAAGCCCTGGACTGTCTGGCCGATGGGAGGAATGCCGGGCAGCAGAGGGGAAGGTTCGGCGGTGGTGATGCCTAGCGTGCGCACTTTGTCGGTCTTGATCATGCCCATGCCCGAGCCCAGATCCACCACATAGAGCTGCACTTGCCCGCCCACCAGATCGGTCATGGCCTGGGGGCTGGACTTGTAGGGAATGCCCAGCATGTCCATACCGGTGATGCGCCGGATCGTCTCGGACGCCACCAGCGAAGTGCTGTTGGGCGTGGCGTAGCTGAGCTTGCCGGGGTGGGACTTGCCATAGTCGATCAGTTCCTTCAGGGACTTGGCGGGCACCGCCGGATGTACCGCCAGGGCGAAAGGCAGTTCGCCCACGCGGGCGATCGGGGTGAAGTCCTTGATCGGGTCGTACTTCAGGTTGCTGTACAGGCTGGGGTTGGCCGAGTGGGACGTGTTGGTCGTCATGAACAGCGTGTAGCCGTCGGGCTTGGCCTTGGCCACGAACTGCGCGCCTATCTGGGCGCTGGCGCCGGGCTTGTTGTCGATCACCACGGGCTGCTTGAGCCGGTCCGACAGCTTCTGGCCCACGGCACGCGCGACCGAGTCGGTGCCGCTGCCGGCCGCAAAGGGCACGACCAGAGTGACGGGCGCGGAAGGATAGCCTTGGGCGTGCGCCACGCTGGCGCTGAAAGCCAGGCCCAGCAGGGTGGTGATGAACGGGATGCGTTGCATGGGGTGTCTCCTTGTCAGGTTGATCCCTCTCGGCTGGAGGGCTGGACGCCATCTTGTTACGGCAATCGATTCGAGTCCAATTGAATCAATGGACTGATCAATACGTTTTGTGAATCGTTGCAAGCGCTGCGCGCAGGCGTGCGCTGAGGGCCTGCGTGGAGGGCCTGCGTGGAGGGTGGGGCGGTGGTGCGGCCGGGCCGGGTGCAGGCCGCGAAGCCTCAATGGAGCGCCGGCCGGGAGGTGCGTTGCGGCGGGCGCCGAGGGGGTCAGCGCCCGAGCGCGAAGACCACGGGCGTGTGCTTGTCGGGTGCCTCGGGGCGCTGGCGCCATTGCTGCACGCTCTGGCTGCGGATGTGGGCGCTCTCCAGCGTCAGGCCACTGGCCAGCGCCAGGCGGGTGGCGGGCTGCAGCGTTTGCAGCAGGGCCTGGAGCAGGGCGGCGTTGCGGTAGGGCGTTTCGATGAACAGTTGCGTCTGGCCGGTCTTGAGCGCCAGCGATTCGAGCGTGCGGATGCGCTGGGTGCGCTCGTCGGCGTCCTGCGGCAGGTAGCCGACAAAGGCGAAGTTCTGCCCGTTCAGGCCGCTGGCCGCCAGGGCCAGCAGCAATGACACCGGCCCCACCAGGGGCACCACGTTCAACCCCAGGTCGTGCGCGGCGCGCACCACCGAGCTGCCAGGGTCGGCCACGGCGGGCATGCCGGCTTCGCTGACCAGGCCGATGTCGTGCCCGGCCAGGGCTGCTGCGAGCAGGGGGCGGGCGTCGAACACCGGCGCACCCTTGCCGCCGTGGTCGCCCTTTTTGTGCACCTCGCGCGGCAGTTCGGTGATCTGTTGCTCCTGCAGCGGCAGTGCCAGCGGGTGCAGGGCGTCCACGCGCTTGAGGTAGGTGCGCGTGCTTTTGGCGTTCTCGCAGATCCAGTGTGTCAGCCGAGCCGCCGTGGCCAGGGTGCCGGTGGGCAGCACGTCCTGCAGCGGGGTCTGGGTGGCACAGCCGAAATCCAGGGGGGCGGGCACCAGGTAGAGGCGGCCTCGCGCGGGGGTGGGGGTGTTCATGGCAGGGTCAGCCCGGCGGCGCGCAGCATGCGGCAGGTGCGGATCAGAGGCAGTCCGACCAGGGCCGTCGGGTCGTCGCTGACGATGGCGTCGAGCAGGCTGATGCCCAGGCCCTCGCTCTTGGCGCTGCCGGCGCAGTCGTAGGGTTGCTCAGCGTGCAGATAGCGCTCGATCTCGTCGTCAGCCAGCGTGCGAAAGCGCACTTCGACCGGGGCCAGGTCCACCTGCTCGAAGCCGGTGGCCTGGCAGACCACGGCCAAGGCAGTCTGGAACACCACCGTGTGGCCGCTCATCAGGCGCAACTGGGCCACGGCGCGCTCGTGCGTGCCGGGCTTGCCCAGGGCGTGGCCGGCCAGGTCGGCTACCTGGTCGGAGCCGATCACCACCGCATCCGGGTGCAGGGCCGCCACGGCGCGGGCCTTGGCCAGCGCCAGGCGCAGGGCCAGGGCGCGCGGGGCCTCGCCGGGCAGGGGGGTTTCGTCCACTTCGGGTGCGGTGACGGTGAAGGGCAGGTTCAGGCGCTGCAGCATTTCGCGCCGGTAGCGGGAGGTCGAGCCCAAAACCAGGGTTCTCGGCATGGGGAGGGGTTGATGCATGCCTTGATTCTCTTACACTGCGCACATGACCAAGGAATTCAACCCCGACCGGCTTGACGCCAAGGCCTTCGTGCAGGCAGGAGCACGTCTGGCGGGGCACGATTCCCTGCTGAAGTACGAGCGCCTGGCGCAAGAGGCCAAAGGCCTGCACCCTGACCTCCGCGTGGACTGGGAGGCCCAGGGCGAGTGGCGGGCCGAGGCCGGCACCGATGGCGGCCAGATGTGGATGCACCTGCAGGTGCAGGCGACCTTTCCCATGGTCTGCCAGCGCTGCCTGGGGCCGGTGGATGTGCCGCTGCAGTTCAACCGCTCGTTTCGCTTCGTTGCCGATGAAGCCACAGCCGAGGCGCTGGACGACGAGGTCGAGGAAGACCTGCTGGCGCTGAGCCGCGAGTTCGATCTGCACGAGCTGATCGAGGACGAGCTGCTCATGACCCTGCCCGTGGTGCCGCGCCACGACGAGTGCCCGACCCCGGTGCCCATGGCGTCGAGCGACGAGGATTTCGAGGCGGCCGAAGCCGAGCGCCCCAACCCGTTTGCTGCCCTGGCCAGCCTGCGTGTGGGTAAGTCAGATAAATAAATCGCTTTGGGCTATAATCGAGGGCTTCGCGCGAATCCCCTCGTGTCTTTTAATGGGCTGATCGCGTTTTTACCAACCCCCTTTTCAAGACCAGGAGCCAACCATGGCCGTTCAGCAAAACAAGAAATCCCCGTCCAAGCGCGGCATGCACCGCTCGCACAACGCCTTGAATGTGCCCGGCATCGCTGTCGAGCCCACCACCGGCGAAATTCATATGCGCCACCACATCAGCCCCAACGGTTTCTACCGCGGCCGTCAGGTGCTGAAGAACAAGTCCGAAGCCTGACACCCGTCAGAGGTCAAGACCCCGGGGCCCGTTGCTACTTGCCTGTAGCACGGGCCTTTGTCATGCGTGTTTCAAACGCTTCACCAGGCCCATCCAGCGGCCAGAACCTTACTCCATGATCACACTGGCTGTTGACTGCATGGGCGGCGATCACGGCCCCCATGTGACGCTGGCGGCATGCCGCCACTTTCTTGACGCGCATCCCGAGGCCCACCTGCTGATGGTCGGCCTGCCCGATGCGCTCAAGGGCTTTGCCCATGACCGCGCCACTCTGGTGCATGCCAGCGAGGTGGTCGCCATGGACGACCCGATCGAGGTGGCCTTGCGCCGCAAAAAGGATTCGTCCATGCGCGTGGCCATCCAGCAGGTCAAGGACGGCGCGGCGGCAGCGGCCGTGTCGGCTGGCAACACCGGGGCCCTGATGGCCATCGCGCGCTATGTGCTCAAGACGCTCGACGGTATCGACCGGCCTGCCATTGCCTACCCGCTGCCCAATGCCAAGGGGGGCTCCACGACGGTGCTGGACCTGGGGGCCAACGTCGATTGCAACGAGCGCCACCTGCTCGAGTTTGCCGTGATGGGCTCCGCGCTCGACTCCGTGCTCAAGGGCAATGAGCAGCCCACCGTGGGGCTGCTGAATATTGGCGCCGAGGCCATCAAGGGCAGTGAAGTCATCAAAAAAGCCGGCGAATTGCTGCGTTCTGCCGCCAACTCCGGCAATTTGAATTTTGTGGGCAACGTCGAGGGCAACGATATCTTCAAGGGCACGACGGACATCGTGGTGTGCGATGGCTTCGTTGGCAACGTCGCCCTCAAGACCAGCGAGGGCCTGGCTGCCATGGTCGGTGCTTTCCTCAAACAGGAATTCTCGCGCAATATTTTCACGAAAATTGCAGCTATCATTGCTTATCCGGTGCTATCTGCATTCAAAAAGCGCGTGGATTACCGTCGTTACAACGGCGCGGCGCTGCTCGGTTTGCGCGGCCTGGTGTTCAAGAGCCATGGCTCGGCCGACGAGATGGCTTTTGAGACGGCTTTGAACCGGGCGTATGATGCAGCCCGCAACAACCTGCTGGACCGTGTCCGCCTCCGCATCGCCAGCGCAGCGCCCTTTTTGCTGCCTCCCGATGCCGCCGCCAACAGCGGCACGGCGCCAGCGCCACAGTAATGAAACGCTACTCCCGTATTACCGGTACCGGCAGCCATCTGCCGCCGCGCCGGGTGACGAATGCCGACCTGGTGGCCGAACTGGCTGGCCGGGGCATCGAGACCTCGAATGAATGGATCGTGGAGCGCACGGGCATCCAGGCGCGCCATTTCGCCGCTTCCGATGTGGCCTGCAGCGACATGGCCCTGGACGCTTCGCGCCATGCCTTGCAGGCGGCCGGTCTGGACGCGCAGGACATTGATCTGATCATCGTTGCCACGTCCACGCCGGACATGGTGTTCCCGTCCACGGCCTGCATCCTGCAGAACAAGCTGGGCGCCATCGGTTGCCCGGCGTTTGATGTGCAGGCGGTGTGCAGCGGCTTTGTGTATGCGCTCACGGTGGCCGACGCGATGATCCGCGCCGGCACCGCCAGGCGCGCCCTGGTGGTGGGCTCCGAAATTTTCAGCCGCCTGCTCGACTTCAACGACCGCACCACCTGCGTGCTGTTCGGCGACGGCGCGGGTGCCGTGGTGCTCGAAGCCTCGGACGAGCCGGGCATCCTGTCCACCGATCTGCACGCCGATGGCCGCCATGTGGGCATCCTGTGCGTGCCGGGCCATGTCTCGGGCGGGCAGGTCAGCGGCTTGCCGTTGCTCACCATGGACGGCCCGGCCGTCTTCAAGCTGGCCGTGGGGGTGCTGGAGAGCGCCGCGCGCGCCACGCTCGAGAAGGCAGGCCTGACCGAAGCCGACATCGACTGGCTGGTGCCGCACCAGGCCAACATCCGCATCATGCAGGGCACGGCGCGCAAGCTCAAATTGCCGGTGGACAAGATGGTCGTCACCGTCGATCAGCATGGCAACACCTCGGCGGCATCGATCCCGCTGGCGCTGGACCATGCGGTGCGCGCAGGCCAGATCACACCGGGTCAGACCGTGCTGCTCGAAGGCGTGGGTGGCGGTTTCACCTGGGGCGCGGTGCTCCTGAAAATGTAGCTTCTGGCGCTTGATGGATAAGCGCTAGAGCCTGATTTCATTCATATTTTTAATAAGTGCAATGAAGAACTTCGCATTTGTCTTTCCGGGTCAGGGCTCGCAGTCCGTGGGCATGCTCGATGGCTGGGGCGACCACCCTGCCGTGGTGCAGACGCTGCAGGAGGCGTCGGACGCCCTGGGCGAAGACATGGGTCTTCTGATCCAGCAGGGCCCCAAGGAGGCACTGGCCCTGACCACCAACACCCAGCCGGTGATGCTGGTTGCAGGCGTGGCTGCCTGGCGCGTGTGGCGTGCCGAGGGCGGCGCGCTGCCGGCCGCTGTGGCGGGACACTCGCTCGGTGAATACTCGGCGCTGGTGGCGTCTGGCGTGCTCACGCTGGCCCAGGCGGCGCCGCTGGTGCGCCTGCGCGCCGCTGCCATGCAGGAAGCCGTTCCCGTGGGCACCGGCGCCATGGCGGCCATTCTGGGGCTGGATGCTGCAAAAGTGATAGCTGGCTGCGCAGAAGTGACGGCCGCCATGGGCCAAAATGGCATCGAAGTGGTCGAGGCCGTGAATTTCAACGATCCGGCGCAGACCGTGATCGCCGGCAGCAAGGCCGCCGTCGAGAAGGCCTGTGAAGCCCTCAAGGCCGCAGGCGCCAAGCGCGCGCTGCCCCTGCCGGTGTCGGCACCGTTCCATTCCAGCCTGATGAAGCCCGCCGCCGAGAAGCTGCGCGCGGCCCTGGCCGCCACCGCGCTGGCGGCGCCGCAGATTCCGGTGCTCAACAATATTGATGTGTCCGTGCAGCAGGACGCCGACGCCATCCGCGACGCGCTTTACCGCCAGGCCTTCGGACCCGTGCGCTGGGTGGAGTGCGTGCAGGCCCTCAAGGGCCGGGGCATCACCCACCTTGTCGAGTGCGGCCCGGGCAAGGTGCTCATGGGCCTGACCAAGCGCATCGATGCCGAACTGACCGGCGCGGCCCTGTACGACACCGCCACCTTGAATGAAGTGAAGGAACTGCTGGCATGAGCGAAACCACTGCAACCCCCACTGTCGCGCTGGTCACCGGCGCCTCGCGCGGCATTGGCGCCGCCATCGCGCTGGAGTTGGCCGCACGCGGCCACCAGGTCATCGGTACGGCCACCACCGACGAAGGCGCCGCGCGCATCAGCCAGGCGCTGTCGGCGTATCCGGGCTGCCGGGGTGCCAACCTCAACGTGACCGACGCCGCAGCGGTCGAGGCGCTGATCGACAGCATCGTCAAGGGCCAGGGCGGCCTGCATGTGCTGGTGAACAACGCCGGCATCACGCGCGACCAGCTGGCCATGCGCATGAAGGACGACGACTGGGATGCCGTGCTGGACACCAACCTCAAGGCGGTGTTTCGTGTCAGCCGCGCCGCCATCAAGCCCATGATGAAGCAGCGCTATGGCCGCATCATCAGCATCACCAGCGTGGTGGGCGCCTCGGGCAACCCGGGCCAGGCCAACTACGCTGCCGCCAAGGCCGGCGTGGCCGGCATGACCCGTGCGCTGGCGCGCGAACTGGGCAGCCGCAATGTCACCGTGAACTGCGTGGCGCCCGGTTTCATCCAGACCGACATGACGGCCGAGCTGTCCGAAGAGCAGCACAAGGCCCTGCAATCGCAGATCCCGCTGGGCCATATGGGGCAGCCCTCGGACATCGCCCATGCGGTGGCCTACCTTGCTTCGCGCGAGGCCGGTTACGTGACGGGCCAGGAATTGCATGTCAATGGCGGCATGTATATGTAATTGACGAAAAATCACGCCGGTTCATCCGTGCGGCGGGCGGTTTAGGGGTGCTCTCTTAAACGGCTAGAATCGCGGATCCATTCACAACCCCCAGAGGGAAACCATGAGCGATATCGAAGCACGTGTCAAAAAAATCATTGCCGAACAACTCGGCGTTGAAGAGTCTCAAGTCACCAACGAAAAGGCCTTCGTGGCCGACCTGGGTGCCGACTCGCTCGACACGGTGGAACTGGTGATGGCGCTGGAAGACGAATTCGGCATTGAGATTCCCGACGAAGACGCCGAGAAAATCACGACGGTGCAAAACGCCATCGACTACGCCACCTCCCACCCGAAGGCCTGAACGGCGCGCCTGGCGCCTTCTCTTCAGCGATCAGCACAAGGTTTTAACGCATGAGCCGTCGTCGCGTTGTCGTGACCGGCCTGGGTTGCATCAGCCCCGTGGGAAACACGGTGCAGGATGCCTGGGCCAATATCCTTGCCGGTCAGTCCGGCATTGACCTCATCACCAAGTTCGATACGTCGAACTTTTCCTGCAAGATTGCAGGGGAGGTCAAGGGGTTTGATCTGGAGTCGTACATCAGCGCCAAGGATGCGCGCGCGATGGACTCCTTCATTCATTTCGGCATCGCGGCGGCCGCACAGGCCGTGCACGATGCCGGCCTGCCCACGGGCGATGCGCTGACCGACGAGCTGGCCACCCGCATTGGCTGCGTGATCGGCTCGGGGATCGGTGGCTTGCCACTGATCGAAAACACCCACGCCGAATTCGTCAGCCGCGGGGCCCGGCGGATCACCCCATTTTTCGTGCCGGCGTCCATCATCAATATGGTCGCCGGGCATGTGTCCATGCGTTTCGGCTTCAAGGGGCCGAATCTGGCCGTTGTCACGGCCTGCACCACGGGCCTGCACTGCATCGGTGAGGCCGGTCGCATGATCGAATACGGCGATGCCGATGTGGTCATCGCCGGGGGCGCCGAAGCCACGGTGTCGCCGCTGGGCATTGGCGGCTTTGCCGCGATGCGCGCGCTCTCCACCCGCAACGACGACCCCAAGGCCGCCTCGCGCCCCTGGGACAAGGACCGCGACGGCTTCGTGCTGGGCGAGGGTGCCGGTGTCGTGGTGGTCGAGGAATACGAACACGCCAAGGCGCGTGGCGCCAAAATTTATGCGGAACTGAGCGGCTACGGCATGAGCGCCGACGCCGGCCACATGACCGCGCCCAACATGGACGGCCCGCGTCGCGCCATGCTGGCTGCCTTGCGCAACGCCGGCATCAATGCCGATGAGGTGGCCTACCTCAATGCACACGGCACGTCCACGCCGCTGGGCGATGTCAACGAGACCAATGCTATCAAGGCGGCCTTCGGCGACCACGCGCACAAGATGGTGGTGAGTTCGACCAAGTCCATGACCGGCCACCTGCTGGGCGGGGCGGGCGGCATCGAGAGCATCTTCACGATCCTCGCGCTCTACCACCAGAAGGTTCCGCCGACCATCAACCTGGACAACCAGGACCCAGAGTGCGACCTCGACTACTGCGCCAACACGGCGCGGGACATGAAGATGGATGTCGCGATCAAGAACAACTTCGGCTTTGGTGGCACCAACGGCACGCTGGTGTTCCGGCGCGTCTGAGTTGCCTCGGCGCACGTTGCGGCCGTTGACCGCCTGCGTCCGCCGCGTGTCGCGGGTTCTGCGTGGCGGTTCGCTGTGACCGCTCTTCCTTCGCGTTACCGCGCTCCGGCGGTCCAGTACCCGACGTCAGGGCGTTCGGTCTGGCTCGGCGCAGCGCTGGCGCTGGGGTCGACGGCAGGATTTGCGGTATTGCTTGCCTGGTGCTGGTTGGGCGCATCGGCGCAGCCCGCCTGGATGGTGGGGGCCGCCTTTGTGCTGTGGCTGGTGGCGTCGGGCGTGGCCTGGCGCTTCTGGTCGGGCCTTTCTGCAGGAACCCTGGTCTGGGATGGTCAGGTCTGGACCTTGCAGTGCGCGCCGCAGACCATGCTGCGCGGCGCCCTGACCGTTGATCTGGATCTGCAGCGCCGCATGGCGGTGCGCCTGGCTGCCACCGATGGATCGACCCGTTGGCTCTGGCTGGAGCAGAACCTTGAGCCCTTGCGCTGGGGAGATCTGCGCCGTGCGGTATATTCGCGCCCCGGGCACAGCGTTGCAGGCGCCCCCGAACAGGCTTCAGAGGGCGCTGGCCCGGTGTGACCCCATTTTTCATGACCGCAATTCCACCCGCCACACCCCTTGACGAATCACCGGCCCAGCAGACTGACCTCCAGCTTGTGGAGCGGACGGTGGCGGGCGACTTGCGCGCCTACGATCTGCTCGTCATCAAATACCAGCGCCGCATTGAACGGCTGATTGGGCGCATGGTGCGCGATACGGATCTGGTCCAGGATATTGCCCAGGAAACGTTCTTGCGGGCCTTTCGGGCGTTGCACCAGTTTCGCGGAGATGCCCAGTTCTATACATGGCTCTACCGCATTGCGGTGAACACGGCCAAGAAATTCTTGATGGACCTCAAGCGTGATCCGCTGATCTATGAGGGGGCCATGCGCAGCGACGATGACGAGAATGAAACTTCCCGCATCGGGCAAGAACTAACCAACGACGAAACACCTGAAACAGTGCTGGCGGCCCGGGAAATAGCGACGGCAGTCAACGCGGCCATGGAGGCGCTGCCCGACGATTTGCGGCAGGCCGTCACGCTGCGGGAAATTGAAGGCTTGAGCTATGAGGAAATCGCCACGGTCATGGCATGCCCGATCGGGACGGTGCGTTCGCGCATCTTTCGGGCCCGGGAAGCCATTTCGGCCCGGGTGCGTCCGCTGCTGGAAAACCGCACGGGTAAACGCTGGTAGCAAGTCAGGTATGCGAAACGTCGGGTTTGGAATTGGCAGGTGACACCATGAATGATGATCTGAAAAAACGCGAACTGCTCTCGGCTCTGGCGGACGGCCCGTTGGAGGGCGACGAACTGGCGCAGGCCCTGCAATTTGCCGCACAGGATGAGGGGCGTGAGACATGGCAGATGTACCACCTGGTGGGTGATGTCATGCGCTCTGCCGAGCTGGCACGCCCGGACCACGGAAGCGCTTTCCTGGCGAATTTGCATCAGAAGATGGCCCAGGAGCCCGTGCGTTCGCTGCCGCCAGCGCAGTTGCCCGATGCATCGCTGCAGGCTCTGCCGGCGCAGGCGGCCAACGATTCGGTGTTCCGCTGGAAGATGGTGGCGGGTTTTGCATCTCTGGCGGCGGTGGCCGCCATGGGCTGGAATGCCTTGGGGCATCTGCAAGGGGAATCCGCAGGCCCCCAGTTGGCTGCAGCACCGGCCACGGCACCTGTGCAGGTGGCAGCTACCGGCAATCCGGACACGCAAGTGATGATCCGGGACCCACGCCTGGATGAGTTGCTGGCGGCGCACAAGCAGTACAGCGGTACGACGGCCCTGCAGATGCCGGCAGGTTTCTTGCGCAACGCCAATTTTGACTCCCCCGCGCGTTAGTACAACCCTTCTTTCCAGTGGGTCGGGCCCTTGTTGGCCCTGGCGGCGGCCCTATTTGTTTCGGCAGGAATCGCATCGCCGCCAGGATCGGGCATGCGCAGCGCCCACGGTGCCATGCCGGGTGGCTAGCCCACCCCCGGTGGGTCGGACCGGCAAGTCCTGGGGTTTCTGTCGGCGCATGGAACCAAATCTGCCGCAGCATTTCTCAAAGCACGTTCCTCGAACGCAATGTGAACACGAACTCTTGAAAGGTCGGAGATGAAAAAGAACGATTGGACGAGGTGGTCTTGGGGTGGGTTGGCGGGTGCGCTCTCGCTGGCTCTGGGCGCCACCATGGCATTGCCAGCGGTGGCGCAGGTGCCGGCACAGACGCCGCCAGCTTCGGTACGCGGATTGCCTGACTTTACCGATCTGGTGGAGCAGGTCGGGCCCTCGGTCGTGAACATTCGCACCATGGAAAAGATGGCGGCCCGCGGGGGCATGAACGGGATGGACGAAGAGATGCTTGAGTTCTTCAAGCGTTTTGGTGTGCCCATTCCGAATCTGCCCCGGCAGCCAAGGCCGCAGCGTCCCAATCAGGAAGACGATCAGCCGCGGGGTGTCGGATCGGGGTTCATCGTCAGTGCCGATGGGTATGTCATGACCAATGCCCATGTGGTCGATGGCGCCGATGAGGTGATTGTCACGCTGACGGACAAGCGGGAATTCAAGGCCAAGATCGTGGGAACGGACAAGCGTACCGACGTGGCGGTGGTCAAGATCGAGGCCAGTGGCCTGCCTGCGGTGCGGATCGGTGACATCAACCGGCTGCGGGTGGGCGAGTGGGTCATGGCCATTGGTTCGCCCTTTGGTCTGGAAAACACGGTGACCGCAGGTATCGTGAGTGCCAAGCAGCGGGATACGGGCGACTATTTGCCGTTCATCCAGACCGATGTCGCCATCAATCCCGGCAACTCGGGAGGTCCGCTGATCAACATGCGCGGCGAAGTGGTGGGGATCAACAGCCAGATTTATTCGCGCTCGGGCGGGTTCATGGGGATCTCGTTCGCCATTCCGATTGACGAAGCCATGCGCGTCAGCGAGCAGCTGCGCGCGAGTGGGCGCGTGACGCGGGGGCGCATTGGTGTGCAGATCGGGCAGGTGACGCGTGATGTGGCGGAATCGCTGGGCCTGGGCAAGCAGCAGGGCGCGTTGGTGACTGGCGTGGAAGCCGGGTCGCCTGCCGAGAAGGCGGGGATTGAGGCGGGTGACATCATCACGCGCTTCGATGGCAAGGCCATTGAAAAAATCGCCGATCTGCCGCGCATGGTGGGCAATACCAAGCCTGGAACCAAAAGCACCGTGACCGTGTTCCGCCGGGGCAGCACGCGCGACTTGTCGATCCAGATCGCGGAAATCGAGCCCGACAAGTCGGCGCTCAAGACCTCGGACAAGGATGCCAAGCCCAAGTCGTCCTCGGCGGCCCAGCAACTCGGGTTGACGGTGTCGGACTTGACCGATGCGCAGAAAAAAGAACTGAAACTGCGCGGCGGGGTGCGCGTGGATACCGCCACCGAGTCGGCCGCACGGGCCGGATTGCGTGAAGGCGATGTGATTCTCGCGATTGCCAACGCAGAGGTGGCCGGGGTGAAGGATTTCGAGGCAGCCTTGTCCAAGGCCGACAAGAGCAAGCCCATCAATGTGCTCTTTCGCCGGGGTGAGTGGGCGCAATATGCGCTGATCCGGCCGGTGCGTTGAGCACGGTGTTTGCAGGAGAGTTTCGCCCTGTGATCGGTGGATGGCCCGGGCAAGGCATGGCGGGTCTTTCATCGATCCATTCATGGGGAGGTGCTCTTGGTATCCATCGAAATAGGTAGAATGGGGGCAGTTCTTGCATGACTATTGGCATATGGATTGACCGCCAATCCGCGATGCGAAATCTTGCGCAGTAATGAACAGGATATTCACATGCCATCCCGAACGGGGTGAATGATTTGTGAATAAATTGTGGATATCTGTGTTGCCGCTGGTCTGCAATGCCCTCAGGAGGCCAAGGCGCGGCCTTGGATTTGCCGGCTTTTTGCCTACAATGAAGTCCCAACCATCGCAGTTGCCAAAGATTGTTGGTTCAGGGCGCGTCTCCCGTTGACGCGCCCTTTTTTCTTGCGTGCATCTTGGCCATTTCCTCACTTGACGTTATTCGTTGATGAACCACATCAGAAATTTTTCCATCATTGCGCACATTGACCATGGCAAGTCCACGCTTGCGGATCGCCTGATCCAGCGTTGCGGTGGTTTGGCCGAGCGCGAGATGGAGGCGCAGGTGCTCGACTCGATGGATATCGAGAAAGAGCGCGGCATCACCATCAAGGCGCAAACGGCAGCGCTGCACTACAAAGCCAAGGATGGGCAGGTCTACAACCTCAACCTGATCGACACGCCTGGCCATGTGGACTTCTCCTACGAAGTGAGCCGGTCGCTGTCGGCCTGCGAGGGCGCGCTGCTGGTGGTGGATGCCTCGCAGGGCGTGGAGGCCCAGACCGTGGCCAACTGCTATACCGCGCTCGATCTGGGCGTGGAAGTGCTGCCGGTGCTCAACAAGATGGACCTGCCGCAGTCCGATCCGGACAATGCCAAGGCCGAAATCGAGGACGTGATCGGTATCGACGCGGGCGACGCCATTCCCTGTTCTGCCAAGACAGGCATGGGCATCGAGGAAATTCTCGAAGCCATCGTGGCCAAGGTGCCGGCGCCCCGGGGCAATCCCGAAGGCCCGCTGCGCGCGATGATCATCGACAGCTGGTTCGATACGTATGTGGGCGTGGTGATGCTGGTGCGCGTGGTCGATGGCCGCCTGCTCAAGGGCGAGCGCATCAAGATGATGGCCACCGGAGCGGCGTATGAGGCGGGGAGCCTGGGCGTTTTCACACCCGCCAACGAGTCGCGCGAAGCTCTGCGGGCGGGCGAGGTGGGGTATGTGATCTGCGGCATCAAGGAGCTGCAGGCCGCCAAGGTGGGCGACACCATCACGCTGGAAAAGAAGCTCCCGAACAATGCGGGTCCTGCGACGGAGGCCTTGCCGGGCTTCAAGGAAATTCAGCCGCAGGTGTTTGCCGGCCTGTACCCGACCGAGGCGAGCGAATACGACCAGTTGCGCGACGCGCTGGAAAAACTCAAGCTCAACGATGCCTCGCTGCACTACGAGCCCGAGGTGAGCCAGGCGCTGGGTTTTGGCTTCCGCTGCGGCTTCCTGGGGCTGCTGCACATGGAGATCGTGCAGGAACGCCTGGAACGCGAATTCGACCAGGATCTGATCACCACGGCACCCAGTGTGGTCTACCAGGTGGTCATGCCGGGCGGCGAGGTCGTCATGGTGGAAAACCCCGCGAAGATGCCCGATCAGGGCAAGCTGCAGGAAATCCGCGAACCCATCGTGACCGTCCACCTGTACATGCCCCAGGAGTATGTGGGGCCGGTGATGACGCTGGCCAACCAGAAGCGCGGCGTGCAGATGAACATGGCTTACCACGGCCGCCAGGTCATGCTGACCTACGAGATGCCGCTGGGCGAGATCGTGCTCGACTTCTTCGACAAGCTCAAGTCGGTGAGCCGGGGCTACGCCAGCATGGACTATGAGTTCAAGGAATACCGGGCCTCGGACGTGGTGAAGGTCGATATCCTGCTCAATGGCGAGAAAGTCGATGCGCTGTCGATCATCGTGCACCGCAGCCAGTCGCAGTACCGTGGCCGGGCCGTGGTCGCCAAGATGCGCGAGATTATCAGCCGCCAGATGTTTGACGTGGCCATCCAGGCGGCCATCGGCGCCAACATCATTGCGCGCGAGACCATCAAGGCGATGCGCAAGAACGTGTTGGCGAAATGCTACGGCGGTGACATCACCCGCAAGCGCAAGCTTCTCGAGAAGCAGAAAGCAGGCAAGAAACGCATGAAACAGATTGGCTCGGTGGAGGTGCCCCAGGAAGCGTTCCTCGCCATTTTGCAGGTGGAGGACTGATGCAGGCCATGCAGATTCTGACCTCGCTCGTGCTGGCCGCCTTTGCCGGCTATATGGGCGCCTGGTACTTTGGGGCGATCGAAGGCAACTTTGCCCTGTTGCTGTTTTTGGCGACGGTGGTGACCGGTGCCTACTGGCTGGCCGAGCGTTTCTATTTCCTGCCGCAGCGCCACCGTGCAGCCCAGGCCATCGAGGATGCCGCCGCCCAGCGCCGCGCCGAACTAGACCGCATGGGCATCGCCAAGGTGGACATCGATGTGCAGGAGTCGAAAGAGCGTCTGCTCATGCAGCCCTGGTGGCTGGACTGGACGGCGGGCCTTTTTCCGGTGATCGCCACGGTGTTTCTGCTGCGCTCTTTCCTGTTCGAGCCCTTCAAGATTCCCTCCGGCTCGATGATTCCCACCTTGCAGGTGGGCGACCTGATCCTGGTGAACAAGTTCACCTATGGGGTGCGTCTGCCCGTCATTCATACCAAGATCATCGAAGGGAATGCTCCGCAGCGCGGGGATGTGATGGTGTTCCGCTATCCGCCCCAGCCGAATCTGGACTACATCAAGCGCGTGGTGGGTGTGCCGGGTGATGAGGTCGCTTACCTGAACAAGCGGCTCACCATCAATGGCCAGGCCGTGGATACGGCGTCTGCGGCCGACTTCTTCGACGACAGTGTCATGCGCTACTTCAAGCAGTACGAGGAGCAGCTGGGCACGCGCCCCCACCGCCTGCTGAACAACCCCGAGGTGCCGGCCTTCATCCAGGGTGCCAGCAATTTTGCCTACCGCGACAACTGCCGTTACAGTGTGGAAGGCGTGGTTTGCAAGGTGCCTGAAGGCCATTACTTCATGATGGGTGACAACCGCGATAATTCGCTCGACTCGCGTTACTGGGGGTTTGTGCCCGAGTCCCACATCGTGGGAAAGGCCTTCTTTGTCTGGATGAACTTCGGCAACCTCAAGCGCATCGGGTCGTTCAACTGAGCCGCCCCAGAAGCGGCCCACAACCATAGAGGGGATAGGTTATGCATGTTTACCATACAGCCAGCCGGGCGCGTCAGCGTGGCCTGTCGTTCATTGGCGTGATTTTCATCGGTCTGCTCGCGGTGGCTGCTTTTGCCATTGGCGGGCAGTCGATACCGGTTTTTTTGGAGTACCAGGCGATTCAAAAGGCGGCAGCCAAGGCGGCCAAGGAAGGCTCCACGGTGCCTGATGTGCGTTCGATTTTTGATAAGGCAGCCGCCATTGATGACATCTCTTCCATTCAGGGCAAGGATCTAGAAGTGACAAAGCGCGGCGACAAGGTTGTCGTGTCGTTCAAGTATTCGCGCGAAATTCCCCTGGCAGGCCCTGCTTACCTTGTCTACCGTTTTGAAGAGTCGACCAAATAGGTGCCACCCGCTCTTGCTTCGCTGCAGTCACGGCTGCAGTATCTGTTCTCTGACCCCGCGCTGCTGCAGCGCGCCGTGACGCACCGCAGTTTCAGCGCCGACCACAACGAGCGACTGGAGTTTCTGGGAGATTCCGTGCTCAATCTGGCGGTCGCCAGCCTGCTGTATCGGCGGTTGAGTGCGCAGCCCGAAGGCGATCTGTCGCGGGTGCGTGCCAACATGGTCAAGCAGGACACCCTGCACCAGTTGGCCTTGGGCCTGCGGCTGCCCGAGGTGTTGCGGCTGGGGGAGGGCGAATCGCGCTCGGGCGGTCACAAGCGCCCCTCCATCCTGGCCGATGCCCTCGAAGCCGTCATCGGCGCCATCTATCTGGATGCGGGGTACACCCCGGCCGAGGCCCTGGTGCACCGGCTGTTCGAGGCGGTCGAAATCAATCCCCAGATGCAGGCGGCGGCCAAGGATGCCAAGACCGCATTGCAGGAGTGGCTGCAGGGCCGCAAAATGCAGTTGCCCCAGTACCGTGTGGTGGGCACCGTGGGCGCGGCGCACAAGCAGACCTTTGACGTGGAATGCGCCATTCCTGAACTGTCGCTCACAGAGCGCGGTATTGGCGGTTCACGCCGTGCCGGCGAGCAGTCTGCAGCGACGGCCATGCTGGCCACATTGAAAGCAAGACACCCATGAATGAAGATGCTACAAAAAATGTAGCTGACAGCGCAGACGAATCGGGCGCTGAAGGCCAAAATGACCTGGAAGCCATGCTGGCCGCAGCCCGGCCGGCCGGTGCCGCAACAGACGTTGAGGGCCAGCGCTGCGGCGTGATCGCCATCGTCGGCAAGCCCAATGTGGGCAAATCCACGCTGCTCAACGCGTTGGTGGGCCAGAAAATCAGCATCACCTCGCGCAAGGCGCAGACCACGCGCCACCGCATCACCGGCATCCGGACCATGGGACAGACGCAGTTCGTGTTTGTCGATACGCCGGGCTTCCAGACGCGCCACGCCACCGCCCTGAACAAGTCGCTCAACAAGACCGTGATGGGCGCCATCGGCGACGTGGACCTGATCCTGTTCGTGGTCGAGGCGGGCAGCTTCACGCTGGCCGATGCCAAGGTATTGAGCCTGTTCAAACCCGGCATCCCCACGCTGCTCATCGCCAACAAGCTCGACAACGTGCACCGCCGCGCCGAGATCGCGCCCTGGCTCAAGAGCATGCAGGAGCGACACCCGTTCGCCGAGTTCGTGCCCATGTCGGCCAAGAACAAGGGTGACATTGCGCGGCTTTATGGCATTTGCGAGAAATACCTGCCCGAACAGCCCTGGTGGTACGGCGAGGACGAGCTGACCGACCGCAGCGAAAAATTCCTAGCCTCCGAGACCGTGCGCGAGAAGTTGTTCCGCTTCACGGGCGACGAGTTGCCCTACACCTCCACCGTCATCATCGACAAGTTCGAGGAAGAGGCCAGCAAACAGCACAAGCGCCTGGTGAAGATTGCTGCCACCATCGTCGTCGAGCGCGACAACCACAAGATGATGGTCATCGGCGACAAGGGCGAGCGCCTCAAGCGCATTGGAACCGAGGCGCGCCAGGAGCTGGAAAAACTGCTCGACGCCAAGGTTTTCCTGGAGCTGTGGGTCAAGGTGCGCTCGGGCTGGGCCGACGACGAGGCGCGCGTGCGCTCGTTCGGCTATGAGTGAGGACCATCCCCCTGGGCGGCTGCGCCGCTTCCCCCTTCTCTCGCATCGCTGCGCGCTGCGCGCTGCGGGAAGGGGGACGACGCCAGTGTCCGGGCCAAGTCCGTTCCACCGCGTCTGCTGGCGTGGGCGGCCGCGCATAGCATTGGGTTGATAGCGAAATTGGCCCCCGGCGATTATCTGTCATGCGCTGGCAGCTATTGAATTCATAGCATCATGCCCGCCCGCCGTTTCTCCAACGAACCCGCCTTCGTGCTGCACCGCTACGACTGGAGCGAGTCCAGCCTGATCCTGGAGGTGTTCACGCGCCACCAGGGGCGCACGGCGCTGGTGGCCAAGGGGGCCAAGAAGCCCAGCTCCAACTTCCGGCCGGTGCTGCTGCCGCTGCAGCCGCTGCACCTGACCTGGACGCAAAGCGACGCGGGCGCGAGTGACATCCACACCCTCAAGGGCGCGGAATGGGGCGGCGGCCACATCATGCCCACGGGCGACGCCCTGCTGGCGGGCATCTACCTCAACGAGCTGCTGCTGCGCCTGCTGGCCCGCGACGACCCGCACGCTCATCTGTTTGACACCTATGCGGACGTGGTGCGCGTGCTGGCGAGCGAGCATGGCGAAGCGCTGGAACCCGTGCTGCGCAGTTTCGAACTGCAGCTGCTGCGCGAGATCGGCCTGCTGCCGACGCTGGATGTGCAGACGCTCACCTACACCACTTTGGAGCCGCAGCATCGCTATGCCCTGGTGGCAGAAGGCGGATTGCGCGCCGCCACGGCCACGGAGCGCGCCAGCCTGAGCGGTACGCAGTGGCGCACCCTGCAGGCAGCGCTGGACGACGGCGCGCACTTTACGCACCTGCTGCGCGCCGTGGCCCCCTTGGCCGCAGAGCTCAAGCCGCAGCTGCGCACCTTGTTGCAATACCATTGCGGCAGCCCGCTGTTGCGGACGCGCCAGTTCATGATGGACATGCAATCTCTATGACGGAACTTCCGCAAAAGCGCTCCAGCGTCGTTGCTGTTCCTTGTCGTACGCTTGTACTGCCTGCGTCACAGCGCCTAGCTGGCGCACTTTTGCGTAAGTTCTTATGAATTCACCTCTTTCCAGACACCGCACCGCGCTGTCGGTCAACGTCAACAAGGTTGCGCTGGTGCGCAACACGCGCCACCTGGGCATTCCGAGCGTTACGCGCGCTGCGGTGCTGTGCCTGCAGGCGGGCGCCCAGGGCATCACCGTGCACCCACGGCCTGACGAGCGCCATATCCGTGCCCATGACGTGCACGAGCTGGCCGAACTGATGAAGGCCTGGCCCGACCGCGAATACAACATCGAGGGCAATCCCTCGCAGAACCTGATGGACTTCATCCGCCAGGTGCTTCCTACCCAAGCCACCTTCGTGCCCGACAGCGAAGACCAGTTCACCAGCGACCACGGCTGGAGCTTCCCGCAGGACGCCGAGCGCCTGCGTCCGCTGATTGCAGAGTGCCGGCAGCTGGGTGTGCGCGTGAGCCTTTTCATGGACCCGGTGCCTGCGCAGATGGCCCAGGCCCGCGCCGTGGGTGCCGACCGTATCGAGCTCTACACCGAGCCATACGCCGCCGCCTGGGGCACCAGCCGTCAGGCCATCGAGCTGGAACGCTACCGCGCAGCCGCGCAGGCCGCGCTGGACGCGGGGCTGGGTGTGAACGCGGGCCACGACCTCAACCGTGACAACCTGGCGGCCTTCGTGCGCACCGTGCCCGGGGTGCTGGAGGTGTCCATCGGCCATGCCCTGATTTCTGATGCGCTGGAGCTGGGCTATGCCGCCACGGTGCAGGCCTACCAGGCGTGCATTGATGCGGGTTGCTCCTGATTCAATAGCTTCTGGCGCATGCTGCATAAGCGCTCGAGGCACTTTTTATTCAAAACCATGATCTACGGCATCGGCACCGACATCTGCGACGTGCGCCGCATCCGTGCAAGCCTGGAACGCCATGGCGACCGCTTTGCCGAAAAGGTGCTCAGCGATGCCGAGCTGGTCACATGGCGCGCGCGCAGCCTGCGCTGGCCCGAGCGCGGTGTGCGCTACCTGGCGACGCGCTTTTCCGCGAAAGAGGCGTTCAGCAAGGCCATCGGGCTGGGCATGCACATGCCCATGACCTGGCGGGCGTGCGAGGTGGGAACGCTGCCCAGCGGCCAGCCCGTCATCGTGCTGCATGGGGCGCTCAAGGAATGGTGCGAGGCGCGCGCCCTGACGGCGCACCTCAGCGTGACCGATGAATCCGACTACGCTGCAAGTTTTTGTGTTGTAGAGGAACTGGCCTCTGGCGCTTGATGGTAAAACGCTGGTAGCTATGAATTAAATAGCATTTTCTGTTTTTGACCCATGATGGAACACGCTCCTCTCATCCTTGATGTGGCCGGCACTGCGCTGACCACCGACGACCGTCGTCGCCTCGCGCACCCGCTGACCGGTGGCGTGATCCTGTTTGCACGCAACTGGAGCAGCCGCGCGCAGCTGCTCGAACTCACCAGCGCCATCAAGGCCGTGCGCGACGATCTGCTGATTTGCGTGGACCACGAAGGCGGGCGCGTGCAGCGCTTTCGCGGCGATGGTTTCACCCACCTCCCACCCATGCGCACCCTGGGTGCGATGTGGATGCAGGACGGCAAGGGCGGCCCGGGCAGCGGGGCCATGGCGGCCACCAATGCCGCCACGGCGGCGGGTTATGTGCTGGCCAGCGAATTGCGCGCCTGCGGTGTGGATTTTTCCTTCACGCCGGTGCTGGACCTCGATTGGCCAGACGATGCCCCCACACCAGCGAAATCGCTCGCGGCCCCCCAAGGGGGCCCGGGAAGCTTGGGGCGGCCCGGCGCTTCCCGCAGCGGCGTGATCGGCGACCGCGCTTTCCATGCCGACCCGCGGGTGGTCACACTGCTGGCCAAAAGCCTGGTGCAGGGCCTGTTGCAGGCCGGCATGGCGCACTGCGGCAAGCATTTTCCGGGGCATGGTTTTGTGACGGCCGATTCGCATACCGACATTCCGGTGGACCGGCGCAGCCTCAAGGCCATCCTGCAGGACGATGCTGCGCCCTATGCCTGGTTGCGCAGCACGCTCACCAGCGTGATGCCCGCGCATGTCATTTACCCGCAGGTGGACCCGCGCCCGGCCGGTTTCTCGCGCAAGTGGCTGCAGGACATCCTGCGGGGGCGCCTGGGCTTCGATGGCGCCATCATCAGTGATGACCTGAGCATGGAGGGCGCGCGCCGCATCGACGGCCGCCTTGTCAGCTATACCGACGCAGCGGTGGCGGCGCTGCAGGCGGGCTGTGATCTGGTGCTGCTGTGCAACCAGAGCGTGGGTGCAGGGCGGGCGGTGGATGAATTGCTCGATGGCCTGGCTGCACAGCAGGCCCAGGGCCAGTGGCATCCCAGCCAGGACAGCGAATCGCGCCGGGTGGCCTTGCTGCCGCAGACCTTGCCACTGGCCTGGGATGACCTGATGTTCCAGCCAGCCTACCTGCAGGCGCTGGAGATGCTGCCCTGAAAGGCGCGGCGCAGCGTGTGCCGGGGCCTCAGTCAACACCTTCTCAGGGCACTGAAGACGTGTTCTGCAACGGATCCTGCGTGGCTGGCGTCTGGGAGGCTGCTGGGGCTGCTCCAGGTTCCCAGCGCCGCAGAACGCGCTGAAAAACCAGCGTGTTGGGGATTTGCAGCAAAGCCCCGCCATGCCCTTCGGTCGCATCCTCCAGCGTGGTGTAGAGCAGATTGATGTCCACCACGCGGCCCTTGGCACCGGGCTTTTCGGCGGTATCGAGCAACTCGATGGTGTCGCCCAGACGGAACGGCCCCACGGTGAAAATCAGGAACGCGCAGAAAAGGTTGGACAGCACGCTCCACGCAGCGAAAAAGGCCACGGCCCCCACTGTGGCAAAGCCGGTGAAGCCGGTCCACAGCACGGTGGCCGAGACCCCTAGGCGCTCCAGTATCAGCAACAGGGTGGCGGCCAGAAGAGTCCAGCGCATCAGCCCGAGAATGGGCATCTGCAGATCAAGGGGGATCTGGTAATGGCGCCCGGCACGGGTGAGCAGGCGCCCCAGCAGGTTCTGCAGCAGCCAGGCGGCCAGCAGGATGAGCGCAATCTGCACGCCCGGAACGATGATCTCCAGCCAGTCCTGGGCCCAGTCGGGCAGGTAGAGGGTCAATGAACGTCGCATGGGGCATTCAGGGGGCTGCGTGGAATCCGTCCGTCAGCCGTGTCGCTGCTCCACTGTGTCCAGCTGCATCTCGAAGCTGAAAAAGCGGTCGCGCCCCTGTGCCTTGGCGGCATACAGAGCCTGATCGGCGCGCATGATCATGCTTTCGGCGCTGGTGTTTTCGTCGGGCACGCAGGTGGTGATGCCGCCCGAGAGCGTGAGCACGCCGCCCAGGGGGGAGTCTGGGTGGGCAATGGCGCGTGCCCGCAGCAACTGGCCCAGGGCGCGCGCGAAGGTCATGGCACCCGAACGGGGCGTGTTGGGCAGGATGAGCGCGAACTCCTCGCCGCCGTAGCGCGAGGCCACGTCACGCGGGCGCACGCACACTTCGTGCAGCACGCGGCCAATGTCCTTGAGGCAGCTGTCGCCCTGCACATGGCCCGCTGCGTCGTTGTAGCGCTTGAAGTGGTCCAGGTCGCAGAGCATGAGCGTGAGGGGTGTGCCGTCGCGCCGCGCCGCCACGATTTCGCTGTGCAGGATGCGGTCAAAGCCACGCCGGTTCACCAGGCCGGTGAGGGCGTCCACCTCGACCATTTCGTTGAGGCGCTGGTTGGCCAGGTGCAGCTCTTCGGTCAGGCCCACGAGGCGCCGACGCATGTCCAGCAGGCGGCGCATGGCGCGCAGCTTGGCCACGAGCACGATGGGTTTGACGGGTTTGACGAGGTAGTCATCGCCACCGGCCTCGATGCCGCGCCAGACGTCCAGGTCGTTGTCCAGGCCGGAGAGAAAGATGATGGGCGTCCAGTCGCCCGGCTCGGCCATGCGCATCTGCTGTGCCACCCAGTAGCCGTCGTTGCCCGGCAGCCGGATGTCCAGCAGCACCAGATCAGGCCGCCGCAGCTTGAAGAGATGCAGTGCCACATCGCCATTGGGGGCTTCGAGCACGTCGGACACGCCGGCATGGCGCAACTCTCCCACCAGCGCCGCGCGCACGGAATCCTGGTCCTCCACCACCAGCACGGAGAGGGGTCCCATGCCGATGGGGGGCAGCAGGGAGGCAGATGTTTCGATGGGCGGTGCGGACGTCATGGGAGCGGGGCCGTAAGGCCGGTTCAGGTCTCCCGGCGCAGTGCCGGGAACAGGATCACGTCACGGATGCTCGGGCTGTCGGTCAGCAGCATCATCAGGCGGTCAATACCGATGCCGCAGCCGCCGGCGGGCGGCATGCCGTATTCCAGCGCGCGCACGAAATCGTGGTCGTAGTACATGGCCTCGTCATCACCACTGTCTTTGGCGGCCACCTGGGCGTGAAAGCGGGCGGCCTGATCCTCGGCGTCGTTCAGTTCGCTGAAACCGTTGCCGAACTCCCGACCCGTGATGTAGAGCTCGAAGCGCTCGGTGACCTCGGGGCGCGCATCGTTGGCGCGTGCCAGCGGCGAGATTTCGGTCGGGTGCTCCATGATGAAGGTGGGCTGCCACAGCTTGTCTTCCACCGTCTCTTCGAAGTACAGCACCTGCAGGCTGGCCAGGCTGCGGGTGGAGAGCTTGTTCTTCTCCTCGCTCATGCCCAGCTTCTTGAGGGCGCTGACGAGCCAGTCGGCATCGTCCACATGGGCGCCCGCCTCGGTGTACTGGAAGATGGCCTCACGGATGGTCAGGCGTGCGAAAGGCTGGGCCAGATCGACCTCGCGGCCCTGGTAGCTGAGCTGCAGCGTGCCCACGGCCTTGAGGGCGGCGTCGCGCACGAGCTGTTCGGTGAAGCCCATCAAGTCCTGGTAGTTCCAGTAGGCTGCATAGAACTCCATCATCGTGAACTCGGGGTTGTGGCGCACCGAGATGCCTTCGTTGCGGAAGTTGCGGTTGATCTCGAACACGCGCTCGAAGCCGCCCACGAGCAGGCGCTTCAAATACAGCTCGGGCGCGATGCGCAGGTACATCTCCTGCTCCAGCGCGTTGTGGTGCGTCACGAAGGGCTTGGCGTTGGCACCGCCCGGAATGGGGTGGAGCATGGGCGTCTCGACCTCCAGGAAGCCGTGCTGCACCATGAAGTCGCGAATGCTGCTGACGGCCTTGCTGCGTGCCACGAAGCGTTTGCGCGCATGCTCGTCGGTCATCAGGTCCACGTAGCGCTGGCGGTATTTCACTTCCTGGTCGTGGATGCCATGGAACTTGTCGGGCATGGGGCGCAGGCTCTTGGTCAGCAGGCGCAGGCTGGTCACCTTGACCGACAGCTCGCCGGTCTTGGTCTTCATGAGCGAGCCCTCGGCGCCGACGATGTCGCCCAGGTCCCAGTGCTTGAAAGCGGCGTACAGCTCTTCGCCCAGCGCGTCGCGCGTGATGTAGAGCTGCAGGCGACCCGAGGCGTCCTGTACGGTGGCAAAACTCGCCTTGCCCATCACGCGCTTGAGCATCATGCGGCCCGCCACACTCACCTGCACAGGGGTGGCATCCAGCGTCTCGGCCGCAGTCTCGCCGTGGGATTCGTGCAGCGCCACGGCCTGGTGGGCGGGCTTGAAATTGTTCGGGAATGCAACGCCCTTGCCCTGGGCCTGTGCCTCGCGCAGGGCGCGCAGCTTGTCGCGGCGCTCGGCGATGAGCTGGTTTTCGTCGTGGGGGGCGGGGGCGTGGTTCTGTTCAGACATAGGTGCCGTGGCTACGGGGCAGGAAAAAGGGGGCTGTTGCCAGCCAAACCGTTGATTTTATGGGCTATCGGCGCTGTCCGGGGGCCGCGCGGTGTGCAGGCCCAGCACGGCCAGCACGGTGCGGGCAATGATCCGCAGGTCCAGCCACAGCGAATGCGTGCGCACGTACTGCTGGGCATGGCGCAGTTTGGCGGGCAGGATCTGCTCCACATAGGTGCGCTCGGGGTCTTGGCTTCGGGCCAGCAGCGCGCTCTCGTCGCGGAATTCGATGGAGGCCAGGTCGGTGATGCCGGGGCGCACGGACAGCACGGCCTGGCGCACATCGGCGGGGTACTGCGCCACGTAGCGTGGCACCTCGGGGCGGGGGCCGACCACGCTCATGTCGCCCCGCAGCACGTTGATGAACTGCGGCAGCTCGTCCACCTTGGCGCGGCGCAGCCAGGCCCCGGCACGGGTGATGCGGGCATCCTCGCCCACGGTGATCTGCGGGCCCATGGCTTCGGCGCCGGTCTGCATGGTGCGGAACTTGTAGATATCGAACAATTGGCCGCTACGTCCCACGCGCTGCTGGCGGAAGAACACCGGCCCGGGGGAGTCCAGCCGCACCCACAGCGCCACGGCCAGCAGCAGCGGACCCAGCAGCAGCAGGGCGAGCAGGGCGAAAGCGATGTCGAACAGGCGCTTGGCCATCAGGCGAGGACGTCGTGCAGCGCGGCGATCACCCGGTCCTGGTCGGCGTCGGTCATCGCGGTGAACAGCGGCAGGCTGAGCATGGACAGGTAGGCCGTGTCGGCCTGCGGGAACTGGCTGGGCTCCAGCCCATAACGGTCGCGCCAGTAGGGGTGGCGGTGCAGGGGCACGTAGTGCACGCTGGTGCCAATGCCCCGGTCCGACAGCGCCTGGATGACCTCGTCGCGCGAAAGGTTCGCGCCTGGCGCGAGACGGATGACATAAAGATGCCAGGCATGCACGTCGCCCGCCGGGGCATCGGCCGGCAGCACCAGGGGCAGGCCGGCCAGCTGCGCGTGGTAACGCCCCGCGAGTTGCTGGCGGCGCGCCAGGAACTGCGGCAGGCGCTGCAACTGCACCAGGCCCAGGGCGGCGGCGGTGTCGGTCAGGTTGTACTTGAAGCCGGGGGCCACCACCTCGTAATACCAGGCCGGCGTCTTGGAGGTAAAGCGGTCGAAGGCATCCCGGCTCATGCCGTGCAGTCGCATCACGCGCATGCGCTCGGCCAGCTTCGGATCGCGTGTCACGGCCATGCCGCCTTCGCCGGTGGTGATGGTCTTGTTGGCGTAGAAGCTGAACACCGTCACGTCCGACGCCAGTTGACCCACGAGCTGGCCCTGCCAGGTGCTGGGCAGGGCGTGCGCAGCATCCTCCACCACCTTGAGACCGTGCTCTTGTGCAATCGCCAGGATGGCATCCATCCGGCAGGCCAGGCCGCCATAGTGCACCGGCATGATGGCCTTGGTACGCGGGGTGATGGCGGCGCGAATTTTCTCGGGGGCGATGTTCAGCGTGACCGGGTCCACGTCCACCAGCACCGGGTCGGCGCCGAGGTAGCGCACCACTTCCACCGTGGCGGTGAAGGTCAAGGTGGGCGCAATGACTTCGTCGCCCGGACCAATGCCCAGTGCTTCCAGCGCAAGGTGCAGGCCTGCGGTCGCCGAGTTGACGGCGATGCTCTGCAACCCCTCGCCGCCCAGGTAGTCGGTGAAGGCCTGCTCGAAGGCGCGGGCCTTCGGGCCGGTGGTGACCCAGCCCGAGCGCAGGGTCTCGGTGACGGCGGCGATCTCGGCGTCGCCGATGTCCGGGCGGGCGAAAGGAAGGAAGGGGAGAGGAGTGTCGGGCATGGTTTGCCTAGGGGGTGCCTCGGCCGATGGCATGGTATTCCAGGCCCAGCGCGCTCATATCGGCGGGTTCGAAGAGGTTGCGGCCGTCGAAGATGACCGGCTGGCGCAGCGTGGCGGCCAGGTGGGCGAAGTCCGGGCTGCGGAATTCCTTCCATTCGGTCACGATGACGAGCGCATCCGCACCTTCGAGTGCGGTGGTGGCCTGGCCCACCAGGTGCAGGCCGGGGCGCTCCCCCAACACCCGGCGTGCCTGGGCCAGGGCCACCGGATCGTAGGCAGCGACTTCAGCGCCGCGCGCGAGCAGGTGTTCGATGATGGTCAGGCTCGGGGCCTCGCGCATGTCGTCCGTGCCCGGTTTGAAGGCGAGTCCCCATACGGCAAAACGCCGGCCGTGAAGATCGGGCCCGAAGCGCGCCACGATCTTGTCCACCAGCACCTGCTTCTGGCGATCGTTCACGGCCTGCACGGCCTGCAGGATGCGCAGCCCCTGCCCGGCTTCCTGCGCCGCGTGCACCAGGGCCTTCACATCCTTGGGGAAGCATGAGCCGCCATAACCCGTGCCGGCATAGAGGAAGTGCGTGCCGATGCGCGGGTCGGTGCCCATGCCGGTGCGCACCTGCTCGATATCGGCCCCCAGCTTCTCGGCCAGCAGGGCCAGTTCGTTCATGAAGCTGATGCGCGTGGCCAGCATGGCGTTGGACGCGTACTTGGTGAATTCCGCGCTGCGGATGTCCATTAGGATGAAGCGGTCGCGGTTGCGCATGAAGGGCGCGTAGAGCTGGCGCATCAGTTGCGCGGCCTGCGCGTCATCGGCCCCCACCACAATGCGGTCCGGGCGCATGAAGTCCTGCACCGCCGATCCTTCCTTGAGGAATTCCGGGTTGGACACCACTTCAACGCGTGCCGACTGGCCGCGCGCGCGCAGGACGGCCGCCATGGCTTCGCGCACCTGGTCCGCCGTGCCCACCGGCACGGTGCTCTTGTTCACGATGAGCCGGTCGTCCAGCATACGCTCGGCGATGGCCTTTGCTGCCGCGAGCACATGCTGGAGATCGGCCGATCCATCCTCGCCTGCGGGTGTGCCCACGGCGATGAACTGCACCCGGCCATGCGTGACGGCGCGGTCCACGTCGCTGGTGAACTCCAGCCGGCCGCTGTGTGCGTTGCGCAGCACGATGTCGAGCAGCCCGGGTTCGTGGATGGGGAGCTGGCCGCTGTGGAGCATGGCGATACGGTCGGTATCGTGGTCCAGACAGACGACGTGGTTACCCATCTCTGCCAGACATGCGCCCGTGACCAGGCCCACGTATCCGGTTCCGACAACGGTGATTTTCATGTTGGAGACATCACAGGGGTTTGACCGCCCAGGTCAGGCGGTGGGTGCGCAGCGGGTGCAGCAGCAGCGACGCCGGGCCGATCAGTGGCGCTGGCAGCCGCCGTGCGACCGGCGGCGCGAGCGTCAGGCGCTGCGCATGCAACCGTGCTTCAGGGAACAGTGCCCGCAGTTCGTCTGCAGGCACCTTGCGCACATCGGGATTGTGCGGGTTGTTGACCACAAAGTCATAGACCAGCACGCCACCGCCCGGTGCCACCCAGCGCCACAGCGTGCGTGCAAACTGTTGCCGGTAGCCGGGGTCGAGCAGCGAGCTGAACACGGTAAAGGCCATCACGGCCTGCTGGCTGCCGTCGATGATCGGCGTGGCGCAGGCGTCACCCTGAACGATGTGCACGGATTCCGGGAGGACCGTTCGTGCTGCTGTGGCGCGTTCGGGCAGCAGCTCGATGCCCGTGAGCTGCCCGGGCGATGCGCCCAGGCGCAGCAGGTCCAGCAGGTTGCCGCCGCTGCCGCAGCCCACTTCGAGCAGGGGGCGTCCTGTCAGGCTGTCCCAGCCGTGCGCGCGCCACAGGGCAGCCATGGCACGCAGGCGCTCCTGCTGCGCCTGCAGGGCCGCCGTGTTGGCGTACAGGCTGTATCGCTGGGCGTCGGCACTGCCATCGCGGCGTGCGTAGCGGTCCTTGACGGCGTGGGTCTCGGGCGTGTTCATCGCGTGATTCTCGCGAAGCGCGACGACGGCGCACGCGCGCGCAGCACATCCCACAGGCCTTGCCAGGTGCCCCAGCCGTAGCCAATGTGGAAAGCGGCGATCACGGCGGGCAGGCGCCACAGTGTGTGCCGAGTCCCTGCGGCGCGTGCGGCGGCCACGCTGGCCAGCAGGAGGTAGGGGCCGTAGAGTGCCAGGAGCGCAATGGCTGGCCAGGGCGTCCAGGGGAGCAGCACCGCAGACAGCACGAGTGCCGCGACAAACAGCGCCGGGACAAGCTGGCGTAGCGAACCCGGCTGGCCATGCTTGCGTACCACGAAGGGCCGCCAGTAGCCGTACTGCTGCTGCTGGGCGTAGAGGTGTCGCAGCGAGTCGCGTGGACGGTAGACCGAGTGGATCGTTCCGCTCTGCCAGATGCGGCCGCCGCCCAGGCGCAGGCGCAGGTTGTGCTCGTCGTCCTGGTTGCGCACCAGCGCTTCGTCAAACAGTCCGAAGCGTGCGAACGCCTCGCGCCGCCAGCAGCCCAGGTACACGGTATCGACCGCGCCTTCGTAGGCTCGGTCGCGCGAGCGCGCGCCACCCACCACCCAGCGGCACTGGAACGCCGCCGCGATGGCCTCGCCCATGGGGCCGGTGCCTTGCGCGACCCAGGGGCCGCCCACGTTGTCGGCGCCGCTGAGCTCCAGGGCCTCGATGCAGCGGGCCAGGTAATCCGGTGCGAAGACCGTATGGATGTCGAGCCGGGCAACTACCTCGCCTCGCGCGCGAGTGATGCAGGCATTGAGCCCGCTGGAGACGATGCGGCCCGGGTTGTCCACCAGCACCAGCCGCCCGTCGCGTGCGCAGCGCTCCTGCAGGCGCTCGCGTGTGCCGTCGTCGCTCATGCCGTCGGCGATCAGCACCTCCATGTGCCAGCCGGCCGGGAGCTGCTGGCGCAGCACCGAGTCACAGAAGGCGTCGATGAAGGCGGCTTCGTTGCGGCAGGGGGCGATCGCGCTGAGCAGGCGGGGGGAGGGGTGCGTCATGGCAGAAGTTCCCGGTACAGGCGATCGATATGGTCCATCTGCGTCTTGCGGTCGCCGTCCAGCGCGATACGCTCGGCATTGCGCTCGCCGGCCTGCCGCGCATGCTCGTCGTCGCTGGCAAGCCGCTGCAGCACCTGTGCAAGCGCCTGCGCATCGCCTGCGGGCACCAACAGCGCGGGGTTTATCCACTGGCGGTTGGCCGGCAGGTCGCTCGCCACCACGGCCAGACCGCAGGCCATGCTTTCCAGCATGGCCACAGAGGTCGCGTCGCTCGCGGGCACGCTGACCGAGATTTTGCAACGCGCCAGCACGGCAGCCATGCCCGCGTCGTCCAGGCGGCCGTGGAAGTGAACGCTCTGTCCCAGTCCCCGCGCCTGCACCTGGTTGCGCAGACGTGCTTCGAGCGAGCCGCCACCAAGCAGGTGGAGCTGGAACAGTGTGTCGGGCAGTTGCTGGCGCAGCAGAGCGAGGGCTTCGATCAGCGTGTCTATCTGGTAGTTGGGCTCCCAGGCGCGCAGGCTCACGATCTGTACGCCGTTCTTGTGCTCCCAGGGCACGGGGGTGAATCGGGCGCGGTCCACGCCCCAGTGGATCTCGTGCACGGGTGCGCGCAGAGCGTATTGCCGCGCAGCCTCGACGAGGCTGGCTGAATCGCCTGTGATCAGATCGGCGCGGCGCAGGATCCAGCCGGTGAGCCAGCGCATCCAAGGGTGGGTGCGCGGGGTGACGAGCAGGTCGCTACCCCAGGCCGTCATCACCAGGGGATGGCGATCACAGCGCGCGGCCAGGTAGCCGTACGAGGTGACATAGTGCGCATGCACGATGTCCGGGGCCAGTTCGCGCACATGGCACCGCGCCGCGCCCGCGCGCAGCAGCCAGTCGATGGAGCGCCGCACCGGCGGCAGGATGCGCTGCTCCACGCCATCGAGCGGCTCCGGGCGCGCGGTGACGATCGAGACACGCCAGCCGCGCGCGCGCATCTCCAGCGCCCAGCGCCGGGTGTGGGGGCTGTTGGCGTCGCCCAGCAGGCACAGGTGGGGGGGCATGTCAGCGGGGCTCCTGTGGCGTACGGGGCAGTTCACCGGCCCAGGCGGCATAGTGCACGGCCAGCTCCGGGTGCTGCTCCAGCAGGCGGGCATCCTGGGTGCGCACATCGCCCACGGTGCGCGCGGGCGATCCCGCCACGATGGCGAAATCCGGCACGTCGCCGCGCACGCGGGAGTGGGCGCAGACCACCACGCCCTTGCCGATGCGGCTGCCTGCCTCGACCACGCTGTGTGGGCCGATGAAGCTGTAGGCACCGATCTCGATGGGCGCGCGCAGGTAGCCGGGCATAGCGCCCGTATGGCTGGTGTAGGCGCGGCCGAGCAGCCGGATGCTGCGGTGTGAGCTGTGCGTGACGATGCTCACGAAGTTGGTGATCTGCACGCCCTCGCCAATGTGCATACCGGCCGTGGCGTCAAGGAAGTTGAACTGACCGATAAACACATGGTCGGCCAGCTCCAGCCCGGCCTCGCCCTCGATGCATGTGCTCGGCGCGATGCGGGTGTGCGGCAGGGTCTGGCCCGCGCGGCCTTGCTCACCGAACACCATGCGGTAGAAAAGCTGCCGCCAGAGCCAGCGGCGCCAGCGGTTAAGCAAGGCTCTCATCGGGAATGTTGTTCCAGTGCGCCAGGGCCTGGAAATAATAGACAAAGTACACCGCCATCGCCGCCGAGACGCCCCAAGCCGCGCCTTCCAGTCCGCCCCAGTAGAGGCCCAGCCCGAGTCCGGCGAAGAACACCCCCTGTCCGATGAGCGAAAGCTGCAGAGCCCAAGGCTGGGCGCGCCAGGCCAGCGTGACCACCGACAGCGGCGAGGCGATGAAGTGTAAGCCGATATACAGGCCCAGGCCGCGCGCGAGCGCTCCGGCACCACTCCACTGCGTACCAAAGATCCATGTGAACAGGTCGGGGCCCCACAGCAGCAGCACGGCGGCCAGGGGCGCGGCGAGCAGTGCCAGCGCCAGCATGGTGCGGCGTACCAGATAGCGTGCCTCGGCTGCGCTGCGGGCCTGCAGCAGCTGCGGGTAGAGCGCCTGCGACAGCGCACCGCCCAGCAAGGTGGCAGGGGCCTTGAGGTAGCGCAGCGCCAACGCCCAGAAACCTGCGGCTGCGTCGCCAGCCCAGGCGGCGATGAGCAGCAGGGTCAGGGTGTCCTGCAGCGCGCCGATGAAGGCGTGTGGCGTGTTGTAGAGCGGAAAGTCGCGGTGGCGCGCGGCCATGGCTTTCAGGCGCGTTAGCGGCTGGCGCACCAACCGCCGCCAGCCGCCCTGCGGGGCGGGGCGTGCCAGCAACCAGGCGGCGCCCAGGCAGGCCACGATGGGGCCGGCCAGCAGGCCCACCGGGCCTGCTGTGAACAGGCCCAGCAGGACCTGCAGTACGGCGCCACCCCCCTGCTGCACCAGGCGTGCCGCCGACAGCAGGCCGAAGCGCTGCGACCGCGTGGCCCACAGAGTGAGCCACTGGGTGGCGCCCATGGCCAGCACGCCCGCCGGCAGCAACCAGGCCAGGGCCATGTCTCGCCAGAAGAGGAGCACCAGGGCCAGGAGCGTGGAGGCTGCCGTGGTGGCCAGCAGCAGGCGTGCGCACAGGGCCATCAGCAGCGCGGCGCCCTGGGGTTTCTTTTCGAGCGGCAGGGCGAATTCGTAGCGCGCACAGGCCACCACGGCCAGGTTCGTGGCCACAGCCCAGAACAGCGCGTACTGGCCGAATTCCCCTGGCGCGTACAGCCGCGTGAGCACCGGGCCCAGCAGCAGCGGCAGGGCGTGGGCCAGCACGCTGCCCGTGAGCAGCGTCAACGTGGCGCGCAACAAGCCGGAGGTCATGGGTGGACGGAATCGGCGGGCTGGTAGCCAGGCACCAGCTGGCGCAACAGGGCCTTGATGGTGGTGGTGTCGTCCGCGAGGGCTGCGTTGCGCAGGGCCTCCAGCGTGGACTGCATGCCGTTCCAGGCTGCATGTTCCTCGAGCGCTCGCAGGATGCGTGGGTGCGCGGTGGGCAGGGGGTGGTCGCCGATCAGCAGTTCTTCGTAGAGCTTCTCGCCGGGGCGCAGGCCGGTGAATTCGATGGCGATATCGCCACCCGGGTGCTGCGCGTCGCGCACCGTCAGGCCCGACAACGCCACCATGCGCCGGGCCAGCTGAACGATGTGGATGGGTTCGCCCATGTCGAGCAAAAACAGGTCGCCCCCTTCGGCCATGGCGCCGGCCTGCAGCACAAGCTGGGCCGCCTCGGGGATGGTCATGAAATAGCGCGTGACCTCCGGGTGCGTGACCGTGACGGGGCCGCCTGCGGCGATCTGGCGTCGGAACAGCGGGATCACGCTGCCACTCGACCCCAGCACGTTGCCGAAACGCACCATGGAAAAACGCGTAGGGCAGGTCCATGGGGTGGTGGCAGGCGCGTCGAATGGCGGCTGGCTGCTCGCCGCGATGGCCTGCAGCACCAGCTCGGCCACGCGCTTGCTCGCGCCCATGATGTTGGTGGGCCGCACGGCCTTGTCGGTGGAGACGAGCACGAAATGCCGCGCGCCATGCTCCAGCGCCATGCGCACCATGTTGAGCGTGCCGAACACGTTGTTGAGCACGCCTTCGCCCGCGTTGGCTTCCACCATGGGCACATGCTTGTAGGCGGCCGCGTGGTAGATGGAGCCTGGTCGGTGTGTGCGGAAGATATCGGCCATGCGCCGAGGGTCGGCCACGCTGGCCAGCAGCGGCACGAGCGCGCAGGCGTGGGCACCCTGATCGCGCAGTGCCTGCAGCTCGTGGTGGATGGCGTAGAGCGCGTATTCGCTGTGGTCCACGAGCAGCAGCCGGGCCGGGCCTTCCTGCACGATCTGGCGGCACAGTTCGCTGCCAATGCTTCCGCCCGCGCCCGTGACCATGACCACCTGGCCCGCCAGGTTGCGGCCCAACAGGCTGGCCTGCGGCGCTACGGGTTCGCGGCCGATCAGGTCCTCGATGTCCAGGTCCTGGAAGTCGGCCACTGTGACACGCCCGCTGGCCAGATCCGACAGGCCCGGCAGAGTGCGGATGCGCACCGGCAGGTCGCTCAGGCTCTCGATGATCTGGCGGCGCCGCTGGCGTGTGGAACTGGGCACGGCGAGCAGCACATCGGTCACGCCCAGGCGCTGCACCACGGCGGGCAGGGCCTGCGGGGCATACACACGCACCCCGTTGATGCTGCGGCCGATCTTGGTGGCATCGTCGTCGACAAAACCCTGCAACTCATACTGGCGCATGCCCACCAGCCCGGCCGCCGTTTGCGCGCCGGCGCTGCCAGCGCCGTAGATCAGCAGGCGCTGGGGCGCCTTGCCCGGGCTGCCGGCCAGCCACAGCCAGCCTAAAGCACGGCTGGCGCCCACGAGCAGCAGGAACATCAGCGGTTGCAAAACACCCACGCTGCGCGGTACCCCTTCCCATTGCGCCAGCAGCAAAATGGCCAGCAACAGCCCTCCATAAAGCGTCACGGCCTTGCCGGTGGTGATGAGGGCGCGGATGCCGGTGTAGCGGAAGATGGCGCGGTACAGCCCCTGGTTCACGAAGATCGGAAAGGCCAGCAGCGGCCCCAGGGCGTATACCAGCCACTGCAGCCCCTCGGGGCGGTGCAGGGTCTCCAGGCGCAGTGTGAAGGCGAGCCACATGGCGAGCAGCCCCATGCCCGCGTCCAGCGCCACGACGAACAGGCGCTTGGCGGAGCGGGGCCATTCCAGGATGTGGCTGAGCAGGGTGTGTTGCGCTGGCATCGGTGGTCTACAGCGGTGCAATGCCCGTGCGTTCGAGCACGTCGCCTACCAGTTCCAGGCGCACCAGGGGGGTGTCGAGCTGCATCAGGCGCTGCTTGAGCTCCAGCGGCACGGGCAGCAGCTCGCACCAGCGGTTGGCGACCCAGCCGCAGTCGTCCAGCTGGGCGGCCGTGGGTGTGATGGCGACCGGGCTGCCAGGCGTGCGCTCGCGCAGCGAGGCCAGCACCTGCGACAGGCTGCGCGATGTGGCCGCCAGGTGCTGCGGGATAGGCACATGCTGGTCGTCGGCCAGCAGTTCGACGTCAGCGATCCACAGGCCGTGGGGCAAAAGGTGGCTGCGCACGATGCGAAAGCGCTGGCCACCCCGGCATTCCAGGGTGATCAGGCCGGGCTGCGGGCATTCCAGGTGTTCGATGCGGGCCAGCGTTCCCACGTCATGCAACTGCTCCAGCGGTGCACCGGCCCGACGCACCTCCTGGCCGCTGCGCAGGCTGACGACGCCAAACGGCGCGCCCGCATGGTGGCATTTGCGCACCATGTCGAGGTAGCGCACCTCGAAGACGCGCAGCGCCAGCACGCCGCCTGGAAACAGCATCGAGGCGAGCGGAAACAGCGGCAGGCTGGTCAGGGTGAGGGGCTGCGACATGGTGGCAAGGAGGCTATCATCCCATGCCGCGCTGCGGTCAAGGACGACTCCGATTCATGCTCTATCAGATTGTTTCTTTTTTGCTGGATGTGGTGGCCGGGCTGCTGGGTGGCGCCTGCCTGCTACGCATCTACATGCAGTGGCAGCGCGTGCCCTTCAACAACCCGGTGGGGCGCCTGGTGTTTGCGCTGAGTGACTGGATGGTGCTGCCGCTGCGCCGCGTGGTGCCGCCCCTCGGGCGCTGGGACGGCGCCAGCCTGCTGGCGGCGCTGCTGGTGGTGCTGACTCAGTACAGCATTTTGTGGCTGCTGGTGGGCATGGGCGACGGCTGGGTCTGGTTGCCGGTGCTGGCACTGTTTGGCTTGGCGCGCATGGCGATCATGGGGCTGATCGGGCTGCTCATTGTCTATGCCGTGATGTCCTGGGTGCAGGCGCATTCGCCCATCTCTCACGTGATCGCGCGCCTCTGCGAACCCGTGCTGCGACCCGTGCGGCGCATCATTCCTTTGGTGGGCGGTATCGATCTTTCACCCCTGGTGCTGCTGGTGCTGCTGCAGGTAGCCCTGATGGTGCTGGGGCACCTGCAGGCCACGGTGCTGCGCTAAAAATGCAGTGAAATATGGCTCAAAACCTTGTCCGGTAAGCGCTAAAAGCTATTGAATCGATAGCGTTCGATGCTGGCCGGTAGCGGCCAGCACCGGTGTTTTACATCACGGCGTCGGCCGGCAGGCGCTGCAGCATGGCCAGGCTCTGGGCCACGGTGGTGCGCAGTTCGCGGCGGTCGCAGATCAGGTCCACGGCACCCTTCTGCATCAGGAACTCGGCGCGCTGGAAGCCCTCGGGCAGGGTCACGCGCACCGTGGATTCGATCACGCGTGGGCCGGCGAAGCCGATCAGCGCCTTGGGCTCGGCAATGACGATGTCGCCCACGAAGGCGAAGCCCGCGCTCACCCCGCCCATGGTCGGGTCGGTCAGCACGCTGATGTAGGGCAGGCCCTTCTTGGCCAGGCGGGTCAGCGCCGCGTTGGTCTTGGCCATCTGCATGAGCGAGAGCAGGCCTTCCTGCATGCGCGCGCCGCCGGTGGCGGTGAAGCAGATGAAGGGGACCTTCTGTTCGATGGCGGTCTCGACGCCGCGCACGAAGCGCTCGCCGACTACGCTGCCCATGGAGCCGCCCATGAAGTCGAACTCGAAGCAGGCGGCCACCACATTGATGCTCTTGACGGCGCCGCCCATGACGATGAGCGCGTCGGTCTCGCCCGTGCTCTCCAGGGCTTCCTTCAGGCGCTCGGGGTATTTGCGGCTGTCCTTGAACTTGAGGGCATCGACCGGGATGACCTCCTGGCCGATCTCGTAGCGGCCTTCGGGGTCGAGAAAGGCGTCGAGCCGGGCGCGCGCACCAATGCGGTGGTGGTGGCTGCAGTGCGGGCAGACGTTCTGGTTCTGCTCCAGGTCGGCCTTGTAGAGCACCGTCTCACAACTCGGGCACTTGACCCACAGGCCCTCGGGCATCTGGCGGCGCACCGTGGGGTCGGTTTGCTGGATCTTGGAGGG
>JAANMV010000753.1_pt1 | contig 39065 bp, 32 predicted proteins | sample 7279661 | NCBI WGS metagenome assembly JAANMV01 (sample SAMN14094540, study PRJNA606508) | bioreactor metagenome | isolation source: A lab-scale SPAN reactor treating ammonium-rich wastewater day 121 | place: Ireland: Galway | collected 2017-05-16
ACGGGTATACTTAACTCTTACAGGGGGTTAAGTAGACCCTATTTCGACGGCTGTGGTACACTCGAAATGGGTTCGGAGCTTGTATAGCAAGGACGACCACACCTATTTTAGGTGAGCCTTGTGCAAAAAGCCTACTTTTCCCCAAGCAGCCCTACTACCACGCCAGATGGATCTTTGAAATAACCGAAGACAGCCACATGCGGCGCTGTGATGGGTCCGCCGTAAAGCACTTCTCCGCCTTCTTGTGCGACCATGTTTAAAGCTGCGTTAACGTCATCTACCCAGATGTACGCAAGAACTTCGATGCCTTCGGTATTCTTCAGGAAAACTCCCTGAACGCCAGCGCCAGGCGAAAAAACGGTTTTGTCTTGGTGTCCCTCTACGTTTGAAGTTTTCCATCCGAAAACGTCAGCGTAAAAAGACTTGCTAATTTCCATATTCTCGCCTGCAAAAACTTCAAAAAAGCATATCGTGTTTGCTTCGGGCTTGTCCCCCTCCCCAAACGGATAGGGCACTTGTGCCGGTGGCATATACATATCGGATACGCCCATAACTACACCGGCCGGGTCCTTTACGAATGCAATATGACCCCAATCGCTGACCGGCATTTTGGGGGCGGCAACCATACCCCCCGCGGATTCGACTTCTTCAAGCGCCACGTCTACGTCGGGAACGTAAATATAAACTATTGTATTTTGAAAATCTTCCGGAAGGGAGCTATTGAAGCCGCCCATAAGCCCGGATTTTGGCTGGAAAAAGTAATAGGTATCCATTTCTTCGTACGGCGTAATTTGCCAGCCGAACAATTTTTGGTAAAACTCGGCGGTACGTTCATTATCAGCACACCTGAATTCCATCCAACAGAACGGACGAAAGTTGAAATCTGGCGGAGGACCATACATTTCGGAATCCTGTTTTCCGGCCGAATTCGATTCGTCCTGAGCGAATGACTGACCGGTATGATTTAATAAAATGAGAACACCTGCCATCACTGCAAGAAACAAAATTTTTGAGAACATCACAATCTCCTGAAATTTGAAAGTGGCATCATATTTACCTTCCAAGCCATATCCTTATCGATGAAGGACCTCAATTCAGAGCATTTTATGCGGGGGAAGCTGGTTTGATGCCTGGACTATTGAAAAGACTATCCTCCTGTTTCTAAACGTCAATTCCATTTAAAAAAAAACGCCCCGCGGAATCGCGAGGCGTTTCTATTTGGTTCGGCTGATTATGCCAACAATGGCGTCATCGTGATGAACACGTTTGTCGTAGTGCCGCGCAGGACATGAACTTGATGATATTTCGTGTTGAACCGCTCCAAGTCGAATCGCAGTTGCCAATCGCCGGCTTCGATATCGTTCAAAGTAAACGAACCGTTAGCGTCTGAAATCGTTGAAATCGAAGTACCTACTACGGATATAACAACGCCTTCCAATGGCAGATTTGTAACTTCATCAAGTATCGTGCCGGTAATGTGACCCGGCCTGCTTCCGAATTGCGGGAAAAGATTGAAGTTCGCTATTACCGTTTCGTCGGGGAGAATCGTGACGTTCGAGCTGTCTGTTTCGTACTGGAATTTATTAGCCACTACATAGTAGTTGCCAATAAGCAAGTTATCGACTCTGTACTGGCCGTTGATATCGGTCAAGGTGGTTGCAACGACGCCGGAGGTATTTGCGATGGTAATGACGGCGTCTGGAAGCGGAATCGGATTCGGCGCCTGCGTGTTGCGAACGGTTCCGGCGATATGCCCGAACTTCAAGATATTCGTGCTTTCCCGGAATATCCTGAGTATATTCGTATCGCAAATGTAAACCGTTCCGTCAAGATCAACTGTAACCGAACTGGGTGCAACGAGTTGATTACCGGATGTGCCGCGCGTACCGTCTCCGATCTGACGCAAGAAAATTCCATTTTTATCGAATATTTGAACACGCCGGTTTCCGGGATCGCAAATGTATATGTTGTCATTCCTGGGATCAATGCCAATTCCGGCTGGGCCGCCTTCAACCAAATCCGGATCCTCCAATGAACCATCTACCGGATTAATGGGAGCATTTATCGCAAAGCTGCCCGGGCCCGAACCGTAACTTTGGCCGATGACTCTGTTCCAGCCAAGCGAATTGCCCGCCGGCGCGGAGAATGAATAGGTTGTTGGTATCGTTGAGTTATCAGCCAAAAACTGACCTACTCCAACAAAATCCCTGGTTAACGTCGCATCGGCGCAGTAGTAATTGATTGTATCGGTGCGATTGGCTGGATACATGGAAGAAAGCGCCATTTTTGTCGAAGGCCCAACTTGGTCTCCTAAAGCTACTTCGAACCAAGGAACACCAACCAACGTTCCTTCTTCAATATCCGGTACATTGTCCGGAGCAGGAACATCGTGTGCCAAAGGAAAGTACATATGGTATCCGGTAGGTCCAACTTCAGGGTGATACAGTATAATTTGGTCGCTATTAGGAGGCGGATTAGCGCCTACAAAGTCAATCGTGGCCTTCTGAAGTAATGTTCCGTCCCTTGATGCAACAATATCCGCGGTAAAGTAAATCTGCCATACAGATGGCGTATTGTCATCCGCTTGTACATTTGGAACCGTTCGCTCCGCAGGCTGGCCCAAATCGGCAACTACGAAATATCTCGGCAAGTCATATCTTTTCTGCAAGTTAAGCTCGATTTGATCCTCGACATTCATCAGCTCATCCAAGTTCGGACCGTATATTGCAACTGCACTTCCCCCGGCTAAACCCGGGCCAGGGTGATGACTTACCGCAACGTGCTTTGCGAACAAATACGGAGTTTGGCCGGGCGAGGGTGTTCTTGGATTATCCGGAATTACAGCAATGCCTTTTGCAGGCGTAACAGGAACGTTCACAGTATTTATAAGGATTCCACTTTTAGTAAATGCGTAAACGGTAGTTTCGTCGAGCACGTAAATGAAATCTTCGTTGACCGCAACGTCCACCAGGTCGCCATACTGAAGCGTTTCCGGAAGAAGCTGGCCCGTGCCGAAATATTGCGGTTCGCGCGGGTCGCCGCCGCCCGTTCCGGGGTCTTGCGGCGTTTTGTTACCGGGAATTGGGGGCGGCGAAGTGCCGGGTGCGCAAGAAGCCGCAATCCCTGCAGCGAAAATCGCCAAAACAAGCACAAGAAAAACTAAATTCAGTCTGCTTTTCATGACAGTTATGTCTCCCTTAAAAGGTTGCCGCATCGGAATCCGGCGAGGCAAAACAAATATCGAATGCCTATGTGCCTCCGCCGGAACCGCCGCCACCGCCTCCGCCGCCGGAGCCGCCGCCGGTATCGGCCGGAGGTGAACCGACACTCATATCTAGCCTTCTGACACCCCCGGGGCCTACGTCGAGTTTATAAGTTGGATTGTTGGCGCCCGGAATAGGCGTTCCGCCCGAATCGGTAAGAATAGGCGAAATTGTAACTTCGCCGGCCGGAACAAAGATGATGTACATTTTATTTGGATTAAACACTTCGGATACGTCGAAATTGTCGATGTTGAATCCCATGTAATCCAGTTTATCCAAATAAGTCTTCCCGCTGATCTGAAAGACTACATCAACCTGCATACTCGGCGGTGGAGTTGTTCCATCGCCGACTCCGAGAAGTACTTCGCGCTTGAAATTGGAGATTGAACCGTAAACTGCCGCAAAGGGTACTTGATGAACTTCCAGCGCGCCTCCGGGGCTAACCGCGTTTGGATATGCAAGGTAATTCGCTGTAAGTTCGCCGAAGTCCTCGGGTCTTATGTCAGTACCATATGCGCGCCAATCGGGCGCAAACGGAACGATGTAGCCCGTATATTTGCCCACTACAGGCGCTCCAGTCAAAACGACGATAACCTCGTCGTTGAAATCGAAACTGGAACCGGTCCAATTCGCCGAACCGGTAATTACCGATGGCGGGTCAACGCCTTGAGATACTTCGTCTCTATCGCAAACGATGAATTTGTGGTTGCTCACTGTGACGGGGAATGGATTTGACGAGTTTATGGAACTGTCTGTTAGCGATTCGTTACCTTGAACGTCCGCATTTCCAACAATTCTGCCGATAAGAGCGCGGTAAATCGCCTGCTCTTCCGGCGTAGTCTGGATTCCAATATCGTTAATCAGCGCAATCATATTGCGCCCTTCGCCCGACCAGCGATTGGCTCCTAATGACCAATTCAAAATGAAGTTTGCGAGGTCTATGTCGGCAAACTCTTTTACGTTAAATGCGATATTTGTCGAAGCCTCGATTTCGGTCTGGATTCTCGAACGCAAATCGTCGGTCGGCCCGAAATAGACGTCAACTCTTCCGTAACCGCCGCCGACTTGCCAGGTATGCTGAGTCACATTGCGCTTTTCATTGCCGAACAACCTTTCGGTGAACATTTGCTCGAATTGATTCCTGAAAGCAGCTGCGATGCGTGAATCCTTAAGGATTACGAAATCGCCGATTGTGTTTCGGGCACCGGAAGCGGCCCAGTCGTATGAACCCACCACCGTTCGCGCGCCGTCGATGATTATGAACCTTGCGTGCATCATTCTCGGCGAACCTTCGTTATCCGTCCGGATTTCTATATTTCCGTGATTCTTCGTTGGGTCCTCAAGCTGCTCGTAGAAAGGCTTGTAAATCGGACTGTCGTAGTAGAATTTTTCGGTTACGATTCTAATTTTGACGGTCTCGGATTGCCTAAGCAAAGCCTCCACGAACTCCTGCCGGTTGATTCGAAGAACGGCGATATCCAGCGATCGAGTCGCCTGTCCGATAGCCTCGAAAATCGGGTCTTCGGATAGAGGATTGTCGCTTAGCCGCTCGCTTCGAAGGTTTCTATCCACAAAGCGGACTTCTACCTCCGGAACAAGATCGATTCTGCCAGTGAAAATCGGTTGTGCAGGACCGGGCACATCTGGATCCACGATGTCCGGCGGTTGCGGAGTGCCTCCGTTTCCGCCGCCGCATCCGGTTACCCAAAATGCCGCCGCAACAAGAAGTCCTAAAACCAATAGGCCGAAAATGCGCGCGAGTTTCGCCTGCATCCCTAGCGCCTCCTAAGATCATTCGTCAGAGCGAATAATATAAGGTTATCCGTGCTAAAAGTCAAGGCAAAAACCTTTATGCGACCTAACCTTCTCCCAAACGGAAAAGTGCCTTTTTCGCAAGTAATTCGCGATGACATAGCCGAGACAGTATACCCAATTGAATCGATTTTGAAATCGCCGGATGTTTTTTTAACAAACCTGCCGATTGAAACTAGTTTCCCCAGACTGCTATTCAAGTTTTTGACCTTCGATTTCCGCCGCCCATGCCGACAAGCCCTCAAGCCAACCCGGCAATCCTGGAAGCCCGCAAAAAGGAAGCACACCGGAACCGAGTAGTGAATAGGGCGGCCTCTTCGCCCTCCTGCCAATTTTGTCCGACGTGGATTCCCTCACAAGATTCGGATTTTGGCCAGCCAATTCCAACGCTGCTCGAGCGGCTTCAAACCAATTGCAACCTCCAGCCGCAGCAAGGTGCAGGATTCCGGTTGGCAAATCGGCTTGTCTTGCCGCCAGCCAAATCGCCAAATGTGGAGCATAGGTAGGCGAAGTTACCTGGTCGCTGACAACTTCAAACGGAATGCCTTCATTAGCCTTGGACAAAACAGCCCGGAAAAAATTGTGTCTTGAAGAGGAAAAAACTCCGCTTGTTCGGATAATCGTAACGTTTGCACTTCCTTCAAGCGCGCGCCGCTCTCCTTCAAGTTTCGACCTCCCGTAAACAGAAAGCGGTGACGGTTCATCGGTTTCCAAGTATGGGCGGCTTCGGATTTGTCCATTATCGAACCCGCTAAAAACATAATCCGTGCTGAAATGGAAAAGCCTAGCACCATTGGCGCCGCAAATAATCGCTACCTCGCCAGGAGATTCGGCGTTGACTTTCATCGAGTATTCGGGATTGTCTTCACACCAGTCAACGCGGGTTTCAGCTGCAGTTAACCAAACGTAGTCGAATTCCTCTCCTGCGAACACCTTTTCGAGTTCTCTTGGTCGATTTAAGTCAAAATCCTTTCTTCGCAGAGTTCTAACTGGATATTTCAAACTTGCAAGAGCGGCTTCAAGCGAACTTCCGATTTGCCCGGCACCGATTATCAAATGGCGGTTTTTGCCTATTGTGTTTTTCAATTCATTTGGAGAGTCACCTGATGTCACGTTATTTTGCTTGGAAGCATGAACATCAGGCTCGATGAAGTTATTGCCGGGCAAGTCGGGCACATGTTATAATACCAGCGCCGGGTGTTGGGACTTCTGCAAGCGGAAGCTCAAAACCCCGTCAGGTCCGGAAGGAAGCAGCGGTAATGCGCCGATGTTGTGCCGGAAGAAACCTAACCCCGGTGTTTTGCTATACTTAGTTATATAAAAATGTATCCAAATTAGGCCAAATTCAGTCACATTTCGCTTTCCAATTGCTTAACTCAATGCTTAATGTCCGTTATGTTGTGCATATAGTATCATCTCCGCCGTTATGATGTTCAAGAAATTATGCACAATTCCACCTACCGCCTCTCCCAAGGCACTAATCACTGGCGCATCATCTGGAATAGGTGAGGAATTTGCAAGGCAACTGGCGGCATCGGGTTTCGACTTGATTCTTGTCGCCAGACGCAAAGACAGACTTGATGCGCTTGCAGAAGACCTATCCGAAAAACACTCGGTGACGTGCGATGTACTTGCTGTAGATTTGGCCGAAAAAGAAGGAATTGAGGCGGTCGAAAGCAACATTGCCTTCCAACCAATTGAAATCTTGGTAAACAATGCAGGTTTCGGGGGACGTGGCATGTATGCGGACACGCCCGCGGATTACATTGAAAGAATGGTTAAAGTTCATTGCATTGCGACGGCGCGCCTTTCCCGACTCGCCCTTCCCGCGATGATTTCGCGAAATCGAGGCTCTATTATTAATGTTGCTTCCATAGCAGGGCTGGCGCCCTCGCCCGGAAGCACGACTTACCACGCAACAAAGGCATTCATGATCGCGCTTTCCGAGGCTCTGCACCTTGAAGTATCCCGCTCCGGTGTATACATCCAAGCTCTCTGTCCTGGACTGACGCACACGGAATTCCACGCCGTAATCGGTGCTGACAAGCGAATTTATCCAAAGTCTTGGTGGATGGTCTCTTCGGATGTAGTTTCCGCATCTTTGGCTGAAATTTACAAACGTGATTCGCGCGGTGCCCCTAGAGGCAGAGTCATTTTGGTGCCCGGCAAGCGCTATAAGAGGCTGGCGACCTTAATTGGATTTTTGCCGCGCACCGTTATATGGAAAGAAGCAATTAAACGGGCTGAAAGACTGCAACAGCGCCGAGAGAAATTGAATCGAAAATCAAAGTCAGCTAATCCCCGAACTTAATCCCCTGAGCAAGAGGTAAATCTTTGCCGTAATTTATGGTGTTCGTTTGACGGCGCATATAGGCTTTCCAGCTGTCGCTTCCGGATTCGCGCCCGCCGCCTGTTTCTTTTTCGCCCCCGAACGCTCCGCCGATTTCCGCTCCGCTCGTGCCGATGTTAACGTTCGCAATCCCGCAGTCGCTGCCCATTGCAGACAAAAATCGCTCGGCTTCCTGCAAATCACGCGTGAAAATGGCGCTCGAAAGCCCCTGCGGCACAGCATTGTGAAGAGCAATTGCGTCATCGAGCGTTTCGTATTCTATTATGTAAAGAATAGGCGCGAACGTTTCTTCTTGGACAATGTCCCAGTCGTTTTCTGCACGCGCGATGCAAGGAGTTACGTAACATCCACCGGGGTAATCATTGCCGCTTAAGCACTCGCCTCCGATTAAAATCTCGCCCCCTTCAGCCTTTATGCGATCAATTGCGTTCATCATATCTTCAACCGCACGTTTATCTACAAGCGGACCCATAATCGTGGACGCCTCTAACGGATTCCCGATTCTAACCTGACTGTATGCTTTTACCAGACTGTCGATAAGCTTGCCCGAAATCGATTTTGCCGCGAGGATGCGCCGAGTGGACGTACAGCGCTGTCCCGCGGTGCCTACCGCGCCGAACAAAATCGCGCGAACCGCAAGTTCCAAATCCGCGCTGGGCGTTACGATAATAGCGTTGTTGCCCCCAAGTTCAAGAATTGTCCGCCCCAGCCTTTCGCCAACAATCCGGCCGACACGATAACCCATCTTGCAACTGCCCGTTGCCGACACCAGTGGAATTCTCCTGTCCGAGATAAGCCGTTCGCCGACAGTCGAGCCTTTGCCTATGAGCAAAGAGGCGAGTGCAGGATTGAAACCAGCGTCTCCGAAAACCTGTGCCGCGATTTTGGTGCATGCGATTGCAGTAAGCGGAGTTTTGCTGGAAGGTTTCCAGACGCATGAGTCACCGCAGACCCAAGCGAGCGCTGCGTTCCAGCTCCAAACCGCCACGGGAAAATTAAAAGCGCTTATTATTCCGACTACGCCAAGCGGATGCCACTGCTCGTACATCCTGTGAGATGGTCGTTCGCTGTGCATCGTGAGGCCGTATAGCTGGCGGGATAAACCGGTTGCGAAATCACAGATGTCGATCATTTCCTGGACTTCGCCATCGCCTTCTGCCCGTATTTTGCCCATTTCGAGTGAAACCAGCGCGCCTAGGTCCGATTTCTTAGCACGAAGCGCGTTGCCGAGAAGCCGAACAACCTCGCCGCGGCGCGGAGCGGGAACGGCACGCCATTCGAGAAATGCGGAATGAGCGGCGGCTACCACCTTATCGTACTCAAATTCGGTGCATTGAACTACTCGGCCTATCGTGCTGCCGTCGATTGGGGAAACTACCTCTAGTTCATCTCCGCTTCCCAGCCATTCGCCGCAAAATGCGCCGCGCAGCAAGCCGTCCAATTCAAGCGATTTCAAAATGTCGTTCATAAATTCCTCCGAACGCTTAAATATTATCAAGCTACTGGGGCGAATTCCAGCAGCATCAAACTCGCGCAGCAATAACTTGCTGCAATTACATTCCCCCGTGAATAAGATCCTCGAAAGCATCGGCAGGATTTGCGGAAATGGCAAATTCCGCGACATAACAGCGTCTTATCAGCCATTCGGACTCGGCCGGCGCGAGCTTGGAAAGAGGTTTGCTCTTAAGCCCTATTCTCATTGAGTCTTTCATTGTCGTTATTACAAAGTCGACATCAAGCATTTTCGCTCGCCGGAATACCTGAAAAACGTCACGCGATTTAAGTCTGTAATGATCGGCGAAGCGCATAACATACATATGATCGACGCCCGCGTCCAAGACTGCCTGTTCGAATCTCTCCGGCCTTGCTATACTCGCGACAGTCAGAACACGCTTGCCGCAAAGATTAAATGCAGGAAGAATCGGCCGTGAATCGGGATTAATGGAAATCGGTTCTTCCAGGTGGCCGCGAACGCGCCAAACGATTTCCGTCAACGGGTTTAGACTTACAAGCCTGTTTTCAAGCTTGGCGCAAACGTGCGGAGCGCCCACACGTTCCAATAATAAGTCGATTCGGTTTTCTGTCTCGATTCCGCAGCAATTTTTCTCATCCGTCATACTAATTGCAACGTGGGTTGCTTTTTTTAGCATTCCAGGTGGTTCGCGCAACAGCGGAGCCGGCTGATCGCATAATCCGAAATCCGCCGGCGCAACTAGGGCTAGATTGACATGAGGTTTTAGTCCGGTCAAAGCAAGCGCGTCGTCGACGATTATCGCATCATAGTTTTCTCTGTCGAGTCTCCTTACGGCTTCCACTTTATTTTTCGCGGCTATCACTTTGTATTTTCCCGGAATTCCCGATTTTTCAACCGATTTTGCATATTCCAATTCAATCAGCAGCGCTTCATCGCCAATTTTATTGGAATCGAATTCGGCGCGCCTAAAGTCACTTTTCACATACTTTCTTTGGGGCATACGCTTTACAACCGCGGCAACGCTTCTACCGCTTTCGATTAAGGTCTTTCCAAGAAGAATCGTCACTGGAGTCTTGCCGGATCCTCCGAACGCGATATTGCCGACTCCTATTGTAAAAGTCATTGGCGTAAAAGCATCTCTTTCAAAACGGACCTTCCGCCGTTCTTCAATTTTCCACCTTATTCGATTTAGCCAAAATAGAGCAGGAATGCCGGTCCCTATATCTGCGGCGCGTCCTAAGTGCGACCTGCGGTCGCATACCAGCGTCACTTTATCTCCTTCACGATTTTTCGTCTTCAAAGCGTACGCATTATTGCACAGGGAAATTGCCCACATACACTTGCTTAAGTTATAATTGGCTTCTTCGGAGGTTTCATATGGACGATCAATCTGTGCTTAAAAGCGGCGAAATGGTGAAATATTACGTGAGCTTTCCGCGGCTGAGATACGTTTATGGAGAAGCGGAACTTCCCGGCCATAGCTACGTAAAAGTAAACATCGATCCGCTTGGAAGGCATCTTCGCCGGCAATGGTTCAGGGCGGACGGTCTGCTTGCAACGCGAGAAGAGCTTCAATACGACGACAGCGGCAAGCTCATAAGGCTCGAAGTATTCGATGCTGAAGGCGGGAGAAAAGGCTTCACCGTATATAAACACCTCGGATGCGGAGTCGTCGCGATGCACAGGTTCGACGCCGCAGGCACGCCGAGCGAAGTCATCGAAGAACGCAGAAACGAGCGCGGATTTTTGGTTTGGGAACACCACCAAGCGGTCATCGAGCACGGAAGCAAGCTTAAATCGGTACTGAAAATAGAATATAAATACCCGGAGCCCGGAATCCGCCTTGCCGAGTATTTCGACGACGATGGCGAGCTATCGCACAAAATTATCGATTATTTCAACGAAAACGGCGACTTGATTGCAACCGAAAAAATAGGTGAGGATGACCTAATCGTATCGCGATCGGAGTATGTTTACGATCCCGGTGGAAGAATTCACTTTAGAATCGATACGGACATTCAGGGGAACGTAACAGCAAAAGTGGATTATCAGCATTAACCGCAAATGCAATCAACGTAATTGAATTTACATTAAAACTCATTTCCGAAATTCCGGATTGCCCGACGGATAGGAGCGTATCGGTTCTTCGCCGCTAAGCGCCGCGAGCGCGCCCAGCGCCAGCGCTTCCATTTCTTCCTCTCCTGCGTAAATCAGCACGCGGCCGAGCGGGTTTAGATATTCCGACAGGTCGCGGGCGAGCCGGGCACTTTTCATCATTCCACCGGTCAACAGAATCGCGTCCCCGTTTCCTTTCAGCGCCGTCCAATACGCACCCACGTTTTTTGCGACTTGATAGACCATCGCGTCATAAATCAGCTCCGCTTCTGTGTCCCCCGCGTCCAGCCGCTTTTCAACTTCCCGGAAGTCGGATGTGCCGAGATACCCGGCGAACCCGCTTTTCTTAGTCAATATTTCCTTCACTTCGGCTTCGGGCTTCGAATAGCATAGCTTCATTAAGCCGCGAAGGGGGAGAACGCCCGCCCGCTCGACCGAAAACGGCCCCTCGCCGAGTTGTGCATCAGTCACGTCTATTATGCGCCCCCGTTTAATCGCGGCTATCGTGAATCCGCTGCCTAAGTGCGCCACCGCAAAACTTGCCTGCGCAATCGGGATTTCAAGTTCACGCGCCGCCTTTTTCGCGACGGCACGGACGTTAAGCGTATGCAGGCGGCTCGCCCGTTCGACGCCCGGCACGCCGGAGATGCGCTGAACGTCTTCGAATTCGTCCACGACGATGGGATCGACAATGACGATGGGGATTTTGCCGCCGGAAATATCGCTCGCTACGAGTGCGGACAGGTTCGACGCGTGCGCGCCGAATTTGCAATCACGCAGGTCTCCGAGCATTCGTTCGTTCACGCGCGTAACCCCCGCGGGAAGCGGCGAAAGGATTCCACCGCGGCTCGCGATAATTTTAACGTCCTCGATAGATACGCCGCTACGCTCTATAAAACCGCGTACGGCGGCGGCACGCTCCGGGATTTCGGCGGCGAGATTTGGGTATGGCCGTTCGGGATGAAATGGAATATTTTCTTCGAACAACGAGAATTCGCCGCCGAATACAGCGACCTTTGTCGATGTGTTTCCGATGTTGATTACGAGGATTTTTTTGCCAGGGGAATCACATTGCATAGCCGTCTCCCAAAACGCAGTCCTGCGCGAAGCGCGCAATTAAACAATATCTGGCTGTGAGGGATGCGTCAAGCAGTCTTGCGCTTGGGAAATGGGGAGCGCGAAATCGCCAGAACGCTACCCCTTCTTGTCCTTATCCACTTTCAGCACGCTTAAAAACGCTTCCTGCGGCACGTTGACGTTGCCTATGCTGCGCATCCGCTTTTTGCCTTCTTTCTGCTTTTCCAGAAGTTTGCGCTTGCGCGTAATGTCGCCGCCGTAGCATTTCGCCGTGACGTCCTTTCTAAGTGCGGCAATGTCTTCGCGAGCGACCACATTGCTTCCGATTGCCGCCTGAATCGGTATTTGAAACATATGCCGCGGAATCGTGCGTCGGAGCGTGTCCACCACCTGCCTGCCGCGCTGCGCAGAAACGGAGCGGTGGCATAGAAATGAAAGTGGGTCAACTTTTTCTTTATTTATCAGGATGTCCACTTTTACGAGGTCGCTTTCCCGGAACTCGATGAAGTGATAGTCGAGGCTGGCATATCCGCGCGAACTGCTTTTAAGAAGATCGTAATAATCGTAAATGATTTCGGACAGCGGAAGGTGAAACCTGAGACTCACGCGATTACTTGTAAGGTGCTCCATGTTTACAAGCTCGCCGCGCCGTTTTTTCGAAAGCTCGATGACTGCGCTCATATGGCTGGCGGGACAAATCACCTCGGCTTCGACAAACGGCTCTTCAATCATTGCGATGCGGCCGCGATCGGGAAACCTGCCGGGATTGTCTATTAACTCTACATTTCCGTCGGTGGTCGTTACTCGATAGACAACGGATGGACTCGTCGCGATAAGCTCCAGATTGTATTCGCGCTCCAGGCGCTCGATGACGATTTCCATGTGCAGCAGACCCAGGAAACCGAGTCTGAACCCGAAACCGAGCGCGTCGCTCGACTCCTGCTCGTAAAATAAGGCGCTGTCGTTCAGCGAAAGCTTTTCGAGCGCTCCTCTGAGGTCGTCGAAATTCTCGCCGTCCGCCGTATAAAGGCCGCAAAAAACCATCGGCGTCATTTTCTTGTAGCCGGGAAAGGGTTCAAGTCGCGGGCGAAGTGCGTCCGTAATCGTATCGCCGACGCGGGACATCGCAACGTCTTTCATTCCTAGAATGACATAGCCGACCTGACCGGCGGAAAGTTCGTCCAGCGGCGTCATTTCGGGTTGAAAAACTCCGATATCGCCGACCTCGTACTTTTTGCCGTTACTCATTGTAAGAACCTGTCGGCCGCGCTTAATCGCGCCATCGAAAATGCGAACATAACTGACTACGCCCCGATAGATATCGTAATGAGAATCGAAGATAAGCGCGCCAAGCGTCTCGTCCACGGATCCTTTCGGGGGAGGAATCCTCTTTACAACGGCTTCGAGCAGGTCCTCGACGCCTACACCCATTTTTGCGCTTACGCGCAATGTTTCTTCCTCCGTTACGCCAAGAATCTGGCCGAGTTCATCCATAACCTCGTCGGCTCTCTGTGCAGGAAGGTCTATTTTATTGATTACAGGAATAATTTCTAGATCGGCTTCGAGAGCCAAATATAGGTTCGCAATAGTTTGGGCTTCTACGCCCTGCGCCGCATCGACAAGGAGAAGCGCGCCCTCGCAGGCCTTAAGGCTGCGGCTCACTTCATAGGCGAAGTCAACATGGCCTGGCGTATCGATTAGGTTGAGCAAGTAATCCTGACCGTCGCTTGCGCGATAAATCATCCGTACGGCCTGAGCCTTAATCGTGATGCCTCGTTCGCGTTCGAGATCCATGCGGTCAAGCACTTGCTCTTTCATTTTCCGCTCGTCAATCGTGTGCGTAAACTCGATAAGACGGTCGGCGAGCGTGCTTTTGCCGTGGTCTATATGCGCGATTATACAGAAATTTCGCGTGCGTTCTATGGGAATGGACACTCCTGAATTATATCAGCGGTAAAGGCGCACGACGCGAAATTTGGAGCTTGGCATTATGGATTTCATTTTGAAAAAATTTGTATTATTCTCTGTGTCTGGATTTCCGGAGTTACATTTTCGGGGCGAAAATGATTGGCGACAACGAAAAACTGGCAAGTAAAATCCTTAGGGCAGCATTTGACGCAATACCAGGCGTGGCGTTTGTCCGCGACTCCGAAGGGATAGTTCTGCTTTCAAATAGACTTTATGCCTCATTCTTCGGGCGTTCGCCGGGAGAAATAGAAGGAAAATCGCAGCTGGAACTTTACCGCTCGGCGGGATGGAGCCAGCCGCTATTAAGTAAATGGCTCGATGAAGACCGTTCTGTCATAGCATCCGGCAAAACATTGGAGATGGATGAAGACGTAACACATGTTGACGGCAGCGTGAGCAAATTCACAACACTTAAAATTCCAATTGAGATTTGCGAAGGGGAATGGGCAGTACTTGTTTATTCTGAAAAGCGAAGGTAGGGGAACAGAAAGCGGCACACGCCCATCACATAGCTGTTGCGGCTTGAGCATGATTGGCATATAATGCCAGCGCGCTTTAACGGCGCGCAACGTCAGGTTCGGGAAGGCAATTTGGCGGAAGCTATTAAAATCCGGTTTGGGTCGCAAACGCTTGAAGGCGGCACGACAATTGAAACGCGCTCGAGTATCGATGGCACTGCGCTTGGCGCTTTTGAGAATTTGTCAGCTTCCGGGCTTCAGACCCTTATTGAATCGGCCGAAGAATCTGCGGCGGACATGCAGAATTCAACGCCCGCGGACAGATCTTCGCTCCTAAAGGACCTGTCATCTGCAGTCCGCAGTCAAATCGATTCACTTGCAGAAATCCTAACTCTGGAAACCGCAAAGCCGATTTCTCTATCGAAGAATGAACTAAAAACCGCTGCCGGTTTGTTTATGTCAGGCGCATCGGAAGCGCTGCGCAACCGAAACATAATCGAGCCAATGTTCGTTCCGCTTGGAAGCCTTCAACGAATGAATATGATAAGGCGCTTTCCGCGAGGAATTGTGCTTTCCACGCTTCCCGCTACCTTTCCCTTGAGTCTTGCCGCTCATCAAATTGCTGCCGCAATTGCAGCGGGAGCGCCGCTGATCCTTCGACCTTCATCGAGAGCTGCATTTTCAACGATGCGAATGGCCGAAACTCTCGTGGATGCAATTGGAGACAGAAACTGGCTTGCAATTGCCCCGATGGATTACCAAACGTTTCAGTCGGCGCTTACTGATGACAGAATCTCTATGCTTTCCTTTTTTGGCGGCAAGGAAACGGCACTGAGATTAAGAAACATTGCCTCGGGAAAACATGTCGCTCTTCATACCGGAGGAGGGGCTACGGCGGTAGTAAGCCACGATGCGGACGTTAAATACGCCATTGAATGCATTGTCAAAGGTGCTTTCGCGAACGCGGGTAGAAGTGGAAATACTATCGAACTCGTGCTCGTTCACGAACGGATTTACCCCCAGTTTCGGGAAAGATTTGCCACCGCTGTTGATATGGATGCGGTTATGGGAGATCCTCTGGATGATAAGACGCTTTGCGGGCCTCTTACAACGGAAAACGAGGCGGCTTCGCTTGAAAAATGGCTCAGCGCGGCTCAGCGCGAAGGCGGAAGAGTGGTTGCCGGAGGAGAAAGAAATGGCAAATTCATAAAGCCGGCAGTAATCGAAGACCTTCCGCGCAAGTTTATCAAGGAAAATCCTCGTGCGCTTGGTCCGATTTGCTCAATGCTTCCCGTTTCCGATTTGGCGGACGCTGCCGACATAGTAGAAAGCATTGGGCAGGACTATATGGTTGCGCTTTTCAGCAGGGAGCAAGCCGAGGGCTTATATCTGCATTCAAGGCTTCGCGCGGGTACAATCATCATGAACGAATATCCGCTGGATATAGAAGACGGCGTTCTCTATCGCTCTGCGCGCATCGATAGCGGCGGGTCGTATGGTCTTAGATTTGCCGTCGAAGAAATGACCGAGCCCAGAAATTTGCTTTTCAATAATTATTGGGGCGGCTAACCAAATCATATGCAAACATCAGGAGTTTTTTTCCGTCCCAAATTCTGCGCGTCGAGCGCTTGAAATGAAAACTTTGCTGAATTTCGGCCTTGCCTTGGCATTTGCTTCGTTTGCAGTCGCGATAGCTCAATACGAAACGATTGCCGCACCGCGCTTTATCAGCAGATTTGCTCCCGAACCGTCAACGCAAAAGATAATGGCGGCCGATGGTTTCGAATGCAGCTCGCTTGTATTCATACCAAAGGGAAAAGGACCGCATCCCGCGTTGATAGTATTACATTCCGGCGGATCCAGAAGCGCGGGTGCGATAGGGGCGTTCAGGAAATATGGCGCAGCCTTTGCTCCGCTTGGATATGGAATCGTCGCCCCGGATTATAGAACCGGCGCACTCGGCGGAGATTCGCTGCTGGACGTTCTTGGAACGATTGATTTTATCGCCAGGCATGAACGTCTGGACAGAAGCAAGGTAATAATAATCGGCGATTCTCAAGGGGCGTACCTCGCAGCGCTTGCCGCATCGCGTGAGTCGGTACTCGCAATTGTCTGCGCAGGCGGCTTTTACGATTTGTCCGAATACATGCTCGATGTGCTTGTAAATGCTCGATCGCCGGCACAGAAAAAATTGTATTTGGAAACCGTAAGCGAGCTTGGAGAGCCGGCAGGGGATCGAAATGACGCGTACGCCGCACGATCTCCCGAACTAAGAGCCGAATACATAAGCTCGCGCGTACTTATGTTTCACGGCGAAAACGATACGGAAATTGGATGGCAATATTCTCAGAGATTCGCCGGCGCATTGCAGTCCGCCGGCATTACTGCCGATTTGTACGTATTGCCTAATGCGGGACACAGCGTAAACATTGTCGGCGATACAACGGCGCATTACGTAATTAACTTTTTAGGCGGACTGGGTTTGCCGATACCCGAAGAAGAACCACTTTCCTCAATTCCGGAGGACGAACACGGCGGGCAAAATCTCGATTAAGCAAATCAAATCAAAGTAATTCGCCTTCAAACGTCCAAAGTTCGCCGATTTTAGTAAATCCTTCACCATTAAAAAGAAATCGAGCTGGATTGTCTTTTTCGGTAATTAGGCCGATGACCAAGTTTCCCGAATCGCGTGCAAGCCCGATGTGGTGGTTGAGTAAAGCGGTCGCGACTCCAATTCTGCGGCTTTTGGGCGCGACGAAAAGGCTGCGAAAGCGCCCGCATACGCCGAAATTGAAATACGCCAGCCTTCCCGCAGGTTCGCCGTTCATTTTGGCTAGCCAAGTGGCGTAGCCGGGCAATTTTTCGTCGCGGATTTTATGCATTCTCAAACGCATTTCTTGCGTGCAACTTCCTTCCCCTTCGAACAGATTTATTGCTTCATCCAAGCCGGTGGCACGTGAAATTTCTACCGGCGGTTTTTTTTCGGCCTTTTTGCTTTTTACCCATGCGTAAACTTCCAATACGGTTTTTTTGAAGTCTAGCAAATACATATCTTCTTCGATGCGGACTGCGGTATCGTCATCCAAAAGGTCGGGCGAGGCATAAACACACATTACGCGCGCTCCATTTGTCCTGAAAAACTTGGACGCATCTTTAAGCGCGCTCTCCATATCGCCCATTTCGCCGGCAACCAGCCCGGTCACACTTGCCGCGCCCGGGCAGTCCGCAAAATCTGGAACAACGGCAGCCTTGCCCCAGCCGAAATCCTCTACTAGTGCGCCCGCGCTTTTAATTGCGAATTCGGACTCCGCTAACTGCTTTACTGCGAATAATCTGTTCGCGTCTTCCACGCAGTTAGTATAGCCATTATTTCGTAAAATTTAAGACTGCGATGATAAAATCCGGCCGTGCCCGATACAGGAAAACCGCCAGCAAAACTTTCACGCGGCCAGCTTTTAAGGCTGTCCGCGTTTTGGTTCGGGCTGCAATTTTTTTGGACGAGCGCAATGCTCATCGTATTGCCCGGAAAAGTGCGTGAATTCGTGCCGCTGGAGCATTTGGGCGGCTATTTAAGCTTGATTAAGGGAATTGGCGCAGTTGTTGTCATTTCTACCCAGCTTTCTATTGGATTTATCAGCGATCATACGTGGTCGAAACATGGCCCAAGAAGGCCATATATTATATATGGAACGCTTTCAGGTTGCGTAGCGGTAGCCTTTTTCATGCTTGCGCCAACTTATTGGTGGCTGTTCGCAGCTTACCTGTTTATCGAAGCGACTCTAAACGTCGCGAGTGTGCCGTTTCAATCCTTACTTCCCGATCTCGTGCCGGAGCGTCAACATTCTCGCGCCGGAAGTACCATGGGGCTTTTGCATCTGACGGGCAACTTGACAGGGCTCGTTTCGCTTCTAGCAATGGTCATTATTTTCCGGGAAGACACACCCTCGGGATATCGTTATTTTCTTCTGCCAGCGTATTTGGCACTGCTAATCGGCACAATGCTGGTCGTGGTATTAGGCATTGACGAAAAAGGATGGAGGCAAGAAACACGCAAGAAAATCAACGGGGCGGTTCGCAAAATTAGGATTTTACCCGGCGCAATTGTTAAATTCGCCGCAGATTCGCCAAACCTGGTTTTGTCCATAATTAATGCCTACAGAAAAATCGAGCTTAGGTCTCATTCCGACATCGTATGGCTGATGCTAAGCCGGTTCACCGTTTTTCTCGGCTATCATTCTTTTCTTACCTTTGTTAAGTATTATGCCGACATAAATCTGGATAAAGATGCTTGGCTTGGCACGTTTGGCATCGCCGGTGGCAACGCCGGAAATTATCACGGTCTCGTCGCTCCTGCAATGTTGATGTTTTTCATTTTGGGAGGCCTGGCAGGAAATTTCGCTTCTGCGCCACTTTCAGAAAAGTACGGCAAAAAGTCGGTCATTGCGGGCGGGCTGATTGTCGCGGGCATAATGGATATTCCGCTGATATTCACAACCGACGTATGGGTGGCAATTGGGGCGGGAACGGTACTAGGCGCTGGATGGGGCGCGTTTTTGGCCGCCGATTGGGCATTCGCTTGCACTTTGATGCCAAAAAGCCAAGCCGGCAGCTTTATGGGAATCTGGGATGTTTCAACTCTGTTGCCCCAAATCATTGCTCCGGTAATCGCTGGCGGGCTAATCCGCGATTTTGCTTTTAAAGCCAACGAATCGCGATTGGGCGCGCATGCGGCCGAAGCGCTTGCCCATCAGTGGATTCTGGCGAGTCTTTTGGTTTATTTTGCATTATCTATCGCACTACTCAAATTCGTCAGGGAAAAGCGCTCCTTGCCAAAGAATGCGACGCGAAGTGATAACAGAGAATGATTGAGGTCAAATGAGCTAAATGTTTAGGCAGTTTCTGCTTAAACCTGCGGAATGCGGCATGATTTTTCACCGCCTAATTAGAATTCGCCTTCGGGTTTTCCGATGATCTTTTCCATTTTAAAAAACGCGAAATCGTCGTCCACCATTATGTTCTTACGCCATCCACCGGATTCCGCCCTAAACAAAGGCCCCCACTTCAAACCATGAGGAATTGGCACATCGATTTTTTCGGAAAGGTTTGCAAACCAAAGTCTTTGATAGGCATCAGTTTCGCTTTCGAGGATGCGCTCGAAAAGTTCGGGAATCGCAAACCGGGGTCTTTCGAGCATCGTGTTTGCCAAAACGAATATGGTCGGATCGATTCCCAGCGTATATACCCACGGTTCGATTTCCGAAACCGCCTCGTAGTCTCCGGCGAAACCGGCCGCTACAGCTACTGCGGAAATCATTTCTTTCGTGTGTTTATCCGCTTCGATCCTTTCCGGAATGAGCTCGAAAACGATATGGCGCATTTCAGAATAATCGGCCAAATCGAAAGTAAGCAAATATAAATCGGCCGAAGAACGAACCGCCCTTAACCTAAAAGTATATGTGTGCTCTCGTGCGGCAAGAAAGCGCTTTAAATACTTCCGCAGCGCATCGGCGTCGCCGTGAACGGCCGCGTGTTTCATTAGTCCCCACAACCGGCGATCGTCGGGAAGACCGTCTAAAAGCGCGACATCGGCGCGCTCCGGGCTGCTTTCCAGCTGAAGCAGAAAGACCCGTTCTCGCACCGGCGCACCGCCGCTCACGAAGAACCCGGCTTCCACACCGAAATCCTCGGCATTCTGCTCGTGATTCATCAATGTAATTATACGCAATTTATCCACAATCGCAACACGCGTTTTAAATTATCGCCTTCGGCTTACCTTTGTCCGATGCTAAAATGTCCGCGATGGCAGTTTCTTCACATATGCGCTTCGCAAGTTTTGTTTATTCAGTCATGTTATTCGCCTTTTGCCTTTTTGCCGCAGGATCGTGCCAAGACAAGCAAGGCGATTCCGGCAATTCAGCAAATAGGGAATCCAAAAGTGCTGCTGGCGAAAATCCGGTCATAATTGCAACCATTCCTCCGCTCGCAATGATTCTGCGGGAAATAGCAGGACAGGAGTTCGAGGTTTTGTGCCTGCTTCCGCCGGGAGCATCGCCGCATACATACGAACCTTCGCCGTCGGATGCCAAAATGGCGGCAAAGGCGTCGGCGCTGTTTTACGTGGGAGAAGGACTGGACGATTGGGCGGCAAAGATTGAGACAAGAATTAGGGTGGAAGTATTTCAATTTGTACCGGATGAGTTCAAGTTGGAATTCGAAGATACTCACGACTTGGACGATGGCGAACACAATCATTCGGATGGCCATGGACATGCAAAGGGCGGATTCGACCCTCACTTTTGGACTTCCCCAAAGGTGGTTATTCCCGTATCGATTGCGCTTTGCGGCGAACTCGCAAGTCAGAAACCAAATGCCCGACCGAATTTGAGGGAGAATCTTAAGCGGTTTGAACTTTCTCTATTAGAACTCGATGCTGAAATTCGAGATCTGATGAGCGGCTTCGCCGGCGAGTCCGTAGTGTTGCTTCATGCCTCCCAAAATTATCTTTTAAGCGAATACGGAATCAAAATTGCCGGAATTATCGAAGAGGCTGCCGGGGTGGAGGCTTCGCCAAGAAAAATAGCGGAACTTGCCGACCAAATTCGCCAATCAAAAGCAAAAGCGATTTTCACCGAACCTCAGCTATCGGAATCCGCCGCACGCACAATTGCAAATGAGGCAGGCGTGCCCCTTTTCGAACTCGACCCGCTTGGCGGCACTTCGGGCCGCGATACCTATGAAAATCTAATCAGATTCAATGCATCGGCATTAGCAGAAGCATTGAGTGGAAAGCAACAAGTCGGCCTTTAGCTTTGCTTGGGTTTGGCGTTGCCTTTGGAATCAGTCAGCTTGCCGGAAGTGGACATTTTGGTGCGAGTAAAATTGTCGAGAGCCAGCGGCCCGCTTCCGAGGAACATCAGTGCAAGCGCTGTAAGTCCGTATGCAAATGCCGTGTCTCCTCTTTCAATAAACGAAGCATTATGAGAGCCGAAAAACGCAACGCACATCGTAATGAAAATGAAAAAGCAGGCATAACTGGTAAGCGCACCGAGCAGAAGCGCAATTCCGCCGAAGAATTCGGAGCATGCTGCGGCGTAGGCGAAAAAAGCTGGAAACGGAAAACCCATCTTTTCAACGCCGTCAATTAGGCCGATTACCCCTGGCCCCGAATCAGTCCATAACCCGAAAAGCTTCTGTCCGCCTTTGAACGTGAAAACCGCGCCGAGGCCGATTCGTATAAAAAGCGGCGCAAAGGGTTTGAATGAATTAAGCAGTCTAGCGATCATAACGCCTCCTCTACGGCGCATGATATGCGCCGACGTTATTTTAATACACTAAATCTGACGAATATTGTCTATCTTGAAAATACCTGAATTCGGCGGCCTTTTTGCCTCTAGGTTAGTCGGGTAATCCTGCGGGCCGTCCGACTTCTTCGCCGTTTTCCACTTCGGTTGCTTCGAGTGCAAATTTCATGCTTTTTTCGGAAAGCTGCAGGTTCATTTGGCGCGTAAACTTCAAGGGATACTCGTTGTTGAAACAAGCCAAGCAGAATTTTTCTTTTTCTATTCCGGTCGCCCTAACCATCCCGTCAATACTAAGATAATGCAAGGAATCCGCACCGATAAACTCGCAAATTTCCTCTTCGGTTCTGTTTGCGGCGATTAGCTCCCGCCTTGTTCCGAAATCCACTCCGTAGTAGCAGGGATGGCGTATAGCGCTGCTCGACAGTCTCACGTGTACTTCCTTCACACCGCCGATATCCCTAAGCAGCCGCACGATTTTGCGCATCGTGCTGCCTCGAACTATGCTGTCGTCAACGAGAACAATCCGCTTTCCGTCAAGAGTCTCCGTAAGCGGATTCAACTTCATACGCACCCCGAGATCGCGAAAGGTTTGCAGTGGCTCGATAAACGTGCGCCCGACATAGCGGTTTTTTACGAAGCCTTCCGCATATTTGATTCCGCTTGCATCGGCATATCCGATGGCGGCAGGCGTTCCGCTGTCCGGCACTCCGATAATCCAATCAGCCTCGACGGGCGCTTCGCGCGCAAGTTCCCGTCCCATTTTTACGCGTATTTTATAAACGAGTTTGTCTGCCAACAGGCTATCTGGCCTCGAAAAATAGAAAAACTCGAACATGCAATGGTGAGGCTTCGATTCTTCAGAAAGTCTATGCGAAGTTAGCCCATTATCGTCGGCGACAACCATTTCGCCGGGTTCGACCTCTCGCAGATACTCTGAGCCGACCACCGCAAACGCCGCCGACTCGCTTGCGAACATGTAATGCCCGTTGCGCTTTCCAATCGAGAGCGGTCTAATACCCAGCGGGTCTCTTACGGCGATAAGTTTGTCGTTTGTCAGTACAAGGAGACTATAAGCACCGGTGAATCTAGGAAAAACTTCAAGAATCGCCTCTTCGATGCTTTTGGTTTTATAAGATTCCAAAAGAATTCTTGCCATGACCGCGCTGTCGGTGGTGGGAATGTGATTGGCGCCTTTCGCTCGAAGCTCTGCATAGAGTTCGGCAGTATTAATCAAGTTTCCATTATGAGCAAGTGCCAGGTGCTTTCCCGGCTCGCTATCGAGCACTACCGGTTGTGCGTTTTCGATTTTGCTGGCGCCTGTCGTCGAATACCGATTGTGGCCGATTGCCGCTGCACCCTTAAGCATTTTTAAAGTTTTTTCCGTGAAAACCTGATTGACGAGCCCCATCCCCGTATGGCTGACTATCCATTCCGGATTCGAAACCGCAATGCCGCTCGATTCCTGGCCGCGATGCTGCATACTGAAAAGTCCAAAAAACGTGACGCGGCTAACGTCGAGCCCAGGTGCGTACACTCCGAACACTGCGCAGTTTTCACCGATGCGCGCGTCATCGCCGCCGCCTTGCGGCCCGGAATCGAATAACGGCTCAGCTTCGATTGGCATAAAAACTGCCTCCTTACCGATGTTTATTATATAGCGAACTGCCTTATTGGCGAAATTTGATTAATCTTGAAGACTATTATTCGAAGTAACAAGTATTCGCGGATAAATGGACTATTGTCATTACCGCTCATAAACCGCCACGCCGCCGGTGTCTTGCGCAATCCAGAATCTGCCATCGCCGTCGAGCGTTGTGCCCTCCTGCGCCGCGCCGGGAAGCGATTCCCATTTTACAGTTTCTTTCGTATCAGGGTTCACGATTTGCAGTAGGTTCATCCAAGCGTGAGACAGCCATAAAGTTCCTGTTTCGGGGTGCCACATAATGTCGCCGAGATTAATTTGCTCGCTTTCGATTACGTCCGTCACCTTGATTAGCGCCGGGTCGCCGCCAACCGCGCCGCCGGTTTCCGGCAGCTCGCACACGATTACGCAAGTCGGGTCGTTTTGGTTGGCTAGATAAAAAATACCGCCTAGCGGTTTGCCTTTCATTGGGCGAAATGCGATGCCTTCAATTCCGTCGCCACCACGCTCGGCGATAGTTTTGCCGCCCTGTTCATGCTGCAATCTGAAGGTGCGAAGATGGCGAGGACCGTTCGGGTCAACCTCGTATACGAAGTCGTACCACTCCTCGGCGATATATAAAAGGCCATTCGATGAGTTTACGGTCACGCCTTCGAGATCGCGACCGAGTTCAAGTTTTCCCTTCACTTTGGTTCCCGTAACTTCGCCGTATTCGGGATGCGTTTCCGCCACGAGGATGAACTCGTAAAGCGCGCTCGGCCTGCTTGGGCCGCCGTCGTCGACTATGAAAAATGAGTCTCTATCGGCGTAATATGCAATTCCGCTCGGTTCCGGCACTTCTAAAAGGGGAAGCGCGCCGGCGAATTTCCATGGCGAAGGTTCGACTGTGAAATCATAAGCCGGTGATATTTCCGGCCTTAGCAAGGTTAACGCGGCAAACGCCATCCCTCCAATTAGGGCGATAGTTATCGATGCGACCGCAAGTTTTCTAAGCATTTAGTTTCCTCGAAGCCCGTGCGAAGCAAAAACCTGCAATAGCGCGGGTAATTTATGATACCATTCTGGCCGAGCTTTGCCCGGATTGGTGCAGTAGTATTTATTTAAGGGGTAACTGATATGCGGATTATTTGGACGGCGATACTCGCTTGGTCTGCGCTTTTTATCCCGGCTTTTTGGGGTGCATCGATGGCTGAAGAGAAAACCACTGAATCAAGTCAAGGACCGCAAGTGCAAATCAAATATCTGTACGCATATGCGAACGACCTTGAAGCGATGAGGAAGTTTTATACCGAACTCGTCGGTATGAAGCAAGGCGCGTTCAGAAACGATCAATGGGGTTGGCTTGTGTACGATTGCGGAGGATTCCAGCTTATGTTCTTTCGCTCCGAACCTCCGCTCGCTCCGATGCCTGCCGAAACTCGTTGGGCGCTGCAACCCGGTTGGAATGACGGCGAGATCCGCGACGGTGCGGAAATAATCTCTTGGTCCATACAGGTACCTGAGGAAGATTTCGCTGGCACGATTGCGGGCCTAATAGAAGCCGGTTCGGAGTGCTACTACGAAAAACCTATGTGGTTCCAAGATTCATACTGGGGATTTCCGGTGCGCGACCCTATGGGCAACACCGTCGAAATTTTCTGCACTCCCAAAGAGCGGCCCGCCAGCACCGAATGGCCGGCTTAGTTATAGGCGTCAGGATGAAAGTGCTTTCGACGTGATTATTGGAAATAAACCAATTCGTCTTTGACCCATACCTCAGCGACAAGCGCCTTTTCCGGCTCGTTTTCGATTAGCGGCTCAAGACTTTCGAGTACGGTAAACGTCGCGTCGTATCCCGGTGCAATTTTTCCTGTTCGACTTTCATGATGAGCCAAATAGGCGCAGCCTTCAGTGTGCAGCCGAATCGCAGTCTCAAAGTCTACGCTCTCAGCAGCATTCGGATGATGCACCATTGCGCTAATCGCTGTAAGTGGGTCGATAGGCGTTATGTAGCTGTCGCTGCCCGCGCCGATTTTCATTCCTCGTCGCGACATTTCGCCGTAACGGTGCAGCATCGGCCACCTATCAGCTCCAAGCGCCCATTCATATTTTCCGCCGCGCTCTCCCCAAAGGCGCATGAATGCCGGTTGCACTCCCGATGCAACCCCAAGCCGTGCGGAATCCTCAATTTGGTCGTCGCGCGAAACGATAAAGTGGTCGAGCCTCGGGCGGAATTTTTTCAAATCGTATTTGGCAGACAGATTATTAAGTGCACGCAGGCACTGGTCTATTGCCCGATCGCCTATAACGTGAAAGCACGGCTGGAGATTTCTTGCAAACGCGCTTTCGTAGTAAGCTTCGATTTCATCGTCAGACATGTAAAGGCAGCCGTTCGTTTTGCCCGCCGGGCCGTTTGTATTCGCGTATGGCTCGTTCAAAGCCGCTGTAAAGCTTCCGATTGCGCCATCGATAAGTTCGCAACCGCCAACGCGCCCGAGGCCAAGCGACTCGGCAAGCTCGAAGTCTAGCGTGCGCGGATAAAGCGTAAGCTCGATTGGACAAGTTTTGTCGTATTCCAGAATCGAATTAAATTCGCGCTCGCGGAATTTGCCGTAACCTTCGAGGCAATGTATTCCGGTTACTCCTTTCGAGAGTGCGTGCTTTATGGCTAAGTCGAGACCGGCTTTTTTTTCTTCCTCGGTATAGCTGTCATAGATTTCGTCCACTAGGTCTTCGTAAGCCCCTCCGCGAACGATTCCCGTCGGCGTGCCGGAGGAAGAAATTTCTACGCCGTCCATACCCGCACGCAGCCCGAAAAACGACATTCCGGCAGTATTGAATAGTGCGCTGTGACCCTCGATGCTTTTAACGGCAACCGGAATTTCTCCGGTAAAAGCATCCAAAAACGAGGCTGTGACATCGTTCCTGTCGGGATAATCCGATAGATCGAGCCCCATAAACTTGTTAACCCGCGATCTCTTAAGTTCAGCATGCAAAATCGCGGACTTTAGCTGCGCCGCAGACTTGGCACCGTAAACGCTAGGCGTAACGAAGCGCATCGCGGTGCCCATTAGATGAACATGGCTATCGATAAATCCGGGGAAAACCGCTTTGCCGCGCAAATCATGGTCGCACTTTTCATGCCTTTCCGGGCGCACGATGGCGGCTATTTTTCCGCGGGAAATCTTTATGGCCCACTCTCCGGAGGAATATCCGAATAGGTTATCGGAAAGTATTGTGGAATAACCGGATGCCATATGCTTTCCTTGGGCTATGCAAACTATATCCAGCCGCGTTTTCGGAAGAACACGATAAGGCCGACAGACAAAACGACCATAAAAAGCAAAACTAGATAATATGCCGCGGGGTGGCCAAGTTCGGGCATATTTTCGAAATTCATCCCATAAATACCGGCGACGAGATTGAGCGGCAGAATGATGGCGCTGATAACCGTAAGGATTCGGATGATTTCGTTAGTCCTGTCGGTAACGAGCGTCATATGCAAATCCATGATGTTCGTAAGTGCGTCGCGTTCCTGACCGAGGATTTCGATCGCCCGGTCAAGCTGGTCGAGAAGGTCATTGAAATAGCGTACTACTTCGGCTTCCTCTTCCTCCTCGCGGGGCCTTTGCGAGCGAATAAGCCCGCCAATAATCACGCGCTCGGCCTGCACGGATCGGCGCATAACTGTTACCGACTGCCTTAATGCAAGTATATACCTTACAAGTTTGCGCGCTCCGAGTCGCGACTTTACGGATTCGCCCGCGAGAATCATATTTTCTATATCGTCGGCCATTTTCTGAACGTGCGTCAGCTCTGAAAGATATGCTTCGATTATCACGTCCAATATGTGGTGGAGAAACAGCATCGCTTTTTCGCTGGATGTATGAATATTCTCCGGAATAGGCATAAGCTGGTGGCGGAATTCGTGCAGTTCCTTCCGGTGCACCGTGATTACGTAGTTTCTCCCGACAAAAACGTTAAGCTCTCGCGCTTCGACTTCGCCTTGTTTGTTGATTATGAAATAGTGAAAAATGAAAAACTGATAGTCTTCGTAATCGTCCGCCTTGGGCATGAATGTTAGGCGCGCGTAGCAGTCTTCAGCCGTTAGAGGGTGAAACTTGAGCCGGTTCACCAATAGCTCGACGACTTCCTTTTCAGGCGCGTCCGTAATGTCGAGGTCCACCCACGAGAACTCCCAGCTCGTGATTAGCTCCTCGACCTGCTCGAAGGATGGCTGCTTTAGCTTTACAGCTTCGCCGTCCTGTAGCTGAATCGCCCGAATCAGAATCATGTATGGCTTCCATCATAGCGCGCCGATGGCGCAGTCACAGAGTACCACTCTTTTCCGGCATTGAAAAGAGCGCGGCCTTGACCAATAGGTTTTTCTGATAAAATCGGCGTTTTACTGGAGAGTCAAATGACAAAATTTTGGGGAATCTTGGCTGCCTTAATGTTTGGTTTAGCGCTATTCGCGAGCGCGGCGTATTCGAACGGCTACAACGACTATCCTTCAAAACTGCAATGGTCGCCGACCGGCGATTTCGTCGCAGCCGCGGTTGACGGCGAACTTTGGATTGTATTCCCCGCAGGTCATGCGGACATGGTGGCACAGGGAGAGATTTCATCGCCGTCCGTAAGTCCCGACGGCATGCTGGTGGCATACGTCAACGGCGGCAGCCTAATGGTTTATTCGTTTATCGATCAGGATATTTACATTTTGGACGATTCGGGCGAAATTCTCGATTGCGCATTCGAAACGATGCCGGGTGAAAGATACGAATTTTTCTTGTATTACTCTAAAGGCGAAAGGTTTTACGGATGCGATATTTTTTCTATTCGCGTCGAAGAAAGGCAGGCAGGGCTGACATTCTATGGAGAAGAAAACATCACGCGCACGCCGGACGTCTCAGAGTGTTCGCCGGCTCTTTCTCCGTTTGACGGTTCGATTTATTTTCTCAGTCAAGGTGGCGATACTCCGGGAGGCTATGAACAACTTTGGCGATTGCAAGGTACATCGGCAAAGCCAGCAACCGGAAGCAGCGATTTTGGCGAATGGGGTTACCACGAATCAAATCCGGCTTTTTTCGAAGAAAGAACCATTTTCTTCGAACGTGGCGGCTGGGGACTTTGGGATTTATTCGCACTCGATCCACTTAGCGGAAAAGAGTCGATTGTGTTTGCTGGCGCCGGAAAACCAAGTGTCTCTCAATACCGCGGGATTCTGGCGTTTACTCGCCCCGATTATTATTCGGTTGACCATGAGATGGAAACTTGGGAATATCCGCTTTCTGTTTGGGTGGCAGACCTCGAAACAGGCAATGAGTTTCAAGTTAGCCCGTCCGGAATTCATTCGGACTTTCCAGCTGTCAATACCGACGGTACTCATGTGGCATGGATTGAGTATTTCGGCGGGCGTTCACGTGTGGTAATACGCACTACGATTGACGCAGTTGGTTAGTTCAGAAAACCACTCCGGAAACTAAAGCTTTGAGCTTCTTAATCTAAGGGCATTTCCTATAACGGAAACCGAGCTAAAGCTCATCGCGGCCGCAGCTATAATCGGACTTAGCAGTATTCCGAAAAACGGATACAGCACGCCCGCCGCGACGGGAACGCCAAGCGAATTGTATATAAAGGCGAAGAACAGATTTTGCTTGATGTTTTTCATCGTAGCCCGCGATAACTTGATCGCGCGGACAATTCCGAGCAAATCGCCTTTCACTAGGGTAACGCCTGCGCTTTCCATTGCAACATCGGTACCCGTTCCCATAGCTATTCCTACATGAGCCTGCGCAAGCGCGGGTGCGTCGTTTATTCCGTCACCGGCCATAGCGACAAATCTGCCTTCGTGCTGAAAATTCTTCACAGTTTCCGCCTTTTCTCCGGGAAGCACATCGGCTACGAATTCTGTTATTCCGAGCTTTTCTGCCACTGCAGCGGCGGTGGATTTGCTGTCGCCGGTGAGCATTACCACCTTTACGCCTTCAGAGGCGAGGCTTTTAATCGCTTCCGGCGTCGTTTCCTTTATCGGATCGGCCACGCCAATTAGCCCGGCCAATTTCCCGCCGACGGACGCAAGCATTACAGTCTGACCGTCCGACCGAAGCGCATTCAGTTTTGTCTCGAATCCATCGAGCGAAATACCCAGCTCTTCCATCAGCTTTTCATTGCCAAGAGCTACATTCACTCCGCCTACTTCGCCTTTCACACCTTTGCCCGTTATCGATTCGAACGAGCCGGCTCTTTCGGGAGTTATGCCTCTCTTCGCGGCCCCTCTAAGTATCGCGTCGGCAAGCGGATGCTCGCTTCCTAGCTCAATGGCGGCAGCATACTTGATAACCGATTCTTCAGAAAACCCATCGGCTGGTTTCACGGTTACAAGGACCGGTTTGCCTTCCGTTAAAGTACCTGTTTTGTCCACGATAAGCGTGTCAATTTTCCTCAGTGTCTCAATCGCTTCGGCGCTTTTGAAAAGCACGCCCATCGTGGCTCCCCTACCGGTTGCGACCATTATGGACATAGGCGTTGCAAGTCCCAGCGCACAGGGACAGGCGATAATAAGAACCGCTACGGCATTGACAAGAGCATAGGCCATTTTCGGGTCAGGGCCGAATATCCCCCAAACAAACAAAGTAATCACTGCAACGGCAACTACAGCCGGCACAAAATATCCAGCAACTACATCGGCAAGTTGTTGAATGGGGGCTCGGCTACGCTGGGCTTCCGCCACCATTTGAACGATTCTCGCCAGCAATGTTTCCGCGCCGACTTTTTCAGCCAACAAGACAAGAGTTCCCGTGCCGTTTACGGTTGAGCCGATAAGCTGGTCGCCAGGTACTTTCACCACCGGCATCGCTTCTCCGGTTACCATCGACTCGTCAACCGTACTCGTTCCTTCCAGCACCTTTCCATCAACCGGCACTTTTTCGCCTGGTCTCACCCGGATTTTCATTCCCGGCTCGACCATTGACAAAGGCAAATCCGATTCCATCCCATTGTCTTCAATAACGCGGGCGGTTTTAGGTGCAAGTCCCAATAGTGCCTTAATCGCCGAGCTGGTTTTGCTTCGAGCCACAAGTTCCAAAACTTGCCCCAGAAGCACAAGAGTAACTATAACTGCCGCCGCTTCAAAATAAACGCCAACCGAACCATGTTCATCTTTGAAGGAATCGGGAAAAATGGCAGGGGCAACGCGTGCAATCGCGCTGTACAAATACGCTACGCCTACCCCAAGACCGATTAGCGTGAACATGTTCAAACTTTTAAACTTCAGCGACTCGTAGAATCTAACGAAGAACGGCCAGCCGCCCCAGAGCACGATGGGTGTTGCCAGAGCAAACTCCAACCAAACCATCGCATCGTGCGGCATCAGTTTCGAAACCGGCTTGCCAGGTAGCAGATCTCCCATAGCTAAAAACAAAACCGGCATTGTGAGTACAGCGGAAATCCAATATCTACGGCGCATATCGACCAGCTCTGGATTTTCCTCTTCCGCCAGTGAGATGGTTTTGGGTTCGAGCGCCATTCCGCAAATCGGGCAATTTCCAGGCGAGTCTTGAACTATTTCGGGATGCATCGGACAAATCCACTCGATTCGTTCCTCTGGCATTTGAACAGCCACCGGTTCGAGCGCCATCCCGCACTTGGGACACGATCCAGGTCCGGTTTTCGTCACCTCAGGATGCATGGGGCATGTGTGCTCGACAGTCGCGAGCGAAGCCGAATGTGCGGCGGAAACCGGCTTTGGCGGAGCCAAATACTTCTGCGGATTCTCGGAAAATTTTTCTAGGCATCCTGCACAGCAAAAATAGTAATCCACCCCATTGAACGAATGTTTATGCGGAGAATCCGGTTTAACCGTCATACCGCAAACCGGATCTTTGAGCTCTTTCGAATGGCAGCAAGATTTTGGTTCGCCTACACTGGCACTGGCGCGGACACTATTCGATAGAAACTTTTCTGGATTTGCCGAAAACTTGTCTTTGCATCCTGCGTTGCAGAATTTGTAGTCGGCTCCGTTTATGAAAAGCGAATGGGGCGAATTCGCGCTTACGGTCATTCCGCAAACAGGATCGATAAATGCGCGCGGCCCGCTTTCCTCGACTTCGTGGCCTTTGTGCTGATGATCGCTTTCGTTAAACATTCGGTCGATACTCCAAGAATTAAGGAAACTTTATACGGGAAAACAAGAAAGATTATTCTACTATGCCCGATAGTAATTGGCAAGTATCAATTTCTTTCCGCTTTCTTACCAGTTTTTTCATCCTCGAAATCCAGTTATTCTCAGCAAACTGATTCATCCGATAAGATTTTCTGCTCAAATTGACCGTTTCTGCATGAAGCTTGGAACGGCTTGATACAATTGCGGCGATGCAAGATGCACTTATATCCGGAGCCGCCCGCAGGTATTTTCATCTGGGATGCTATGTCGAAAAACAGCGTGAATTCGCGCGAGGACATTTTGTGATATCGCTTAGGTGTCCGGAATACGACGGAGAGTTTTTGCCCGGCCAATTCGTGAATTTAAAATGTGACGACACGCCTTACGGCAGGCTTTACCGTCCGTTCAGCGTCCTCGAATTCGACATTGAAGCGCGAACAATGCACATTTACTATCACGCGATAGGCTCCGGCACTATTTGGCTTGCCGCAAGGAAAAAGGGCGAAGCGCTAAAAGTGCTTTTGCCGCTCGGTAACTCGTTTACCGTTCCGGACAAAGCGCAAAGAATCGCGCTTGTCGCGGGTGGAGTTGGCGTTGCGCCATTGATTTTCCTGGCACGATTTCTAAGGCAAAACAGACCGGATTTGGTTTTCGACTTCCTTATGGGCGCACGCAATTTTGATTCGCTTTGCATCCCGCTTTTGCAGGACGCAGCAATCGATGCCAAGTTTGCGACAGACGACGGAAGCCATGGCCATGCAGGACTTGTTACGGAATTGCTTACGGATGTAATTTCTGAAAAACGTTCAAATTCGCCTAAAACCGACTACATTGCGTGTTGCGGGCCGACTCCGATGATGGCTGCCGTTCAGAGGGTTGCTCTAAAACTTGGATTACGCGGCGAAGCCAGTCTAGAGGAAAGAATGGCGTGCGGAATTGGAGCGTGCTTCGGATGCGTAGCGACTATTGAAAATGATGATGGCAGCATCTCGCGCGTAACAACTTGCCGAAGCGGCCCGGTTCTTCCGATCGAAAAAATCCGGTTTTAAGCTGAAACAGCCATTAAATCAAGAGCTAATCCTCAGGCATACCTATGTCCGCGCGATTAAAAAGCGCGCTGAACGCGATGCCGGCATCCATAAAGGCTTTTTCTCCGCCTTGTTTTCTGTCGAGAACCGCGAGAACTCCCGAAACCTCGATACCTGCTTCGATAAGACTCTTCGCGGCTTCGATGCTTGCACCGCCAGTTGTAACGACATCTTCTATTATCAGTGCAGGCGCACCGTCGATTCTTTTTCCTTCAAAAAGCTTGGCCGTACCGTAGTCCTTTTTTACTTTTCGCACGAATATCGCGGGTATGCCGCTTGCGAGCGAGACTGCCGTAACGAGAGGCACACCGCCCAGCTCCACGCCGGCCAGCTGGCGCGTACCCAAAGGAATCATCTCCGCCAGCGCTGACGCAACCATTCCGAGAACATCAGGAGTGCCTTCAAATAAGTACTTATCGAAGTAATACCGGCTTTTCTTTCCGCTTCTAAGCGTGAAATCGCCTTCGAGAAGCGCGCAATCGCGCAAACGCGCCGCCAGCTCCGCTTTAGATAAATCGGTCATCGGTTCCTCCATAGACTCTTCCGATGTTACCAGAGCAAGGTCTATGCATCCAAGTACAATTTCGATGGTAAAATAAAAACGAGTAGGTAAGTTTTCTCTTGTGTCGGCGGCTGTTTGTTTTCCGGTTTTGTCGTATTAGGGAATTTCGGGGCAGTATTCGAGGTGTTTATGTGGCCTGCAATTGATATAACACTTTTGATAGTCATTATTCTTCTGCCGCTAATTGCCCTTATTTGGATATACAATGATGCGGAAGATAGGTATGGCGAAGGATGCTTGTGGGCAATCGTTGTATTCATATTCGGGTGGCTCGGCATAATTTTTTATCTCCTGATGCGCTTTTTCACGCGCCGTGGCGAGACGGCGCGGTCATTCGAATCAAGGTTTCCCACTGGCGGCAGGGACCTGGGCAAGCTCGGGCGTGGAATTCCAGGCGCTCAGTCTTATGAATCGCGCGAAGAAAAATGGCCGGATGCTCCAGAATTTCGTGATTATCGAGCCGAAGAACTAATTGATAGCGGGCAATTCGACGAAGCCGAAGCTTACCTTAAGGATATGGCTGCGATTGCTCGCAAAGAAGGAAACGAAAAGCGCATCACGACATACCGATTCTATTATGGCAAACTTAAAGAGCTAAAGGCAAACCAAAGGAGTCCGGAATAACTGCTCAGGATTAGCGGGGGACTATCCACGCTAGAATATCGGCGTGCGCGACAAACCGGATCTTTCTGTTGCGGTCGAAGAAGCAAATGTAAGCGCAAGTGCTTGCGCGAAACTTGGCCAGAGCATCCGGCCGCTCGCGGCATCGTTTATTCTGACGCTTTGCGCGGCAGCCCTGTTAAACTTCGTGGTAAATCCGTTCGGGCTATATCCTTTGCGGGTTTTCGAGCGTTCGCAAGATAATTTCAGGATGAATAAGTACGAGCTTGCAAGCAAAATGAACCCTCCTCCCGATACGCTCGTAATCGGCTCGTCAAGGGTTATGACCATGCGACCGGCAGATGTCGAAAATCGATTTGGGGGGCGTGCATTCAACTGGGGAGTTCCGTCCGCGACCGCCGAAGATTACTATGCTACCGCTAGATTGTTTACCGAAACCCTTGATATAAAATTGAGCAGAATCATATTGGCAGTGGATTTGGAGGCATTCAATCCTGCAGAACCGCTAATGCCCGAAGCAAGATACTTTCAAGATTACGCTGCGTTTCTTTCGCTATCGCCTGAAGCCGGCGCGTCGAATTTCGAAAAAGTTTCTCTTGTTCTTTCGATGCAGCAAACAAAGGAATCCATTGCGGTAATTAGACGAAAGCTGGAAAAAACAAAAGGCATACCGAAAACCGAAATCGAAAACGACGGATACGTTTATCAGGCGCAGCGCGAAAATGCAATTGCCGAAGGGACTTTCGATCTTGAAAAAATCCTCTCTTTGCGCGTACGCAAGTATCCGGTCAGAAGTTTAAAACTTGATGGATTTACTCATACGGATGAGAGGAGGCTCGAATACCTGCGGATGTTTCTTGAATATTGCCGAGAGCGCAGGATTCAGATTTATGCATATATCACACCCTATCACCCGGAATTGTGGAAGGTTATCGACGCCATTCCGGAATCGTCGCGGCTACGAAAGATTGAAGCAACGATTCGAATGGTTTTCAGTGGCTTCGATGTTACGCTTCACGATTTTTCTAGGGTGGAGTTCTTTCGTGGCGATCCTCAGCGATTTTATGATGAAATCCACGGAATGCCTGATTTGGAAATGGCAATTCTGGACGAATTGAACCTCCGCGAATCCAAAATCGCAGATTCGATCGAGAAATTAGAAACTCGCGGGGGAAACGAGAGCTGATGTTGTTTGTCAGTCAAGCTTTTATTTTTTTGTTCGCGCCGGTGGCAATTGGCGGATATTGGCTACTTAGGAAGAACTGGCGAATTTATTGGCTAGTTGTTACAGGGTATGCCTTCTTTGCTCTTTGGGATTGGAGGTTTACTTTTCTTCTGTTAACCACAACGCTAGTGGATTATTTTGCGGGGAGATTCATCTACCTGCAAAGGCAAAGTACATTGGCGGAAGAAAGCAGCCGCGCTAAGCCTGCAATTGCAGGCAAAATGAAAATAAAGGTATGGCTTTCGGTATCTCTTTTGGCCAATTTGGGGATTCTGGCCTTTTTTAAATACGCAGGATTTCTTTCGGAAACAGCAGATGGAATATCGCGCTTTCTGGGCGGCGGGGCTATTCCAATTCCGGAAATTCTGTTGCCTGCTGGAATCAGTTTTTATACCTTTCGTTCAATCGCGTATACCATAGACATTTATCTAGGCCGACAAACGCCTGCTCATGGGATTTTCGAATATGCCGCATTCGTCTCGTTTTTCCCGGAAATAATCGCGGGACCGATAGATAGATTCAAAGAACTGGGATCACAGCTTCAGAGCCTTCCCGACAAATTGCCGCAGGGATTTCTTTGCCTCGGGCTTGTGATATTTTCGTCAGGGCTTATTAAAAAAGTTTTGATTGCGGATCGAATCGCCTACTTCGTAAATCCTCTTTGGCATAGCTGGGCAACGATTTCAACAGGAGAAGCCTGGGCGGCAGCTCTCGGCTATACATCTCAAATTTACTTCGATTTCGCGGGGTACAGCCTTATGGCTGCTGGACTCGGATTGTTGATGGGTATTAGAGTTGCTCAAAACTTCAATTCGCCATACAGAGCTTCCGACATAGGAGATTTCTGGCGAAGATGGCATATGACCCTTTCGTTTTGGTTCCGGGATTACGTTTTTTTCGCTTTCGGCGGAATGAGACTTAACCTTCGGTGGGGGGCGCTTTTTTGGACAATGGCGCTTTGCGAACTATGGCACGGCGCGGCTTGGGCGTTTTTGACTTGGGGAGCATTGCACGGATTGATGCTTATCTGTCATCACTTACTGCGGGAAAACAAAATCCGGTGGAAAGGAGGCTGGCCGGGGAAATTCGGCACTCTGTTTTTGGTAGTTATCGGTTGGGTGCTCTTTAGAGCTGGCGATTTTGAAGTAGCAATCGGAGTTTACAAAAAAATGTTGGGATTCGGCAGTTCAACGGCAGGCGCAACCGTAAACCCGGTTCTCATTTTTTTAACAGCCGCATCGCTTATATGGGCTGTGTTTGCACCGAATGCTTACACTTACTTCGTGACAGAAAATCGAATACCTCGCAAACGAACCATGGTTCTTATCGGATTTTTGGCGGCTGTTGCGGTATTGTTGTCGGCGGATTCAGCTCCATTCTTGTATGCACAATTCTAACTCTTGGAATCTCATCGAGGTGTTATGAATAGCTTTCGGGGGAAAATTGCATTAAAAAGGACAGCGAGACGAAAACGCGCTGTGAGGTTATTTTTGGGGGCAGCCATAGTTTCTGCAGCAGTAATCGTACTCGCGGCAATGGCAATCGCATTTGCTCGAATTATCCCGCCGCATGCCGAAGAATTAAATAGCGAATTGGCGACTCCGGGTGAAGACGCAATCTTTATCGGCGAAAAATCTGCTGAAGCCAGCCCCGACTCAGTACAATCGGTAATCACAATTCCTCCGGTCGATACAATCCCATTCGAAGAACCGACGATTACGATGTTCCGGGGCAATCCCGAGCGAAACCTATCCGGAGTTGGCAAAGTCCCGCGCAGGCCAAAACTTCTTTGGAGATTCAGAACGAAGGCGAAAATTGAAGGACCTCACGAAAAAAGAGGCGCAAAAGACCTATCGGAAAACCAACTTTGGATGGGACTAGGTTGGACGGGTCAGCCGGTAATGCTCGATGAAACCGTTTATTTCGGCTCCTCGGATTCTTACGTTTATGCAATCGATTTGCCAAATAAAGCCCTCAAGTGGTTCTACCCCACGCATCATTGTGTCAAAGGCAGCATCGCGATTTTCGACGAAACGATTTATCACGGAGGTAGGGACAACAAAATTCATGCATACTCGCTAGACGGAAAAATGAGGTGGGAAACCCGCACGGGTAACGATATGGATTCAAGCCCGGTCGTAGTGGACGGACGCGGATACATCGGTGGAGAGGATCATTATTTGTACTGCTTTAACCCGCAGACCGGAGAGATTCTATGGAAATTCGGCGAAGTTGCAGGTAGCATCGAATGCTCTCCTTGCATTGCCAAAAATGCAGTGTTTTTCGGTACCTCGAGAGGCTGGTTATATGCCGTTGATAGGGAATCCGGCAAGCAGCTTTGGAAAGTCGAAACTTTTGGCGATACGGATTCCACTCCTGTTTTTTATGACGGCAAGTTGTTCGTCGCATGCGCGACGGGAGATACCAACGAACGGGGCCACCTATGGTGTTTTTCGGCAGGAAGCGGAAAAACTATATGGCATCAAGAATTTACACGCGGTTTTTGGTCTACTGCGGCGATAAATCCGGAAAAGCAAGCCCTTTACATCGGCAATGCAAACGGTAACTTTTACGCTTTGAAAATGAAAGACGGTTCGCTAATCTGGAAACGAAGTTTGGGCGCGCGAATTTGGAGCAGCGCTGCCGTAAGCGATGAGTCAATTTTAGTCGGAGTGCGAGACGGCAGGCTTTGGTGTCTCGATGAAGTGACCGGTGCACCTCAATGGGTATTCGATCCGGGCGGCGACATTAACGCCACGCCGCTAGTCTCCGGAGGAATAATTGTGATAGGCAATCAAAACGGCTGGGTTTATGCCATAGGCGAATCGGAAACGGACGAAACGATTGACAATACTTGGTTCGTAACCGAATTTCCCCAAAAAAAGCGGCTATCCGGAAATACGAAAATCGTTTATATAATTAAAAACACCGCACCCGAACCGGGAACTTACGCCGATACCAGCGCTTATTACCGCAAAGACATTTACGAGCCGGTATACCCCTAGAGCAAATTTGGGGCAGATTTGCAGTCATTTCCATTTGACTATTTTCCGTAGCCTGTAAGAACGCGAACTGCTTCCGAATATCCTATCGGTTCCAGCAAATCGAGCACATTTAAATCGAACGGATCGACCAATCCAACTCTCGGCTCAACTCTGAGAATGCAGCTTTGTTTCGTTTTCAAATTTCCTTCCTGAAGATTCGTCGCGCTTTTAAGGTAAATCAAAAAAGATTGCATAAGCACCCTGTAAATCGAAGCTGGGTTTTTCGAAAGTACGCAGTGCTTTAAAGGATCAACCGCAACGACGCAATCCAGATCTTTTTCGTCGGATATTGCGGCAAATGGCATGTTTCCTACTATACCGCCGTCTATATGTGGAGTGCCGCCGAGCTTTACGGGCGCAAAGAGGCCCGGGACAGAGCAACTCGCGCATACTATTTGACCCAGCCTGCCCTTTTCATGAACTACCGGCAGCCCGGTCGTCAAGTCAGCCGTGACAACTCTGAACCGCGTTTTTAACCCTTCAATATTGGCGCAGCTGCAGTTTTTCTCGACAAACTCCGCGAGCCTGTCCAATTTAGCTAAGCCCGGTTCCATAATTGCGGGCGTGGTAATACGAAACCAGCTTACTCTTGCACTTACCTCTCTAATCTCTTTGCTAGGGAGCCCTGCGGCAATAAGTGCGCCGATAACAGCTCCAGCGCTGACTCCGGCCACAATCGATGGCCGCATGCCACGCTCTTCCAGCGCCCGATACACGCCTATATGTGCAAGAGCCAGGCTGGCGCCGCCTGCCAGAAGCAAAGCAATTTTCGGATTTTCATTCACGCAGCTATTTTAGCCCCAATATGGAACTGCAGTTGCAAAAGCTCATTTTGCAGTGCTTCGAGGAAAATCGACGATTTCGGGAAACTCCAATTTTTCAATTTCTACGCCTTCCTCGCGCGCTCGTGCCCGCATTAACG